>SDBV01009064.1_pt1 | contig 13297 bp, 22 predicted proteins | sample 2277081 | NCBI WGS metagenome assembly SDBV01 (sample SAMN10402039, study PRJNA504765) | marine sediment metagenome | isolation source: marine sediment core GS10_PC15, 223 cmbsf | place: Arctic Ocean: Southern Knipovich Ridge | collected 2010 | reverse complement strand
GGCAAAAGCATAAAGAATATCTTGAAAAATTAAAATAATGAAGCTTATTATTGATACTAATGTATTAATCTCTAGCTTATTGAAAGACTCAACAACTAGAGAACTGCTTCTCAATGAATCATTAGAATTTTATTTACCCGAAGTAGTTTTGAGGGAACTAAATAAATATCTTCAATATATAATTCAAAAATCTAAATTAAGCGAAGAAAGTATAAAGAATCTTTTAAATATAATTCTCGAAAATTTACATTTAGTTCCAATTGATGAATATGTAGGAAAAATGGATGAGGGAATGGAGATCATAGGAAAAATAGATGAAAAGGATGTTCAATTCATAGCTCTAGCCTTAGCAATAAAAAATGACGGAATTTGGTCAAATGATAAACATTTCGGTAAGCAAGTGAAAATCCCAGTTTATAAAACGATTGATATCATCGATCTCTTAGAGAAGCAATCTGGAAAAGAAACTGAAAATAAATCTTTAGATTTATAATTTTTAATTATTTATATAACGACGTGCTAAAGACAAATTTAAATATTCTACATTGTTCATTTTTATCCTAGAAATTTTTATCATGATCAACAAATTTTTTTAAAATTATGTGAACTATATAATCTAAAAAATTATATTAGATATAACTATCAAATGTGGATACAATGGCAGAAAATGATAAAATAAATTTATTTAAGAGTCGAAGATCTATACGGAACTTCGATGATCGACCAATAGAAGATAAAATACTAACTCAGATTTTAGAAGCAGCGCGCTGGTGTTTTAGTGCCGTAAATAAACAACCTTGGACGCTTTATGTAATTCGGAACAGAGATCTCATTAGTCAAGTAGCAAGGGAATGCACATCAGGACAATTCGCAGTTAAGGCTCAGGTTTTAATCGCAATAGTAGGTGATACTGAGGTCCAACCCGAGTGGTACATCCACGATTTAAGTTTCGTTTCATTAGAAATAGCTTTAGCCGCTTGGGTGTTTGGGATAGGAACATGCTTTATTGGTATAATTAAAAGAGATAATGTAAAATCACTGTTGGGACTTAAGGAAAAGGATTATTTACTAACAGTTCTTCCTTTAGGCTATCCAAAAGGTAATATTCCTAAACCAACAAGCCGAAAACCTTTAGAAGAAATTGTAAAATATTTTGATTAATTAATAACAAAAATTCCCTAAAAAAATTAATTCCTTAAAAAAGATGGACGAAGGACGAATAGTTAAAGCCAACAACGCTTTCTCAGTTGATCTTTACGCACAATTAAAAGAACCAGAAAAAAATCTTTTTTTTTCACCTTTCAGCATTTTTATTGCAATTTCTATGGTCTATGTTGGAGCCCGTGGTTTGACTGAAACTCAAATTAAGGAAACACTTCATATTTCCCAGGATCAGAGAGATTTCCATATGGAATTTAAGAAATTATTAAGAATTTTATATAGTGAAAGGGCTTCTGAACTAAATATAGCTAATTTGTTGTGTATTGAAAAGGGCTATGAACTTCTTGAGAGATTTCTCTTTATTGTCGATGATAATTTTAAGGGTGCGATATGGGAATTAGACTTCAAATCAGAAGTGGAGACATGTGCAAAGATAAATGCTTGGGTGGCAGAGCAAACCAAAGGTAAAATAAAAAATATTATTGAAGCGATCGAAGAGAATATGGGTTTAATTTTGGTAAACGCAATTTATTTTAAAGGTACATGGGACAACCCTTTCAAGGAAAAGAATACAAGGGATGAGCCCTTCACGTTATTATCTGGCGAAGAAGTCATTGTTCCAATGATGCACCAGACAGATAATTTTCGTTTTATTGAGGAAGAAAGTTTCCAAGTTCTCGAGATGCCTTATAAAGGTATTCGTGTCTTTGGTGTTATTGAAAGAATATCAATGATAATCTTTCTCCCTAAGAAGAATGTTAGTATAGAAGAATTTGAAAATGTTCTGACAATAGAACAAATTGTAAATCACATATCAAGCTTACAAAAATTATCAGAGCGAAAGATAAAAATAACCTTCCCTCAATTTAAGATTGAAACGAGATATCAACTCTCAAAAGCTTTATATGACTTAGGAATTGTTGATGCTTTCAGTGATAGTTCAGATTTCTCTGGGATTGCCAAGGATCCTCCAAAGCGTATTTCAAAATTCATACATAAAGCCTTCGTTGATGTGAACGAAAGGGGTACCGAAGCTGCTGCAGTTACAGCAGTAACGATGTTAGGAGCAAGCTTGGGCCCAAAACAGGAGCCTCCCGAGTTTCGTGCTGATCATCCCTTCCTGTTCCTTCTCATCGACTCACAAACGGGAGCCATATTGTTTATTGGAAGAGTAATGAATCCCCAATAATCAATAATGTTTTTCAGTTAATTGTACAAAAAAAGTTTAAATTTTTTCTTAAAATTTAAGTTCTTTTTAGATTTTCAACTTAATCCTCTATTCAATCAGATGTGAAAATTTTTGAATAAATAAACTTAAATAAGGGATTTTACTTAAATACCTTATGACAAATATAACTTTTAGTGTTGATGCTGATCTACATAAAAAAATGAAGGATCATCCAGAAATTAAATGGACTGAAATCTTACGTCAATCCATTATAAATTATCTTAAAAAAGTGGAAGAAATTGATGTCATACCTATTAATGAGTTCAGAAAGCGATTGGATCCAGATCTATTACAGAAAATTGAAGAATTAGACTATGAGGATGAGGAATTGTTTTATAAAAAAGCAAAAAAAATGGAAGAAGAGAGAATGAATCGGTTACAAGAATTGAAAAGAAGAGAAGTGGAATAATGTGGTTGTTGGACACGAATATGTTAATAAGATGTAATAAACTAATAACAAGACCATTTAAAGAAGGTATTACATTTACAACGATTTTATCGCTTATTGAATTTCCCATTGCTTCGAAATATGATGAAATTTCAGTAATATATCCTTCTCCCATACATTATGAACAAAGTTTTAAAAATGCGCTATCATTAAGAGAAAAAGGTACTCCCATTCCTACAATTGATATTTTGATTGGTGCAATTACAGTAGAAAAAAATCTCATATTAGTTTCTGATGATTCTCATTTTAAATATCTTCAAGAGGTAGAACCTCGCTTAAAGATAATAACTTCAGAAACGTTTATTAAAGAGATCCAATAGATTAATAGAAGAATCAAAATGGTGTAAGTCTTTTGTATCTTCTTTAGCAATATGATAGAATTGAAATTCAACCATTTTCAATAATGCGGAAACCTTTAGAAGAAATTGTAAAATATTTTGATTAATTAAAACTATATTGTTTATTGGAGAATAAAGAGAGAGATATTATTTATTTTCACTCAAGAAATAAATCTTGATAAATTTGGCGTTCAAACGACTTTAACGCTTGTAATTTTTTATTCCATTTGAGAAAATGATTCCATTCATAAATCAAATATATTATTAATACTATTTGGGAGACAATTGTTAATGTCATTATTGCATTCATTAAAGGATTGCTAGGAGGTCGGTTTCCCATAAAAAAACCATAATACCATATATAATAGTACACGCAAACCGCATTTAGAAAAATGAAGAAAATCTTTATTATGTTCATGTTTCTAACAATCTCATAAAAGAATTCGGTTAAGGTTATTCTTTTTTTGGTGCTCTCCATTTCCTCATCGAACTTAGATACCTTTGACTCGAAAGTTTGTTGGGAAATATAATTTTCAGTTTTATTCTTCCATCGAAGTAAGAAGAGGAAATTAATCAATGTGAATAAACCAATAATTAATAGTAAAGTCATTGGAGCTAAAACTTCGTGGAGTGGTGGGCCTCTTCCTGGTCCTGTAAAACTGAGAATAATTTGGAATATGAAACTAATGGATTGAACCGTAATAATAAATATAGGAATAACGGCACTAAAAAGTAAATAATTCTTTTTGTGGTTGATATAATTTAATCCCCCTTTCTCTAGACGTGTGTAGAAGGTTTTTTGACTTGCTTCCACGCGATCCCGATGATCTTCTTTTGAATTGATATCTTCTGCCATATATATTCTTTATATTTATTCTTAATTTTTTATATTGAGCTTGCCTCTATTTCAATATTGATCTGTACAAACCATTGATACCGTTCTCTTCCTTTTTCAGTTGTCTTATATATGATTCTTGTTCTTTGACCCCAGGGTTCCTTGTACGATGAGATATATCCAGCTTTCTCTAACTTTAAAAAATATTTTTCTGCTGTGGTTGATTTCAAACTGCAATAATTGATTAAATGGGATTTTATAATACCTTCTCTTGGATTAGCGCGATTTCTTTCTGCTCGTAATATACACTCAAGAATTGTTTGAATGATGATATTAGTTGACCGATAGTTGGATTTTGGTTCAGTCACCGAGTCTTTTTTAATTAATTCTTTTAATTTTTCTGCAAATCTCCTGTGGATCTCTTTTAGTTTATCATTAAGAATTTGCTGTTCTGCCTTATTGGTTTTTAACTCAATGAGTTGTTCGGTAGCTTCATCAAAAAAAGGTTCTATGTGTTTTATGTACTTGTAGTAATATATATCGTCAGAATCTTTAAATATTAAAGAAAATGATCCGACTCCAGTACCACCACGTAAGTATTTATCTTTCCATTCAAAATTTGCTACTATAGCTTTTTTCTTTTTTAATGGAAATGGCAGAAATGCTATAGATTTAGCTGATGTTGGTTCTTCTTCAATTAGAAAATCGATTGACTTACTTGCTATTTGAAGAGCTAACTTATTCTTAATTTCCGGATAGGATAAAATAGGCATTGGGCCAAGCCGTTCATCAAACTCACAAACAATAAGAGAAAAATCGAGTTTTTCGACCATAATATAAACTAATGCTATCCTTATGAAGAGGTTTGATTCATTTAGTATTTTGGGATTTAAAAATTTTAAGTCAATAATATTTAAATAGTTCTAACAATCCTTTATAAAAGGTTCTGTACCTTTGGTTCAAAACCATTTATATATCAAATTTTGTAATAATTTAATAGAATAGTAGTTTAAAATTTTAAGGTGAATCTTTTGCAGGAAAAAAAAAAAGTCTCAAATAAAGAAAGAACATCACATAAACAAAGTCGTTATAGGAAAAGAAAAACTAGGAGATTAACTCTTGGTTTAGGTGTTTTATTTGGAATAATAGGCTTAGGATATTTGATGATGGGAATTACAGGTATATATTATTCATCGGTTTTTCGACCCTTCCTCAGTAATAACACAGGGGAGAGAGAAAGCGCTAACGATTATTCCTATGCAATAATTGATACTGGCCAGACTTATTGTTATGATGAGGATGGTACTATAATCTGTCCTGAAGAAGATGACAATTATTTTGGACAAGATGCAAATTACCAGGGAATTTCTCCCGATTATGAAGATAATAGTGATGGAACGATAATAGATCATAGTACTGGTTTGATGTGGCAACAATCTACAGATGAAAAGGTAACTTATGAAGAAGCTGTTGATGGTGCTGACGATTACGAACTGGCAGGTCATGATGATTGGCGACTACCCACAATAAAGGAACTCTATTCATTAATTAATTTTGATGGGAAATCTGGCTCGAGTATATTAACTGCTAAGCCTTACATAGATATTTATTATTTTGAATTTGGTTATGGAAATATATTAGCTAGTGAGCGATATATTGATGCACAATATTGGTCAAGCACTGAATATGTAAGTACAACCATGGATGGTGATGATACTGTTTTTGGCGTTAACTTCGCCGATGGTCGTATAAAAGGATATCCTAAGAAGATGCAAGATGGTTCTGATAAAGACATGTTTGTAAGGTACGTTCGTGGTAATAAAGATTATGGCGAAAATATATTCATGGACAATAGTGACGGCACAATTTCTGATAATGCTACTGGATTAATGTGGTCCAAAGAAGATAGCGGAAAGGGAATGGAATGGAAAGAGGCATTAGAGTGGGTGCAAAAAAAGAATGATGATAACTATCTAGGTTATAATGATTGGAGGTTGCCTAACGCAAAAGAAGCTCAAAGTATTGTAGATTATACACGTGCTCCAGATACTAGTGATTCTGCTGCAATAGATCCTATTTTTAATATCACTAGAATAGATGACGATGAATATCCTTATTATTGGACTAGTACTAGCCATTTGGATGGAAATAAAGAGGGTAGTTACGCTGTTTATATTTCTTTCGGTGAAGCTCAAGGATATATGGAAACAAAACCTAGATCAGATGAATATGTGCTAATGGATGTTCATGGGGCCGGAGCACAACGTAGTGATCCAAAAAGTGGTGATGCTGATGATTATCCAAATGGACATGGTCCACAAGGTGATGTAATCAGAATTAACAATTTTATTCGATTAGTTCGGGGAGGTATTGCTGAAGTTCAAATCACTGAATATCCCCCTTCTACATGGGAGCTAATGATTATCCCCATAATTATTAGTATAATGTGTGTAGTAATTATATTAGTAGTGAGAAAAAAAAGAAAAAAGAAAGTGTATGAATTAACAAATAACCTTAAAAAACAAGAATAATCTGATCTTTCATATAGATCCTAGAATGGTCATCACCCGATAACCAATTTAGTATGTAAACTTGAGAATGCTTTATCTACGTAACTTTAAAGTAATATTCTTTCGCTTTGAAATTTCATCTAATATTTCGTGAAGAATTTCAGATTTACTTTTGATACTTAAACCTTCTGAATCTTTTTTTGCTTTTATTACAGCGTCTTTTAATTCTTCTATATCCAAGACAGTAGAAGCAACGCAAAAATAACTTTTCGAACGACCTTCATTAAAATTAATTAGAATATCTCTGAGTATTTCTTCTCTTCTATCTTGTAATCTTTTAAATTCTTCAATTCCATTTTCCTTTATAAAGATAATATCCTCTTCGAGCTTTTGATAGCAGCATTTAACAGAATCAAATTTTTTTGAGCTAATTCTACGTCTATTCCATCTGTCGCAATTGAGATTTTCATTACAATCCCAACAAAATTCAACCTTTTTTTTCTTTATTGCACATGTAATGAAAGGACAACCCCTTTTCAATCTCACATTGCTTTTACATCCCTCACATTTACCCTTACTATTCATGTGATACATTGAGCATAATTGGCAAGGAAGACCACAGATTCCTATATCCTTATATTTGATTTCCAGAGTTTATTCTCCTTCATTATAATTTCTATTTACCTTATCTTTTATATTTTAAAATTGCCATTCCACGAGGCTTCATTTTAATCGATTTTTTTCCAGTTCTTTAATTTGTTCATTTATTCTGATTTTCAAATTATAAAATGAGATATCTCCTTCGACTTTTTTTTCCTTAATCAACATTCACATTGATACCCATCGTTCCCTAAAGAATGACATCTCCAACCATTATCTTCACCAAAATGAATCTCTAGGATACATGGAAACAGAACCTAGATCAGGTGATTTTGATAATAAATAAAGAAGGATTGATAAGATTTATTCTAAAAAGTGATTTTTAATAATCGATTAAGTGTTGTTTCAAGCCCAGTTTCCTTTATCTTCTTTTTTATAAAAGCTAAATTTATTTTTTCTCTATTCGCATGAAATAACGTTAAGAAATCAACAATATCTTGGTATTCGAGCAACTCAGAATTGGGTATATCATCAATAAATCCCATATATATAATTTTTCCTATTAGTACATACTCCAATGATGCAACATATAACTCTTTTCCGAGAATTCTTTCTTTGATAGCATTATTCAATACATCTTGTTCTCTCTTCTTATCAGCGACTTTAATATCTAACCTTAAAAAGCTTTTCTTATCAAATATCGATACATTTGTCCTTTCTTGATAAGCAATTTTAAATTGGTCTTTCATCACATCAAACATATAAGAACTTAGTAACCCAAAAAATTGAGAGATTTTAGAATAATCATCTCAATAATAAGATCAATATCTTGAGTAGCTCTTACATGACCGTAATGGATTACCGCAATGCCTCCTACAATAACATACTTAAGTTTTGTTGCTTGAAAATTTTTTTCTAATCGAGATAATATATCTTCTATTTCAGCCATTATTTCTTACTCTTTTTCTTAGCGATTTAATTCTTTCAGTAAAAGATAATGTTTCTATTATTTTTAGTTCTACTTCTTTTTCTGTTAATTCCGGATACCTATTTGAAATTCCATCTTTCATTAATTTAAAGTTATTGTATATGAATTTATCTGCAACTTCAAGCGGTTCAATATTTCGTTTTAATAGTCTTATTGCTGCCTCAATTTCATCTTTTATCTTTTTCTTCCTTAATTTGTGGAGATTACTTCTAGATATTATCTCTGTCTCTTCATTAGTAAAATTAGAGTCCATAACTTTTCTATACATTAATTATTCTAACTCTAAATATATAATTATAATTATAATATTATCATATAAATCCCTATGGAAAATATTTAATAAAGCTAAAAATGTTTGTTTATTATCCTTTATTATTTCGTTCGTATAGATTCGGGATCAAATTGAAGTTCCTTAAAAGGTTAAATTATAGTTTATATTTAAGAGTGAAATAACTCTCCACGCTATTTCTTTGCTAATTCTCTCATCTCATCCATCTTATATCAACCATTTTTTCAGCCGTTCTTTAGCTTCTTCATGTGTCAAAAAATTTCTGTCTTTTATTTGCTGTTGAGCTTTATTAATTCTTTCGTCAATAAATAATTTATACGCAATTTCTTCCACTGTAGATTGTCAGGTAAATTTTTAACGAATTCAATTACAGAGTCTTTTACAGATGGCATAGTATTTATATGGTTAATTACTAATTAAAAATAGTTATCATTTTACACAATTTTTTATAATTCCAAGAAATTTTTTAAAATTTTTACTCCATGTGGTTTCATTTTTATAGATTCGGAGTGGAATTGCAACCCCTCTACAGGATATTCCTTATGTCGAACGCCCATGATAGTCATTAATTACAATTATAAAATAAACTAACCTAATTATAATTTAAAATAACACACTAATCCTCCAAATTTTTCTACGATAGCACCCGCCTCGGATTCTTGACTAACGATTTTAGTTTTAATCTCAAGATTTTTTGCGATTTGTAAAATTCGATATGTTTTGTTTCTATTTTTTGGATTTTTTAGATATTCTTCAGTTAGAATAATATAATTTGGCTTAGTTAAACTAGAATTTTGTTTAATATGTCTTAGTTCATGATCGATTTCTCTACAAGTATAAAGAATTTTTGAGAACTTTTCATTTTTGTTAATTATCTCTGTCAGTTCTTCTAATATCAACAAACCCTCTTGATTTGAAGTTTCTTCAACGATGGCTTTAAAATATTCTTGTGTTTTTAGGTAATACACATCCTTTTGAATTTTTGCCTGATTACCTATGATCTTAGAAAAAACAACCTGTTTTTCTCCTTTTTTTAATAACCATGAATGATGTTTATTAACGTGATTAAGAAACTCATCAGAATATTCTTCTTTCGGTGGGGAGAGTAGTATTATACTTCTAATACCTTCTTTAATTATAGGTCTTAATGTGTTAATGATTTCCTCATGAAAATGATATAATTGCTTTTTATCTTGATTTCTTCTCTTCCTTCCACGATTTATTTTATAGTGTGACCTTATTGTCTCGCTAAATATCCTCCAAAATACAGCATCCTTATCATGCAGACCAATAAGAATTGCTATTGGATGACCTCGCTTTACACGATTTTTTCTTTTTTTAGCCATGCTTAATATAAATAATTTTTTTTTTCACTATTTTTTAAAACCCATAACCATGAATGGTGTTTATTAACGTTACTAAGAAACTCATCATAATATTTTTCTTTTTTTAAAAAAGAAGTACGGAAGAAGTTCGTATAGAAAGGGTGAACATATTTTTTATGATCATCTTAGCGAAGTTAATTACTCGTATTGTTCTCCTCCAAAGCCTTTTCCTTTCTTGAGCTCAAAAATCTCCAGAAGGACATCATCGGGAGCAGCGGCCATAACATACTTCAAGTACCCTAAATTACTAAGGGGTTTTCTGAATTCGAAACCTTTCGATTTCATGTGCAACACGAGCGTGTCAATATCGTCCGTTTAGATACCTAAGTGATGCACAGGTCCACGACCCCTGTCTTTGGGGGGTTGGTCGTAAAAATTGATTTTTGCAGACCCGATGGCGATCATCACGTTTCGAGCTCCCGCTACTTCTAAATCGAAATTAATCTCCGCTCCAAACATTTCCCGGTAAAAATTTATGCTTTCGTCTAAATTGGAAGCAAAAAGATAGGCGTGATGTAAGCTAACTTTCATATTATCTCGTCTTTAACATTGTTTTAATTGTAATAGTGTGATTAAATCTTAGATTTAATGTTAACATTTTTCTTATTTCAATTGATACAAACTCTACCCTTATCATCTATTTTTGATTCAGCATTCATAATTTTAATCACATTATTGTTTTTTCAATATAGAAAAAAGAAGTTATAGATATAAATATATACCTAAAATTAATTATTTTAATAGAATAAAGATGTCACATAAAACAATTGATATTTCAGAAAAAGTTTATAAAAAATAAAGATGAGTCTTTTTCTAAATTGATCCTCCGTTTAATTAATAAAAATGAAATATCAAATTCAATTGAAGAGTTTGCTGGCGTATTTGAAAAGGATTCTGAAGAATGGGAACAAATAGAGAAAATCCTCTATGAAGACCGTTTGAAAAGTAAATCTATTCGAGATATTGAATTATAAAAGGAATTCAAATAGTTATTTTAGATACTGACTTAATTATTGGTTATCTTCGTAAGGTTCCTGAAGTTATTGAAATTATTCGTTAGTTTAAACAAAATGGAACTGAATTAAAAACCACAATCATAAATGTAGGAGAATTATTTAAAGGAGCATATCTATCTAGGAAAATTGAAGAAAATCTGAAAAAAATTGAGGCGTTCTTGAAGATTTAAGGGATCTGAGCAAAATAGAAATTAAGCCTCCTCTCTTATTTATCAATTCTTTTAGAATTAGATTGAAACCAATCTTCTATTTCATCAAAAGTCTTTAGACTTTGAGCTACTTCTAAGGTAAAGCTTAGGATTTCACCTTGATGGGGTGAAAATTCATATCCATTTTTTAATAAGAAAATATAAGCTACTAAGGATCCAATTCTTTTATTTCCATCAGAAAAATAGTGTCCATTAATAATCTCTTCATACAATATGGTGACTTGATCCCAAATCGTCGGAATATCTTGGAACGGGATTCCCCATTTGACTTTATCAAGGGTTGATAATAAACCTTGCCGATTCATTAGTTTCCCTGCTTTAACTTGATCATTAAAAAGAGCTAGAATATATTCAATGGTAGGAATCCATACCATTAATCTTCACCTAACTTTCTCCATTCTTTACCGTATCTTTCCATGAATTTCTTTATAATATCTTTATCGTCTTCTAACTCTTTAAAAGCTGCTTTCTTTTCTCCTTCTAAATGTTCCAAATAGTAATTCTGAATTAAATAACGAACAACTTCAGCATCGCTTTGAATGCCTAAAGTGGTTTTGATAATCTCAAAGCGAGAAGATAAAATACCTTTCAATTCAGTATGCAAAACCTTGGGTTTTTGTTTTCCTTTTTCCAAAAAAATCACATTATTACTACAAATTATTATAGATTATTTTAGAATATATGTTTTTGTATGGTATTAAAATTTCAGTTTATTATTAAATTTTAGGTAACTCAATCCTACGCTTTGCTTCGCAAGGCGTAATAAATTTCTGCCTCGCTTTGATAAGCCAGCTTTTGCAATTCTAATATTTCTTTTGGATCTAAAGTTTCAGGTTAAAAAAGAGTTTATGCTTTTCTTAACTATTTCCAAATCAACATATCATCTTTTTTATTTTATAACTCTAAGAAATTTTTCAAGATTTGCATTCCATATGGTTTCAATCTAATCGATTTGGGATGGAATTGATTATTTCCTAAAGTAGGGTTTAGTATTTTATAAGTCCTATACCTTCAATTTTCTCAGAAATTTTGCGTTTGGTCCTTTCAAACCCTATATTCATTTCATAGATGGTTATAGAAGTGATGTGAATCAAGTCTTCTTTTTTAGTCATGAAAAAAAAAGCTTAAAATGAATTAAATTCAATAATATTACAATCTAAATAGATATTAAGTAGATCTAAGAGCAAACACCATGAACTATGAAAAAATCCTTTTTTGCATAGAAGAAGTCATCAATCGATACGACATTGATGAAGATAATCTTGTAGAACCAAGAGAGACCTTTTGTTTCCTTCAAGGTTTTTTTGGACCTGGACACACAACAGGTCATGTTGGATTAGTCAAGCAATTATATGAAGATCCAAAATATGAGGCGAAAGATGTAACAGAAATAAGGGAGGGAAGTTTTACGACTTTCAGGGGTAACATTCCAATCAAAGGTATGATGAAATTTTGCGAGGATAAATTAGCTCAATCTAAGGAGTATCAAGAAATAGCTATAGATGATTTAATCGCTCACGGATATGAGATGGATGAAAATGGTGATACGATGGTTCTTAAAGAAACTCATCAGAAAATTTTTCTTTTTTTAAAAAAGAAATACAGAAGAAATTCGTGTAGAAAAGGCGAAAAAATTTGTGTTATTTTTAATCTAGTTGATATTTAATTTAAAATTATGTGTGTTTATTGAGAGGGAATTATTTCGCACGACCGGCTCTAGGATTATCTCATCTTTAATTTAATAATAATCTAATTTGATTCAACATTCATAATTTTAATCACATTTTTTTAATATGGAAAAAAGAAGTTATAGATATAAATAAATATATACCTAAAATTATTTAGATTGAATAAAGATGACACATAAAACAATTGATATTTCAGAAAATGTTTATAAAAAATTGGAAGAATTGAAATTTAAAGATGAATCTTTTTCTAAATTGATTCTTCGTTTAATTCATAAAAATGAAATATCAAATTCAATTGAAGAGTTTGCAGGCGCATTTGAAGAGGATTCTGAAGAATGGGAACAAATAGAGAAGATCCTCTATGAAGACCGTTTGAAAAGTAAAAATATTCGAGATATTGAATTATAAAGGAAATTCAAATGGTTATTTTAGATACTGACTTAATTATTGGTTATCTTCGTAAGGTTCCCAAAGCTATTGAAATTATCAGTAAGTTTAAACAAAATGGGACTGAATTAAAAACCACAATCATAAATGCAGGAGAATTATTTAAAGGAGCATATTTATCTAAGAAAATTGAAGAAAATAAGAAAAAAATTGAG
>SDBV01009063.1_pt1 | contig 13297 bp, 10 predicted proteins | sample 2277081 | NCBI WGS metagenome assembly SDBV01 (sample SAMN10402039, study PRJNA504765) | marine sediment metagenome | isolation source: marine sediment core GS10_PC15, 223 cmbsf | place: Arctic Ocean: Southern Knipovich Ridge | collected 2010 | reverse complement strand
GTCAAAGGGTTGCCTGCGACCGCCTGCAGACGCTCGCCCAGCTCGTCGGCGAACGGTTCGACGCGATATTCGACGACCTCTGAGCGGTGTCGCATCTGGCCGAGGTGGCTATAGACCCGTTGAACCATGGCCATGGATCCGTGTCCAAGCTCTCTCGAAACCACGTAGGGGCTCACAGGTGCCCCCCTATCGAGCGTTTGCAGCCTGGCGGCACAGTAGGTGTGCCGAAACATCTTCGAGCGAATCTCTCCCGCTTTCCAGCCCGCATTTTGCGCGACGTTGTCGAGCAGCTTCCGGATATCCGTCACCATGGCTTCCCGCCCGGTTCGTAGCGAAGGGAAGAGCAGGGTCCTTGGCGGGGCATCCGGCCGGAACACGTGCGGTCGTAGAATCTCTTCCAACTGTGGCCACAGCGGAACTGCGCGGTGAGATGTCCGCGTCTTGAGGCGGCGCCACCTGTTTGGGCGGAATGTTATTGTCTTGCGGTCGAACGAAACATCCTCGACCTCTAGCCCCAGTACCTCCGCTGTCCGGCCGCCGGTGAGGAGAAAGGTTGCCACAAGCGGATACGCGAAAGGCATGGCTACGTCGTTGCGAATGGGTTCGTAGCGCTTCGCCGACTCCAAGAACAGACCTGCTTCTGGTACCTCTAACCAGGGTGCCTCATGATGCCGCGCCTTGGGTTTGTCGAGAAGGGCTTGTACGGGATTAAACCCTGGCAGCACGTATCCTTCGCCCTGAGCGCGACGGAACAGGTTTGAGAGAGCGCCCAGGTGATGCCGGGCACTCCACCCGCTGAGTGTTGCCCCTCGGCCGTTTGGAAGTCGCTGAAGGTGGGCTACCCAACTGTTCACGTCGGCCACAGAGATGCTTGCCAGGTTCCGACCGGCGCCGAAGAACTGGACGGCCCGCGTGAGATAAAGCTCCGCGGCGGCGATCCAGTCGTCAGTGACCGCTCCGGATCGCTTCTTCTCGATTAGGTAATGCTGGGCAAAATCGGCGAGATAGGCCACCTTGACGGCGCTGCCGTGTATCGCGTGGCCGCGGCGCGTTGCATCCAGTTCTTTCAGGCGCTTCGCCGCCCGTAGCTGTGCGACGTCGGGATCCTGGGTGGCGAGTTTCTCCCCAGGGTCTCTGAGGGGTTCTCTCTTCCCGCCAACGTCGGCATAGTCGCGGAAGTCGGCCCAGGCCCGGCCGTTTCGCCAGTAGACCCTCTGTCTCGTTCTTGATCTCATACCCTCTCCTCGTTCTGGGGTGGACTCGGGGCGCTTGGCAAACGTTGCCACCAACCGCGGTTTCCGAGCGCCAAGACGTTGTCGTAGTCCAACTCCGCGTTGCCCTTGAACCAAGGTTCCAGAAGAGCCTCCATCGCGTGAATGAGAGCCTTCTCGATCCTCTCCGCTGTTTCGTCATCGGTTGGAAAGGGTTGGGTTACGAAGTCGGCTGCCATTTCGCGGAAACGGTCGGATACCTCCTCTTCAAACTCCATTTTGGGTACGTGGGGTTTTAGGAGCTGTCCGCGCCACCAAAATGCCTGCGTTAGCTGGCTCAGCGATTCCTTCAGGACAAAGAACCGTGCTCGTAGGTCATCACTGGCCACGGACTGCTCGTCCGCCCGCGTGTTCTCGTGGTCGCGAATCCAGGCGTCTCGGCACCGGTTGAACAGGTGATACAGCGCCAGTTGGGTCCCGGTTGGACTTCTGGTGAGCTCGTGAATCACCATTCCGCTCGGTGCTCTGGTGACGTCAGACAGATGGGAAACCTCTCCGCCAAGCCAAAGGGAGCCGTCCACCCGCGGGAGACCTAGTGCTTCTGAAAGGTTGTCTCGATTCGACCGGCGGCAGCGTTTGGGCTTTCCCCTGTCCGCCGGCCGACGCATGGCGTCCACGGTTTGCTGCCGCAGACCGGCCTTCTGGGCGAGTGCCCGGATGTTGAGGCCTGCCGCCACACGTGCCTCCTCCAGCCTGTCGCCTCGAAGCGGGACCAGCGGATCGTCACTTTCGTATCTTGACGACATTTGTAATTACGGTCCTCTTGTTGTTATTTAATAAATTTGTTTGTATTCAAAGTAGTGGCGGTGTGACTTACGAGCAAGTCCGAACGGAGGAGGTTGCTATGCGGGAGACAGTAGATCTGGTAGAAGCGGCTCGCCGGCTGCGAGTGGCTTACCACGTGGCCCATCGGCTTGTGCTGACAGGACGGCTGAAGGGCGATCGCAAGAACGGGCGTTGGAAGGTGGATTCAGAGGACCTCAGGCGACTGGAGGGCGAACGCGAAGAAGAACCGGCAGTTTAGGTGTCTTCGGGTCTTGCCATAACGCGGCTCTCCGACGTCGAGCCACAGGTGGTTCGCTGGCTGTGGCCGGGGCGGTTGCCCATGGGAAAGGTGACCGTATTGGATGGTGATCCCGAGGTTGGGAAGAGTCTGATATGCCTCGATCTAGCTTCACGGGTAACTGCGGCCCGTGCGATGCCCGATGGGTCAAAAGGACACCTGGGCAGTGTCCTCCTCCTCAACGCCGAGGATGGGCTCGGTGACACGATTCGACCTCGGATAGACGGGATGGGAGGAAATCCCCGGCGGGTGATTACGGCGGAGGTCTTTGAGGGAGCGGTAGAGCGCCCGCTGACGATTCCTGACGATCTGGGTCTTCTGCGGACTTTTCTGCTAGATGAGTACGTGGCGCTCGTAATCATCGACCCGCTGACAGCCTTCCTGGGGGAACACGTGAATACCTGGAGTGATCATCATGTCCGCCGTGCTCTCCACCCACTAGCGCAGCTGGCTGAGGAGACGATGACGGCGATGCTGGTCGTCCGGCATCTCAATAAGGGTTTCGGGAAGGCCATTTATCGTGGTGGCGGCTCGATTGCCATCGGGGCAGCTGCCCGCGTGGTATTGATGGCAGGCAAGGATCCAACTGATCCGGAGCGACGGGTGCTGGCTGTGGTGAAGAACAACCTTGCGCCGCATTCGCCGGCCCTTGCTTACAGAATCGCGGAGGCTGGGAACGGCGCGCCTCGCGTTGAGTGGCTGGGAGAATCGGACGTGAGCGCCGAAGATCTCTGCAGTTCGCCGGCGATGCAGGCGAAAACGCCGGCATTACAGCACGCGAAGGACTTCTTATCGGAGTCTCTGGCTGCCGGTCCACAGCCGGCGAATGAGGTAGAAGCCGCGGCGGCATCGGAGGGGATCAAGAAGATGACTCTCCGTCGCGCAAAACGGGACCTGGGCGTACAATGGAACAGGATCGGCGGGCGCCACGGGCACGTGTCCTGGCTCTTGCCATCTGCGGCCGCAGGCGACCCGTCGCCTAAGATGCTCAACACTGGGAATGATCACGTTTGAACGCCGAAGGGACCTAACCGCGGGATTTTCGCGCACTTGCAAAGATGATCAGCAAACGTTGCAGGGAGGTTTGCGCGACAATGACGTTGGGAATGCTCGCGTTTGAGCGCGGAAGGGACCTAACCGCGGGACTTTTCGCGTACCTGCAAAGATGATCAGCAAACATGCAAGGAGGATTTGCGCAATGGGGTATCACTGTCGTCTAACGGGCGATTCTCCCCGTTTGCGGGCCGTCCGCCAGGCTCGCCAAGGTAGCCGGTGAGTCTCTCACCGCTCTGGCATTTCTGAATGAGCGCAGCGGCTCGATTCCGGGCGCTCGTCGAACAACTTCCCGAAGGAAGCTTACTCGGGCTGCCGCGCGAGTTCCTGCTCGAGGTGCTTTCTACGGATGAGCGGTCGATTGCTTTTCCAGCTCTAATGGAGCCCGACCTTACGGTCAGAGATCTAGCGGAACTGTTCGGTCGTTCTCCAAGTACGATCCGAGCATGGTTGGAGGCAAGGCGCATTCCCAAGGCGTACAAACTCCGTGGTCGGGAGTGGAGAGTCTCTCGAAGATCAGTAGATTGCTTCTTGGAGAGCGAACGGACCAAGGCGAAACCCGACGGCAATGCTCAGCCCGTCGCTGTAAACCTCTCCGATTGGCGGCTCCATTTATAGAATGAATCACGATGCAAAGAACCACGGAGTAGGCTCCGGTGGCATCTGCCCGAGGTGGCTGTACACCGGCTGAACCATCGCCATGGAGCCGTGCCCCAGCTCTCTGGATACGACGTAGGGGCTGACTGGCGCTCCTCTGTCGAGCGTCTGCAACCTGGCTGCGCAATAGGTGTGCCGAAACATTTTCGAGTTGCGCGCAGCTTGGCTTCCAAGGGCTGTTCTCTGCACACCCTGACAAGGGAGTTAGGCCTGAGCAGTTAATGAGCGGAAACGCTCACACAGACTGCTGGGGAACTTTGGTGTCGTCCTAGGCTGAGGAAGGCGACACACTGACGCGTTCGTCGTCCTGCAGGCTCCGTGTCAGATGGTAATTCATCCACTCGCTCTGCTCGTGCCGTAGCCCTGCGCTGGAAGCGCCTTGTCTCCGGGGAGGCTTGTCAGGGAGGGGTGGACGTTGGCGCGTTTTGACGTAGCGAATCGGCGAGTACTGTCGCATTTTTAGACGGAAGGTGACTTAAGGCACAATCAAACCAATCCCCACTTTCAAACCTCGCTGGTTGCCTGGGTGGGGCCGACACGGGGAACTAGGGATGGCTGGAGCAATCTCGCCGGCGTCCATGCATTGGCACAGGGACTTGCCAGGGGCGCGCTGGTTTCGAGCCGACTTGCATGTCCATACTCTGGACGATTTTCCTGGCGGGCGGGTCAAGATATCACCTCAGTGGTCGGGGAAGTCTCCCGCCGATATCGACCTAACTGAGTATGCTAGGGTCTTGCTCCAGACAGCGATCTCCCGAAACGTGCAAGTTCTAGGACTGACGCCGCACAACGTGAGAACCTCTGGCGAACCGGTTGAGAGTGCTGTTTGTACCGTTGTCGAGGAGTGGAAAAACGGCAAAGACTCGGACGGAGCCCCATTCAGACAGAAGATCTACGCGGTTTATCCAGGATTTGAGATAAGCTTCACTGAAGGAAAGTACGGGGTACATCTTCAGTTTCTCTTCGACCACGCAATCGGCCCGGATCAACTTGACCGTTTGTTTCATGCGTTAATGGGGGCCATTACTCCTTGGGTTGGAAACAATCTTCAGAACTCGCCGCTCTCGGCTTCGGAAGCCTTTGAAAAACTAGATGATCTACTCCGTCGAGAAGAACCGAATTGGGACTACCTTTGCCTCGCGCCGCACGCGTTTACGAGCAAAGGCCTGTTCGACGAGCTAAAAGGGCAGGTCTCGGCCGACTTCCCCCACCACCGACTAGCGGCACTTGAACTGCCGGATGACGCTTTGCCAGAGAAGGTTTTCGCTAAGCGACCCTGGCTCGGTCCCGGAATGAAGAAGTTTCGTCATGGCTTCTTTCACGCCAGCGATTCCTACGAGCTGGGAGATCCCAAAGAGCCGGTGCAACCTGGACAGCTGGGCTACCGAGTCACCATGCTGAAGCTGGCGTCTGCAACGATCGAAGCATTGCGGCAAGCGTTTCTCGCGTCGGACTGTCGAACGCAGGTTGTGTATCGAACTGGTGAGCCGGACGGACTTGTTGAGCGAAACGATCTGCCGGATCCCCTGGGAGCGAATCACCCTTGGCTGCGGCGAGCAAGTGTCAAGGGAGGAAACTCTTTCTTTCGGCGCCCAAACAGTAAAGAACCGGCTGTTTTCGACTTCAATCCGGGGCTCACTTGTGTGATCGGTGGTCGGATGACCGGCAAGTCCACGTTGCTTGACGGCATCCGAGTCTACACGGGAATACCCCTTCCCCGTGACCAGCGCGCCAAGGCCGATGTGAGAGCCCGTGGGAAGGGGGTTTTCCTCGCTGGGGACCCCGAGATCACGCTTGACTTCGCCGGGCAGGCCGCCGGTGATGGCTCGTGGCCTGCGCGATTCTTCACTCAGCGCGAGCTTCAGCTCGCCGTGGGGGATCAGGAGGGGTTCAAGCACCTGCTTTTTCATTTGGTGCCGGGAAAGGGCGAGGCCCTCGATGCAACGGAAACTCTATTGGAGGAGTTCGATGAGCGACTGGCGAAGCTTGTCGCCCGAATGCCCGAACTTCAGGAAGACCTTGAAGAGGCGGAACAAGCCCTCCACTCCGCCCAGGCAGCAAAGGATGCTTTGAGCAGATATGCCAAAGCAGGGGCGGATCGCCTGAAATCAGTACAAAGCGATAAGGGATCTCTGCAAGCCCTGAAGAAGAAACTTCAGACGGTTCTGCGAAGCATCGCGAACGTCACAAGCAAGGTGTCCGATACGGAAATCCCGAAGATGGAGTCGGAAGCGCTATCGGCCGAAGAGATATCGAAGTCGTTGGAGGAGATTCGGGCGGCATTGTCCCACGTTGGCAATTCGGCCAATGAAGCGGATTCGAAAATCCAACAGGCCGTGTCGCTTGTCGGGCAGCTGATTGCTGTGGCTGCAAAGTCCGAGGAGGAGTTGACGAGCTCGATTGTGAAGGCCTTGGTTGAGTCTGGTGGAAGCAACGAGGACCTGGTTGCGTTCGAGAAGCACAAGGAGGTTGCGGCGGGTTACGAAGAAGCTAGGCAGTATTTCGAGGATCGTCGTCGCGAGCTGGCTGCGGTCAAGAAGGAGTTTGAGAACCAGTATGCCAAACGCGAAGACGAGCTTATTGCGTTTCGCGACAAAGTAGCGGAAGTCGCCAAAGCAGTGAATGCTCGCTTCGAAGGTCGCATTCTGATTGACGCGGAGGAGGAAGGGGTGAACCGGGGGCTGGAAGATTGGATAATAGCCGGGCTCCATCAGCGGGGAATCACACGGTGGTGGAACGCGCAATCCGATGCCGGCGAGTTACCAACACGCTCGGCACTTCTGTCACACCTCAGTGACGGCACGCTGGATCAACTCGGCATGAGTGGGCAGGTTGTAGAGACATTCCGGCAGACCGTTACTGATCGTGAGCGTTACCGTCTTCGGGCCTTGCGCTGTCCAGATCGGTACACCCTCGATTTCCGACTGAGCAAGGATCCTTTGAAGCGCAAACCGCTACAGGAATTATCCGGAGGACTCCAGGTGGCTGTCTTGTTAACCCTCCTTCTCGAGGTCGATGATCCCCGACCGCTGGTTGTCGATCAGCCAGAAGATGAACTCGATAATTCCTACTTGTTTGAGGCGGTGCTACCGGTGCTGCGACAACTCAAGGACCGAAGGCAGATAGTGTTCGCGACTCACAACCCAAACATCGTCGTAAATGGCGACGCTGATCATGTGATCGCCCTTTCTGCCGATTATGAGACTGGGCGTGTTAGAGTGCAAGGAGCGATCGAAGAAGAAGGAGTCCGGAATGCCATCATCGAGATTCTCGACGGTGGTCGTGAAGCTTTCATCCTGCGGCACGAGAAGTATGGTTTCTAATCTGTGTTGCAAAGGGAGAGCTGTGAGGGGTTAGCAGATGTGCCGGTTTTTGTGCCAGCGTTGAATGGCGGTGGCTGACGTCTGTGGGTGCTGAGCCAGCTTTTTTCCTGAGAGATGCTGCGGCCGGCGCCTGTCGGCGCCGGCCGAGCTTCCTTCACATACCGGAAGTCACTGGTTCGAATCCAGTACCGCCCATTGCGTTGTTCTGCCACGCCGTAGGTCTACCTTGGATGACATGGAACGCCCCCGCAAGGCTCGGCGCCGACGAGCTGCCTCCGGGCCAACGCAGTTGCGCTTGCTCGCGCTCTCCGACCTCCGAGTCCAGGACTTGCCGTCCATCGTAGAATGGGTCCGAGCCTGCCGGCGGCGGTTCGACCTCATCCTTTACGCTGGCGACGATGTCGCGCGCTTCCGCCCTGACCCCGACGTCAACTACTTCGCGTTGCTCGCGGCCGAGGCCCGTTACGGCCTCTGCGCCGTCGCGGGGAACGACGACCTTCCGTCGGTCCGGCGACTGATCGCCGGGCCGAACGTCTGGGAGGTTCACCGCCGCCCGCTCGTCCTCGGGCGGTTCGTCGTCATTGGACTCGAAGGTGCTCCGATCCTGCCTGACAACGCCAACCTGGGTTTCCTGCTGCACGGGGAGCAGGCGATTCGCCGGCACCTCAGGCGTCGGCTACAGCAGTTCCGCGGTCGCGTGGTCATTCTGCTGTCGCACGCCCCACCGGCCGGCTGCCTCGACTTCGCTGTTAGGTGGGGACGCGGCCACATCGGCTCGCCGACGGTGGCTGAGATGGTGCGCCGACACCGGCGGATCAGGCTCGTGGTGTCGGGCCATGCGCATATCAGCGGCGGACGGCATGCACGGTTGGGCGAAGCCATTGTCGTCAACGCTGCCTCCCACGACGACCGAGGGGATCCGACCCGGGCGGCCGTCGTTACGCTCGCGCCGGATCGGCGTCCGACCGTTCGGTGGCACACCATCACCGAGGAGCACCCGCTGAGGGAGATTGACGGTATCGGGCCCACGCGGGCCGGACGCCTGACGGTGGCCGGCATTCGGAACACTGGGGACCTGGTGACTGCGACGCCGGAGGAGGTGGCGGCGGCGCTCGGTTGGCGACGGCTTCGCGTCCCGCGTGCGTTCATCGCTCGCGCACGAGCGCACCACGAGGACCGGCCCGTGGTTTACGGAGAGCTCCGGCTTCCCGAAGGGCCACACGTCTACTTCGACATCGAGACCGATCTCGCGCCGCCGAGCTACGTATGGCTCATCGGGTGCTACGACGAGGCGACGGACGAGTTCAAACACTTCTTTGCGCCGCACCCCGGGGCCCAACCCGAGCTGCTCGCCGGGTTTCACGCCTACGCCACCGGCCTCGGCGACCGTCCCCTTCTCAGCTTTTCAAGCAGCCACTTCGACAGGAGGGTGACGGCCCAGCGCCTCGTGGCTCACGGCTACTCGGTGCCGAAAGCGCTGTCCGACAGCATCGACGTGTTCCACCGGCTCCGGGACGCGATCGCGCTCCCGACGAGTGGCTTCGGCCTCAAGGAGATTGGCAAGGCGCTGGGATACAGGTTCCGTTATCCGACGCTCGATGGCCTGGCGGTGGCACTTGAGTACATGGCCTGCCTGCGCGAGGGTCGGAAGGTGCCCGAAAAACTGTTGCGCTACAACGAGGACGACGTCCGAGCCCTGCGGTTCGTAGTGCGCGAGGCGCTCGCGCTCGTCCAGGAATCGGGGCACGTGGTGTGATGTGACACCGCCACAGCGGCCACGGGGGGTCCAGAAATTGGCTGTGAGGACGTTGTGCCAGTTTTTGTGCCAGCGCCAGCTGTCGCTGGCTGGTGCTGATCGGCGTAGGAGCCCGGTTTTCCCTGGGAAATGCGCTGGCCGGCGCAAGTCAGCGCCGGCCGAACTTCCTTCACATACCGGAGGTCACAGGTTCGAGTCCCGTACCGCCCATTGAACGAAGTGAAAGCCCCGCAGTGCCTTAGGTCATTCCTTGAAATCTATCGAACGTAGTCGCAGTTCACGCTGTCGCAAAACGGCTTATGCGTGTCGCAAATTGCTGTCTCGAAGTCCTGGACAAATCCCTAGCTTTATGGATTGCGTAACAGTGTAGGACCGATCCAATTTGGAGGTTCCGATGTGCGTCGACCCGCCATCGCATCGCCCCGACGCCATTAGGGAGGAAAGAGCCATGGAGAGGTTACTCTGGTGAGGGTCGCCCCGCCGAGGTCCGCGGTGACGGTGCTCAGCCTACTGTCGATGGGCTGTCAGGCGGGTGAACCTGCGCTCACACCTGTGCAGCAAGCCGCGGTGGAGGACGTTACGAGCCGGGCCTTCTCCCTCCTAGAAGTGGGATGCCCACTTTCTTTTGTGGAGGCTAGTTTCAACACGACAGTAAACGGCGATAACCGCGACTCGATAGTGACCGGCATTGTGGAGACAACCGCAACCGTCGTGGCCTCAGATTTTGAATGCAGGGATGTTATGACGCTGCAGGAAGGGCGAGAGGCTGGTTTGGTCACGGCCGAGGATGTAGCAGCATACCGAGATCTTGTCGAAAATTTAGTTGCAGTTGGGAACTTGATGGTGCTCGCTAGGTGGATCAGGACTAGCGACGGTGCTTCCCTATCGACCGACGCACTGGTTGCGGCAGTTGATGAGATTACCGCGGAGCTAGTCTACGATCCTCTAATTGGTTCCTGGAACAACAGGGGGCCAACCCCTGAAACACCGAACCCACCTCAGGCTGGCAGCGCGACATTGACGTGGAGGCCGTGGGTGGATGGCGCCACTATTGCGGAGGCGATCTTTGGCAAAGCTACGGTATGGAAGAGGCCAGTCATGATCGTCACCTTCGACGATACGGGTAGGGTGGTGAGCGGGGAAGAGGATGCCCAAGTGGGCACGTTCATCGATAACGCCATGACCAGCAAGAAAACTGAGGTCATACCGGGTACGCGCGGCGATTGTAAGCGCTGGTCGTTCCGCGTCCACTGGGGTACGCCCACCGTCACGATGAAACTAAGGCTGGGAACGCAGGGCTTCGACTTCGATGTTGAACTTGGGTCAATTGGTTCGTCAGGCACCGATCTGGAGGTATACGAGCTGTGCTGGGATAGGACGTGGAGGGTGTTGGAGGGTGTGAACTAGGCTGCAAGAGTCTGACCCCAGAAAGCAGTTCTGCATCCAGGCGGCGCGCCCGTGGATGGTCAGTCTATGCGGTAATATGGCTGGTACGCATCACGCACCCGGACGGCAACGGCCCTAGCCCCCAGGAGGGAACCCAGATGGGTATCAAGCTCTCACTCGCGACCTCCAGTCTCTCGCCTGAAGATCTCCAGGACCTCACACGCGAGCTCTGCGACGCCGTAAACGACGAGACGGATCTCGAGGCGAGCCTCGCTCAGGCCGCCGACGTCTCGGGAAGTAAAGGCGACCCCGTGACCATCGGAGTCATCGTGCTGGCCTTTATCACGAGCGGCGCCGCGGTGAAGCTGATGGGTGTCCTTAAGTCGTACGTCGAGCGCCATGCCTCGCTGCAGATCGAGCTCCAGCGGGGCGACGGACAGAAGCTGGCCATCACCGCGGAGAATCTGCGGTCCGAACGGGTGGAGGAGACGATCGATCTCGCGAAACAATTCCTCGAGGCCTCGGCGTGACCCAGCAACGCCACGCGGTGCTCGTCGGCAATAGCCTGTATCCGGAGGAGGACAAGCTCGGCGACCTCAACTGTCCCGAGCGAGATGTCGACGGTCTCGCCGAGTTGCTGCGGTCTCCCAAATACGGCGCCTTCACCAATACGGTGGTGCTGAAAGACCGTCCTCACCATGAGGTGCTCCTCCAGATCAACCGCACGCTCAAGGGCGCGGCCAAGGGTGACCTCGTCTTCCTGTATTACTCAGGCCACGGCAAGCTCGACCTGGCAAACCGTCTGCATCTCTGCACGGTTAATACGGTCATCGACACGCTCGAGGCTACGTCGGTACCCGTTCAGAGCATTAAGAATTACATCGACGTCTCTCCCCCGAGGCAGGTAACCCTGGTACTCGACTGCTGCTTTAGCGGAGCCGTCGGCAACGTGTTCGCCCGCAGCGGCGTCGACGACCAACTGCAGCTCATGTCCGGCGGGCGCGGTACGTACATCATGAGCGCGTCCACGGGCATTCAAGTGGCGTTGGAAAAGGAGGAGGACCAGTACAGCATTTTCACGAAGCGAATCATCGAAGGTATCGAGACCGGAGCCGCCGATGTGAACGGCGACGGCATCGTCACCATGGACGAGCTGTACAACTACGTGCACGACCGGGTCCTGGACGACGGGTTTCAAGAGCCGATGAAGTGGGGCATCAACGTTCGGGGTGAGTTGGTCATCGCCAAGACGGGCAGGTCGCCGAAGGCGGAACGACGAAAGCAGATCCGGCAGCGCCTGCTTGAGCTCGCCTCATCGGGCGTCCTACCCGACCGCATCCTCTCGCAGGCCATGCAACTGCTCTCGTCGGGCGAGACCGAGGTTTCACCCGAGATGCGGTCCCGCAGCGAGTTGCTTGACAAGGTGACGGACGAAGATCTCGCCGTTGGCGAGTTCGTCGAGCGGTGGTTGACGCTCGATTTTCAGAGCCGCCGACGGTCGTCGGGCGCGCCACGCGCATCCGCTACGCGATCGGCGCCCGCTGCACGTGAGCCACCACCATCCGCTCCATCCAGGCGCCCGCCAGAACCGTCACCACCGTCCGCCCCGCGCAAGCAGGCGCCCCAGCCACCACCGGAGCCAAATGCGGCGACTGCAACGGGCTTTGACAAAGTCTGGTGGCCTATCGGCGGCATAACAGCAGTGGTGGCGATCGCCTTTCGCGCTAACCCAGACAGTCTCGGCGTCGTGATCTTTGGACTGATACCACTCGCTACACTGGCTTTGGCATTCCTTAGGCCCGTATTCTGGGCGTACGCGGCCTTATACGCAGGCGCCCTCCAGGGACTTGCCTTTCTCGGCTACTCCGTCGGCGGCTACGAATTTTCCGGAAGTGACGGGGCTCTCGTGGCGTTCATTATTGCCGCAAACGCGGGGTTGTGTGCGACCGTCACCGGGCTGAGGATGCGGCACCGAAAGGCTGCCATCAGAGCTCGCTCCACCGGGCAAGTGCTTGGCCGGACCCTGGCCGTCAATTTGTTTCGTGCGCTGGTGTACGGTGTGCTGACTTGGCTGTCGCTTTGGATCTTGTCAAGAATGGTCTCTTTCTAGGTATGTCTGTATACCTTCTCCTGGACTTAAGACTCTGGCTTCCCGTGGGCATGTTCATTGGGATGGAAGTCTGGCCCGGATATGTAAACAGCGAGAAGGACGGCAGGACTCTGTGGTCCATGCTCCGGGGAGCTACGATCGGGAGCGCGGCTGCTGTCGTGCTTCCTGTCATCATCTTGTCGATAGACAGCGGGGAGTTTTGGTGGTGGGTCAGGGTAGCCTTCCAGTTGTGGTGCCTGGGTGCGGCTGCGATCGCCAGCGTCGCGGCAGTTGAGCGTCGTGTGCCGAATGCACGGTTCAGCAAGCTGGTGGCGGCGCCAGTGGCGGGCGCTTTGGCCGGCGCCCTCGTCTGGAGCATCAGCAACTTTCTCTTCGACTATTATGGCATCTCCCTTGGCGTTGGCTTCGGCATCATCATCGGAATCTGGATCGCGCTTCGAGAGGTCGTGCCGGAACCGTTTGGTGTTTACCGGGGCACGGTCCCAGTGAGTGAGTAGACGGTGTTCGAGAATCGCGCACGCAAGCCATCAGAACGGGAGGTTCTTGATTGCGAAAGAGAGGGGGCGCTCGGCTTAGTGCTGAACCCCGATACGTTGCTCGGCGTAGTGGCGTGCCCTGTGCCGTTCAGTGGACTTGCAGGTGAATCGGTAACGCTTGCCGCCGACGTGGACCTGTGCC
>SDBV01009062.1_pt1 | contig 13298 bp, 15 predicted proteins | sample 2277081 | NCBI WGS metagenome assembly SDBV01 (sample SAMN10402039, study PRJNA504765) | marine sediment metagenome | isolation source: marine sediment core GS10_PC15, 223 cmbsf | place: Arctic Ocean: Southern Knipovich Ridge | collected 2010 | reverse complement strand
GTAACTCGAGCCTGCACTCCAGGTCATGGACTCCGCGTCCGCAACGGTCATGCGGAAGCGCCACGTTCTCGGAAGAGCAATTGAAACCGCTTCGGTCCCGTTAAAGTCCGCAGCAAGAACTCCTGGGTAGACCAGATAGGTGGTAGTTCCAGTGCCCGTAAGAGCCGCCGCTGCGGTCCAAATGGTGGAATAATTACCGGAAACCGGATCCTTGGACTGAATGTTGGGGGTGATTGAAGCCGTGCTAGGATCGAGTGAGATATCGACGGTTAGCAGGATACCCTGTGCGTTGAAGTTGGTCAGGTCAGAGGAGTCTGTCTGCGCCGTCCTCGCCGCGCTCGCCAGGACGGTGATCTCTTCATTGTTGCGCTGGCGATCCCAGGTGGTGCCGTTGAAAAGCCAAGGACCGCTTGCAGATAATAGATCAGTGCCTACAGCGCCCTCCCAAACACCAATATCTGAGTTGGAAAAGGCATCTGCTCCCGTAAAAACCCGTTGGGCAAGGATACCGCTCGTACTTACAGCGAAATCCTGCGTATTTCCAGAACTATCCTTCCCAGCCATCCTTACTGGGTTGCCCGCAACAGCCGCGCCATCGGCTGCCGGGCCTTGTACTTGTGCGCCAGCAGTATCTCCTCTGGCACGGTCCCAGGTGGTGCCATTGAACAAAAAAGGAAAGGCCGCCGCAAATCCCGTTCCGCTTCCTCCGAAGTCGGAAAACTTGCCAATCTGATTGTTGGAGGCTCCATCCGCACCGACAACGATAGTGACAAGAGCTAAACGGCCTCCCAAGTCGGTCAAGATATTCTGCGTGTTTGATCCGTCCGACCCGGCGATCCTTATGGGATTGCCTGCTACGGCAGCTCCATCGGCAGCCTGACCGTTGTCGATATCCACGCTTCCGATGCTGAATGCGCCCGTGCCGAGCGCCACGGAAGCCGGATTCATCAAGAAACAGGAAGTAAGAATAATCGTCGGGCTGCTTCCCCCGCTCAAAGTCGCCACATTGGCGTACCAGAAACGGAAGTTGCGCGGCACCGCGCCCATATCCACCTGCCCGCTGGTGGTCGTCACGGCGGCAATCTGCTCGATAGGCGTCTCCGTCGCCACCAGCACGTTCCCGGCCTCGATGGCAATGCTCAGACTGCCTGGCGATCCAGTCGTCCGGTAGGTGAACGAGGCGGACCCCATCCCATCCGTCCCGCCGGGGATATTGAGCAGTGTTCTCCCCGTGGCTGAAAACGTTGTGTCAATGCAAACTCCCGGACGCTGTGCCAGCGCTGGACTAGCTGATAGCAGCAGGAGTAGAACCAGTGTGGTCAGTTTCTTCAATGGGTGCCTCCTTTTCTTTCGGTTCCGTCAGGATTTCCAGGACCGGTTTTCCAAACAGTTCCTGGCAGTGCATGCACTTCCGCGCGCGCGGGGAGATCAGGCTGTCGCACATCGGGCAGTTCACCATCTCGTCCTCTTGCGTCCTGTTGGCCTGTGTTCTTTCCAACTCTGCCAGCGTTCCCGGCAACTCGACGCCAGCCTCTGCCGACCAGGCGTGGTCGGAAGGGTCATAACCTGCCTTGATGCCCTTCATTCCCTGCCGGCGCAGCAGCTGGTTGGTCTTTACTTCGGTCAGGCGATTGTCCCGATAGGCCGCTCTGGCAGTTTGGCCTCGTGCGATTTCCTCTTCGGTCGGCAGCTCGCCCTGAATCAGGACCCCGCCGTACATCGCCCACTGCGCCGCCAAGTCTTTGGCGCGTTCCATCCCGGTGTGGAACTCGCTCATGAATTCAACCGGCTGGTCCCACTCCGCCAGGGAAATGTCGGGCTTGATGGTTTTGATCAGGAAGTCCTCGATCACCACCAGCCCGTATCTCTCGTCACACTCCGACTCCACCAGCACCACCTCTTCCTCTACGGCCTTGTATCGATGGAGCTTTCCCGGCGGGGCGTAGGGATACTTCCTGCCGTTCTCGTAACCTTGGGCCGACGCCCCGGGGCTGGTCAGCTTATTGCCGGTTCCAGTACACAAAATTCTGCCTATCATAAAACTTCTCCTTTAGTTGATTGCCGCCGGGACGTTCACGGTGAGTCCCGGAAATTCTTTCTGCCTCTCTTTGATAGTGCTCAGGAACTGCTCTTTCAACTTCCCGTGCTGTTCCCGGTAGCGCTCCATCCGGGTCGGCGCCTTGGGTTGTATGGCTTTCATTGCGTTAAGTTGTTGCTCAAAGACCAAGTGAAGCGCCCAGATTGCCCATTCAATCAGTTCAGTGGATACATTGCGGGTGAAGACCAGGGGCATCTCCGGCCCGTTCCAGATCGCCTCCCAGCCGCCATCCGCCCACACCGGTTCCAGATTTCGCACGCTGTTGCCTGCCGGTGTATACTCTCGCGCGTTGGTCGGCGAAGCAAAGCCGTGCTCGAAGTACCAGGCTGCCGGGCGCCACATCTCCAGCGCATACGTCCCCCAATAGTTCGGGCCGACGTGGTAGCGCGGGAAAAATACCTCTGCGGGGCGGGCCGTCCGCAGGTTGCCGCTGTCGTCGTGAAAATTGATCTCCAACCCCCCGGCGATCTGAAATCTGGAGCTCACCAGCGCCAAGCGAAACCGCGGGAACCCGTAAATGGTCGTGTTCCAAAGCGGAAACGGCCACAACGGGTTCCAGCGACACGCTCGGTTCAATGATCGTGGAGCTAGAACAGTGAAAGATTCCGGATTCCTGGCGGAAGAACCAACCCAGGAACCCGGATAAGTGAGTCGTAGCAAATTTACGGCAGAGCCAGGGTGTCGATCACTCCTAAGCCCGTCGCGTCCACGCAGGCAAGATTGGTCTGCCCGCCGAAGTACCAGGACCGCGATGCTTTCGGCGATCCCAGGGTGGTGTCGTAGATGTTGAAGAAGTACCCGCCACCTTCCGGGTTGAGCAGCATGGTGGGAGCCTTCGTTTCAACCCAACGGAACTGCCGGTAATCCAGGAAAGCCACCTTGGTCGGATCGCAGTGGTTCCCGATCAGGATTTGCCGGCCCTCGATCTTCCCCTCGCCCATCATCAGGTCGAATTGCTTGTTGACAGCGGTGGGACCGATGCCGCCCAGAATGATCTGCGAGATGTCCTGAGCAGCGTTTTGGTAGTTCTCGTACTGCTCATAGCCCATGTAGGGTTGCAGGTTCGAGGTTGAGTTTTTGTTGCCCTTGAATTTCAGAATTTGGTTCAACAAACTCCGAAGGATCGGAGCATCCAGCTTCTGGCTGGCGCCATCCTTTCTCTGCGCCCGGGTGTAGATTTTCGACCGGCTGAGACCTTGCCAAGTGCCGGACGAAGACCCGTTGTTGTGATGCCAGATGGGATTGATCGCGGCGTTTGCCAAGCCCTGCGCCACGATCTTGTCTCCGATTATTGCGGCGGTGATGGAGGCGGTAAACGTCACGGTAGGCGGTGCCACCGTTATGTCGAGCCCGCCATCCGAGTCGATCTGATAGGGGCCATTCGCGCGCGCAGCGCCCAGTCCAGTAGGATGGATGGCGTACTTCCCACCAGGAATGAGCAGGTAGCCGCCGTACGGGTAAGTATCCGCCGCTGCTGCGCTTTCCAAGTCATAGGTTGGCGCACTGGCGACGGTTTTCAGCCGGTCCAGCACGCCATCGTTGGCGGTTGCATTGAGCAGGCATTCCAGCCAGAGCTTCCAGGTCGCCGCCGTCTCGGCCACCTGCTCCTGCAAGACAGGACGGATGGCCAACCGGTTGTTTTTGGTCGCCCAGTCCACCAGCCAGTTGACGTTGAAGCCCAGCACCAAGCCGATTGAAGAAACTACCGGCTTCTTGGTGACGAAGTGGTTGCCCACCGGAAGAGCCGCGCCGTCGTAGTCGATGCCCTTGAAGTCGCCGCCGGGGCTGACTTTCAGGTTGAACACCGTGGCACGGGTGTTGGATTGAATTTTCTCCGCCCTCATCAGCCTGCTGCAGAGGTCGATTCCAATGGTAAATGTTTCAGGCAGGTCCTCGTTCAGGATCTCCTGCATCAATGAATTGATATCAGATACGGCCATCGAGAATTCTCCTTATTGGCCGCGCAATTTCGCCTTTCTCTTCATGTACTCCTTCATGGCATCCGCTCCTCCAAGCCCCTCGTTAGCGATCTCCTGCTTGATGCGATCCGTCGCTTCCTGCGTGACCTTCCCGGCTGATGGGGTTCCCGAGCTGCTGACTTCCCGGCGGCCATCGTTCTGTCGCTTGCCGTCTTGTTTCCCGCCGCCTGTGGACCTGCTCAGGTTCATATGCGACAAGTTGTCTTCCACGGCTCGCTCCAGCCTGTCTCCCGCAGTGGCGTTGCGGACGTACAGATTCACCACGTCTTTCCGATGGTTCCGGCCCAGGCCGTGCCTGGGGTGCTGCTCTTCGTTGCGTTCCCGGACGTAGATGGGATTTTTTTCCAACTCCTCCTCCACGTCACCCACAACGCTGTCCATGAATTTTGCTCGTTGCCGTTCGGTGCGAAATTCCACGCCCTTGGTTAGCTCGTTGATCTTTCCCGTGAGGGCCGCTTGTGTTTCCAGCGTCACCTGCTCCGCAAAGAAGTTGTACCGATCCTCCTGCAGGGTTTTCCTGCCGTCGTCGCCTTCTTTGCCCGTTCGAGCGAGTTCCGTCTTTGGCTTTCCGCCATCCCGCGCCAGCTCTGCCAGCGAGTCCAGCATGTCGGCGGTATCCGAATCTCCTTTTTCACCACGGCGGCGATAAGAGTCCGCGTAGGTTTTCAGGAAACCGGATGTCGCCTGCGTGCCGACACTGCCCATGTGAGATTTGTACTGGTCCGGGAATTCCTCGCGTAATTTCTGGAAAAACTCTTCCGGTCTGTTTTCGATCTGGTCGATCACAAACGCGAAATCATCTGCCCCACGGCGGAGAAATTCTGCGTGCTCCTTCGACTCGATCCCAAGCTCCTTGAACTCATCCAAGGTGGACTTGTATTCGCTTCTCTGCCGCTTGAGCCTGTTGAAATGCTCAGCGTGGAGAGAAACGCGGTTGTCCTTGTCCGGCTTGGGGTCATCGTCTTTGGATTCGTCAGTGGAGGCCGTTTCCTGACTCGTTTTGCCGTCTTTTCCGGCCTGGGCGTCCCCAGAGGTTTCTTGCTCGGTCTCCTGCGCAGTCGAGGTTTCGGTTTCGGTGGATGATTCCTGGGAAGTACCTTCTGCTTCCACTACTACTGCATCCGTTCCATCTGCCATTCTTTACTCCTTATGCTGCCGAAACTGTTTCCAGCTCCTTCTCTTCTTGTGGTGGCGAACCCACTGCTTGCGCCATGGCTAAAGCTGCTGCTTGCACGTACAGCTTCACATTCTCAAATCCTTTCGGGTTGTTCCCTTGCGCCTGCATCCCTTCGGGAGAGGCTGCCCATTCCGTTGCGATCATGATCACGATCCGAGGATCGTCAAAAATTGGCTCGAAAGGAATGCTGGAGCCCGGCATTTCAATTAGTTCTCCCTGCGGGTCCAGGGGGTTCTGCTGCTCCCGCATCACAGGCTCGGCATCCAGCAGGAGTTCGATCACGCGCCGCACCTTATCCTCCAGTGTCTTGGCGCGAACCCTGAGTTCCGGCAATCCCATGGAGTCAAACAAAAGTTGCAAAATGTTGGACTCGCCCAGGGCTTGCTGCACGTATGGATTCTGGCTCTGCAGTAATTGCTGGATCGCGGTCTGCTTCTGCGCCCAAGTCTGCGGGATGGAATCGGACTGTTCGGCTCGCGCGTACACACGCCCCTGCCGGTTGGACAGCATGTTGGCCAGCTGCTGCTGATTCACCTGCTCGCCGATAATGTCCCGGAAATCCTTCTCGGGCCGCTTGACGAGAAAGTCATGCACCAGCATTTCGTCAGTCTCAGTGACAAGCTGCTTGGCGCTCTCAAACTGCGGCGCGAGGCGCTGCAACGCCTGGTTTTTGGCGAGGTTGTATTGCTGGGCGCTGCGCGTGTTGGTCATCTGCGCGCCGGCGAGTGACGGCGAGGTGCCCACCAAGACCTCCATCCATTTCGTGGCCCCATCGATCAGCTTGTCTGCCGCCACGCTCGATTCCTTGACTACAATCTGATGGACTGAATCCTTGAGATTCTTCCCAGGCGGCACGACGATGAATTTGTACTGCCCGGGGATCATCTGCGTGTCTTTCAGCGCCTTCTCATCGAGCAAAGCCCGGTCCACCAGAATGGGCGGGAATCCGGCGAACTCCTGGGCCTCCAGTTGCATGTTGAAAGAAGTGTCGGTCGCTTCCTGGATGGGAACACCCGATTGACCGATCGATGGCGTGTACATGCCGTCTCCGTCAAACGCCTTGGCCAGGCGCACGTGGTCGTCTACGCGCTCCGGGTTGGCGTCGAGCACCGTGGCGCCGGAAAACTGCACGAAAGCGCCATCGGGGTATTCCTTCAGCAACTCACCCCGCAGTCCGCCTTTTTCTTCTTCCTTTTCCTTGTAAAACACCTCTGGGCGGAACCACCAGCGGCCATAGGTGACAAACTCATCAATCTGCTGGTGCCAATAAGCCCGCATCGGCGTCCTGGCCACGATCCGCGCGCGCCGGTCCTCTTCGGTGTGCGCATCGCCAGAGGGATTCATGATTTCCGACTCCAGCTTGGGAAACGTCTGAATCACTGCCTCTTTGGGAACTTCAATCACGATCGGGACAAGGGGACAATCCTTCAGCGTGTTGGCCCACCAGGGCAACGGACACTCCAGCGCTCCGAAGATATCGACGACCTCTTCCCCGCCAACATGGCGCTCGTAGACCAAGGCAAGGCCGTCGGTGTAGAAATAGCGGAAGATTTTTCCCCAGATTCTCTTGTAGTCGATTACGGAACGCTCATAGTCGATGATCGGCTTGGCCAGTCGTGCCGCCTCGCGGTCCTGGAACTGTTTTTTGTTCTGGGGAATGAAGATCGAGCCGGGAATGCCGGTCGTCTGGATCGCTCCTTGGAGCACTTCCCAGCCGAACTTGTAGATGTTGATGTGGTAGCGGTATTTCGGCACCCGGCGGGCATCATGGTTCGGATGCTCCTCGAACGAGCGCCAGCGCCATGTGTAGGCGTCGTACCAGTCCGTTGACTCGCCTTTCATGAAGGCACGCTGTTGTGAGGCGTTCCGGTAAACTGCCCGTCGTTGGAGATGGGTGTCTTCCAGGAATTTGTCTCGCGTTTTTCGGAAGAATTCTCGAATCTCTTTGCCGGGTCTCACTTCTTTTTTAGCTTTTAGTACCCCACAATTCCTTGCTTCTTTCGTCTTTCTTGAATACGAAGCCTTTCCGCTTTCTTTCGTTCCAATTCTTGAGCAGCATCGCGTTCCTTACTCTTCCGTTCTAACTCGGCAATCTTCAATCTTCCGCCGGTGAACACCTTGACGCCCCCCTTTTTCTCCTCCCGGGCCTTTTTGGTGAGCGCCGCCAACCCGAGCGCGATGCCTACTTTCGGCGGGGCAGGAACTTCTTCTTTATGGCGGCGCATCAGGCTTTGTTTGTAAGCCGGTTTGTGTTCAGGCATAGCGGGAACTCCGTTTCGACATCAGGCTGCGCTTGTGCGGCAACCCTTTTTCGCTCGTGGAAGAATAATGGCTCAGGTCTTTCTTGTTCATCGAGAGCAGGCCCCGGTTGCGCTTGTAGAGTTTTTCCGGTTCATGCTTTGCAATCGCGGCGGCGCGTCGCTGAAGCCGGCTAGTTGCTGGCATGGACCTGTCCCCCTGCAAAGGTTTCTGGGTGTCTCCCTGAATATTCTGGAAATTCTTGGCGTGGCTGGCAGCCCATCCCGGATCGCTGGTTGACCAGTGGGAGTTGTGGTCGAGCATCATCACCATTTCCATCTTCCCGTGATCGTCGAGCTGTTCCCATGCTTTGCGAAGCACTTCCTCCGGGTGCGCGGAAATCCACTTGCGATCCGCGCGTGAAGATTCGCTCTCGCGCGTTCCGGGCCCGGCGGAGTGGAACCGTTTCATCCTCGCTACGACGCGTCGGGAAATGTCCTCTGGGGTCAGAAGTGGTTTCGTATTCGTATGGACTTGGGAAAGTGAATCGAGGTAAGTGAAGCGTACGGAGTTCCCCTGTATCTCCGGCTTGCCGCCGCGTGAGATTTCGGGGAACTTCATGGACATGCAATCGTGTCTTCCCTCATTTCTTTCTCGAATTGCTCCACGCTGTCGCGCACGAGGTTACGAATCTCTTCATCGGAGGCTTCGGCTGGGATCGAGAAGCCGTAAGCGAAATGCTTACTGTTCATATTTGAAGGAGCTTGAATTTCCAGAAAGGAGTGGTATTTCGCTTCTGGGTTACGATCTTCCGGAATTATCGAGATGAGTTTTTGGACGAATGGCGCTTCTGGGTTTGCGGTCTTCATGTAAGACATCCCTTCCGGCAAAACACAGCTTGCCAACACGGCGTTGATCCGCTGCAATCGATCACACATTCCCTTTCTCCTTCATCAACTTGTCGTTTTCCTGTTCATAGTTCGCCGCTGCCTGTTGCATCGAAGGCCTGGTAGGGAACTCCGGTCCCGGTGCGCCACCGGTCATAGTTTGAGCGATCCTGTTAAGCAGGCTGGCAGGCTTTCCGCCCTGGCCAACAAAGCTGTGCCCCCGGCCCATCCGGTACAACTCGGCCCAGATCAGCGCCAGAAAAACAACTTCGACAATTAGCAGAATCAGAATTATCGCCATGACAGGCTCCCTGACTGCTGCTGCTTCTTGTCCCACTGGGCGCGGGCATAGATCAGCGTGTTGAGGTCGATATTCGGGTTCGATTTCTTCAGGCGGTCCCACTCTTTCCGCCACAAGATTTCGCTGGCCACCTCGGGAACGGCCGTCGATGCCGTCCACCAATATTTCAGGGCGTCCCAGCCATCGTTGTCCCTGTCAACCAAGCCTTCGGCCTCGCCCACCGCTTCCACCCGGGCTGCGGAATGCTCTTTGCGGCGCAGGTTCATCAACTCCCAAAGCAGATTCGGGCAGCCCCGCTCGTAGGTGCCTTCGCGCTTCTTCAGGGAACCGGGATCAATCGGAAAATCCACCCGGCAGACAATCTTGAACATCGGATCGGGCTGGTTCCAGGCATCAATGATCTCGTCCACCACCCGCAGATCCAGCCCCCGGATGCCAATTTGAATTCTTGGGAACCCCGCTTTGATAAAAAGCTCCACATAGCTTGTGAACCGGTCATCTTGTGCGACGTTTTCGAAGCCCATGGACGGGTCGCAGACCGTTGCAGCCGCTTTCTGCAGCAGCAAGGGATTCATCCCGTTTTCGAGGCACGGCAACCGCATGGTTTTAATCATCGGCATGTGCTGTGCCGGCGTCAGTCCGCTACGGTAGTGCTCCGCGAGGGCGTACCGGCGCCCTTCGAAGTCCATGGCGCAGGCAATCAGGGCCGTCGGATGCGATTTCCCGTAATCAAGGCCGTTCGAGTAGCGCCATCCCGGATCGGGCGTCCATTTCGGGTCGGTGATGACGATTTCCTTCCACCGCCTTACGAGCAGTTCCCGCAGAACGCGCTCGCCGCCGGCGGCCGAGTAGTCGATCTCCTGCTCCTGGAGCCACATCGCCTCGGAGATTTTCGGGTGTTCGGGGTCCCCGCGCATTTCTCGTACCCATTCCTCAGTACGGTCCGGGTGCGCCGTGTAATGCAGCCTCAGAATCGGAATGCCGAGTGAATTGGCGCGGATCGAGAGGCCTTTAGCCAACGGGTTTCCTTAATTGGCGAATAGCGTGGACAACGCAGAAGGTCAGCCCGCCAAAAGAGATGCTGGCAATAAGATAGCCAGAAAATGTCAAAACAATTCTCAGTGTTAGTGGTTCGTCAAGCATTCACAAAATCCCCAAACTCGCTCGGCCCGGCGCTCGAGAGCGCCACGATGAACTGGCAGGCGTGGATTGCCGTCTCCCGGTTGGCTTGGAACCGCTGCATGAAAGCCGCCTCATCCATGAGCATTCCCGTGGGGTGGTACATCCTGATTTTCTCCGGGTCGTTGGGAATCCCGATGATTCGGGAGCCGTTTTTCCATCGAATCAAATCCCTCGGCAGGTCGGACAGTTTGCGGTCCAGCGGGAATTCCAACTTCAACCATGGCTCCTGATTGTTCCAGAGGATTTTCGCGTAGGAGATCAACTCCTCGGCCTTCTCCTGCGTCTGCGACTGGAAGATGAATTCCAGGCCATCCACCGTCATCGCTTGGTGTGTAAAGTGGCCAACGCATGCCCATGTCCCCAGCATCGTGCGCGACTTCTCAATGATCCGCTCCCAAGCGCCGCGCTTCGCGTCCGGCGGAACTTGGCTTTTGACCCACCCGATCTGCATCTGCTCCCGGGGACGCAGGTAATCAAACAAATAGTCAAGATATTCATGCTCCGGAAACGGCTGGTAGGGCCCGCTTCTGCCCTTCCACGCCCATTGCGGGTCGAACGTCCTGGTTGCCTTCCGCAGCCACCACAGGGGATCCCTCTTGATCCGGTTCAGAATCTGCTCTCGTGACCAGAGCAGTTTCCCCGTCATTAGTTCTCGCTGGGAGACCGGCGGCGTCTCTGCCGAGCTCAAAAAATCTCCTCCCCTCTTCCTCGTTGCGAACGATCACGGTCAAATTGTTCTGTGTGCCGATCTGGGCCGGGTCTTCTTTCAAAATTCCGTTGCCCTTCAGCCAGCCGAGCCCAATTCGGCCCTCGTTGTAGCTCTCTTTATCTTCCAAACCTCGCTGCACGGCGCCAATGGCCCGGGCATCCATCTCATCTTTCCAGTCGTTGGTGGCCATCGCCGCTTGCCGGTAGGCTAGGCCCTTCGCCCGGCCCGCCGCGGCAAAAAAAGACTTCCGGAGCCGCGCCACCGGAATACCGTACTTCCTGGCCGCCGCTGGGAGCTTGTTGAAGTCCCCGCCGACCTCGCCCAGAGCCAAAAACTTAATCTGGCGAAATTCCGACAACTCATCCGGCGTAAATTTACTGGTGCGCTGGTAGCTGCGCCGCCTGGCGACCGCCTTTTTCTCAGCCATCCAACATCCTTGGCTCGAATTGCACCGTGGAGTGCCCCTCCGGGCCCCCAAGGATCGCCGATGATTCAGCCCTCACCTGCATGTTGAAATACAACTGCTCCTCCGTGCCGCCCCGCTGCGCCGCCACAACCCGCCAGTACGCGATGTCAGCCCTCGTCTGGGCTTCCATCCGACGCTCCTGCAGGGCCTCTGCAACCTCGAGCATTCGGATCACGCCGCAGGCAACACGCACAGCCCTCCCTCGGCTCACAAAGGAGTCAGAGCTCCTCTTCGATGTCCAATTGGAATGTCCTGGTAGTGGGTTTTCAATCCTGACGGCAGGATTTCGGCGGGTTCTCAATGACTTTCAGGTTGATTTTCCTGGGCTTTTTGAGCTGGTTCAACGGTTCTGTCGGCTCGAGCATTTCCTTTTGGTAAATATCATTTCCCGTTCTTCCGTCTTGCGCTAACTCTTCGGCGATTTCATGAGACAGTTCAATTGGTCGGACATGCACCAAGGCCAGCATCTCTTCCCCTGTTACTGGAATTACTGTTCCTGGTGCCAGGTTCATCTTAAGCACTCCTGGCGATACCGGGAAAGTAGTCTCAAGGGGTAAGTCTGCCCACGCGCACTCGTGGCCAACTCCGCCATATTGCGCTGCGCCTCCAGAATCAGGCTTGCGTCTTGCCGGAGACAGGCCTCCACTAGATTATCGTGGACTATATTGACAATTTTTTGAACAGCTTCAACTTCCACACTTCTACCCTCAATCGCCTTTCGACGCGCTCGAAGGCGTTTCGCCCGAGCTGGTCTTTCGGAGAGGGCTGCTGGTTGAGTCCTATCAATGGGAGTAACTCAACTCTTTTTAATTGACGATGCGCTCACGCCACACCGCAGCAGCCGACCTCAATCAGCCCTCAGTCTGTTCCGGGGAAATTCATCTGTCAAGCTAATTCTGTGGTTTTTTTGCAACAGACGATGGAGGTTGTTCCGCTGCAACAATAATATGCGGCTTTTTTGACACATAGGTGAAGAGATTGTGGTAATCTGACCACAATGAGGCGTTGCTCTACCTGTAAGTCTAATCCCGCTCGGCCAGAACAAAGAACCTGCCGGGCCTGCCACGCCGCCTATATGCGGGCGCATCGACCCAAACACAAAAACCTGAGCCCCGAACAGCGCCAGAAGGCCAACTGCCGCTCATACTCACGGGTCCTGTACGTTCGAGGCCATCTCCGGAAACCCAGATATTGCCAAGGCTGCAACTCCCAAGACAAGCTCCTTCGCCACCACCCCGATTACAACAACCCCAGGCTGGTCCTCTGGCTCTGTCAGTATTGCCACCGCAGCATCCATCAGGTCAGACGCCAAGCCGCGTAATCGGGCACGTGAAACATCTGGGTGGGGGTTTAGGCACACCGCTATAGGTGGGAAAATCGTAAATTTGTGCAAATCTGTGATTTTGGGGTTATTTGTAGTTGGTTTTTACACCCCCGCGAAAATAAGGAAAAATTCTCCTTTTATGCGGGGTCACAGGAGAGACAAGTAAAGCCCCAAAAACGGAGGTTACTTGTCTCCCAACCAGCTAGGTCAAAATCCTAGCCCCGCTCGTGGTGGACTTCTCAATAAATTTTTCTCAGGATTTTTGGGGAAGTGGGTTGGAATCTGTGAAGTGATCTTCCAGCCAGCTCGTATCAAAACCAAAAAACGGGCCAACCTTACTCGCGAGAAGACGGTACGGCATCCCCTCGCCTGCCGACCCCCAAATCTGATGACCAACCACCTCTGAGCTACCAGCAACGGCCAACACCGGCGGAATGAAAATCTTCCTCGCCCCGGGAACCCACAACAGCCGCTCCGGGTCTAGGACCAGCCCTGCAGCCCCCATCCCGAGCAGGTTTAGAAAGTGGCGCCGGTTCATGCCTTCCACCTGCGCGTAATGATCAGGACTGCTCCATACCAGATCAACAGGACCGATAATGACACAACCATCTCCCAAGGCATTTCATTCAGTGGCAGCATGCCGCCCATTATAATTCTTTTATGTAATTTTTTGCTGGTTTTTTGGGGAATATGGGGGTCGGTGGACCTACGTCCCCATGGCCCAATCGCAACCCCTCCCGTCCCTGTACCCCCCCCTGTGCCATGTTTCCGCAACGTCTGATAATAAGTAGTATGTCAAGTCGGCTTGTATTCGTATGATAACAAACGCGCAATGGAGTATTGTTGCGGTGCCGAGGCGTGGATTACGTCAAATTACCCTTGCTATCCGCCCCCAGGCAGAGCTTGCCGACCCCATCGAACCCACCAACAATAAACC
>SDBV01009061.1_pt1 | contig 13298 bp, 11 predicted proteins | sample 2277081 | NCBI WGS metagenome assembly SDBV01 (sample SAMN10402039, study PRJNA504765) | marine sediment metagenome | isolation source: marine sediment core GS10_PC15, 223 cmbsf | place: Arctic Ocean: Southern Knipovich Ridge | collected 2010 | reverse complement strand
GAATGGACGGGATTGCGGGAGGTCAACGAACCGGCGGCCCCCGAACCGGGGCGGATTCTAGCCATCCGCGGCGCAACGTTGATCGACGGTCGAGGCGGCAAGCCGGTGGAGGATTCGACTGTTGTCATTCGTGGCGCAAAAATCGTCGCGGCCGGGCCGCGAAAGTCCACGCCCATTCCCGCCAATGCTGAGGTCTTCGACGCCGAGGGACTTACATTGCTGCCCGGTTTGATTGACTCACATTTTCACATCGGGAAGGGGCCGGATACCGGGCGGCCACCGAAATTGCTGGCCGGGGGCGTGACTTCCATGCGTGATCCCGGCAGGCCCATTCCCGTCTGGGATTTCGTCCAGGGCGCTGATGTTCCTATGCCGCGCTGTTTTCTGACCGGGCCGCATTTCGACAACGCTCCCCCGGCGTATCCGCGCAATGCCATCATCCTTAATGATCCGGAACAAACCCAGCAAGCCGTGAATCGCTTCGTGGATCAGGGCGCTTCGGCCATTAAGGTTTATTATCGACTTCCCCTCGATCTCATCCAGGTCGCCTGCGCGGCAGCCCAAGAGCGCGGTGTGCCGGTCACTGCGCATCTGGAATTGGTGCGAGCAGATAAGGCGATCGAGGCGGGCATGAACGGCATCGAACACATTACCTCTTTTGGCACGACGCTGGCTGAGCCGGAAGTGGCGGCGGAATTCGTGGCCGCCGTGACCGCTGAAAACGAAGCCAGGAAAACCGGCAGGCCAAAGTTATGGGCTACGCTTGATCTGGACCATTCGCCGCGGGTAAAACCGCTGATAGATTTGATCCTCGACAAAGACGTCGTCGTTTCGCCAACGCTTTTTACGATGGAGGTCCGCGAGGGCGATAGCAAAGCCACCGAAGAGTCCGTGCGGGGTTTTCAGAACATGATGAAGTTTGTCGGCATCTGCCACCGGGCCGGAACCAAGATTGTTGTTGGATCACATGGCGAGCCCCCGAACGCTTACTGCCGCGAATTGGAACTCTTGGTCGAATGCGGCCTTACACCCATGGAGGCAATTTTGGCGGGAACCAAGAACAACGCGGAGTTTTTCGGCGTCCAGGATCGTCTTGGTGCCGTGACGCCGGGAAAACTAGCTGATCTGATTCTGGTCGACGGCGATCCGCTGGAAAATATTTCGGCTATGCGGCAAGTGCGGCACGTGATGCTCAACGGACTATGGATAAAACCGTAAGCTGCCGGGCGGCCTCCGGGTTGCGCTCCCGTGGATCCATATGGGAAATTCCGGATATAATGGTCCCCAAGAAGTCCGGTGGTGGACTTATGTACATGGGATCTTCCCTGGAACGCGCTGAAGGTTAGTGAAAACAATGGAGAATCAGCTATGCGAAGGCTTCAATTTCACGTGAGTTTGGCCGTTTTAGTATCCTGCTGTTTTTCTATTGCTCAAGCGCAGGCAAAGCCCCGACCCGTTGCACGCGTCACCTTCTATTCGCAATCCGTGGCGCGCGAGCTGGCATTCAACATAATCCTGCCCGCCGGATACGGGGACAGCGGCAAGCGCTACCCGGTGCTTTACCTATTGCATGGGCGTAGCGGCAACCTTGACTCTTGGCCCGAGAGGGGCGTCCCGGAATATGCGGCGCAGTACGATCTCATTGTCGTCATGCCAGACGTGGGCAGTTCCTGGTATGTGAACTGGGCGCAGAGCGAAGGGGGCCAGAAGAACGACTGGGAGGACTACATCACGAAGGACCTGATTGGCTTCGTGGACACACACTACCGGACGGTTGCTTCGAGGGAAGGGCGCGCCATTGACGGCTCATCCATGGGGGGCTACGGAGCCCTTACACTTGCCTTTTTGCATCCGGAGTTGTTTTGTTCCGCGAACAGCCATTCGGGGGCGCTACGCTTCATGGACCTGCTGCGCGGCCACCTGAACGGCGAAGGCGACGACCCGCTTATCTTCACTCCGAAGCGAGCCGCGGAACGTAAGGCGGCAGCAGAGGGAACCAACTCACTAAAAAGCCGTACGCCTCAAGGACGCATGGTCACTACCCTGAAAGAGTGTGACGCAATCGACCCCTACAAACTCGTGCTGGCCCTGCCGCGCGAACAGCTCCCGGACATCCGTATCGACTGCGGCACGGACGAAAGCCTCTTCGCGTATTCCCGTAAGTTCGCCGAACTGCTCATGGAACACAAGATCCCGTTCACCTATGCCCAAGCGCCTGGCCGGCATAACGCGGAAAACTGGACCCGCGCGGTGAAGCACTCCATGGCCCATCAATACGCTGTGATGATGAAGCAACTCGGCGGCGCTTTGCCGGATGATCCTGATAAGGCAGTATCCGGATTTTGAAGAGAAGGGCCTTCAGGCGGACAGCACACAAGCCATGGTTAGCGCGTACGTAAATGTGGGCTTTAAACCTCCATTATAATGATGACTATCGTTGATTAGCATTTGACCAGAATTCACTGTGGGACTTCAACCACAGCGGTAATGCAAAAAGGAAGTGGATCATGAAGATTCACGGCAAACCTGTGGGGAAAGAGCCTGAGATGTTTGAGCGGTTGCAGCCAAGAATCACACTGCCTCGCGATGGAGGCACTTCAGGATTCCGCCGAGTTGTTGCCTGCAGCGCACAGCGCCATGGAGTTGATGTTGGAGTGTTTCATAAAGCATTTGGTTGCTCATGCCTATCCCCTGTGCGGGGACATTTCCGCCCCACCCAAAATGTGCAATCACCCGCGCGTCGCGAGCTCCTGTGCTTCATGGGGATTCTTTCGCGAATGCTCAGAAGACTCCCGAAAGAACCCTATCCCATACGGAAAGCACGCGACGCATAATAACTGGCCGGCCGGTGCTCCGGGGGACTGACATGGCTCATTCTGGGATAACGCGCATGACCAATGCGATTGCAGCAAGGGAAGGCAGCAAGACTATGAGTTGAAGGATGGTCATCGCGGACACGTAGGCATGCGGACTGTTGGCCTCAATGCTGTACAGCGTTATCGGGAGCGTTTCGCCGCCGGGAGGATACAGCAGAATCGTGGTGCCAATTTCACCGACCGACAGAACGAAGGTAACGGCCAACGAAGCCAGTATGGCCACACGCGTCAATGGAATGAGCACGTGCCATAGCGTAGCCAGTGGGCCGGCCCCGTCGAGCGCGGGAGCCTCGATGAGTTCGTCCGGAACGTGCGCCACCGCGCTTGCCACAATCCGGTATCCGACGATGAGGTAGCGAACGACCAGGGCGGCTATGACCAGGGTCGCCGGGGTTACCCATCGCGACACACCTGGCCGGTCATAGAGGGCCAGCAGCGCGAGTGCCAGTATGCTTCCGGGGACTGCGAAGCCGATGATTAGGAACCAATCCGTCAGCGCCGCCCGCCGGGTTTTGGCGTTTCGGTTGAGCCATGCAAGCGCAAACGCGAGCAAGGTGATGAGCGCGGAGGCGGGCACTGCGTATCGTAACGTGTTTATGATCGGCTGCCTGGCCAAGATCCACATCCGGGTCATCGCCTCGGCGTTCCATCCGTCCACCAAAACAGAGCCGAACGGGACTGCAAGAAAAACGATTGCTGCGCTGGCAAACACGCCCCGATTGATCCACGCCTGATTTCGGGTTGCGCGCATGGGTGGCTGGACGTCCTGTGCGTCCGCCTGAAAGAGCCGGCCAATGGTGAAGCGGCGTTCCGACAGCACGACGAGCGCGCCCACCAAGAGGAGTGGAAGCGTGAGCAGCGTGGCGGAGGTTATGTCGTTGAAGGCGCCCAGTCGTGTGAACACCTCGGAGTTGAAGACGCGCACCTTAAGAATGGTTGGCACACCCAGCTCAGCGCTGGCGAGCAGGAAGGTGATCATGGCGGATGATGCCAGGGCGGGGCGAATGAATGGCCACCGCGCCGCCCGGAAGGTCTGCCAGGGATTGGCCCCGAAGACCCGTGCGGTTTCGCTGAGCGACGGCGACGAAAGCGCGAGAGATTTCTCGCAGAAGAGCATGGTGATGGGGAAATATGCCAGGGCGAGAATGACGGCTGCCCCGCAGAAGGAGTAGACACCCTCGGACACGGTGAGGGGGGATGTGCCGAAAAGGGCCGCCAGTGAAGCCGATACGAATCCGCGGGGCCGAAGGAGGGTCGTCCAGGCGATAGCGTGGAAGTACGGGGGAATCGCCAGCGGTAGAATCAGGAGCGTTCGCGCGGCGGTCTTGCCGTGCCACGACGTCGCGCCAAGGCAATAGCCGGTGACTATACCCAACAGGGACGCCAGGGCCGTGACCGACAGCGAAAGGGCGACGGTACGCCCAAGCATAGTCCAAAGACGCGCGCCATTCAGCGCGGATGATGCCGGCGCGTCGCGCATGGCCGTCATGACCATCAACCCCAGCGGTCCTGCGCCAAAGGCGATAATCAGGACAGCCAGCGCACCCCAAACCAGCGTACCCGCCTCAGGCAGGGCCGGCCTTATCGGCGTGCGGAACCTTCGCCAGAAACACAAATCACTGCCCCAATATCTTATGCTTGAGACCCGGGAAACGCCCAAAGTCGTTATCGAAGGTCACCAGGATACGATCTGAGGCAAGGGCGTAGGCAGCCAGGTAGGCGTCGGTCCAGAGGCGTGGCGTAAATGCTGTCCCCGCAGTGAACTGAGCGAAGGCGCCATCAAGGCCAGGCGGCTCCGTGGGGACGAAGCGGAACCGGTCATCACGCAGCAGTTGGAACCAGATCGCCCAGCAGGCGTCCGCATCCAGCACATCTTCCTTCATGACGGCCGGATTGTTCAGCAGGCGCAGGACGCCAAGTTGCACCACCCGGCAGATGCCTGCCTCACCGGTGTCCCGTGCGTCCACCCAACGTACCGCCGCCGCGTGATGCGCATGGCGGTCGGTGATAAGCGCCAGCAGGATGTTGACATCACAAAGCGTCTCCACGAGAGACATCCTCCTCCGCATAGCCCTCTTCTTCGGCACGGTGCACCGCCGAGGTGGTCAGCACACCGGAACGCTTGCTGGCGTGCAGGGGAAAGCTCACGCGCTGTGGGGCTGATTCCTGTGCCGACATCGACAGCACGCAACGCAATCCTTCTTCCACAAGGTCGCGCAAGGGAATCCCGCGCAATGCGGCCTGGACTTTCGCATCCCGATACAAGGCATCGGGGATATCGACCGTTGTTCGCATAAATACATCTTAGCATAAATACGCGGAACAGTCAAAGGGATATGCCGCGGATCTGTTCAATCTTCATCCCCTGATTGGACGCTTATCACCCATTTGTCGAGGCGAGGCATGATGCGTTCCAGTACCGCTGCGCAAGTGGCATAATCCACCTTCATTGGGACGATGCCACCGAGGGAAACCACGTTGCCGGGGACATCCACGGCCGGATTCAGCGGTGCCTGGGCGCAGGAAGCGGCAAGCATGGTTTGCACTTCGGGTGAAAGAAGGAAATCGAAGACTTTCCTGGCGCCTTCGGGATTAGGGCCACCCTTAATCAACGAAACGGTGTTGGGAATAACCAAATTCCCGAGTGGTGGCCCGGGTTCGGCGCTCTGATCCAGCACGATTGCGCGCACAGGCTGGCCGTCGGCCATCGCCTCGGCGGCGTCATCCGAGTCAGTTAATCCAACAGCAACCAAACCGGAAGCGACCTGCCGCTTCACCTCTCCGTTGCTCGAAACGAGGCGCACATCGTTCGACCTCAAATCATCGAGCCATTGGAAAGTCTTGTCCTCGCCCAATGCCTGGACAAACGCGGCCACATGAAACGAGGTCGTGCCGAACAAAGGATTGGCGATGGCGACTTTCCCTTTCCACTTGGCCTGTGTCAGGTCGAAAATGCTCTTGGGTTCATCGCCCGGAGAAACCTGTTCGGTGTTGACCAACAGGACCCTGGTTCGCGCCGAAAACCCTACCCAATGTCCTTCGGGGTCTTTAAGCGCTTCAGGGAAAGGCGCAGTCGCGGGAGAATCATAAGCCGCGGTGATCCCTTCAGCTTTGAGCTGCGCAGCGCGGGCAGGATCTCCGCTCCAGAAAATGTCACCGTCAGGATTGTCCTTCTTTGCAATCAGGCGGTTCACGAGCCCGGTGCTCTTCGTCTCCTCCGTGTCGTATACGCCAACGACGTCAACACCCAGGACCTGCTTCGCGCGTTGCAGCACTGGTTCCGAGAAGATCCGATCAACGCTCGTATAAACAACGACACGCTGCTCCCCGACAGGATTGCTGCCGGAGTCACAGCCTGTCATGCCAAGCACGAGAAAAACCAAACAAAACCACATGCACACTGTTTTCATCGAAGTCTATTCCCTTTTGTTAGCACCGCTGGCGTTACCCGGCTACTGTACGCGTGCCCTCTCTGGCCTCCCCGGCTTGTCAGCGCCGCCCCATCTGCGTCAGCATACAGGATTACTCGCTATCGTCATCGTCATCGCTATCGCTATCGTCATCCCCATCATCGCCATCGCCAACCTCGACCTCGAATTCGTCAAACGATGTTGCGGCATCGGCTTTTGTCCATAGCCCTACACCACCGGCTTTTGTGAATGTGTCGTCGTCGACCTCAAGCAGTTTCTTGTCGTTGAACGAACACACAATATGATTGCCCCTATGCTCGATCTCGATCTCATGCCACTTGCCTGTGGGGATTTCCACATTGGCGCTGGCGAGCTGCGAGCGCTTCCCATCTTTCACGTAATACACCCGCAAATTGTCCTCAAGAGGATTGGCGCGGCAGATATAGTAGTTGTCCTTGTCCTTGACCCGCCAGATAGGCCCGCCGCCCTGGTCCTTTTTGCCCGTGTTGCCCTTGACTTTGACATCGATCTCGCCGTCCAGGAATTTCACGGAATTGGTCCAGCACAGGTTATAGGTTCCATTGTTCGTATGGTTCGTACTGGTCAGGGCGAACACTTTTTTGCCGTCGGGCGCATTTGGCTCAGTCACCACTTTCCAGGTAGCCAAGCTGCCAGCCGGATTAGTTGCCTCGACTTTCCATCCCTTCGGGAGTTTGCCGACTGCGACATCCTCGAAACTCAGTTCAAGTTCATCCCCATCTTCGTCCGCCCAGCTCAACAGCCCCGCTGAGCCGCAGATCAAGATTGCCATCAGCACACGCATTGTTCGTTTCGCGTTCATTTGTCTTCTCCCGTCGTTTTGTTGAATTTGCCTATGTTCCATTAAAATACACGCGGCAAGGGGCTTTCCCGAGACCCCTAGCCGGGCAACACAATGCTGAATACGCTTCCCTTTCCTGGAGCACTGTCGAGGTCGATCCGACCGCCGTTCACTTCGACCGCCCATTTCGCAATGGCCAAGCCGAGACCGGCCCCGCCAATCGCCCGGGACCGTTCCTTGTCAACCCGGTAGAACCGTTCAAAGATTCTGAGGTGGTGCTCGGGGGCCATTCCCGGGCCGTCGTCCCGGACTTCAACGGCCACTTCGTCCTTCGCGGTCAAAATCAACACCGGGGTCTGCAAACCCCGCTTCCTCAGCGTCGTCAACACCTCAAGTCCGTCACGGCCAGGCAGCATCAAATCGAGAAGGACCAAGTCGAAGGTTTGTTCATTGACAAGAAAGAAGCCTTCTTCCCCCGAATGGGTAACCGTCACCTCATACTGGGAGGCCTCCAGACCCTCCTGGAGCGCTTGAGCTACCTTCCTCTCATCTTCGACAACTAGAATACGCACCCCCTTCGTTCCTTCCGGTTGCTTGATATTATCCGGCATGCCGTTGGTTATAGCAACTTAAGATTCTCTGACGAATGCGTAAGGAAATGAGGTAACGCACAGTGTAGAAGAAGCCTCTCACACCGGCTTCTATTTTGGAACCCGCAATCACTGATTATGCATCGCACCGTTTGGGCAAAGATGAGCGAGAAGCCGAATGCCAATGCGGTGCGCATGGCAAAGCACGGGGATAACCAGGCCTTCGCCCGGTTGGTCGAGGACAACTACGCCGCTGTGTATGGGCTGGCGTTCAGCGCCGCCGGCAACTGGCGTGCGGCTTAGGTCCTCGCCCTCTACACTAATTCTTCCAAGGGGGCTGTCTCAAGTATTCTGGCACAGAGGGCATCGCGCCAGCCGAGGTGCTAGGTTTTCCTTTTTTGACAAGGAAAGCCATGGTAAATACTCCCAGTAATGGTTGAAAAACACAAGCAGTCACAAGGAATGTGCTACCAATTTGCTACTATCCTTGTCAAAAACAAGGAAGAGCGAGTTCCGTCCGTGTTCGTAAGCCCAATGGTATTAGCATGTTGAAGAATGGCGCCCCGACGAGGAATCGAACCTCGATCTAATCCTTAGGAGGGACTTGTTCTATCCGTTGAACCATCGGGGCGCACAAAAAGCGCATAGCGCGAAAGACCGACATAAGGATACGCAAAAAGATCACAGCGATCAACTTTTGTGAGGGCCTTTGACTCAGCATTTCCATCCTGCCAACAGACCCTTTTGACATTGTCGTTGGCGCCCGGGAAGTCCCATTCACTTTTAGATACAGCAAAATGAGTAGCAAAGCTCACCGAGCAAAAACGTAACCTCTCTGCTGCCAATGGATTGCGTTTTGGCGACCCTTGGTGGCGCAAACCGACGATTGCGCCTGCGAGCGCGGCGAAGGTGATGCGCCAGATTCACCGGAAGATGATTCGCCGTCACGAGCATGCGTTCGGGAACGGGGAAGCGCTTCCCCGGAGGAAGTGCAGAAATCCCGGGGCGCGAATCAAAGATGAAGAGCGCAAGGAACGGTTAAACTCCTAATGGTAATCCGCTTCTGATTACTCAGTCAGGTCATAGACCTTCTTGCCATTTCGAGTCGCTTCGCGATCCCCAAGAGGATCCAACGCAAGGATGGCCAGCCAAGTCCTCGAAGGTCTCAAGTTGTAGCAGGGCGTGCAACATCCTATCGCGGTGACACTTCAGGTCATGACCTGCATCAAACTGCGCCCGAGGAATGAGAACGCCTGTTCAAATCAATATGGTTCCCGAAGCCAACATCCGCGCACAGAAATCCCGTATCATAACCATTTATGCACCACCGCTTCCCCGTATGGGCATTCCTTTGGGCATTATTTAAAAATCATAAATATCTGAGATATAAGAAGTTGGGAGAAGATCCTCTCTTGCTATCCTCTGAAATGGTCCCAGATTGGGTCCACCGTGAATATACACTGAGGAACGCATGAACACTTCGGGGAATTGGTTCACGTCATTGAGGGCGTTTACGGGCGCGCACACCTGACGGGAACGGACAAGAAGTGTTCATATGGGTAGTTGTTCCTTGCGACATTCTCAGCAGCCAAGTTCGCGACGATATTGAGCTTTCGGGAAATCTACCCACAGCAGTTTTTGATGATCTTGGACATCATTGAAAATTACGCGCCCGAAACTGTAAGTTCAATTGCAGCAACGCGAACGATTAAATGCGAGGCACAGTGGGGCCGGCCACGTTCTTCGCGCCGCATCCGGTCGACAAGATCCAGCTGCCGAAGACACCCCTTGGTGATACGGAAGACATCCCCGAACCGGCAGGCCAGATTGAGGAAGACGACGCAAGCCTCACCGAGCGGCAGAAGAAGCAGGCGATCGCCGCCTACCATGCCATGGTCACCATGACCGACTCGTATGTCGGCCAGCTTCTCGATGCCCTGGAACTGCTCGAGCTGGACGATTCCACCATCGTTGTGCTTACCAGCGATCATGGCTTCCAGCTCAACGAGCACGGGGGCTTGTGGCGCAAGTCCGTTCAGTTCGAAGAGTCGACGCGGGTGCCACTGATCGTGCGCCTGCCCGATGGCCGAAATGCGGGCCAGGTTGCGGCGGGGCTCGTGGAACTGGTCGACCTCTACCCGACGCTTGTCGATCTCGCCAGGCTGCCGAGCCCGGCCCATGCCCTCGAAGGCACGAGCTTCAAGCCACTACTCGAAAATCCGGATCGGGACTGGAAGTCGGCGGCGTTCTCGGAATCCAGGCGCGAGGGCTTTCACGGACGCACCCTTCGGGAGAAGCGCTACCGCTACACAGAATGGACGCCGTTGCCAGGGACCGATGGAGAAACGATGCGGGAGCTCTACGACCTTGATGAAGATCCCTTTGAATACGACAATCTTGCGGCAAACGCGGCCCATGACGCTGTTGTCGCGGAACTCTCCCGCCGCCTCGAGGCCGGGTGGCGGGCGGCGCTGCCGTCATTGCGGTCGCACTCGCATATACCTAAATAAATCAAATAACGGGAGTAGCGAGTGCCATTAAAGTAGTTTGAAATCCGCTTGCGATGGACGCGAGCGGCAGTATATGGGAAATGTCAGTACAAGGCAGAACCTTCTGTCGAATGAAGATCGGAGCGTCAAAATGAAAGCTATCCCAACCTTCTTTCTTACATCCCTCTGCCTGTTGGCATTTGCCGCCACCCCTTCAGCCGAGGCCGCACAACCCAACGTGCTTTTTCTCATTGTGGACGACCTGAATTGCCGCATCGGCTGTTATGGCGACCCCATCGCGAAGACGCCGAACATCGACCGGCTAGCGTCGGAGGGTGTCCGCTTTGACCGCGCCTATTGTAATTTTCCGGTTTGTAATGCGTCACGTTCCTCAGTGATGTCGGGGCGTTATCCCACCACCACGGGTGTGGTGGGCAACACGACCTGGCTGATCCTTGAGGATGGGCATCCGACTTTGAACCAGCACTTCGAGCAACAGGGCTATTCCGCCGCGCTCATCGGCAAGATCTATCATGCCCAGAACACCGGGTTTGCCGATGCGTCCGATACGCCCGAAGTCAAGGGGCGCCTCACTTGGGCCACGCCGGCTGAACGCGCCCGACAACAGGCGGCCAACCCCGCTTTCTGGAAGAGCAACTTTGACCATTACCGCACCGACCCGCCGCCCGAAGACGAAATCAAACGCCTGACCGAGTGGCACAATGCGATGTTCTCAGCGGTCAAATTCCCGGTGATATTGGGCTTCGCGAAGAGCCAGCAAAAGCAATTCTTGATGGATTTATTCGTCAAAACATCCTACGCGACTGTGAGCGTAAGCTCAATGATAGCAATGAGTACTATTCAATGTGAGAGACAGGTACGTATCCGAGAACATTTCTCATAAGCCAAAAACAGCCTGGAAACGCACTCGGTGTAAATGCGCTGTAGTTGCGTCAAGCCTGAAAACTATTCTCTGTCTCAAAGCCTATCTTGATTCTTCTCTTGAAAATCGCTCACTTTCCTATCCAATTCGTCCCTCAAATTTTGCTTAACGAGATACTCGTAGGCCCGCCGTGCTATGAAGAAGTTCTTGCTGTTTAGGAGACCCGCCACATTGTCCAACGCCACTTCAGTAGCGCAACCGGGTTTCTCCAGCAGATTGAGGATTAGGTGCACTTGATAGTAAGGCAATTGGCCGAGTAATCCGGAGAGATTCTCCAGGGTTTCCTCCGCCAGTTTTTGTTCCGAAGCCAAGTACTCGAGGAGTATCGGGCTGCGGTCTTGGGGCATCCGGGAAAAACAGTCAACCAACCGGGCGTGACGCTGCGCCGGACGGGGAATCGCGTTATTCAAAAACTGGAGCGCCAACGTAACGTGTGACCGCTCGCCGCGTTCCAGTACTTGAAGCGCTGCATCAACCAAGCGCTCGTCTCTTATAGCGTGCTTGATGACATGCTCCAGGGCGAATTCAACGTAGTCCAAATCGGGATGGCGCAAGAGATGGCTGAGGTAGTCCGGTGTGCATTCCTTGGTGGTCTCCGCTCTCAATGCGTCACAAATCGGCCCATTGGTCCACTGCCAAAGCACCCACGAGGTATAGGCGGCGTCCTGTACGACTGCCTCGCGCATTGTAGCAGGCGTTGCCCTGCTCCAGCCGTCAACCTCGGGCGAAACTGCCGCAGGGCCTTTGGTTGCCTCTGAGAGAAAAGCTAGAGAGTGGTCTCGATGCGGTGAGTCGCTATCCTTCAGGATTCTGTCGAGTTTGTCGTAATCCTCCGGCGTAAATAGCTCATGCTCCTTTTTAGTCAGAGGTTTGTTCTCTGGGCATTCCAGGCGGGTGAAGTAGCCAAGGGCGTCAAAGTACAAGGTGACTTCGACGGCGTGGCACTTGCCATCTATACACACGGGAGTCCGGACGAATATCGAGTATCCAGCCGGAAAATTCTCTTCGTCCTTGTAGCCAACGATTTGATATTGACTGGGAGGCTTAGCAGGGAACACCGGGTCCGTAAGTGTTAGTTCAACGACCACAATGTTCTTATCCAACTTGCTCGCAAGGGCGCGCTCCAAGACTTCAGACGTAGTCATGGTAAGCGCCGCGGCCAAGAACAATAGCATCAATTTAGAGTTTCCACTTAGCTGATTCATGCTCTCTTCTATCTGGCAATCGATTCCAAGTTGCCCCATCGTTCCAACCGCTCTTTCGCACCGCCAGTTTGGAGCGGCAGCACATTATTCTCTTGCGCCCAGTTTTCCCAAAGCTTTTTCAGAGCGTCGACGCGCTCAGGGCGCTGCTTCGACAAATCACGCTGTTCCGTTGGGTCGTTGATCAGGTTGTAGAGACTCCACGGCTGGTTTATGCCGTCAGCGACCAGCTTCCAGTCTTCCTGGTATACGGCACGGTTGCCCTGGTGCTCCCAGAAAAGCGGACGCGCGTTGAGGTCGCCACCTTTCGCCGCATCCATGAGGCTTGCGCCATCCGGCGCCTTGGTCTTGCCGTCGCGGAATGAGGACGGAAAGTCAACCCCCGCGGCCTCAAGGCACGTCGGGAGAATATCGATGATATGACACATTCCATGGCGAACACTACCGGCATACGCACTCAGTTCTCTTGGCCAGCTTACGATGAGCGGCGATGAGATGCCGCCCTCGTAGGTATGGGCCTTGTAGCTTCGATAGGGGGTATTGCTGAGCATGGCATAGGTCGTGCTTCCCTTGCCTGCGGGGGTTGCTCCGTTGTCGCTCAGGAAGAATATCAGCGTGTTTTCATATTGGCCGGTGTCTTTTAGAACCTTGAGCAGACGCCCGATGCCGTCGTCCATAATCTCAATCATGGCAGCGTAGGTGGCCATGGTCCTGGCCCATTCCTTTTGCTTTTCGCCGCTGAGCTTGTCCCATACGGGCATCCCCTCGGCGACGGAGGCATTTTCTGGAAGCACCCCCAGGGTATGCTGTCGCGCAAAGCGTTCACGTTGGAGCTTTTCAAATCCCGCAAGGTATCTGTTGAAGCACTTCTGGACACGTGCCTCAGGTGCTTGAATGGGCTTGTGCGGCGCGAAATGTGCCAGGTAGAGGAAAAACGGACGGTTTTCGCCGAGTTGGGATTCAACAAA
>SDBV01009060.1_pt1 | contig 13298 bp, 12 predicted proteins | sample 2277081 | NCBI WGS metagenome assembly SDBV01 (sample SAMN10402039, study PRJNA504765) | marine sediment metagenome | isolation source: marine sediment core GS10_PC15, 223 cmbsf | place: Arctic Ocean: Southern Knipovich Ridge | collected 2010 | reverse complement strand
TTCAAACGAATTACCACGGAAATGCGCGAGGCGGGTGTAGAGGAAATCGGGGTTTTCTTCCTCGGCGAATCAACGATGTCCCCCACTCTTGTAGAGGCAATCCAGTGGTGTAAGGACATTGGTTTTCCTTATGTGTTCCTGACAACCAACGGCTCGATGGCCACAGAAAGGCTTGTTGAAGCCTGCATGGTAGCCGGGCTGGATTCCCTGAAGTTCTCCGTTAACAATTATGATGATGAACAGTTCGAAAAAGTCATCCAGGTTAAACCTAGGCTCTTCAGAAAGTCCCTTGAGAACATCAAGGATGCGTGGTTCGTGCGCGAGGCCGGGGGTTACAAGACCAAGTTATACGCTTCCTCGATTCGATACGATGGTGAGCAACAGGAGAAGATGGAGGAGCTTCTGCTTCATCACGTGCTTCCTTATGTAGATGAGCATTATTGGTTGCCGCTTTATTCGATGGGGGCGTTTGCTACTCAAAGGGAAAAGGAACTTGGCTACCGACCCATAGCAGGCAACCAGGGGCGCTTGGGGGCGCTTAGAGACCCCTTACCGTGCTGGACCGTTATGACTGAGGGTCATGTCAGGTCTGATGGGTGCTTGAGCGCCTGTTGCTTCGACGCCTCGGGGGACTGGATTATGGGGGATTTGAAAGAGATATCCTTTATGAAGGCGTGGAACTCAGAGATATTTCAGGAACTTCGTAAGGCGCATTTGAAGAAAGACGTTACCGGAACGATCTGTGAGGACTGCATGGCTTATGGCTAAACTGCGCTGTTTTGTAGGGTGGGACCAGAGAGACATTCAAGCCTACGAAGTCTGCACAAAAACCTTACTCGATCACGCCTCGATTCCCATTGAGATTATCCCTCTCAAGGAGTGGGAACTAAGGAAAGAGGGCGTTTACTGGCGGGCCTACCAAGTAGATCAGAAGGGCCAGATGTGGGATGATCGGGATGGGAAACCCTTCAGTACGAGTTTCTCGTTTACCAGATTCTGCGTTCCTCTTTTAGAGGAATACCGTGACGAATGGGTTCTGTTCATGGATGCCGACATGATGTGGCAATCCGATGTTGCGGAACTGCTTTTGCTCCGGGATCAGAGTAAGGGCATGATGTGCGTCAAACATGACCACAGACCCCCCGAATCTTCTAAAATGGACGGAGTAATTCAGACTCGGTATAAGCGGAAAAACTGGTCGTCTTTGATGTTAATGAATCCCTCCAAATGCAGGGGGTTAACGCCTTATGTGATTAACAACCAGACCGGCGCATTTTTGCATTCAATGTGCTGGATCGAAGAAGATATGGTCGGGGGATTGCTGGAAGAGTGGAACTGGCTTGAGGGTTGGTCCTCTCCTGATATCGAACCGAAGGTCATTCACTATACGCGCGGGACGCCTGACATGATGTCCAACGTGTTTCGGGCTGAACTCTGGTGGTCAGAGTTGGCTACAACAAAGGAGACTACAAATGGGTAGTTCAACATCTAAAGGAAAAGGCGGCGCGATGACGGGGAGTAAACTTCCCAAGATTGGCATGGCCGACTCCTATTCGAACAACGCCTCAAAAGGAAACAAGGGCAATTCGAATACGTCCAATAGCAATATGAAATACTGACATGGGCCAGTCCCGCACATGGAAGGGCCGTAAGTTGCCCGGTAAGACGGGGCGCACAAACTGATGCGCCGTCGTCAGATGGCGGCACAGGCAACTGTGCTGCCCCTTCCCCCCTATTCGCCCTCCCACTTTTCAAACGTCTACATTGATCGAACGGATAAAGGTGTCTGCAAGAAGTGTAGAAGGTATATCGGTAGGGGCGTAGCTCTTCACTCAAGGGCGTGTAATGTCTGATTTTGGTGTAATGATCGACCGTATTGAGGATGAAATCCTTCGCACGGATATTAACTCAAATGTTCAAACGGCGATCAAATCGGCCATCCAACATTATGAATCTCATCGGTTCTGGTTTACCGAGGGTAACAACGATGCCGATTCGGTAACGACAACTACGAACTCCACGACTTACACTCTCTCGGCGGAGTGGATTGATATTGATTCCTTCACTGTCCAGGTGGCGAACAATGAGTACCAATTAATTCCCAGAACGGTAGACTGGTTCCGCGAGGTCAATACCAACCCCTCCACGGTGACGGGGATTCCCACCGATTACGCTTTTCACAATGATTCGTTCTGGCTCTATCCCACTGCAAACGGTTCATACCCTCTAAGGATTTACGGCCACCGGAAGATCACCGAACTGGACTCTTTGGGGAATCTCACCCTCACGGATACGGCGGTTACGAATGGATGGTTTACCCACGCTGAGATATTAATCAGGAACCGTGCGAAGCATTATCTCTTTGCCGATGTTCTGGAGAGCCTTGAAAAAGCAGCCTATTACGGCGGGGAGGATACCAATGGAACTACAAGGGGACTGGAGGGCCAAGCCCTTCTTGCTCTGGACAGGAGAACGACTTTCAAGATCGCCACTGGTATAATTCAGCCGGAATATTTCTGATGCTTTTGCAGTTTGGAGAATGGTTGCCTGATTTAGCTGATTTTGGCAATCCTGGTTCTCTTTCTGCGTTGAACGTAATCCCTTCTCAATCCGGGTATAGACCGTTCAAAAGCCTTTCCGCTCAGTCCAACGCTCTAACTGATAGGTGTCAGGGGGCCTTTGCCGCAAGAGACGCAGACGCGAATATCTTCTTCTACGCTGGCGATAAGACAAACTTGTATGAGGAGGTTGACAACGTATTCACCGATGAGTCTGGTGCGACATACGCCACTGATGCAGGCGATGCGTGGGAGTTTGCCCAATACGACACGAAGATAATCGCCACGAATTTTGCTAATCCTGTTCAGACCATGACTATAGGTGGCGGAGCCGGCGGTGGTGCGTTTGCGGATTTAATCACCTCCACTCTCAAACCAAAGATGAAGCACGTTGCGACAATCCGAGACTTCCTCGTTGGGGGAAATACCAACGATGGGACGGATGGGCATGTTCCCAACAGGGTGTGGTGGTCTGGGTTTAACGATACGACTGACTTTGATCCCGACGCGACTACTCAATGTGATTTTCAGGACATAAGAGACGGCGGTTGGGTACAGAGGATTGTAGGCGGTGTTGAGTACGGGGTGATATTTCAGGAACGTCAAATTTCCCGGATGACCTATGTTGGGACGCCCTTGGTGTTTGACATTTTCGCCGCTGATAGAAAACGCGGAACACCAATTCCCAATTCCGTCGTAGGGCACGGACGGTTTGTATTCTACATTTCAGAAGAGGGGTTTTTTGGTTTTGATGGTGCACAGTCTCATCCTATAGGTTCTGAGAAGGTCGATAGGACCTTCTGGGCGCAGTTCGACATTACCAATAAAGCAAGGGTTTTCTCGGCGATTGATCTGGTTAATAAACTGGTGTGCTGGGCTTTCCCCGGTTCAGGGAGTGTCGGTGGTTCTCCCAACAAGATTTACATGCACCACTGGCCGTCTGGTAAGTGGGCCGAAGCCGAGGTAGATACCGAGATTATCGTTCAAGCCGCCACGCAGGGGTATACTCTTGATGGACTGGACGCGATTTCCACAGATATTGACGGGGGCTTTACTGAGAGCCTTGATTCCGATGTTTGGAAAGGTGGAGCCGAAAGGTTTGCAGCCTTCGATACGGCTCATAAGCTGGGATATTTTACCGGGTCCAATCTGGCGGCGACGATAGACACCAACGAAGTTCAGCCCATCAAAGGTAAAAGGTCGATCATCACCGCAACAAGACCTTTGATTGACGGTGGGACTCCTACCGTGAGGCTGGGCAACAGGAATCGTTTAACGGACACTGTTTCGTTTTCCTCAACTGTCACGATTAATGCGATTGGTGAATGTCCTGTAAGGGTGAATGCAAGATACTTCAGGGGCCGATTAGAGATTCCTGCGGGAGAAACATGGTCCCACGCACAGGGAATAGAAATACCTGATGAGCATGTAAAGCCAGCGGGAAGCAGATAGTGGTTATTAATTCACCAAGGGCTGGCGCAAAAGTCGTTCCCGGCGTTCCTCTGGAGTGGTCCGATCCAAAAGAACATTCGAGGAAAATAGCGGAATCAGTTAATGCGCTTGTTTTGGTGGCGAATGCGGCGGATGATAGCGCCGCAAGTGTCACACCTACCAATCGCACCACCAGCCGCACTCTTGCCTTGCAGGCGACTCTTGCACAAGGTGTTCTCGACGTTACGGACCCTGACTACGGCGCTGTCGGGGATGGGGTTGCAGATGATACGGCGGCGGTCCAAGCGGCGCTCACGACGGCGTCCGCATCAGGAGGACCGGTTTATTTCCCACGGGGTCGTTATCTGATTTCCACAGGACTTACATTGTCGATTCTGGCCACCGGCACCAACACCGATCTTGAGCGCAATTCAATCATAGGCGATGGGGCAAGCTCGATAATCGAGTGGACGGGTTCCGGCGGCGGAAATCCGCTACTCAAGGTAACTGGGACCAATGATCCTCATCATGAGTTCTTTATCCAGGGTTTGCGACTCATCGCAACCAACCGCGATGTGAACGGGCTGCATCTTCAGGACTTGGCCTATTGGAAGCTGGACAACATTTATATCAGCAATTTTGCGAACGGGCTGCATCTGCGAGATGCCATTTCCGGGTCTATCCACCGTTCCCGCCTCATCAACAATACCCGCCACATCGACGGCGACAAAGATGACAGTTTCAACCCCAACGCCATTTCGCTCCACGCCTGCATACTTACTCTCGCCAAGGAATATGCGATCTATCTCGACACGCCGACCCAGCTCAATATATATGGCGGGACTGTTGAGGGTAACGGCACTGACAGTACGACCTTCCCGACTAACCGTGGGGGGATTAAAATCGTGACACCGAGCACCGGTGGCGGCGTGGCGGCTAATTTCAATGGGGTGTATTTTGAAAACAACGATGGGGTTGCGGATATCGAAGTGGACATGGGCACTTCGGATGCCATCGTTAATGCCAACGGCTGTAATTTCAACCGTATCAGTAGTTCACAGTTTGTCACTAATAATATTCTCATCAAGCATGACAGCGGCGATGGTAAAATTCGCCTTAACGTTATCGGCAGTGCGTTCCAGCCCTTCAATACCTACGTTCCCGATGCTGGCAGACTTTATTGGGCCTTCTCCGGCACGGGAACGAAACGCAGCCTCTGCGCGCTTAACAATGAATATGGCAATGCGACGGAAACCCCCGCAGAGGCTGGTGCGAACATTGATCTGGCCTTAATGTCCGAGGTCGTCACGATACGCCTCACGGACATCAATGGCGGGTTCCACGAGATAATTGCAAATGCTGGGACTCTAAGTCTACGCGCCGATCACGGTGGCGACGTGGCAAACTCAATCCTTTCATTCCAGGTCGATGGAGGTGAAAAAGGGCGCTTCGATGGCGCTACAGGTGATTTCCAGATAGGCGGCGCTAACACTGTTATCGACGGTTCCCGGATCATTCGTCCGCGTTCATACACAGTGGCGGGGTTACCATCTGCTGCTACAGCATCCGGTCTTATTTATGTTTCCAACGAGACCGGTGGAGCAACTCTAGCCTTTTCCGATGGCACGAATTGGCGGCGCGTGCAGGACCGCGCGATTGTTTCATAGCCCGCCCTCACCGGCGGGTTTTTCAATGAGGTAACGAATGGCATGTTCCGGTAGCGGTGTTCCTGCCGCCGAAGTTCCCGAAGTCTGGGAAGAGGCGTCTATCCTGCTTGCGCCTGCGGTGGCGAGAAGTCTTGGGCGGTACGATCTAAATTCCCTGCACGCCGCTCTTTTACACCGTGAAATGCAGCTTTGGTGTGTATGGGACAAGGTGATGATTGCCGCTGTTTTAACCCAAATGAACGTCTGGCCTACGGGTATGAAAACCGCCCGTGTAGTGATGGCCGGCGGAATGTATATGAAGAAATGGACACACATGATGGATTTGATTGAACAGTGGGCCAAGGCACATGGTTGTAGGTATCTGGAGGCCGGAGGAAGGCCGGGCTGGAAGAAGGTATTGGGCTGGAAACAGACAGCGGTGGAACTTGTAAAGGATTTAAGCGATGCCTAGTCCCGGAAGCAATACAACAGTTCAGAATCAAGACCCTTGGAAGGCCCAGCAACCATATCTGACTGCTGGGTTCGAGGGTGCCGCAAATGAGATTCTGAATCAACCCTATGGGTCCGTCGTACCGTTTTCCCCAGAATCCCAATATGCCCTTGAGCAGACGGGCAACCGGGCACTTCAAGGTAGTCCCCTTGTAGGACAGGGCCAGCAGCAGATTTCAAATACCTTGGGTGGGGATTATATGTCTGGTGGTCCGGGTTTTGACGCTTTCGCTGATGCCGCATGGTCCTCAGTAAGACCGGGTGTTGATTCACAATTCGCAAGGGGCGGGAGAGCCGGTGGAGCGGCGCACGGTGAAGCACTTGGGAGGGGTTTCGGGAGAGCAATGGCCCCCCTTTACGATGCTGAGAGAGGTCGCCAGATGCAAGCGGCCTTTGGAGCACCTGGAATGGCGATGGCCGATTATCAGGATATGGGGATGCTTGGTCAAGTCGGTGCGCAGCGCGAAGCGAAGCAACAGCAGTATGCCGATGAACCCGCTAACAGGCTCTCACAGTACATGGGGCTGGTTGGAGGTGGTGGATACGGGGGTACGACAACCACGAGCGGCGGATCGGGCTACAGCCCGCTGCTAGGAGGTTTGGGGGGTGGTTTGCTGGGTACAAATATAGCAAGTGGTTTAGGGCTTGGGTCGCCTTGGAATTATGGCCTTGGTGGTGTTGGTGCTTTGGCTGGATTATTGGGATAAGGAGAAATCATGCCTAGAACAGATGATGTTTCGCAAGGCTACGGTGGCTATAGCGATATAGGTGGTGGACGCGATGGAGCAGGAAGTCTTTCGCGTTCTCCTGAATTAGGCGGGCGGCGTCCCGGCCAGCAGAATCGCGCGGGTGCTTGGGCAAATTGGAACACCCGTGAGTGGGACCCGATGACACTTGCACGTTACGGCCCTGCCATTGGTTTAGCGGGGTTGTTTGCCCCTAATCCAGATGGTAGTTATGGCAATCAAGACCCTGCTTCAGTGGCAGCAGGCCGAGCGCGAGCACTAGACCAACGAGACGGTGGTGGTCAAGGATATGGTGGAGGGCCGTGGGGCGGCATGTTGGGACGCTTTGGCCAACAGCAAGCCCCCCAAGGGATGTTGGGAAACTCCATCTATCAAGGTAATCCAAATATAGGTCAACCACCTCAATTCGCACAGCAGAGAACGGGCCTGCCGTGGGGATCGAACCCCCAGAATATCAATGAACTCTATAAATTGTACGGAGGGTAGCTATGCCCCTCTTCGATGATCCTTACGGTGCTCAGATTGGCCTTGGCCTGTTAGCAGCGGCACAGCCCCAGCCTCCCGGTCAGAACAGGTACTCTATGTTGATGGGTACAATGAATCAGGCCAATCAGAGTCGTATGCAGTCTCAGTTGTTCAAGATGAGAATTGAGGAATCCGAGCGGAAGAAGAAGGACAGGAAAGGGAAGCAGGAGGCGCTGAGTTCGCTTTTGGGTGGCTTAGAGCAGACCGATTGGGTTGCCCAACAGGGTTTAGGACAGGCAGGAGTTGACCCCAAGACAGGGATTGACTGGAATACGCAGCGTCAGCCCGATGTTATGGGCCGTGGGGAAATAATGAGTTTAGCTGGTAGGGTTGATCCAGAAGGACTCACAAAGGGGATAATGGGGCAAATCTTCCCCGCTCAACAAAAACAGTCCATCTCCCCGAAAAAGGTCAAGGATGGTAAATCGGATACTGGATGGTCTTGGCTTTCTGCTACGGGTGACAGGATACCGGGGGCACCTCCGCCACAGGCAGGGCAGGAAATTACGTTTAATGACGATGGTTCTATTAGGCGTATAGGCCCGATGACCGGGCCACAAGCAGGCAAACGAACATCGGAGGCACTTGATGAGATTGAAAGAAATCAAGCCAATATTGCTGAGATAACCAAGACGCTCCGCAAACTCAACAAAACTCCACATGCAGCGGGTGTTCCTGGGTATTTGATCGAGAAACTTGGTGGTTATATTGAACAGATACCGTTATTTGGAGAACAGACTGGTAAGTGGTTGGGCACGAAAGAAGTTCAGGAAGTTCGTTCTGAAATGATTAGTCTCATCGGTCGGTTCATTGCACCGATAACTGGTGATGAATCGGGTAGGTATTCCGACAAGGATTTAGCCTTGGTTCAATTGGCTGAACGTGGCATGGACCCAGGAGCGAGCAAGAACATCGTGGTTGCCGCTATGGGCGCAATACGTGATATTTCCTATGCTGAACAGGCGCGCGGAAGAATGAAGCTGGATGGCATTCCAGACCTCACAGGCGAGATAGGCCGAAATGCTTACGGTGAGCAATTAATGGCACAGGGTATGCCGGTGGAAGAGGTGATTGTGAAACTTCACGAGACATTGAGGAGCTATAATATTCCTGAATCTTACTGGCTTGAATAATGGTTGATTTTAATGAAGCCCTCAAAGAGAAATATGCCCCTTCAAAGGCTCCTCCAGAGATAGATTTCAGCGCCAAGTTGCGAGAGGAATATACCCACGAAATCCCCAGCACTGCTATGACTGAGCAGCAAGAACTCCAGCTAAAATACGGCCCCCTGGAAAAGCCCGGTTTAGGGGACTTGGGGCTTCGCAGCAGATTATCAGTATCGCGGAATATTGAAGCCAAGAAGAAGAAGTTCGAGGAAGCATATCCTTACGGTGAACTGAGAAAAGATGAGAAATCGGGTGTTCTCCTGTTTCGCAAAACACCAAATGAAAATTGGGAGAAGGTTGATGCGGGAATGTTTGAGAAATTCGAACTTGGCGATATTGCGGACATAGTTGGCGATATTCCCGCGATAGCTGGCGAGGCTCTTTTTACCAAAGGCACGAAATTCGGCACTAAACCACTCTCCACACTGTTTCGGGCTGGTGCTGGTGCCGGAGTGGGTGATATAGCGCGCAGTGGTTCAGAAATTGCGAAAGGCTATCCAGCGCCGGAAATTTGGGAGAGCGCCAAGACAGAAGCAATGCTCGGCGCGGGCGGTGAATTGGCCGGAGCAGTATTGGGGTCTGCAATAAATGCAGCGCGCGGTGCTGGCGCGGTTGCCCCAACGCTCTTTGCAAAGAAGACCATGCGGCAGGCTGAGAAAGCAGGATTACCAAGACTGCACCCAGGACAGGCAACGGACAACATACTGTTACAAGCGTTTGTAAGACAATCACGGGCTTTATCCGGCAAGATTCATCAGTATGAACGAAAGCAAGCGGACGCTGCTCTTGATTTGCTCGAAACTCTGAGAGCGCGCGATATCACGATGCCTCTCGGACAGGATTTGGAGAAAGCCCTTGCGCGTCGGGAAGCTGAGATAATTAAACGGATTACAAGGACAAGTCTCCAAAGTCAGACGTTTGGCGGTAAGGCTTTAGCGGAGGGTGTTGAGGAATACAAGATTACATCTGGACGCGCAGTCAGTCAGAATTACGCTTACGCTCGATCTCTTGGCGAACCCGGTTTTGATATTAGTTCTGCCGTTGAAGTGGCCAATGAGACAACTGCCGGCGTGCAGGCATTATTGAAGAGTGGTGAATTAGATCGTGTCGGGAAGGTTCCTGGAGAACTTCTCGAAGTCGCGGAGATGATTAAGAACCTCAACCCGCAAACAATCATAGATTCCCGCTTGGCAGCGTCCAGAGGTGCTGCTGCTCCTTATGATGTATTAAGTGAAGCGCGGTCACAATTATACGATTTAACTCAGCCTGTTGATGGCGTTGTGAGAAACGAACATCGTCTGGCGCGCAATATGTATAACGCCATCACAAATGTTTTGAAGACACCGCTTGGTGTAGAGAGTTTACCATTCAGAAGGGCCTGGGAAAAAGCAACAACTAGCGCCGCAAAACGGTTTGATGTTCTGGAGCAAGACTTTGTTGCTAAGGCATTAAGAGCACATAAGGGCGGTGATGTTGAAGGACTTTATCGCTCTCTGTTTCGTCCTAATAATGCCAATCAGGTAGCCTTTGTTAAGAAGGTATTACCGAGCAATAAGTGGAAGGATTTCAAACAAACCGCTGTTAGTGATTTGCTGTCCAGTCCCTATGAAATGTGGAACAAATTGAAATCATTTGACGATGCTACCCTAGAGGCTGTTTTTTCGTCTGTAGAGAGAGACACACTCAGAAAATCTGCTTTTCAGTTTAAACGTCTGGACGAGGCTGGTGTTAGAAGCGCGGTGTTCAGACAGTCAACGGCGAATGGCGTGGTTCGGGATATAATTTCCAATATGAACACTGCCGGCGCAGATGAATTATTCAAACTAACTGGAGGTCCGGAGACGGAGCTTGGCCGTCGAATGCGTGCGGGCGTCATGGAATGGATATACAAGGATATGCGCGCCACTGTTCGCAGTAAGTTTGGAAAGGATATTGACCGTGCTTCTATTCTGAACTCGATGGAAACACTAAGAAAAACAGGGATGCTGAAATTTCTCACTCAAGCTGATAAACGGATAATTCATGGCGTTCTGCCTGACTATCTTTCGCTTGTACGTTCTTTGGGGATGGATACAGGCGAGAGCATTCGTCGTATGACAATCATACAGAATCTCACGGATAAAACCAAGGATGCGGTTTTGGATATCCTTGAGGAAGTTTTTGTCGGACGGGTAATGACCTCCGGCGCGGGCCAGCGCCTCGTATATGGTTTTGGACAAAAACATTGGAACATGGGTTCCTTAAAAAGGCTTTCGGCAGCTATAGCGATTGTTGCCAAGGATTATGAGGAAGAGACACAGGAGTAACGCATGAGTGAAATCAATCTGAAATCAAGAGGAAACTAATCATGGCAGAGGTGAATGACCTGACCATTGTCGATGCTTCCAACATCGCAAGGTTCCCGGAAAATCAGGCCCCCTCCACGGTAAATAATGGTGCTCGTGCTTTAGAGGGTTTAATTGCCAGATGGAATAAGGATACTGACGGCTCTAAAGCCTCCACTGGTTCTGCGAACGCCTATCTGTTTGCGGCGAATCAAACCCTGTCGGCTTATTACGACGGACTGACAGTTACCTTTGATGCGAATTTCACTAATACCGGCGCTGCCACACTGAATGTCGATTCTGTTGCTGTCGATGCAATTGTCTGGCCTGATGGGACAGCTTTGGCGGCGGGGGATATTGTTTCCGGGGCAAAGGTTACGGTCGTACATGACGGAACCAATTGGCAGCTTAAAACCTCCGCTGCTTCTCAGGCTACAAGGTCAGGGGTCCAAGCCCAGACATATTCGTATTTTGCCGATTCGGGTTCGGCAGATGCGTATGCAATTACCCCCGTTCCAGCAACATCTGCTTACGCCGCAGGCCAAGGGTGGGAACTCAAAGCCGCAAATGCAAATACGGGAGCATCAACCCTGGATGTCAATGCGATAGGCACGAAAGATATCTTCGACAACCGGACGGGCGCTGCCTTGGTAGGTGGAGAAATACTAGCCAACAGCATCTACCGGGTCACGTATGACGGCACACAATTCCTCCTTATGAATGCAAGCAGTGGTGCTGTTAGCATCCAAACCTTCAACAGCGATGATACCTGGACGAAACCAGCCGGCGCTAAATCGGTTCATGTCAATATCGTTGCCGGTGGGGGGTCAGGTGGTAGGCACGCAACAGCAGGCACTAATGCTTCGGGTGGTGGTGGTGGTGGTGCACAGGAATTTACCATTGATGCAGGTTTGCTTGGTTCCACGGAAACTGTAACCGTTGGGGCGGGCGGTGCCGAAGCCACGGGAGATGGAAACGGTAATAACGGTAATGACTCAAGTTTTGGTTCATTTGGAACAGCGAAAGCTGGGGCGGCCGGAATTACAAATGCTGGAACAGCGGGTGGTGGGAGTGGTGGCAATGGCACCGACAACATTATTAATGGATCGGCGTATGATGGTGGAGCCGGCGGAAGTGATGCCGTTGGCGGTGTTTCTATATTCGGGGGTGGCGGTGGCGGCGGGGCTGGCGATGACTCGGATAATGCAGGCGGAGCCAGCGATCTTGGGGGCGGCGGTGGTGCGGGTGAAGGAACTGCCGCAGGAGGATCGGCATTAGGTGGTGTTTCCAAAAGAAGCGGCAACGGCGGCAAGAACTCAAATACAGAATCAGAAAGAGACGGTGTTGCGCCCGGTGGTGGTGGCAGCGGTGTAAATGCGGCTGAAAACTCTGGGGCTGGTGCCGCTGGCCGAATAACCGTGACGACGTATTTCTGATGACCAGCATGAATCTGAATGCCCCCACATAATCAACCTGCTGGGCTTTTAAACCTGCCCACATACAATTCTTTTTTACAAGTTCCACAGCAGGTGCCCTTGCCCCCGCCCGACCTTAAAAACTTTCTGAAATTACTGAAGAACTTCAGGATTGGCGGCTTCCGTGTCAGGCCGAAGAAATTCAAGGAACCGGGCACAGGGAGTACATTTTATGGTTTACAGTTTATGAGGAAGTTCTGATGACCGGCTGGCACTTCGATAAACGCATTACGATAGCTTTTGTTTTTGTGATTGCAATGCAGACAGCGACGTATCTCTGATGGGAGGTTGAAATGAAACGACGCGGATTTTTTACGGAAGGTGCCACCGGGCATCAGGATGGTCTGCTCGCTGTCGAACTCTGACAGGGCATTGACGATGTGCAGGCTGTTGGTCATCACGGTGATGTTATTAAAGCGGCTGAGCAGCGGGATCATCTGTAGGACGGTACTGCCTGCGTCGAGGATAATGGAATCGCCGTCCTGGATAAATTTGACGGCGGCTTCGGCAATCAGCGCTTTCTGGTGAGTATTGATCAGCGTTTTGTGGTCGATAGGCGGGTCGGCTTCGTCTTTATTGAGCACCACGCCGCCGTAGGTACGAATGACGGCGCCGGAGTTTTCGAGCAACACCAGGTCCTTGCGTATTGTCGTGCCGGTGGTGTCAAAGTGGGGGGCCAGATCCTCTACCGGGTTGCGGAGCTGATGGAGGAGCGACGCGACCAGTTCATCGCCCAGGTCGCAGCCGCCGAGGGGATGTCAGCGCCAGATGCGACCGAGCAGGTGGACCGCTCGATCGACCGCTGGGTCTGGTACGCCGGCTGGGCCGACAAGATCACCCAGCTGCTCGGCACGGTCAACCCGGTCGCGGCGAACTACTTCGACTTCACGTTCCCCGAGGCCACCGGCGTGGTCGGC
>SDBV01009059.1_pt1 | contig 13298 bp, 6 predicted proteins | sample 2277081 | NCBI WGS metagenome assembly SDBV01 (sample SAMN10402039, study PRJNA504765) | marine sediment metagenome | isolation source: marine sediment core GS10_PC15, 223 cmbsf | place: Arctic Ocean: Southern Knipovich Ridge | collected 2010 | reverse complement strand
TTTTGTTGTTTTATAGAGATTACAACATTAACCATAGGACGGGATTTTTCAAAATCTCGTCCTAATTTGTATTATTCTAAGAATGATTAAATTGATATCCTGATTTAACCGGACACCAGTAATACAAAATACAAAATAAACGTCCTGTACATTCCAATATTAAATATAAAATGATAATGTAATATGCTGTGCAAGTTGCGAACAGGGCATTGAATGTTATGAACAATACAAATAATGTTGTGAAATAATTGGCACTTAATGAAAACTATTGGATTAGATTATCATAAAAATTTAGTTCCTCTTTCATAAATCTATTTTGGTGGCTGATTTGAGATTTCTATTAGCAAACCCTTTGCAATCCTTTATTGATAGGTTTTTAGATAGGCTTCGCACACTTATTCGTGAACTGCATTTTGTTCCAATGGGTAGTAAAGTTTTATCAAATTGAATATTCTCGCCATCATCGATAACAAATGCGGGCCGTCCATCCGATTTTTCAAAGGGGAAGCTGCAATTAATAAAACTAATATCTTTTACATGGCGCAAATACCAGGCATAAGCTGGAATAATTCCCACATGACGTGGAAAACGTTCGTCATTTTCCATTGGTTTTACTTCAGCATCTTCAAGCGGGTGACCACCCTTTGCCGTGATCGAAACATTTTTAAAACTGATATGCTCAATTGGAGTGTCTGGTTTTCCCCAGATAAGGGAAGGCATTTCACGACCCTTGAAATAGGAATAGCAATCGCTTGCAGTAATGTTTTCAAACGTAATATTTCGTATGGCGCCACGTTTGTATGTTCCTTCCGGAACCCGGGCGACATCTGACACCTTTATAAAAATGGGGGCAAATGTTTTTTCCATTTTTATGTCTTTGTAATGAATGTCTTCAATAATACTACCATCATTTGCAGTAATACTAATGCCTGCTTTTCCTGCCCGATTTATTGTAATGTTTACAAAACGGATATTTCGAAAAGGGGAAATGGTCTCAGAACCAAACTGTAATCCATTACATCCGCTGGCCAGGTAACAATTTTTAACAATAATGTTTTCACTTGGTAAAGCTATCCCCAAAGAAAGATCGCTGCCTAATTTAATCGCATCGTCTCCACCGGCTGGATGGCCATCCTCGTAACGTACTGCGTCAATATGGCAATTGGCTACTTCTACATTACTGCATTGAGATAAATTCAGTCCATCCCGACTGGTTTTTATGGTCACATTATCTATCAGCATATCAGAGCAAGCGGTAGCTAAAATTGCATAGTGTCCACCTTCTTTGATATTCAAATTCCGAATCTCAACATTTTCACACAATTTAAGTGCAATGCATTTATCTCCTGTCCCTTTTGGAACTTTGCTGCTTCTGGTGAGCATCGAGCCATCCAAAGTTCCCGGGCCATAAATTTTTACATTTTTCAATTTCTTACCCCAAATTAAGGAAGCCTCCCAGTGATAATAAGCCGCATCCATAAGTCCCTGGTCGTTTGGATTGGGTTCCCAATGGTCCATTACTCCGGGCATAGCGACTAAAACAGCGCCGGCATCGAGGACCAGGGCTATGTTACTTTTTAGGTGAATCGAGCCCGTGGTGTAAATTCCGGAAGGAATGAAAACTGTTCCTCCTCCCGCTTTGTTGCATGCGATTATGGCTTCGTTAATAGCTTGCGCATCGTTTGTTTTTCCATTGCCCATCGCTCCAAAATGGCGTACATTAAATACTTTTTCAGAAGCCAGATTTTTGCTTTTTAATCCTTTCAGCGCCACCGATTGTTTTTGTCCGGTATGCTTTTCAAAGCTAAGCGTCATCTCATCCCGGGTTTTTTCTGCATCAATTACAAAATCATTCAGGTTTGCCATGGTAAAATCAAATCGATGTCGGTCTATTTTGCCTTCGAGTGATTTCCAAAGATTAGCCATAGTTTTTGATAATTGTACGGCCTCTTCCATGCCTCCATAAACATCCTGAATTAATGTCCTGCCAATTGAAAGACGATAATCGTGTGACTTAAAATGAAAAGCTGATAGAAATTCTTCTCCTCGCAACTCATCGCCATAAACTTGCTGCAGACCAGAAGGATATTGTTCGAGCAACCTTTTTTGTAATTCCGGCGATGTGGGTCCAATTCCATGTTGATTAATAGAATATGGAGTTTTACTTTCTACCATAAACTCGTCTCCCCGGTCGATCCAGATGCCTCGATATCCGCGATACATGTATAATTTTCGAGCGACATCATCTGAAAGAAATAATATGTTTTTTATCGTTTCAATAACTTCCGGATCATTGCCAAAAGTCTGTGAAATCCATTCGGTATAAATTTCATTTAAAGAGCGATCCGGATTCCATGCCAGGCGACCTAGTCCGTAATAATTAATCATATTCAATGGAGATGCTGTCCAGGCAGGAGAGGGGCTAATCATCGATACACCCATAATACAATGAACAGAAAATTTATTCAAACTGCCGGGGCCGTCGCTGTAAGTATCCTGCTCCAGCCACCATTTCCATTTTTCTACCCAGGAGCTTGGAAAATTTTTATCGATTACCAATTCTGATCCTCTTAGAGTCTTTTTTAATACGCCATCAATTGCAGGAATGGGTGCCGACAAATCCCAGTCTCCGGCGCTACCTTTAGGAACAAGGACAACATTGTCATGGAATTTGCCATCCTCCGGTCCAAAAATATCAACAGGAAGTAAATGACGATACGGTTCGGGGGTATAACGCAGGTTACCATACACGAATCCCCTTACAAGGCACATTCCTCCATGAGCTTGTAAATTCTCAGCAATTCGATTAACCATTGGTGGGCGTGGATCACCATTTTGCTTCTCCGAACCCATTTTCATCATATATCCACCAAAATCGGGCACACGGGCATACAGTGAATCTGCCGTGGCCGGATCAAGCGCAATCAGATAGCTTGGGCTCCAATACAGTTTCATCCCGTAATTGCGCAGAATTCCGGCAAGTGTCTCCACTTCATTTAAATGATCAAGAAAATTATCGCGGTAATCCCAGTTTACTTCGCTCGGACAAATGGCATTCCACCCGGCTGAGGCCATCATGCGCGCCCAATCGCGAATCAGTTTAGTATTGCCATTGCGTAATTCTTCCCAGCTAAAAATCGAATTATGCCGGCCACCACCTCTCCATTTATCTCCTAAAAAACCTCTGAAATACGACCAGTGATCAACCATGCGAATTGGGATTTTAGGATTTTCCAATACATCCAGTTTCCTTATATCCTGACCCAATTGTAAGCGACGGATTAAATCAAAAGTACCAAAACTTACCCCGGCAGGAACCTGGCCGGCAATTACCACTGTTGTTACATTATTAACTTCAAAAGATTTAAGGATAAATCCGTCTTCCTTAATTCGATCAAGGCCCAGCTGATCAGCGTGTTGTGCAATCCAATTTGAAGTTTCGGCAGTTCCAAGAATTACTTTTGTCCCTGAATTGTGGTCATCAAGTATCGAAGGTGAAAATCCAAACATACTTTCAGTAGCCTTTTTGAGCTCTTGTGCTGCAGTCTGAACCGTTGAATTTTGGCTTTCTACAACAATGTTTTTTAATATATCCTTCGCAGACGAATTTGAAACAGGATTGTATTGCAACCAGGCATGGTAAAGTGAATGATCTTCTTTTTGATATGTGTACGATTCGAACGTTTTATCGCTAGGATTTGTGTCAAATCGATTTTCAAAAACCGATTTAGTTGAGCTATGAATTTGGCGAATTTCAGCATCGGAAAGCACACGGTTATAGATTCGTAGATCATCCAAAAATCCTGTAAATCCTTCACCTGTAGTAATGTCTGTAAGTCCATCTTGTTTAAGAGGTTCTACTTCTACTTCGCTTAAATCAATTACTGCGATAAGTTCTCCATCTCGCCAGCCAATAATTCTTTTGCCTTCATCATCGTATGCTACTGCAAAATGGTGCCATTTTGAATCGTGAACTGCCGCTTTTGGATGTCCGTAAAAAGCCCATTCGCGCATGTCATATTTTGGCCAGTTGTAGTCTAAAATTCCAGATCCGTAATTAAAATCAACTTCACCTTTAAATCGAACCTGAAAATCGCCGCGATAAACTTTTAGTTGAACAGCTCCATTGTTGAATGAAAGGATTTCGGAATGAGTCCAGCCTACATTCAGCCAGAAACAAATTGTACCTCTTTTTATGGCAAGAGGTGAGCTTTCTTTTACTGGTATCGTAAATGGACCGGTTTCTGGCATTAACATGAGGCAAGAGTTGCCTTTACCAAGGGAATATATCCGGGTGCCATTAAGCAGGGCTTCAGCTCCATTTCCGGACAGATCATTGCACGATTCATCATTAAATTCCCAGTGACCAACCAGCCCCTTATTTTCATTTGTGTTTTGTGCAATAAGGTTTGGAGCAATTAATCCAAACAAAAGGACCAAGTATAAAAAAATTGGTTTATTCATTATCGTAGTAAAGTTTTTAATTAGTTCAAAAAGTTGAATTATGAATCCACAGATATGTTTATACTATTGTAAATATTTAAAATATGAGCCGTTCTTTTTTTTTATTTCTAAACCACACGTATCATAAGTTTTTTTTCTTGTCGAATATATTATATAAAATCTTCATCACAAGTGTAATCTTAATTTTATATTGCAACTTCCGCTAAAAGGGAACCAAAAAAAAGAGGCTATATTTGAAAGCTTCTTTTGTGTTTCAATCGATTAATAAATCCCTGTGCTTGATGGCTATTTCTTTTTCCCCAAATCGTAATCATTAATCACACATACGCTACATACAATGGTTCATCAAGGTTTATAGACCAATCGGAATATTTCTATACCATTCATAGAACAAAAAAATTTAACCTTTTTATATTTACGCCCTTTAAGTAACATAGAAGTAAAAACAATCAAATAAATAAATAATAGATTTCCATAAAATCATTAATTAAATTATTATGAAAAACAATTGGTATATCAAATCATTAAGTCAAAAATTGGCAGGGATATTTATATTAAGTTTACTTGTCGTTTCCGTTTCTTTTCAGGCGTATAGCAGGGATTTTTATCAGATTAAAATTTATACACTGGAAAATGAGCAGCAGGAAATGCGAATGGATAAATTTCTAAAAGATGCCTTTATCCCGGCGCTACATCGTGCAGGAATTAGCAATGTAGGAGTATTCAAACCTGTTGAGGATGATACAATGGCAGGTAAATTGATCTACGTTTTTATTCCCTTTAAATCAATGGATCAATTTGAAAAACTTGGAGGTGTGTTAATCAATGATAAGAAATATCAAAAAAAAGGCAGTGACTATATTGATGCCGCTCATGATAACGCTCCCTACGCGAGAATTGAAAGCATACTGCTCAGGTCGTTTAGGTCTACGCCGGAGTATGGCATACCTAAGCACAAGACAGCTCCATCTGAAAGGATTTATGAACTAAGAAGTTACCAGGGAGCGACCGAAAAACTGTATGAAAAGAAGGTGGAGATGTTTAGTGAGGCTGGAGAGACAAAGATCTTTTTTGACCTCGGTTTTCAGCCCATATTCTTCGGCGAAGTTATATCAGGATCGACAATGCCAAATTTGATGTATCTGACTACTTTTGAGAATAAAGCATCGCAAGATGAGCACTGGAATGCATTTCGAACGGCACCCGCATGGCTTACTCTGAAGGAAGATGAACAATACAGTAATACTGTTTCTAATAGTGAAAAATTCTTTTTGCATCCAGCGGATTATTCAGATTTGTAAAAATCATAGAGAATTTCCAGTGAATGAAGCGCCGTAATTAAAGCTGATATAAACTATTGGAATAAATGAAGATTTCGATAAAATCTATTCTATACTTGTGTTTCTTATTCCTTTTTGGTTTCACATCTGAAAAAAGTGAAATGTTTCAATGGACAAGTTTCAGGGGTTCCAATGGAATGGGTATAGATACAAAAATGAGCGCTCCAAGCTCTTGGGATAAATCTGACTATCAATGGGAGATTGAATTGGATGGAACTGGAAATTCATCACCTGTAGTTTGGGGCGATAAGATTTTTGTGACTAGTTCGAATGATGAAAATAATATCGGCTATCTTTTTGCTGTAAGCCCCGGTAACGGGAAAATCCTCTGGCAAAATCAATTTGAGTTAAGCGATCTTGCAATGCATCCTGACAATAATCTGGCCACAGCCACTCCTGCTGTGGATGAGTCCCGGGTTTATATCGTTTGGTATTCAAAGGAAAAAACAATACTTATTGCTTTGAACCATGATGGATCAATACAATGGGAGGCAGATTTCGAAGGGATAGAGTCGCGGCATGGTGGAGGAAGTTCTCTCTTACTGAGTGAAACAAACGTGATTTTTACCCGTGAGCAAGAGGAGGGAAGCTCTGTGAAAAGCTCATGGGTGGCTGTTGATAAACTTTCAGGTAAAACATCCTGGGAGCTGGAAAGAGAGACCTACCCCCGTAATTCTTTTTCTACACCAATTATCATACAGAATAAGAAACAGGAAAGCCAGCTGGTATTTTCCAGCTTCGCACATGGATTTACTGGTATAGATCCCGTTACAGGAGATATATTATGGGAACGGCCTAACGTGCTCCGGCATCGGGTAGTTGGTTCACCGATTTATTCGGAGGGACTTCTCATTGGTTTCTATAAAGGTGGAGGAGTGGTACTGGAAGTGGATTTAAATAACAATTTGGTTGCTGATACAGTACTTTATTCCCTGCCACGAAATATATCGCCTTATGTACCTACTCCTATTGTAGTAGGAGATTTACTTTTCCTGTTCACAGATAATGGCACAGTTGCCTGCCTGAAGTTCTCGACCGGCGAATTACTGTGGAAGGAAAGACCGGCAGGAGCTATATACGGATCTCCAATTTGCGTTGCAGGTAACCTTTATTGTATTACAAAAGCAGGAAAAGTAATTGTAATTCCTGCCGATTCATCCTATCAACTGACCGGGATTTATGAATTGGGCGATGGCAGCTTCTCTACCCCGGTAATGTGCAACAATGGAATGGTTTTTCGAACATTCACGAAACTCATGCTCCTGGGAAATTCAAATGAATAAGCAAATATCCTAACACCTATTATCTATGATTTTAAAATTATTTGATCTTGAAAACAGTTACGTTTTGACTGAATAAGATGAGGATCGGCTTGCTTCTGAATTTCTAGAACTGTTTGCCGTGTTCCACCTTTGAGATATTCAATGAGTTCTGTCTTATAGAAATGGAGTTTCTTTTTTTTTAAAATGGGGGATCAACAATTGTCATCGGGAAAATTGCTGTATTTATCCTTAAATTTTTCTAATTCTTCCGTGAAAATACTTGTCTTAAATGTTTTAGTCCTCCCATTTTTTAAATGTATAGATATTGTGTTTCTAAACTTTATTCCAATTGGTAATATATTCTGAAATAAATTGTTTCCTAAATTTCTGTTCCCCTGAAGTTTTATCTCTTGAATTTGAACTTTTTCTATAGTGGTTGTGATCGGTAAAAGGTCGAAGAATAATTTCCTTTTTATCACAATTGCCATATTACTAATTATTATTTGTTCAGATTTTATTCGAAGTAAAATTATAGAAATAATGATGATAAGGATCGTGAGACCATTTGGGTTTTGATCAAATTTACTTAATGCCATCAAAAGTACAACTGTCCAAATTATTCGATTTAACCAAACTTGAATAATATTATAGACTCCAAAATTGCTTGAATATAGTATTGATTTTCTCATGATACTGCTCATAGTTTAATATGACACCCGCTCAGCCTCATTTGCAATAAGGCTGTATCTTCTCAAGGCATTTGTAATGTCAAATGTGTAAAGCAAAACGAATCATCATGCTGTTTAAATTTGACAATGTTCAATCTTCCACTTGCGGAGTGGCCTGATAATACAATCCTGAATCAGGGCCGCCTTTCATACGGTGAATATTTTAGTTGTAGAACTGTTTAATATGATGTATATTTATGTAATGTCGATATTGGCAGTAGCAAATTTTTATGTACCAGGAAAGGAGGAATAATCAATGTGTTTTTTCTTTAGTTTAATACCAGCCACAATCTTAACCGTAATTGGATATTTTGTTCTTTTCTCATCAACAAAGGCTGAAGGAAATGTGAAGAAATTTGGCCAAATCCTTGCTATTTGGATATTCATCCTTGCATTCTTCCCTATAATTATGGGATCTTATTTAACCATTTCCGGTTTATGCCCAATAAATGAAATTTTTAAATCAATAAGCACATGTATCAATCCGTAAAAAGGATTTTAATGATATAGTATTTCTTACAATTACGAATAGCTCTTACCTCCTGTAAAAGTTTCTGCTGAATTAAGAAAAAAAACCTATCAGCATTTTACCACCTGATGCCTCCATACAAATTCAGGATTTAAATCTACACTCATTCCCGACCCGATGGGAGCTTTAACCATGCCGTTTAGGCTCTGAAGGGGTGATGTCTTACATTCGAAGGAGACACCTTTATTGAATCCTTTGAATTCATGATAAAGCAGGACATTCGGAAGAGCGGATGCAAAATGCATTATTTAAAGAAACTCACTCGGCTTCATTTGCAACGAGGCTGTATCATTACCTGACTAATTCATGTTTTTGTAACCAACAGGGGCGTCAGCGTCCATTTATTGACACGCCTGTATACCAATCTAATGTCTTCAGTATTTTTTATCCTTTGATTATTTCCAGGACAAGTTCTCGTGTAAGTGCTCGTCCCTTTGCTTTTGATTTAATGTCTTTAAAAGAAAACCTGAAGTCACAGCCTGATTTCCAGCGACTGCAGCCATAGGCCGTTTTTCCTTTGATGATGGTGCCAACACTACATTTGGGACATGGAGGCATACTGTTTTCTGCCTTAGGAGCAACAAGGATCTTATGCTCAAATTCAATTTCGAAGGAGGTGTTCAGCTTTAAGATACCTTCCACCTTTTGACCATCCAGAACAAATCCCTTGAGCTTGGTGGTATTCTTTTTTTCGATAAGCCTTTGCACTTGTTTGTCCCTTAACTTTTTACCCATAAATACAAAAGGAAGCCTGAAGTCACACCCGGCTTTCCATTGGTTGCATCCAAAGCTACTTTTGCCTTTAATTACTTTTCCATTAGCACATTTTGGGCATTGGATCTCAACAAGTCCGGTCTTGACAGGAGCTTTTTTGGCCTTTGATTCCGGGATTGTTTTTCCTTTTGATTTAGATGCCGGGCTCAGTCTTGGCTTGCCCGATTCCATTCGAACTTCGCCAACCAGCTCATTTACCATCTGCTTCATATTGACGATAAATTGTTTGGCACTGAATTCTCCCTGCTCGATTTCTTTCAATTGCTTCTCCCATTGCCCGGTGAGCTCGGCAGATTTCAGCAGTTGGTTTTGGATAGTGCCAATGAGCTGTATACCCATCGCGGTAGGGATCACCTGTTTTTTTCTCCGTTGCGTGTATTTCCTTCTGAACAGCGTCTCGATAATGTTGGCCCTGGTAGATGGCCTTCCAATACCGTTGGCCTTCATCAAATCCCGTAGTTCATCATCTTCGACTTGTTTGCCTGCTGTTTCCATAGCGCGTAGAAGTGAAGCCTCCGTATAATTATTAGGGGGTTTGGTTGTTTTTTCTATGAAAGAAGGTTCGTGGGGCCCATGCTCTCCTTTTTCAAAAGAAGGAAGGATATTTTCTTCATCATCATCTTTGTGCTCTTCGGCATCGTTTGCTTTTTTCTCCTTTGGGAACAGCAGGCGCCAACCTTCTTCCAATATTTCTTTTCCTTTGGCGATAAAACCTACCTTATCTACCTCAGCATTAACCAGTGTTTTGGCTACTTTACAATCAGGGTAAAATACAGCGAGAAACCTTCTGACAATAATATCATAAACTTTATGCTCGTCCATGCCTAATGATTTCTGCTCTCCTGTAGGGATGATTGCATGGTGATCTGTTACCTTTTTGTCGTTAAATACTTTTGCTGATTTCCGAATTTTATTTCCCAGGATAGCCTCGGTAAATGAGGCATAGCTGGAAAGTCCTTTTAGAATGTTTGGGATTTTAGGATACATGTCGTTGGGTAAAAAGGTGGTGTCCACCCTGGGGTAGGAGACTACCTTCATTTCATAGAGTCGTTGTACCAATTTTAAGGTCGTCTCTGCTGTGAATCCAAATTTGTTGTTACAGTAAACCTGAATACTTGTAAGGTCAAATAATTTTGGTGCATATTCCCTTCCCTCTTTCTCATCAATAGCAGTAATGACAAGATCTTTTCCAATCACTTGTTTAAGCAGTTGTTCGCCATCTTCTTTATTGAAAAACTTACCTGAGGTATTACTGAAGCTGGTTTCACGATATATTGTCTTCAATTCCCAATAAGGTTTTGCTTGGAAGTTTTCTATTTCATGATGCCGGTTTACGAGCATGGCTAAGGTGGGCGTCTGTACCCTTCCGATCGATAGCACCTGTTTGAATCCACCATACTTCAAAGTATAGAGCCTGGTGGCGTTCATACCTAATAACCAATCACCTATTGCCCTGGAGCTGCCGGCATAATAGAGGTTATCAAATTCTTCTGCCGGTTTCAGATTGTTAAATCCTGCCCTGATCGCTTCCGTTGTTAAAGAGGAAATCCAGAGTCGTTGGATTGGCCCCTTATATTTGGCTTGTTTTATTACCCAACGCTGGATCAATTCGCCTTCCTGGCCTGCATCACCACAGTTGATGACAAGAGATGCTTTATTAAATAATGTCTTTATAACTTTAAACTGTTTTTTCACACCGCCATCACTCATGACTTTTGTTTCAAAGCGTTCAGGAAGCATAGGGAGTGTATTGAGATCCCATCGTTTCCAATCTGGTTTGTAATCCTCGGGAGGGAAGAGTGTACAAAAATGTCCGAAAGTCCAGGTGACTTGATACCCATTCCCTTCAAAATATCCATCCTTACGTGTCTTGGCGCCAATCACATGTGCGATTTCTTTGGCGACACTCGGTTTCTCAGCTATACAAACTTTCATAGATGGTAAAAGAATTAAGAATGGGATGAAGCATATACTTCTTCCGATTATGTTTTATTAGGCTGTACTTTTCAATTAATGGGAACTGCTTATCGCTCAAAATTCCAAATAACAAGAATCAAATCACAATAAATTTTGAGAAAGAACAAATCAAATCATATTTGAATTAAAGAAATCCCCAGCTGGGGCCAGCTGGCGCGAGCGTTCCCCCCAGCTGGCGCGAGTGTTCCGCTCGTGCCTCCTACTCTCACATCCTCACCTCAACCTTCCCGGGCAACTCACTCATAATCTTCGCCACCGCCTCTTAAAGGGTTGGTCATTAAAAGTATATTTTTCTAATTATCGGCGCCAAGTGCATTTACCTTCCCGGCTATGCTGCCCTGTAGCTCACCGCTCACTCCCTCATCATTCACCGTAAACACCACGCTCTCCACCAGATACTTCTGATAGTCCACAAACAGCTTCTCCAATGGTGATGTAATGATGAACAGGAACAAGTCTCTAAACGCCTTCATGTTGGTCGTCTATGCCCATAATCGAAAATAAAATGGCGCGAGGTGTAGCTCACGCGTGAAAATGCAATACAATTTTGCGGAGGGTATACATCATGTGTGAAGTCTGCATTGCACGAGATGTTTTGGTGTACAGCACGCGTGTGGGAAGCTTTGTGTCCTTGTGTTTTTGGTACTTTACACGTGAAATCCGTTTAGCGCTGCTGTGTTTGGTGTACATCATGCGTAAAGCGCCAAAACAAACTGGTGCAGACCTGTCATTACGCGTAAAGGTCATACCCTGCAAATGCGGGTGGTGGTTTTTACGTCTGATGTAACGGTGATGCACATTTGTGGTGGAGTTTTACACAAAAAAGCCTGCCGCAATGCAATACGACAGGCTTTTGAGCAAGGGGGAAGCGGGACGGGCCCGTTTGTTGTGTTTCTTAGGTATCCGTTCCAGCCGATTCGTCCAATTCCTCTGTTGCCACAGGGCTCTTGCGTGTCCGTGTTTCCGGAAACAACTTTTCGGCTACGCGTTTTCCATATTTCTTTCGCGCATCCAGGTAATTGTTCTCGTATTGCCTGATTAGCGCTTCTTTGTCGATGTCAACTTCCGCTTCAGCCATTTTCTCCTCGCGGATCGCATTATTTTTGCCCGAAATGGCATTTTTACCCTCTTCGATCTTTCCATGCAAAAGAGCTACATTCGGGTGCAAGGGATGTTCTGCGCCCAGGCTTTCGAGGCGCAGCTCCATTTGTTCTGCCGCACTGATTTCAGTAGTGAAGGGCAGGCGCACCATCTTGCCAAATTTCTCATCCGGAAATATTTTGCTCAACACGATCGCTGCCGGATTATCGCGGTCAAATTTTTCGCAATCGCCATAGATAGAACGGATCGAGTCATCGAGCGATTTGTCGGCCAGGGCGAGGTCGTCATAGGCGTCCTCCCGTGCTTCTGACTTTTGGTTCAGCAGATCAATTTTTGCTTTGCATTGATCCATAACCGGGGTTATTTGACTGGATAGCTCTGCGTCATTGACGACTTTTTTGGTCAGGCGTTGGTGGCGGCGTGCTAAATTATTACAACGTTCTGCTGAATCGCGACTACTTATTAAAGATGCCATTTGTAATTGTTTTAAGTGTGTTTGATATTATTTGTTCTGATAAAAACACATATTAGTTAAAATATGTCAGATATGAAAATGTGTTAGATGCTTATTAATTATATAATTACAAATGTTGGGGTGTGAAATGCATTATATGCAAGGTTATAAGATGGATTCAAGCGGGATTATGCATTAGAAATTTATTACGAGCCAAAACTAATTGTCATCTAAGCACTTACTCAATTTTTGCTACTCACCATAGAGGTGCAATGCTTCCGTGGCAAAAATTTGCGTGAGCCTGCCTCGCCGGACAGGCGGGCATTTTTACCTCTCACTCCAAAGTACAATGCATAAACAGGATTTAACCATGATAATATGACAGCAAGGTGATGACTCCATGGCCTGGTGTTATTTATAATCAATCTAAAGTTATAAGATCGTAACTTATAACATTATTAACATTAGTTAGTGTCTGAACGGAAACTCTTCAAAATTAGAAATGTTTCTTTTGGCGATATTTTCATTTTTCTCAACTCGCTGATGCTAAGGCACTGCGCACATATTAATTGGCTTATTATATTCATAAATATACCACTTTTATCTATATAAGTTCATTTTCACACGTCGTACACATCGTAAACATCACAAAATAAACGAGATACTGGT
>SDBV01009057.1_pt1 | contig 13299 bp, 12 predicted proteins | sample 2277081 | NCBI WGS metagenome assembly SDBV01 (sample SAMN10402039, study PRJNA504765) | marine sediment metagenome | isolation source: marine sediment core GS10_PC15, 223 cmbsf | place: Arctic Ocean: Southern Knipovich Ridge | collected 2010 | reverse complement strand
CCGTCTGGTGTGCTTCCACCGAGATCTTCATCAAGCCGGGCCCGGTCCACGAGTCCGTCGCGGCGTTCGAGAAGGGCCTCGATTCCAACGATCCTGGCATCAGCCCCTCGATGATCTACGGCTACGCCTCCGTCATGGAAGGCGTCCCCTTCGCCAACGGCGCGCCGAATCTCACGGTGGATACGCAGGCGATCATCGAGCTGGCGAAGCAGAGGCAGGTACCGATCATGGGGAAGGACTTCAAGACCGGCCAGACTCTCATGAAGACCATCATCGCTCCGGGCCTCAAAGCCCGCATGCTTGGCCTCAGCGGCTGGTTCTCAACCAACATCTTGGGGAACCGGGACGGCGAGGTGCTGGACGATCCGGAGAGCTTTAAGACCAAGGAGGAGTCGAAGCTCGGCGTGCTCGAGCACATCCTGCAGCCCAAGGTTTACCCGGAATTGTATGGCGCCATCTACCACAAGGTCAGGATTAATTACTATCCACCCCGCGGCGACAATAAGGAAGGTTGGGACAACATCGACATCTTCGGGTGGATGGGCTACCCGATGCAGATCAAAATCGACTTCCTCTGCCGCGACTCCATCTTAGCCGCTCCCATCACCCTCGACCTTGCCCTCTTCATGGATCTCGCCCAGCGTGCTGGGCTGAGCGGTATCCAGGAGTGGCTCTCTTTCTACTTCAAGAGCCCCCAGGTGGGGAAAGGATTGTACCCCGAGCACGATATCTTCATCCAGCAAACCAAGCTGAAGAACACGCTCCGCTGGCTGATGGGTGAGACTCCGCTGACGCACTTGGGAACGGAGTATTACGACGATTATCAGCCGGAATAGGAGACCGTGATTAGTAATTAGTGATTAGTAATTAGAAAACTATTGAGTGTAACTGTGCAGAAGCGGTAGTCTGATGACTAACCTGTCGTCCCTGTCGGCCGAGGATGACCAATCACTAATCACTAATCACGAATTACGAATCATGAACGCTCCTCTCTTCATCGTCTTCGAGGGCATCGAAGGCTCGGGGAAGAGCACCCAGATCCAGAAGGTCGCCGCCGCGCTCCGCGAAGCTGGGATCGACCCGCTGGTGACCCGGGAGCCCGGCGGAACCGCCGCCGGCGAGGCGATCCGGGCGGTGGCCCTGGACCGTGACCTTCACCTGGAGCCCGTTGCCGAGCTGCTCCTCATGGAGGCCGCACGGGCAGCCTTTGTGGCGGAGGTCATCCGGCCGGCCCTGGCGGCGGGTCGGGTGGTGCTCAGCGATCGCTACGACCTGTCCACCTTCGCCTACCAGGGCGGCGGCCGGGGGATCTCTCAGGATAAGATCAAACCTGTCAATGAGTTAGCCACCGGGGGTCTGGTCCCGGACCTCTACCTGCTGCTGGAGATCGACGTCCAGGAGGGCTTGGGTCGCCTAGAGCAAGGGGAAGCGGACCGAATCGAGCGGGAAAACGCCGGATTCCACCGCCGCGTTGCCGCGACTTACCGCAGGCTCGCAGAAGTGGAGCGCCGAGTTGCGTCGGTGGACGCCCGAGGTGAGATTGGAGAAGTGTTCGATAGGGTATGGGAAGTTCTGTCCGGCCGCTTTCCCGAAACTTTCGAGCCACGAAAGGGTTAGAGGATTGAGGCTCTTGGGCTCGGAGAGCGGCCGGCCTAGCCGACTTTACCCTGGCAGTCAGCGTTGGAGGAAGAACCCATGCAGTTGAAGCGATCCTACTGGAAACCCGCAGTAATCGGTCTCATCGCGGTTGTTAGCGGCGGCTGGTTGCTGCAACAGGGCGCAGAAGGCAACGTCTACGTGAAGATGCGGATGCTGCAGGATGTCATCCGCACGGTGTCCGATCGTTACGTCGACTCGGTCGATCCTTCCGAGCTCTATGATCTGGCCATCGACGGGCTGCTCGAGAAACTGGGCGACCCGCATTCAAGGCTTCTCAGACCCGAAGATTACTCCGACCTGCGGCTGCAGACGACGGGGAACTATGGTGGGCTCGGGATTCGCATCGACTCGAAGGATGGTTGGATCACCGTCGTTCAGACTCTGCCGAAGACACCGGCAGAGCGGGCCGGTCTTAAGCCCGGCGATCGTATCATCGAAGTCGAGGGTGAGTCCAGCCAGGGCTGGACGCCCGATGAAGCGGTGCGGGTGCTCCGCGGCCCGAAAGGCGAGCCGGTACAGATCAGGATCTCACGAATTGGTGTGAGGGAGCCCATCCCGGTGACCATCGTCCGTGCCGAGATCCACGTCGTATACGTCACCGGCTTCATGTACGATGACGGCATCGGGTACATCCGGCACCAGCAGTTCAGCGAGAATTCGGCGGCCGATATTCGTCGCTTGATCAACCAACTCGACGATCAGGGGATGAAGGGTCTCATCTTCGACCTGCGGGGTAATCCCGGTGGTCTGCTCGAGGAGGGCGTCGCCGTCTCCGATCTCTTCCTCAGCCGCGGCAACGAGGTCGTGGAGACCCGCTCCCGCATCGCCGATCAAAACGATACCTATCGCGCGCAGCGCGATCCCGTCGATTCGGATCTCCGCGTCGTCGTGCTGGTCGATGGGTTCAGCGCCAGCGCTTCTGAGATCGTCGCCGGCGCGTTGCAGGATCACGACCGCGCCCTCGTCGTTGGAACGCCGACCTACGGAAAAGGATCGGTGCAGACGCTCTTCCCGCTTTCCAACGGCAACTACCTCAAGCTGACGACAGCCAAGTGGTATACGCCCAGCGGACGCTCCATTCAGCGCGACCACGATCTCGACATCTTGGCCCTGGCTCCGGAAGAGTCCGAAACTGATGTGGGTGAGATCGAGATCGACGTGCTCGGTGATCAGATCCGTGAGGTCTACTACACCGATTCGGGCCGCGAGGTATATGGTAATGGCGGAATCAGGCCCGATCTCTTCGTGCGTGGCGATACGCTCTACATTGTCGAGAGGGAGTTCAGGCGTTCCCTGGGCGAGGATATCCCGAAGTACGCCGACGCCGTCTTCCGCTTCGCCGTCGAATACGTGGACGGCCACTCCGGACTGAAGCCCGAATTCGTGGTCAGCGACGCCATGATCGAAGAACTCTATGCCTGGTTGCAGAGCGCCGATGTTCAGATCGATCCCGAGCTCTATCACGGTTCGAGAAGGCTCATCGCCCGTGAACTGGGCATCCAGTTGGCGACGGTTGCCTTCGATGAGGTCGACTCCACGCGCCGGCGGCTGGTCCTCGATCGCCAGGTGGATGTCGCCGCCGAGCTTCTGCGAGAGGCCAGCGATCCACAGCAGCTGTTTGCTCTCGCCGAAGCCCGCAAGGATGAGCTGGAGACCACGCGCAGATAAAGCGGCATGCCCCTCGCCGGTTGGCTGACCGCCTTCGCGGTCGGGCTGCTGGCTGGAGGGCTCGCCGGGCTGATCGGAGTAGGGGGAGGGGTCATCTTGGTCCCCTTCCTTTATTTTTTTCTCACCCACCCCGAGTTGGGGGGCGTCTTCGTTCAGGCTGGCGACCAGGCCGTGGTCGCCCACGCCACCAGCCTCATCGCCATCGTTTTCATCAGTATCCGCGGCTACGCGATCGCCGGTGTTCAGGCAGCCGGTGACCTTTCAGGCCTCGCGACCTATCTCCACCTACCTGCCGCGGCGGGGCTGACCGCCGGAGCCCTGGTCGCCGTACCCATCGGTTCGCGCCTCCAGTCACGCCTCTCACCCAGGGCGTTGCGCCGACTGTTCGCCGTCGTCTTCTTCCTGCTCGGCGCCCGCCTTGTCATCGTCAACCTGATCCACATCGCAGGGGTCTGATGGCTTCAGCGCGTGTGCTCATCTTCGCGAAGCGCGCCGAGCCCGGCCGGGTGAAGACGCGGCTCGTGCCGCCGCTCAGCCAGGAGCAGGCCGCGGAATTCCACCTGGCCTGTCTCGACGACGTGATGGAGCTGGCGGCTACGGTATGCGGAGCGAGTTTGACGTTGTGCGCCGCTGGAGGTGAACGAGCGTTGGCGGATTACCGTCAGCGCTATCCAGAAGTCGCGATCATTCCACAAACTGAGGGAGATCTGGGGCGGCGGCTCGCAGGCGCTTTCGAGCGAGAATTCGATAGCGCGGCCGAGCGGGTTGTGATCATCGGCAGCGATCACCCCAGCTTGCCTCCCGAACATGTCACCTCCGCGTTGGAAACCCTCGACTTCAGCGACGTGGTCTTCGGTCCCAGCAGCGATGGCGGCTATTACCTGGTCGGCATGCGGCGGGGGGCGTGGCCGCGAGGGAGGGAGCTGTTCCACGAGATCCCCTGGTCAACCGCCGACGTCCTCGACCAGAGCCTCGAGCGGTCGCTGGCCGCCCGCCTCACTCTGACGCTACTCCCCCATTGGTACGACGTGGATCGCCCCGCGGACCTCCCACGATTGCTCGCCGATGCACCCCGCTCCCGGGCCGCCCGCCTGCTCGTCAGCTGCGATATTCTTAAAAAGTAACGATTGTCGTATACTTAAAGGCTAATCAGCTTCATTGGGGGGCCCCGGCCCGCTACGGGCTCGCCATCCATAACAGCGGAGTGCACTTGAGTCATAGCGAGGCGTTCATCGAGGTACGCCGCGGGGGGGGCCTCGAGTCCCTGCACCGGGTTCACGCCGCGCTCGTCAACGAGAACGGCGAGCTGCTCGCCCATCTCGGTGATCCGGAGCGGGTGGCCTACTTCCGTTCCGCCGCCAAGCCTTTTCAGGCGCTGCCCCTGGTCAGCGAGGGGGTTGTCGAGGAGTACGGCTTCAGCGATCAGGAGCTCGCCGTCTGCTGCGCCTCTCACAACGGCGAGCCGGCCCACGTCGAGACGGTGCTGGGGCTGCTCCAGCGCATCGGTTGCAGCGAAGACGATCTCGCCTGTGGGCCCCAAGCACCCTACTACAAGCCCGCGGCATCGGCTCTCCGGGCCGCCGGCCGCGCTGCCACACGCATTCATAACAACTGCTCGGGCAAGCACGCCGGGATGCTGGCACTCGCCGGGCAGCTGGGCGCCGAGAAGCGAGGCTACCGTCGTGCGGACCACCCGGTCCAGATGCGCATCCGCCGCGAGATCAGCGAATGGACGGGAGTGGGTTCGGACGATCTGCAGGCGGCCATCGATGGTTGCGGCGTCCTCACCTACGCATTGCCGCTGACGGGAATGGCGTTGGCGTACGCGCGGTTGGTGGCTGCCGCGAACCGTGAACCCGGGAGTCCAGCGGGTCGCGTCGTAGGTGCAATGACCGGGGAACCGTACTATGTGGCTGGATCTGGGCGACTCGAGACGGATCTGATGAACCTCGGTGACCGCTTCGTCGCCAAGATCGGCGCCGAAGGCGTTTACTGCGTGGGCGTCCGCGAACGGGGCTGGGGGCTGGCGATCAAGATCGAGGATGGCAATCAGCGGGGTACGGGCCCCGCGGTGGTGGAGTTTCTCTCCCAGATGGAACTGATCTCCGAGGATGAAGTGGTCGGTTCGCTCGCCGACCACTACATCGGGGCCGTGACGAATACTCTCGACGAGCGCGTCGGCGAGCTGAGATCCGCCTTCACGGTGCGACGGAGCGATTAGCGATGTCGGCCCAGGAGTGGGCTTGGGATCTCGTCGACCTCGCCGCCGCTCAAGCGGCTCGTGACTCCGCTGGCGTGGAGGCGGCTCTGACCCGGCTCAAAGCCGCCGGGCGCGAGACCGAGGTGGAAGAGGCGATCCTTCAATCCTATCTATTCCTTGGATTCCCGGCCGCGATCGAATCGTTTCGTCGCTGGCGAACCCATGGCGTCAGAGCGCCCGAGCCCGCGGATGAAAGACCCCGGCTCTGGGAGCGGCGCGGCCTCGAGATGTGCCGCATCGTTTACGGTGACCACTACGAGAGTCTGAGAGAGAACATCTCCCAACTCCACCCCGATCTCGATCGCTGGATGGTGATGGACGGCTACGGTAAAGTCCTCGGCCGGCCCGCCCTCAGCCTCGACGTCCGGGAGATGTTGATCGTGGCGATGCTGGTCGTGCTCGGCGCCCGCCGCCAGCTCCGCTCCCACCTGCGGGGGGCCTTGAAAGCAGGCGTCACCCCGGACGATGTGGACCGGGTCATCCAGCGCGCCGCTTCCTTCGCCCCGGCCGAGAACGTCGATCTTGCCGGCAAACTCTGGTCGGTCATTCTCGACCAGAAATAGCCATGCTCATCGACCATGCTGTCATCAACGTCTTTGCCGGCGATGGCGGTGACGGATGCCTCTCCTTCCGCCGTGAGAAGTACGTGCCCCACGGTGGCCCCGACGGTGGCGACGGCGGCCACGGCGGTGACGTTGTGTTGATAGCCGACCCCCAGCTTTCCACTCTGTTGGACTACCAGTATCGCCAGCACTACCGCGCCCAACGCGGGAAGCACGGCAGCGGGAATAACAAGACCGGAGCCAGCGGGGAGGACTTGATGCTCAAGGTGCCGCCAGGCACGACGGTCAAGGATGCGGATAGCGGCGAGCTGATCGGCGAGCTCGTCGCGCCGTGGGAACGTTGCGGTCTCGCTCGTGGCGGCCGGGGCGGCCGGGGCAACGCACGCTTCGCCACGCCGACCCACCAGGCGCCCCGTGAGCACGAGCCCGGCCAACCCGGTCAGCAGCGGCGGGTGGAGTTGGAGCTGAAGCTGATCGCCGACGTCGGACTCGTCGGCCAGCCCAACGCGGGCAAGAGCACCCTGCTGGCCGCTCTCTCGGCGGCGCGCCCCAAGATCGCCGACTACCCGTTCACAACCTTGGAGCCGCACCTTGGCGTCATTAGACTTTCTCCGGAGCGGACGATGGTGATGGCGGACATTCCAGGAATCATCGAAGGTGCCCACGAAGGGAAGGGGCTCGGGCTGCGCTTCCTTCGTCATATCGAACGCACACGAGCCCTCGCCTACATGATCCCGGTGGATGTGGAAGATCCCCAGGCCGAACTCGATCTCCTGCGTAAAGAGCTCAGAGAGCACAGCGCCGAGCTCGCCCGCAAGCCCTACTGCGTGGTCTTCTCCAAGCTCGACCTCCTGGGGCCCGAGAAGGATGCGCCCCACAGGCCGCCCAGTATCGATGCGCCCGATTCTCTCGGGTTCTACTTTATCTCCAGCGTGGCGCGGAAAGGACTCAAGGAGCTCACCGAAGCTCTCTGGTCTATCGTCAAAAGCACCGGTGACGAAGGTGCTGCGGCGCCGTGAGCGTGAGCGAATCCGGCATCACCACCTTGCGGCCTGGAGCCCCGGGTTATCCCGACGCGCTTCGGCAGCTGCCCCAGCCGCCGGAAACGCTCTTCGTTCGCGGACAGACCGAGCTTCTGGCGCTGCCTGGCATCGCCGTCGTCGGAACCCGCAATCACTCCAGCTACGGCCGGGATGCCACCGTCAGCTTCGTCGTCGGCCTCGTCCATGCCGGCTACATCATCATCAGCGGGCTCGCCCGGGGCATCGATGCCATCGCCCACCAGACGGCGCTGGAGCACGGTGGCTACACGATCGCCGTGCTCGGTTGCGGTCTCGACGTAGACTATCCGCCGGAGCATGCCTCCCTCGCACGGCAGATCGCCCAGCGAGGCTGTCTCGTCAGCGAGTTTCCGCTGGGAACCGTGCCCCGAAAGTTCAACTTCCCCCGCCGTAACCGCATCATCTCCGGCCTCGCCCGTGCCACCCTGATCGTCGAGGCTCCCCAGCGCAGCGGCGCTCTCATCACCGCCGGCTACGCACTCGAGGAAGGGAAGGAAGTCTTCGCCGTCCCGGGACCTATCAACAGCGCGGCGAGCCTCGGCCCCAATCGCCTCATACAGGATGGAGCCGGGCTGGCCATCTCGGCCGCCGACATCTTGGCAGCGCTGCGGAGCCGGATCGGCGAGCCCCTCCCCGCCGCCGGGGCCCAGAGCGCTCCACCGTCTGCCGCGCCTGGCCCAGCCGCGCCACCTGCCGATGCCTCGCAGCTGGCCAGCCGTATCTGGTCGCTTCTCGACCGGGGCGAGATCGAGCTGGAGCAGCTCACCGAGCAGCTGCGGGCCGCGCCGGAGGCGGTGGCCGGGGCGATTCTGGAGCTTGAATTGGCCGGGCTGGTGGAGCGACATCCGGGGCCGCGTTATGCGCGCGCCCGACCACAAGCCCAATATCCGACCTGAGAAAGCCCGAGAGCCCTCCTGGAGGCGCCGCTCTATGCATCCAGTCTTGCCAAACTCCACCCTTCCGAAGACCTTCATGCGGCGGGGAATTGACCCCCAAAGGTGCGAGATAAAGACGCAGGGATGCCCACTTCGTCCATGAAGCGAGACTACTACGACGTACTTGGCGTTTCGAGAGACGCGGACGCCGACGCCGTCAAGAAGGCCTACCGGAAGCTAGCGCTCAAATTCCACCCGGACCGTAACCCCGACGCCGCTGACGCCGAAGAGCGGTTCAAGGAAGCGACTGAGGCGTACGAGGTGCTCCGTGACCCGGAGCAGCGCACCCTGTACGACCGCTACGGTCACCAGGGGGTCAAGGCGAGGGCCGGTTCCAATTACACCGGCTTCAGCAGCTTCGATGATGCCCTCAACATCTTCATGCGTGAGTTCGGCGGGTTCGGCTTCGGCGACATCTTCGCAGGTCACGGCCGCCGGCGCGATACGAGCAAGCGGGGCGAGGATACGAAGGTACGTCTACACATCACCCTCGAGGAGGTGATGGGTGGGGTCAAGAAGACCATCCGCATGCCGGTGTTCGACACCTGCCCCGACTGCTCGGGTACGGGCGCCCGCAGCGGCGCCGCCCCGACGGTTTGCCCGCAATGCAACGGCGCGGGCGAGCTGCGCCTGGTGGAGCGCTCGCTGTTCGGTCAGTTCGTCCGCGTCGGGCCCTGTCCTCAGTGCAACGGCGATGGTGTGGTGATCGGCGATCCCTGCCCGGCGTGTCGTGCCGAAGGACGGCAGCGCATGGAAAAGACCTATGAGCTGGAGGTCCCGGCGGGCGTCGACACCGATGACTACCTTACCCTGCGCGGGCAAGGCAACGTGGGTCCCCGCGGCGGCCGCCGGGGTGATATCCTGGCGGTGATCGAGGTGGAACCAGACGAGCGCTTCATTCGCCGTGGCGCCGATCTCATCTACGACCTGCCACTCAGCTTCAGCCAGGCGGCGCTCGGCACCACCATCGAAGTGCCCACGATCAAGCAGAAGGCGAAGCTGAAGATCGAACCCGGCGTGCAAACGGGCACCGTCCTTCAGCTCAAAGGCAAAGGGCTGCCCCAGCTGCGCGGTGGTGGAATAGGTGACGTCCTCATCCGCATCGCTGTGGTGACGCCGCGCAAGCTCACTCCTGAGCAGCGGGAGCTGCTGCAGAAGCTCTCTAAGCTGGAGGCCCCGGCCAGCCTGAAGGAAGATGGAGCCGGATTCTGGCAGAAGGTGCGAGACGGGTTCTCGGTATGAGCGATTGCCTGTTTTGCAAGATCGTGGCCGGCGCGGTCCCCGCCGAAATCGTTAAAGAGGGAGACGACTGGCTGGCTTTCAGGGATATCAATCCGGGGGCTCCTACCCACATCCTGATAATCCCCCGGGAGCACCTGGCGACGCTCAACGATCTCGACGAAGAGTCGGCGGGCCTCACCGGCGAGCTGGTGAGGGTCGCCAGCGAGATCGCCGCGGCCGAGGGGATCGCCGAGCGCGGCTACCGCGTCGTCTTCAACTGCAACGCCGATGGCGGTCAATCCGTCTACCACCTGCACCTCCACCTGCTGGGCGGGCGGCCTCTCGGATGGCCGCCGGGCTAACGTTGACGCCCGCCAGCCGCCCGGGTAGTATCCGATGCCTGATTTAATGCACTCCAAACGGACGGCGATGGCAGCGACCCTCAAGGACAAACTTCGCGAAGATATGAACACCGCGCGGCGCCGAAAGGACAAGGACCGCGCGCGTTTGCTGTCCATGGTCTTGGCGGAGGTCCATAACAAGGAGATCGCCGTCGGCCATGATCTCGATGACGACGAGGTGGTCGAGGTGATCACCCGTGGAGTCAAGCAGCGTAATGAAGCCGCCGAGCAGATGGCCTCACGACCGGAGCTGGCGGAGAAGGAGCGCAGCGAGGCGAAGGTACTGACGGGTTATTTGCCCGAGCAGCTGGGAGAAGATGAGATCCGGACCCTGGTGGCTGAAGTGATAGAGGGGGGCGCCGATAACATCGGCGCCGTGATGGGAAGTGTAATACCCCGGACCAGGGGGCGAGCCAATGGCCGCGAGGTCAACCGGATTGCTCGAGAGGAGCTCATGGCCCGGAGGGCGAGCAATTGAACCTGAGACTCACTCCTCGGTTCCCGGACGGCCTGTTCAAAGCGGGGGTGTTGGTGAAGCGTTCACCAGCACCCCCGGTCCTTTTAGGGGAGGTGTGATGCGGCGGCACGCGCTTCAAGCCCTGGAATTCGAACGGGTCCTCGACATCGTGGCGGGCTACGCAACCAGCGAACCGGGTGCCGACGCGGTACGCTACCTCTGGCCCAGCCTCGACCCCGACTTCATCTCGCAGCAGCTCGATGAAGTCAACGAGATGGTCAGCTGGCTGATGCGCGACCCCGATTGGGCACCTCCCCTCATCCCCGATCTGGCCCGGTCACTCGAACTGCTGGCCATCGAGGGGAGCGTCTGGACCGAGAGGCAGCTCACCGACGGACTCAGACTCCTGAACGCCGCCCGCGAAGCGCGCCGCTCCCTCCTCCCCCATTCCTCCCAGTTCACCCGCCTGGGAGCGATCGCCGGCGGTCTGCTGAAGAATGACGAGATTCTGAAGCGCCTCTCCGATTCCCTCGATGAGGATAGCGAGACCCTCAAAGATGGCGCCTCGCCCGAGCTCAAGCGCTTGCGCCACTCCATCCGCACCACGCGCGTCGACATCATCGAGCTGCTCGAGGAGCAGATGAAGCGAATGCCTGGGCGCATCGCCGTCCCCGACGGCTCGGTGACGCTGCGCAACGGGCGCTATTGCATACCGATCCGACGTGAAGGACGCTCCGAGATCGGTGGGATCGTTCACGACGAGTCGGCTAGCCGTGTCACGCTGTTCGTCGAGCCGCCCGCCGCTATCGAGACCATGAACCGCCTGCGCGAGCTCGAGCTCGCTGAAGCCCGCGAGGTCGGGCGTATCCTCGCCGAGCTCACCGATGCGTTGCGGCCCCACGCCGATGACCTCGCTGATACTCTCGATCGCCTCGTCCGCATCGACTCTCTTTTCGCACGGGGACGGTTCGCACTCGAGCGCAACTGCGCCCGTCCTCAATTGGTCGACCGTAACGAGTCTGGGTTTCGAATCTTCAACGGGCGCCATCCACTGCTTCTGGAAACGCCGCAGCCCGTCGTCGCCTTCGAGTTAATTATGCACCCGGGTGAACACACGCTGCTCATCACCGGCCCGAACGCCGGCGGCAAGACGGTGCTGATCAAGGCGATCGGTCTGATCTCGGCGATGACGCAGGCGGGCATCCTTCCGCTCGTCGGGCCGGGGACCGAGCTCCCCGTCTACTCCGGCATCTTTGCCGACATCGGCGATGAGCAATCCATCGATGCCTCCCTCTCCACCTTCACCGCGCACCTGAAAAATATCACCGAAATCCTCGATAGCGCCGACGGCGACGCTCTCTGCCTGATCGATGAGATCGGCGGCGCCACCGATCCCGTCGAAGGGACCGCCCTGGCGCGCTCCGTTCTCGTCGAGCTTGCCGACCGCGGCTGCCTGACGTTCGCCACCAGCCACTTGGGCGGCCTCAAGACTCTGCCGGGCGAGCATTCAGCCATCGTCAGCGCGGGGCTGGGCTTCGATACCGAAAAGCTCGAACCGCTTTACAAGCTCATCAAAGGGCGGCCCGGCCGCAGCTACACCCTCGCCATGGCTCAGCGGGTCGGGTTTCCCCAGCGCGTCATCGATGCAGCGCGCGCCTCGCTCAGCAAAGAAGAAGTCGATACCGAGCGCTTGCTCGCGGAACTGGAGGCGAAGGAGGCCGAGCTCGAGAGCCTGATCGCCGAGGTCTCGCGCCGAGAGAAGAAGCTCGGGGAGCTCGAGGCGACTCTGGCCCAGCAGGCTGGCGAGCTGGAAGAACGACAGGGTGAGCTGGAGGCCGAAGGCCGGCGTCAGGCCCGGGAGTTCCTCCTCGAAGCACGCCGCCAGGTGAACGATGTGTTGGCGGCGAAGCGCGAGGAGGCGGAGGAAGCTCGGTCGAGGCTGGAGGCTACGCTGCGCGATCACACACGGGCGCTGACGGAAGCGGTGAAACGTCCCCGGGACAAGATCGGTGGCGCGGCGCTGGAGGTCGTTCCGGGCGACCGCGTTTGGGTCGATCTGCTGAGTCGCGAAGGGAAGGTGGTAGAGAGACGCGGCGACGACTTCGTAGTCGAGATCGGAGGAGTCAAGCTTCAGCTGGCGCCGGGCGCCGTGGCGAAGACGGCGGCCCCCGAGCCGGCGGAGAAGGCCCGCGCCTACGTGGGGCCCGAGACCGATGCCCGGCCGGAAGTCGATTTCAGGGGCATGACCGCTGATGAAGCGCGCATGGAGCTGATCCGCGCCGTCGACGCCGCGGTTCTGGCGGGCCTGCCGCAGCTGCGGATCGTTCATGGGAAGGGAACGGGTGTACTGCGTGCCACGGTGGCGGAGTATGTGAAGACCGACACGCGTGTACGATCTTACTTCATCGCGCCTCCACACGAAGGTGGTAGCGGCGTCACCGTGCTGGAACTCGAGTGAACCGTGATCGCTGACGAGCTGATAGAAGAGATCAGGGCGCAAGCCGATATCACCCAGATCGTCGGTGACCACGTCACTCTGCGCCGGACCGGGCGCACGCGTCGGTCAATAGTGTAGCGTTGGTCAGGTAGTGGGTGCGGCGTTTGCGGCTGGCGTGTTCGAGGAGCTGCAGGAAGCCATCACGCGCCCACGGTTCGCCGCCGCTGAAGGTGACGAGGCTCTGCGGGCCGGTCTGATCGACCACGTCGATCCACTCGGCAGTAGTCAGTTCTTGAGTTAAAGGTTCGACGTTGGACGGCTGGCTTGACCCTGCCCGGAATAGACACATTTCACAACGAAGATTACAGCGCCGGGTGATCTCGAGAAGATAATGGAGGGCCGGGAAGGCGTATCCGCCCTTCATCAAGCGCCGGGGTATGCCGCTGTGGAGGCCCACGGCGGCCCGATGCAGCCAGGAGATGGCACGCGGCCGATTGCGCCTGGTGGCACTCACAGTATCCCCCTCTTCGCGCCGGAATCCTTCTTCCACACCCGAACCCCATGCCCCCGAAACGGGCGAAGCCCGGCAGCCCGTGGCGCAAGATTCAAAGCGCTTTCTGTTTCTATAATGTAGCAC
>SDBV01009056.1_pt1 | contig 13300 bp, 11 predicted proteins | sample 2277081 | NCBI WGS metagenome assembly SDBV01 (sample SAMN10402039, study PRJNA504765) | marine sediment metagenome | isolation source: marine sediment core GS10_PC15, 223 cmbsf | place: Arctic Ocean: Southern Knipovich Ridge | collected 2010 | reverse complement strand
CGTTCTTTACAGACTTCGACTTTAACCGATTAGCTAGTTGTCTATCCATGATTCCTCCAACAAGATGTTCCTTAATTTATTAAACTCTTGCCTGGGGATCATTAGAGACTAACTAAAAGTAGGCAGTGGGACAGGATTCACCACACAACCTACCTTATCTAGCCAGTTTTCACCAAAATCCGCCGGTATTCTCGCCAGTTCCCCAAGTTATCTAGCCAGTTTCCGGTCGCTTTAACTCATCTTCAAGTTAAAATGGAGCCTTACGACTCCATCTCAGACTGATCCATCCGTTCAACAGCCTCTTCCAGGTCAGCATTCACCACCGATGCGTACACAGCGGTAGTATTGGGGCTACTATGGCCGAGTTGCTGCTGGACCAGGCGTAGGTTGTACCCACTGGCTTTATAAAGGACGGTGGCATAGGTATGCCGGAGCGAGTGAATCGAGTATCGTGGTGCTAGTCCAGCGCGTTTCGCACACCGTTTAAACACTTTCTGAATTGCTGATGGTGTCACTTTCTCTCCACGTTCTGAAGGGAACAGATAAGGAGAGTGCTGGGATCGGTATTCCAAGTACTCCAATATCTGTACCTTGAGCCTACCGCTGAAGGCAACAACCCTATCCCGCCCATGCTTGCCATTTTTCACCAGCAACGTGTTTTGACCGCGCTTGAGGTGCAGGTTTTCAATCTTGAGATTCGCGAGTTCAGATACTCGCAAGCCAGTACTCAGTGCCAGCTCGATAATCAGGTGGTCTCGTACCGGCGCCTGAACACCTTTGGCTTTGGCCGCCAGGGCAGCCTCCTGGCAAGTTTTCCTCAGCCGCCTAGTTTCCTCTGCTGAGAGGTATTTATCCGGGGAGATGATCCATTGAGACATAAGAACTCCTTTCTAGAGTTCTTATACCTGAATTAGCGGTGGCTTAAAAGGATATTGGCTTATAGACGGGAGCGGGTGGCAAGTGTGCAATAAATGAGCAATCTGGGCTCAGTATTTTGCTCTCCCGTCGTGAAATACAAAAAGAGGCAGGAAAACGGGGCAAGGATTTGACCAACCCTGACTAGTAGTGACCACTCCGAAGGATGATAATCAAGCGGAAAACGCTTCAGAGGAGGCGTGAACTAAACCTTGGAAACGCAGAATGTATCTCTTAGTTTTTAGCCCAGTTGTCCAAAGAGGTCTGAACCGATACATCCTGCAATCAAAGGAAACTGACATGCAGATTCAATTCGAACTGAATGGCCGGCCTACCGAGTTGACTGTTTCTAGAGGTCGCAACTTGTTGTGGGTATTGCGAGACGATCTTGGCCTCACCGGTACAAAGTTCGGATGTGGCGCTGGCCTCTGCGGAACTTGTACAATTCTGGTAAATGACGAACCTTTACGGTCGTGCCAATTCCAGGTGAGTTATATCCAGGGTAAAAAAGTCGTAACCATTGAAGGGCTGGCGCGAAATGGTGATCTTCACCCCCTCCAGAAGGCATTTATTAAGCATGATGCCATGCAATGTGGATTTTGCACTCCCGGGATGATAATGAATGCGTATGGAGTGCTTAAGCAGCATCCTCAACCGACCAGGCTGCAGATTGATGAAGGCATGAATGCGAACCTTTGTCGCTGTGGCGCACACGTCAGGATTATTGATGCGATACAAACCGCATCTGAGGTATTGGCGGGGAAGGATCAATCATGATACAAGAGCCCAGCTCAGACTTCGATTTCAACGAACATAAAAAGAACTCCGGCCTTAGCCGCCGAGAATTCCTGAAGACTCTAGGTGGAGGAATTTTCTTCTTTTTCACAGTTGGTGGTACTTATGCTCTATCACAACAGCGACGACGGGGAGAGAGTCTACCATCTGACTTTAATGCATTCCTCAAAATAGGCGAAGATGGGAAAGTAACCTGCCTGACCGGCAAAATAGAGATGGGTCAGGGGATTGTAACCTCCTTACCCCAAATGCTGGCCGATGAACTGGATGTCCCTCTGGAAGATGTCGAGATCATCATGGGCGATACAGATCTCTGTCCCTGGGATATGGGCACCTGGGGATCGATGACGACTCGCTTCTTCGGTCCGTCGCTACGCCTGGCTGCTGCAGAAGCCAGAGGTATTTTGATGGAAATGGCGGCGGAACAACTAAGTACGCCGCTGAGCAACCTGGAGTGTAAGGCCGGCGTTATCTATGTGAAGAAGACTCCCGGTAAAAAGGTGAGTTATGCCGATCTTGCCAGGGGTAAAAAGATCGAAAGGCACCTGGACATAAAGCCAACATTGAAGGACTTCAAGCAGTTTAAGGTGGTAGGAAAGCCCACCCTGCGTCGTGATGCTGCGGCAAAAGTAACCGGTGAGGCACAATTTGCCGGCGATATCCAATTACCAGGAATGCTCTATGCAAGGATATTGCGGCCACCCGCTCATGGCGCCAAGCTTACCAGTGTCGATACATCTGGTGTTGGTGATATCAAAGGTACCCAGCTGGTGAGGGACGGTGATTTCATTGCCGTATTGCATCGGGATTTTGATATTGCTGAAGAGGCTCTCAAGAGGATCAAGGCCAATTATGCTTCGCCCGTAGCGGATGTTGACGAAAATACGATATTCAAGCATTTGCTTGGCGTGGCTTCTCCGGGCGAGATCGCTACAGAAGGGGGAAGCCTTTCGGCAGGCAAAAGGGCATCTGATATTATTGTAGAGAAGGAGTATCTGGACGGATATGTCGCGCATGCAGCGATAGAAACCCATACGGCTGTTGCCAGTATCGAGGGAAAGAAAGTGACTGTGTGGGCATCGACGCAAAGCCCATTTGGTGTCAAAGAGAGTGTCGCCCAGGCATTGGGCATTCCATCAAATGATGTCCGCGTCATAACGCCCTTCGTTGGTGGCGGGTTCGGTGGCAAAGCTAGCAGTGGACAAGCAGTTGAAGCAGCCCGGCTGGCCAAATTATCTCGCAAACCGATTAAGCTCATCTGGAGCCGTGAGGAGGAATTCTACTTTGATACCTTCCGACCAGCTGCCATTGTTAAAGTAGCCTCCGGCACCAAAGAATCCGGATACCTCAACTTCTGGGATTATCGTGTCTACTTTGCCGGATCAAGGGGATCGGACCTGGGCTACAACATCCCAAATCATAGGACAACGGTTCATGGAGCCGGATGGACTGGGGCTGCGGGAACACATCCATTCGCCACCGGCCCTTGGCGTGCTCCGGGTGCGAACACCAATATTTTTGCCATAGAATCGCAGATCGATATAATGGCGCACAAGACCGGTGTAGATCCCCTCGAATTCCGGCTCAAGAACCTGAAAGATAAACAGATGATTCGTGTTCTGGAAACTGCGGCTGAGAAGTTTAATTGGACTCCGGCGAAAAGCCCAAGCGGTCGCGGCTATGGAATTGCTTGTGGGATTGATTCAGGCACCTATGTTGCAGAGATGGCCCAGGTCAAAGTGGATAAAAGGACGGGGTATGTACAAGTTGAGCGTGTTGTCTGTGCCCAGGACATGGGACTCGTGATCAATCCGGCAGGGGCAAAGCTACAAATCGAGGGAAGCATCACCATGGGATTGGGATATGCACTTACCGAAGAGGTCCATTTCAAGGGGGGGGAGATACTGGATATAAACTTTGATACCTACGAAATCCCGCGCTTCTCGTGGGTGCCGAAGATAGAAATAGTCTTAATTGAGGCGAATGAATCACCACCTCAGGGAGGGGGAGAGCCGGCTGTCGTCCCCGTAGGTGGCTTGATTGCGAATGCAATATTTGATGCCACCGGTGCAAGGTTGTATCAGCTGCCCATGACCCCTGATCGTATCATGAAGACCTTGTCTGATGCATGATAAGGTGGTTTAATCAAGCTCGAATTTCTTACCCCACGAGAATATCCTCAACCTCAATCTGGTCTTTGCTAATCCGTCCGAGGTGGCCTCATCACTGGATGAAGCGGATGATTTCGATATTCACTACATAACATACCTTTTCTCCTGAATAATCGCCTTTTTTCGTTGGTAATCTCCTGGATAGCGGGAGTATTCTCCTGGATTTTTGGGTAGTTTAACTCCGCTGGCCTTGCGAACTTGTGCTCTCACGCTATAAACTGCGTGAAAAGGCTCTGAATCATGACCGCCAAACATGCCTGGGAAGGAAAGATACTCGCTATTCAGCCCCGGATCAGGCTCCTAAGGTCCTTCGATCAGCGAAGTCACTCATATCTCGGCTATGCACTTCGAATAGATGGCTTTGTCGGAGGTGATCCTCAAGAATTCCTCGTGGCCATTGGGAAGGCCGCGGAAGAGAAGCATCAAATTCAGCCCACAGACATCGTTTGCGGTGAATCACATCCAGTCACTGATGACCGCAAGGAGGTTGCTGATCTGTTTAAGACTAGCAAGCTCACGGTACTTGAGCGTTCTCCCGAAAAGTCCCCTGCCCCACCTCCCTGGCTGGGAGTACCTCCCAATCTTGAGATCTACCGCGAACGCGGTCACAGACGTTTATCTGCTCAAACCTACAGAACCAAATGCCAAACCTGCATCTGGGGGTGCCATATGCCTGTTGAGATGATTATCGATCAATGGAAACCACAGGAAAAGCGCTACCGGACCGAGACCTTCTGTTATGGGCCAAAGTCTTGTTCACTTTATCAAGCAGGGCCAACCCGCAAGGTCCCGGGACGAAAGGGTATGACATGGGAGGAAGGAGATTGGGTTGATGAGGATGCGACGGTTCATCGATCTATAAATGAATAACTGCGTCAGTTATGTCTCAAAAAGGATGTTGTGTTTGGCTTAATGAGACTCTAGTTTTGGGATACTTTCTGGGACACCCTATTGGTTTTCGGCATGGGTTTTGACACAGCACCGGGATTGTTTCGAAAAGGAATGTTTGTAAGACTGCCTATGTTGGCACTATCCCTCGAGTTCTATAGGACTAGAGTCCTATTTGACACCGTCGGTGATGAGTGAGATCGAAGGTAATCAGATTATACACAACGATATGAATAACATAGATGATTTCAAGGCGCTCAACGAGATTAGCCCACTATACTTCCTGCCAAAAGAGAATCTCGTTGAAGAAGTTCTGATTCCTGCTTTCCAATTGGCTGATAAGGCCGACTGCATGGTAGGCTTCTTCTCAAGTGAGGCCCTATCTTCCTTAGCACCTGGCCTTGCTACATATATCAATCATTCAACTCACAGTTTTCGTCTGATTATCAGCCCCTTCCTTCGCCCTGAAAATTTTGAGGCAATTGAGAGGGGATTATCTTCAGAAGAGGTAGTAGTCAATCTCCTCGAAAAACTAATTGTTACAGAGGACCTCATCCAGAAGCATACTCTGAATTGCTTGTCGTATTTACTGCAGGTTGGTCGAATTGAGATTAAAGTTGCCCTGCTGAGAAAGGCGCTATTCCATCCCAAAGTGTGGATATTTGAGAAGAATGACGATGAGATCGTTGTACATGGATCAAGCAACATGACCCGTAGCGGTATTCGAAGTAATTTCGAACAAGTAACCGTATCTAAATCATGGTTCGACTCAGAACAAAAGTATGTGGTTCAAAAATTCCGCGATCAGTTTCAAAAGCTGTGGGAGAACGAAGAGGAGGACTGTGTTATAATACCAATCCCACGGGCTATCGAGGAGAATATAATCCGCAATTATCCTGTCGAGAGTCCTCCTACAGAACAAGATTTCCGTGAACTCTTTCGAAGGGCAACAGAAGATCTGGATCACGAATCTGATGCTCCTTCTATCACAATTGATGTGCCGCATCCGGCCTTTGCAATCCCAGATTGGCTTGAGTACGAGGACGGTCCCTTTGAACATCAGGGGAAAGCAGTAAGCGAATGGTGTTCATCAGACTACCGTGGGGTTCTGGAAATGGCGACTGGTTCTGGAAAGACCATAACCTCTATGATCTGTGCCTACCGTCTTTATGAGGAACATCAACCCCTGTTAATTATCATTGCTGCACCATACATACCACTAATACAACAGTGGTGTGGAGAAATCGAGACATTCGGTTTGAAACCCATCGACCTCACAACTTTCTCTGGACCGAAAGCACGTGCTCGTGAAATTAGTAATGTAAGACGACGTCTAAGAACCGGTCTTTCCAACGTTGAGGTGATGATCGTAAGCCACGTCACTTTGTGCAAGAAGGATTTTAAGGATGCGATCGCTTCCTTTGATTGCTCTCGATTGTTGATAGGGGATGAAGCGCATAATCTTGGACGCCTTGCTTTTGTTAGTGATCCTCCAGAATTCTTCGAATATCGTCTTGCTCTTTCAGCAACTCCAATCAGGCAATACGATGAGGAAGGCACCGATGCAATCTTCAGTTTCTTCGGGCCAATTGTATTCCCATTCACTCTTAAAGAGGCGATCGGACGTTGCTTAGTAGAATATAGTTATCATGTGCACCCAATATACTTGACTAATACTGAGATGGATAATTGGTCCGAGATCACCGGGAAGATCAAACGGTCTGGGTGGCGCAAGGAGGACGGTAAACCCGATAAGTATCTAGCTAAGCTATATCGCGACCGCCGAGTCATACTTGAAACTGCACAAAACAAGGTGGTTAAGCTAGCAGAACTATTAGACCGGGAGGATTTACAGAGTTTACGACATACTCTTATTTATTCATCGGACAAACAACCAGATCAACTGGATGACGTAAATACACTGCTGCGGGAGAGGGGTGTCCTGTACCACCAGCTGACTGAAGAGGAAACTTCGAACAGAAAGCAAACCCAACGAATCATTAGCTCCTTCCAGGAAGGAGAGCTCCAAGTATTAACAGCCAAACGTGTCCTTGATGAAGGTGTGAACATACCACAAATAACTACGGCCTTCATTCTCGCGAGCACCACAGTCGAGCGGCAATGGATACAACGTAGAGGTCGACTCCTAAGAACATGTAAAGCGATAGGAAAAACCCACAGTATCATTCACGACTTTCTGGCGCTACCTTCATCTATGGATGAAGGACTTGATGAGGACGCGCGCACCTTAGTTCGATCCGAATTGCACCGAATCCAAGAGTTCGCTAGCCTGGCCAAAAATGCTGGCAAACCAGACGGTCCGCTACCGGTTATCGACAAAATAGTCAAAGCAATGTTTTTCTAGGGAGGCAAAAGGAATGCCACTGAATGAACGAAAAATTATCTCGATAATTCTTGAGGAAAGCAAGCAGGTGGAAGAACGTTTCCTGGGCTACCAGATCGAATTAATTGATGTGATCGGAGATATTCTCGGTCTCGAAAGGCAACATAGAATTTCAAGAATCCGTATCCAAGATAAAATTAATGATAAATGCGGCGCCTTAGGGACTCTCCTGAAGAATAAGCGCAGCCAGGCAGACGGTGACACTGGGGAGATACAATGAAACTATTGCGAGCAAAATTTGAGAATTTCAGATTGCTTCGCGATCTAGAGATCGATTTTTCGATAGATACTGATCGCAATTTAACCGTGATTCGCGCAGCAAACGATACAGGGAAGACAACTATTCTCACGGCCCTTCAATGGGGACTCTATGGCGATAGCGCCCTCCCAAGAAAAGGTGAAGATTTCCGTCTCCATCCAATCGACTGGTCATCGGATGGTGAGCGTGTTCCAATTACAGTCACCATTGATTTTGAGGTTACAAAGTATCGGAGTAGCAAAGGTCGCCAAATTGAATCAAACTACACTTATCGAATTATAAGATCTGCCTATGAGGAAGTGAGTGGATCTGACTGGCGAAGAACAGAACCTTCAGTATCACTCTTTCAATTAACATCAAAAGGAGCTGAGCCAATTGATGCTCCGGATTCGATGATTAATGAAGAGCTCCCTCCTGAACTTAGAGAAGTATTCTTTACTGATGGTGATAGGGCATTGAGCTTTATTGAGGCGGATGTTTCATTGACGACGAAAAGACATAGGGTTCAGAAGGCTATTCGCTCACTACTTGGTCTGGGAGTACTAGAGGATGCTTTGTCGCACGTGAAGAAAACCGCGGCTGAAGTCAATAAAAAAGCCAAGCGGATGGGCGCAAGTGGAGAGCTTGGTGCGATTGCTGCTCAACTTGAGCAGATAGAGAGTGATATCGCTGAATGCGAGGCCGGTGTTGAAGATGCTAATGAACAGTTCATTGCGTTCGAGGAAAAGATCGAGGAAATAGATAAGAGGATTGCGAGAGCACTTGTGGCGGGAGATAAGGAAAAACTGCAAGAGGAATATGCCCAATCCGAAAAGAACCTGGCAATTCTAGATAAGCGTATTAAGGAATCAAAGAAAAGACATTCCAGCCTTTTCCGGGGTGAGTCATTGGCTAGGGATCTATTGCAGCCTGCTTTAAGTGGAACATTCCGTGAGCTCGATTCACTTCGCGATGCGGGCAAAATTCCAAATACAACGATCCTCGTATTAGAAGACCAGCTAAAATCTAATAGTTGCTTTTGCGGGGAAACACTGGATGTAAAGAATACGGATGGTAAGCGCAGAAGGAAACATATTGAAAAGATTATACATGACAGTCGCCAAGCAGATGAGATCCAGGGAATTCTCACTGATCTTTACTACGGTGCGAAATCACTCCAACCTCCTGTAGAATCGGACACCGATGGGTGGATAGATGAGTTCGCCAAGATCGTTGAAGAGCGCGACGACCTGGCTAGCAGTCGTGAGCTCGAAGGAAAGAAATATAGAACTTTAGGGATTCAAATTGATAATTTAGAAGATACAGATGTTAAGGGTTTAAGGGAAACGCGCCGTCAGTATATCTCCCAACGGGATAGATTCCTTCAGAAAGGGACTGAGTACGAAACAAAACTAGCGAACGCACGGAGAGATCATAAATATTATGCACTCGAGAGAGAGAAATATCTAAGGAAGCAAGATCAAGGTGATCGGATCCTTGCTGAGCTCGAGGTCATCAATGACATCCAGCATGTCTTGAAATCTGCATACGAACGAATAACGAATGAGGAATTATCGAAGGTTAGTGATTTAATGAATAAGGTATTCTTGGAAATGATTGGCTCTGATCCCGAGCAACGGGCAATTATCAAACAAGCAATTATTAGCAAGGATTTTGATATTATTGTATTTGGCCCGGCTAACAGAACGCTCAATCCAGATCGAGATATTAACGGTGCATCTCGACGTGCGCTGACACTTGCATTTATACTTGCCCTCACTAAAGTAAGTGAGGTAGTAGCACCAAATGTGATTGACACCCCGTTGGGTACGATGAGCGATTATGTGAAGCGCTCGGTATTACGATCTGTTATAAATGAAAGCGCTCAAATAATCCTATTTCTTACCATATCAGAAATCGAAGGTTGTGAACAGATTATCGACGAATTCTCTGGAATAGTATTCACCCTTACTAATCCGGTGCATTATCCAGTGATACTTGTAAATGATCCAGGAGTTGAGAAGATAAATATCCTCAAATGCAACTGTGACCACAGAGGAAAGTGCCAATTGTGCGATCGTAGATTAGAAGCAGAGGGAATTCCTGCTACCGCCTAATAGGAGGAAGTGATGGCCACCGATCGATATTACAATCCCTTTCAAGGAATAGACATTAGTGTGCCCAATGAGATTCACGAGGTGTACCAAAGGTATTGCCAAACACACTCGAAAGGCGGCCGGGTAAGCATTGATCAGAAACCATTCCCGCGAATGGTCGATCTATGGTTTCTGTCCATCTGCATTGCTGCCCGGCTTGATCTAAAGCCAGGTGACCTGAGCAAGCGCAAAAGAACCACAAAGATTATTGAAGGGTATATCCTTGGAAACGATCCTTGGCGGGTACACGCTCTAATGCTTATTGCTATCGGAAAATCGGGGGATACCGAGATCGTCACTAAACCAAGAGAGATGATGGCTCTGGCAAATGGATTGGCCGTAGCTGGCCTGCCGAAAGTAGTTGATATGCTGCAGGATGGTGATGCGGAACCGATATGGAATTTATCGGATGCGTTGGATGGAATTATCAGGTAATGAAAGGTTCTGTCTCTTTCGCCATAATATTTTAACACATAGATTATTTATCTCTAGCCAGATTCGCTCAAATTATAATTGGAGAATACGAGAATCAGACCTTAACCTTTTGGAGTTCCTCAATTAATTGTTCCAACTCCTTGTGGTTATTCTTAGGATTATAAGACAGAATTTCAATGCTAAAGTCCTTCCTCCATCTTCCGACTTCTGTTGGCGTCAACCCGTCCTCGCTCATAAATGCGAAATGAGCGGGGGTTCCCGCATGAAATATTTCATAAATAAATCCAAGCAATAATTTTATATCCGGATCTTGTAAAGAAGCACCCATGAACAAAATATTTGAAGTCGAAAATAGAGTATGCATGACGCTCTGGTAGCCGCGCTCTCTAAGTAAAATGTGGCGGTAATCATGCTCCGTAATAATAATCTCCTCTGGCGATCGACGAGCATCGCCATGAGCTTTTAGAATAAACTTTTTATTGTTTATATAGCTTAGATTAATTGTAGAAGCATTTTTATATGTCAAATCATTCGGCACCTTACTTTGTGCGACATAAGCTTTCTCAATCAAAGTGTCATAATTTGTGGTTATAATAAATTTGTGTTCGAGCAGTAATATTTTATTGAGTAGCGATGATGGTCTAGATGAGTCGTCATCAAACTTCTCGCTTATATACTTGTAGAGATCGTTCGACAAGATCTCTCGCAATTCTTCGGCAATTAGTAAATATTTTGACGGATCTGGTACCATCTGTTTTAGGTCATCAATCTTACTGCTGGGGGTATTTTTAGTTTCCGCAAGATCAATCAGGGCGGTTAATAGTTCTTTCCAGCTCGGAAGGCCTGAAGCTTGGGATACTCCCGACCCAATGTATATCCCGAAATCACCTTTCAAATATGCTTCTTGAAGATTATCTGGTATCATGATTTCCTCAGATTGAAGTTCTCAGCTAGTAAGAAACGATTCTTGTAGACCTGATGCCTACGTTCAACATTTGCTTTTACAGCTCCAGCTGACTTGTATGCAATGATGTAAGCATACATATCCTCATCATAAATTTTGCTTCTTCTGCTTTTAATAAGCGCCTCGGGTTCCCTAGTATGCATCCTTCTAACGGCTTCGAATGTTGCGAGGTTAGTTGCAAGATTTCGGGGTTTTACATTTTTAATTTGTTGAAGATTTGAATATATCAAATAGAACATATCTACGAAACTCCATTTATTCTTAAATATTCCTTTCTTGTACTTATCTATCATATGCATATAATCTAATACTTGATTTGTGTTTTGAAGCATAATCTGTAACTGTGACATCCGTGACTTAGCGTGATCAATATAGAGCTGCCTAATATCCACAGCCTTGACATCCTTTTGCCCCTGGTAATTAACGATAGACAAAACGTGATCGAGATAATCCTGGTGTTTATACCGCGCATTTGGAATAGCGCAATCCTTGCCAAAGAAATCGTGTGTATTTATTACTGATTGTATCGCAGCACCAATATTGCTCGCAATTGCATGACGTAGTTCAACAGGGATTAGTCGCTCACCCATTTGAAGCCGTGCAAATAGTATTCGAATATCTTCTGCTGTAGACGATTTGATAATAGTAAAATGCAACTTTCGCTGAATGAGGGTTGTGAGCAAATTCTTATGATCAGCATGAATTTTCGCAAATGATAAATCTTTTACATCGTCGCCGTTAATATTGAATTGGTCGAGACTATAGCCTGTAGTACAACAAAACTCCCATATTGCGCGCATCCTCTGTTGTCCGTCTGTTACTTCATATTGATAGGTGGGACTATCTGGTGTCTCCCGAAGGTAGAATTTGGGTAAATCATAATCCCTTAATAATGAGTCTATCAGCAGTTGCTTTTTCTCATCCGACCAGACTGACGTTCGTTGATACTGAGGCTTAGGGTTAATTTTATCTTTCCGCTTGACTAATTCCTCGACAGTCCAGACTTGATAGATGTTTTTCATAATCGACCCAATTAAACTATGTTATGAAAGCCCAATATACACGCAATATACGAAGAAAAGAATTGTAAAATGGAAATATCCTTTACTTGAATGTAATTGGTTTATGATCATAAATGGAGCAAGTATTAGAGCCCAGTTTAAAGCGACTCACTTCAGTCTCGAGGGTGGTTTTGATAAGTTTCCGGATGCGCTATAGTCCTACTAGAGATGACATATCAAGCACGACTTCTCAATCTCTTCTTCATCGACCTCGTCGAACACCTCCCGCAAGGAGGCACCAGGACGCTGTCGGCCATTGCCGGATAGACTGGCTAAAGTTGTCCGGAAAGCAGAAACGACTTCAGGATTATCTAGCTCAGCGAGACTTATATCTTGCCTCCAATGGAATCCTTCCTTTTCATAGGCCTTAGCCTCTTCGAACTTTTCTGGGTGTCTCTCTTTCAATCCTACCCACTCCCGTTTCGTCTGGTAGAAGCAAAAATAACATCCCGATCGCGAGCGCCACTCATAGTATTTGGGTAAGCCGAGACCCGCATCTTCAAGGATTTGAAACACGCCCTGTTTATCAATACCATCGTCACGGAATGGAAATACCGTTGTGATGTTAGGTTTATGCGATATGTAGCCTTCCCGGAACTCGTCGGCACGGATACCGACGTAATTATAGACGGTATCGTCGGAAATGAATTTCTCAAAGGGCTTAAGTTTCAGATTTTTGGTACACCAACGAACGTTGCTTGAGGGTAACAGGCCACCGAACATCTCAAGCCAGTGGTCGAAATCGTATTTTTCTGAATAGCCTGGCAGTTCCTTGGGTAATCTAACGATGTGCCTGTTAAGATAGACTTCTAAGCGATCAATAAATTCGTATGTCTCAGGTAATTCCTTTCCCGTATCGCAAAATACATATTCCATCTCAGGAATCCGGTCCCGCAGATGAATTGCTAACGCGGCGCTATCTTTACCGCCGGAAATGCCTAATATATGTCTAATCCTCAAGCCTTGCTTCCCTCATGAGTCGGTTATAGACCCGCATCAAGGCCAACAATTTAGCCTCCCGGCTGTGGCTGCCTTTCACAAGTAAGGTATCGATTTCTTGCTCGAGTGCTTCTCGTTCATTAACAAAGCTGGGCACCTCAACAACACCACTTTCAGCGAACCGCTCCAGTTCCTCTAGTTGAAGTGCACGGAGGCGGAGTTCGGCAATGAAATACTGAACATCCCGGTCGAGCCATTTATCAACGGGTTTATCAGCCAATAAAGAAATTAGAGATCGAAACCAATCACTATCACTCGCAATGGCCTCATCCAT
>SDBV01009055.1_pt1 | contig 13301 bp, 30 predicted proteins | sample 2277081 | NCBI WGS metagenome assembly SDBV01 (sample SAMN10402039, study PRJNA504765) | marine sediment metagenome | isolation source: marine sediment core GS10_PC15, 223 cmbsf | place: Arctic Ocean: Southern Knipovich Ridge | collected 2010 | reverse complement strand
CATTAAAGAGAATCTTAAATATGAGCTAATTCAAACTATGGCAGTCTGTTTAGCGTGGTTAGAACATTATAGTAGACTAACCCAGAGGAAAGGATAAATTTTCTTATGCTTTTTTCTTTAGGAATTTTGTATAATAAGTATGAGGAGGGAAAAATGAGTTACTGGATTTACTTGAGAAACAAAGATGGAGAAAATGTTACCGTTGATGCCCATGCCGAAGGAGGAACTCATGTTATGGGAGGAACTGATGAGGCAGAATTGAATGTTACTTACAACTATGGGGTCCACATACATAAGTATCTTAAGGGAGGATTAAAATATTTACACAAGAAGAAGGGTAAATCTGTCATCAAGAAATTAGAGAAAGCTGTAAAAGAGTTGGGTACAGAAAGAAGTGATAATTATTGGGATTCTACAGAAGGAAATGCTGGGTATGCTTTGAATATTTTATTAGGTTGGGCTAAACAGCATCCTGAAGCAAAGTTTGAAGTATCCTGAGAAAGGAGAAGAGAATGATTGAGAAAATAACTAAGAATTTTGATCTAACCTACTCAGCCAATTTCCAGACCTGGAGATTCGGGACCATACTCACTAAGACCATTGAGGTCAAGAGTGCAGAAGAACTCACTGCAGAGAGTGATAAACTCTTCCAACAGGTAAAGATGCTGACTGAGAAGGATTTTGAGGAAGCCAAGAAGGACATAATCAAGGAATTAGAAACAAGAAAGAATGGGGAGATTTGAATGTTAAATTATGACGCAATAAATGAAGAGTTAGGAAGGTACAACATTACTCTCTATGAGAGGCCCGAGCAGTTTGGAATCGGGAGCATAAATGAGAAGCTTGCAAAAGCAAGAGCTATAGTAAGCAGGATTGCTGAGATAAGGGACAATGTTGCTGAGCATGAGAACCTCTGTAAGAAGGAATATATAGTGGCCAAAGAGATGTATGAGAAAGCAATCAGAGGATTTATGAACCTTGATGAGGATGTAAGGAAACAGAAATCCAAAGAGATGAGGGAGAGCCTTGCTATTGAGAAGGCAAGCGAGAAGCTTGAGGATATGAATCAGAAGGAGTTGAAACATATAGATGCCAAGAGCTTTAAATTAAGAGTGGATGACAGGATTGAGATATGGAGCGATACCATAAACGATATTAAGGCCCAGCTCAGGACAATAGAGGCTCAGATTGTGGTAAGAGAGATTACTGAGGATAGTATAAAGCAGACAATGCAAGGAAGGATACTTAAACTTAAGAAAAAGGAGGGAGAGTAAATGAATGTAGAAACAGTAAAAGAAGTAGTGGAAGCAATTAAGACATTGAACCTTAACATTGACAGTGAGACAGGAAAGCAGGCTTTGATTGGAGCCATTCAGGAGTTGAAACCAATTATTATGCTGATGGTTCTAAAAGATTGGGTTATGCCTTTCTTGGGATTAATTACAACGATTGTTTGTGTAGTGGTGATTTCTAAAGCCTGTACAAAGATATGGGTAAATAAGGGGGAGTAATATGTTTACTGCTATATTCTTTTGGATAAGCATGGTAGTGGCTGCGACTCTTGCTATTGCTATGTTGAGGAGGGAAACAAAAGATGATGATTACTACTACAGTAAGGCTTATCGTTTTTGGTGGGGAGTATTTTTCATATTTGTGGCTATAAGTGTTTCAGGGTTGATTGCATTGATATTTGGAGTGATGGTAGGAGAGATATCTACTAATTAAAAAAAAATAAAAAAAGGAGGAACAAAAAATGGGCTTAAAAATACCTGTTCGACGTAAAAGTTATGAAGCTTACAAACCGAGTCAATATCTGGCAATCACAGTAGATATTGTCCCGACAGATCCACCCCCGAAGGAAAGAGAGACGGGGAAGTTACTAGATTACTGGACCTTCATCTTCAGGTTTGCTGAAGGAGAGTATATGGGGAAGACCATCTCCTCTAATGTACCTGCCAAGATCACTCCCAAGTCCAAGCTTAATGGGTGGCTGAATGCCTACGGCATTAATGCCGTTGAGGAGTATGTGGACAAGGACTTTGACTCTGATGCGGTTAAGGGGAAGCACATAAACATTATAGTGGAGAATAAGGTATCAGGGGATGATACTTTCAGTAATGTGACAGGACTGGCTCCTCTTTTAGACAGTCAGAAGAAGACCTTGGCTGAGAAGAAAGTGGCTCCTGTGGCAGCACCTGTTGCAGCAGCACCGAAGCCTGCGGCTGAAGCGGTTGTACAGAAAGATGTAGTGCCCGAGCCAAAGAAGGAAGAGCCTAAGCCTGAGCCAAAGAAGATATCGGCAGATCAGATTCCTTTTTAAGATGCCAGGTTAGAGGGGGAATAATGGATTCGTTAGAGAAGTTAAAGGGGAAATTGGAATTAGCTAAGAAAGCTAGAGAGGACATGAAGAAGCTTGCTTCATCACAGCGAGATGAGTTAAAAGATAATATGTTTGGAGCTATGGCACTTTCTAATACTGATAATATTTTGATGGGATATGAAATGAAAATAAATATTTTAGAGTGTACAATAGAAGCCATAGAGGAGATAAGGAAGGAGAAAGTAAATGCCAAAGACAGATAAACAGAAAGCAGCTGAAAAAGCCATAAAGATGTTGGATGATAAGTTTGGGAAGAAGACTGTAGTCAGATTAGGAGACGCTCCTCTACCCAATGTAGAGGTCATCCCAAGTGGACATAAAGGAATAGATGAGGCCATAGGGGTAGGAGGACTCCCAAGAGGAAGATTACTTGAGTACTTTGGACCTGAGATGCAGGGTAAGACAACCCTTGGACTTCTCTCTGTTGCAGCCACTCAAAAAGAAGGAGGGAGATGTGCATTCATAGATGCAGAGTTCTCCTTAGATTTGAAATGGGCAGAATCCTTAGGGGTGGATGTTAAGAATCTTGATATCTCCCAGCCTGAATACGGAGAGGAAGCGCTAGAGATTGTAGAAACTCTTGTTGATTCAGGAGCCTATGACCTGATAGTGGTAGACAGTGTTGCAGCTCTTGTTCCTAAGGAGGAGTGGGAAGGGAGCTTAAGTGATAAGGATAGATTAGGAGCCCAGGCAAGGATGCTTAATACCAAACTCAGAAGATTGGTTGGGCATATTGGTAGAAGCAGATGTGTTGTAATCTTCATCAATCAGGTAAGAGAGAAGATAGGGGTAATGTTTGGAAATCCTGAGACAACTCCTGGAGGAAGAGCTCTTAAGTTCTATGCTAGTGTCAGGTTGAGGGTAGGGAAGGTGGCTAATAGCAATATAAAGAAGACGATAGATGGGAAACCAAGAATTGTAGGACATAAGGTAAAGATAGAGGTAAAGAAGAATAAAGTTGCTCCTCCTTTTGGGGGGAGTGAGTTTGAATTGATTTATGCAAACCCTGATGTATTGGATGTGAAAGAGGAGAAGGAAGAGGAATGAAGAATAATAGGGCACAGGGAGTTCCTATATATCTATTGAAGAATAGGGGGATTAATCCCCCTATAATTACTCCCCGCCCTTGTTCTATGTAAAATTGAGGCATAAGAGGTTCCTATTAAAATTGCTAAATACCTCTCGCCTTATTAGAAAGGAGATTAACATGAAGTCCACAATCAAGCTTTTCAAATCAGTTCCAATAAAGGTAAGAACAAAGAAGAAGGTAAGTAAAGAGATACTGGAGAAGACGATTGAAAAAGGGTTTATCTTTTCTCCTGATGTAGTTCATAATTACTCAAAGGATGAATTAACAAACCTGATTAAGATTGTAGATGAAGAATTGGGTTTAACTAAAGAACAGATGAATAGTTCTTTCCATAAGTCATGGAAGAAGATAAAAGAAGCCAGTATGGAACAACTGGTTATTGAACAAGCAGTTCACTATTTAACTACTTATGGGTTTGAAGCATTAGGAATCTACAGTAAAGAATCGGTTTACATCCCGAATGAGAAGTTGGAGATCCCTGAATTAAAGGTTAAGGGTATAGACCTTGTTGTCATAAAAGGACTTACTAAGGATGAGTTAAAGGAAAAGTTACTAAAGCTACTCCAATCGGGTATTGCCTTGGCAGAGAATACCATGAAGGATGTATTAGATGTTGCTACCTTTGTGGAATTGAATGAGGAGGAGATTGAGAATATAAAGAATAAGGAAGTGAAGATAATGCTCTATGAGTTCCTGGACCTATTTCCTAAGAGTCCTATAGAGTTCCTGAGATACCTTATCTTCAAGTCGATAGATAAGTCCCTTCTGATTAAGGATAAGATTACTATTGAGGAGATTAAAGGTAAGAAGAACCTGAATGTCTTGAATCTTTTGAATAAGTATAAGAAGAAATATGGATTGGAAAGATTGGCAGAGATATTCTACAGATTTAAACCTATATTTCTAGCCTTTAGGACAAATGCAGGATTGAAGAAGATTATAAATAAGATAAGAAGATTGGCTGTAAAGTATCATAAACCCATGAAAGAGGATTACCTTAATAAGATTACGGCTACGATTAAGAAAGGATGCAAACTAGAAAAGGGAGAATTAGATACGGCTTTAGATAAAGCAAATGTCTTCAGGAAGATTAGACTTGCTTATGCCCTTAAGTTCAGAACAAAAGATGTTGACTCAATTTTGTACAGAATCCGGAATGGAAAAGGATGGGCTACTGGCTTTAGTTTTGATAAAAAGGAAGGAGTAAAAAAGACATTGAATGTAGTCCTTGACTCTATAGTTGAGGATATAAGACCGAATGTAGAAGGTAAGAAGTTTTATATACCAGAGTTCATTAAATATTCTCTCCCCGCAACAGAAAAACAGTTTACTGGATACTTTCCCTCAGGGACTTGTGTATCAATCCCTAAGGATATGGTTTTCGGAGTCCACTGGGATAATGTGGAAGGTGGTGGAGATTATGAGAATGGTAGGATTGATTTAGACTTGTCTTTAATAAATGCAGATGTTGGAAAGATAGGATGGGATATGAATTATAGAGACGAAAGTAGGAGTATATTATTCTCTGGAGATATGACAGATGCACAGAAACCAAAGGGAGCATCAGAGTTGTTTTATGTAAAGAAACAGAAACTTAGTTCTTTTATAATGATGGTTAATTACTTTAGTTTTGATGACAAGGTAGAGGTTCCTTTTAAGATAATGGTAGCCAAGGAACAAGTGGGTGAGTTTAAGGAAAATTATATGATTAACCCGAATAATGTGGTCTCTGTTGCCAAGTCAAGTATTAATCAGAAACAGAAAATATTGGGATTAGTAGTCACAACTACGAATGAGTGCAAGTTTTATTTCACTGAGACAAGTATTGGAGGGTCCATAACATCTTCTAATACAGAATTTGTTGAGCATAGTAGAAAGTATCTTTTTAATTTCTATAGGAACATGATAAATCTGAATGATGTTTTAGAGAAAGCAGGGGCTAAGATGGTAAAGGATAAGGAGAAGTGTGATATTGATCTGTCTCCTGAGAAGTTGGAGAAGGACACCATAATAAATCTGTTTAATAAATAAGGAGGAGGAGATGGAAGAATTAGTTTTTTGTGGCAAGTGCGGATTTAGAAAATATTCTAACGGAGATATCCCTGCTCATATATGTATGAAAGAAGAAAGAATTGAGATTACCCCAATAGGGAAAGAGACACATTTGGTATTGTGCATTGAGAAGAATGAAAACAATGATTGTAAGGATTTTGAAGAAGGAAAATATAAAAAGACCTTTTGTCAAAAATTGTTTGGGTGGTAGAAAGGAGGAAATAAAATGCCAGATTTAACCCCGGAAGTAAAAGTTATCAAGTTTCATGACCAAAAGAGTACAACTCTCTTAATGGAAGGTATTGTAGGATATAGAGAGTTCTTAGAGGAGAAGATGGACGGCAAGGATGTTGAGATGACCTTATTCACATTCTTTGGAGAGATAATACTAAGGTATACTCCTACAACCCAGGAGAAAGCTTTAGAGGACTTGGATGAGGTAAAGAAATTATTGGGGGAGGAGGTAAAAGATGTTTAAAAAGATTAATGAGTTTTGGGGAGATTTATGGGATGATCATTGCGGGTTCGTTATTTCAGTAGGAATAGTTGCTTTTGTTGTTCTATTCTCTTGGTGCATGTATAATTTTAGTTCAAAGAGATCAGCAAGGATGATTAATGAGAAGTATGGAACCAGTTATACAGGAGCAGATGTGTTTTGGGCAGGAGATACTATAGAAAAGATGCTTATAGGAACAAAGCATAATGTGAACTTGAATAAGGGGGTAAAGGAATGAGTAAAAAATTTATAGTTCAATTAGTTAGAAAAGTAGTTGAATGCCCTACAGGTGGAGGATTCATTGAAACAATGGAACCTGCTGAAGGTATTTTAACTTGTAATTTTGATAATGAGAAGTGGTTTGATCCAGGTTCTGATTGTTTAGGAGAAGGACAAGTTCTGACAGGTCAGTGGTTGATTATAAAAGCTAAAGAAATAAAATGAAACACATAAATAAAATCCAAATAAAGAACTTCCAATCCCACAGGGACACTACAATTGACTTAGATAAGAATTTCAATTGTATTATTGGAAGTACTGACTCAGGAAAGTCTGTCATAATCAGGGCCTTAAGGTTCTGCCTGTTCAATGACGCTAAAGCGGGATTCATAAGGCATAACTGTAATTCTGCCAAGGTAAAGATTACCTTTGATAATGAGACCCAAGTCCTGAGGGAGAAGGGAAAGAAGGTAAACAAGTACTCTCTGAAGGAACTAGACAAGGATACCCAAACCTATGAGGACTTTGGAAAGGAGATCCCTCAAGAGATATTAGATGTCATGAATATGAATCTTCTTCAGTTTGACATAGGGGATGAGATTAACATAAACATTGCAAGTCAATTTGACAAGTTCTTTCTAATCCAAGAAACTAATTCAGTTAAAAGTAAAGTATTAGGAAGATTAACAGGGGCTCATATTATTGACCACTCAATCAGAGAGCTGAACAAAGATAAAAGAAACTTGGGGATTGAGAAGAAGAGTAAGCTTGAGGAGATAGAGAGTACGAAAGAAAGATTGAAGGGATATGAGGGGATTGAGGATAGACAGAAAGAGTTAGATGGGATAAAGGGGAAGATAGAAGGAGTAGAAAAGGATATAGAGACTTTAGGGAGTTATTATGAGGTAAGAGATTTGGTAGAAGATTTTAATGTGAAGAGTAAAATAGCAAAACATTTTCAAGAAAGACTTGGAGAGGTTGATGTAGAGAAGTATGAGGGAGTAATTGAGGGAGTTAGAGATAATATTGATGGATTAATAAGGTTGGGAGAACTTTCAGGAGATATAGAACTCAATGAGAAATATTCAAAAGAGAACAGGGATTCTAAAAAAGATTTAACAAATTTCTGGAATGTTTGTATAATAGATTTAAAGAAGATAGGAAAGTGTCCTACTTGTTTCAGGGATTTGAAAGAGGGGGATGTAGAAAGGATAGTTCAGCAGATTTGAAAGGAGAATAATAGATGTTTGAATATTATATAAAGAAGAGAGAATTAAGGAAAAAATTTTTAGAAGATATGTTGGAAATAAAAAAGGAAGAGAATGAAGTAGAGATATTATTACAAAAAAGTTTTATAGAATTTAGGAAAAAGTGCGAGCATGAATTTGAAGAATACGATTATGCAGTAGGAGGCATTTCTCATAGATATATTAAGTGCAAAAAATGTTTTAACAAAATTTATATAAAGGATTAGAAAGGATAGTGGAGGAGATATGAAGAATGAAATAGAAGAGAGAATAGATAAACTTGAAAAGTGGACTAAGAAAACTTTTATAAAATGGGCTTGTTTGAGTGTTTTTCAATTCTATTTTATGGGATTAGTATTTTTGCTATGTTCTTTATAAATAAATTTGCTTTTCTTTTTATGATATTTATTGCGTCATTTATTATTTATCTTTCTTTAGATACAGCTAGTTATTTTTACATAGAAAAGACTAAAGGAATGGAAGAGCTTCGTGCTAAACTTAGAGAAATTTAGAAAGGGGGATTAAAAATGGGATGGAAGCATGATAGAAAAATTAAAGAGAAATGTATAATTTGTGAATATACAGAAAAGCATGGAAATTTTCAATTAGATTGTGGTTGTCATATGTGCGATGAATGTTTAATAGGTGGAGAAGCATTGGACCATGAACATATAGGGGAGGAGATATGAGAAAAAGATTGTGGATTGTTATTTTTGCTTTAATATTTTTGGTAGGATGTATGAAGTGTGATGTTACTTTGTATAGTGAAAAAGGAGATGTTATTGAAGAATGGAAAAATGTAGAGGTCTATGGTCTTGATTGTGAAAATCTTTTTTCAAATGAGATTCGGTTTTTTATTGGTAGGCAAGAAATGAGAATTAGTGGTACTTATATAATGAGGGGAAAATGAAAATCCTATACACAGCAGACTGGCATTTAAGATGTAAAGTTCCGGAGAATAGATTAGAATCTCCTTCTGATTTCTATCAGCTTCAATTAGACAAGATAAAAGAGATTTTCAATATATTGAACAATGAGGCCGATATAATGATTATTGGAGGAGATCTCTTTGACAGGTATAAGCCCGAGTACTCTTTACTCAATGACATAATAAGGATTCTAAAGAGCTCAAAGAAACCCATTTATGTAGTCCTGGGAAACCATGACCTGATAGGAGCCAATCTTAAGTCAGTAAGAAGGAGTGGAGTAGGGGCCTTAATTGAGGCAAAGATTGTCAATTACCTTTTCTCTACTCAGGATAATGTCTTCAGCTCTGAGACCCATTCCATAAGGGTAAGGGGATACCACTATCGTTTAGAGGTAGACCCTGAAAAAGATTATATGTTTAAGAAAAAGTTTGAGAACACTACTGACATAATCGTAACCCATGACCTGATTGTCCCTCCAGGAGAGTATCCTTTCACTTGTATTCCCTATGACACAATAAAGACTAATGCAGACATTGTTTTATGTTCTCATTGGCACAGGCCCTTCAAGGGGAAAGTAGGAAAGACTGATTTTTATAATCCTGGGTGTATAGTGAGGACAGACATAACTGAGGTGGACCACAGACCTCAGATTATGATGGTTGAGGTGACTGATGATGGGAAGGTGGGGATTGAGGCAAGGTTTCTGAAGTGTAGCAAAGAGGGGAAAGAAGTGTTTGACATGGAAAGAGTCAAAGAGAGAAAGAACCACTTACAGGAATACTCTCAGTTTGTAGAGAACCTGAGTGATGTCAAATTAGAGAACCTGAAAGTTGACCAGATAGTACAAGTCTTAGGGAAAGAAGGGAATGTGAAGACAGAGATAGTGGAAGAGGCCAAGAAGAGAGTTCTTAAAGCTGAGAAGGAGTTAGGATGACAAGACTTGTATGTAAGTATAATTGGATTACAGGGTTAAGCGTTAAGGAAGAAGTTAAGATTAAATACATAAAACCTCATGGAGAATATTATATGCCTTATTTAGATTGTTATGGTAATGTAGTAGCCCATGTTAGAATAGATGTTTAGGAGGATAAAATGGAATCTACAGCAGGAGCAGTGGAGAAAGAGGAGGATAAAATGATTTGTCCAATGATGTCAAGATTTGATCAGGAATTTGAATGTAGAAAAGAAGAATGTGCTTTGTGGTGTAAAAAGGTTGAAAGCAAGGATTATATAACTCCGGCACATTGTGGTCTGATTGCAGTTAACTCTAATGTAGTTAGTTTTGAAAAGGAAGAAAAATGAAATCAATAGAAGATCTAAGCAAACAACTTAAAGACATCAAAGAGAAGAAGATAAGAAATGAGGAAGAATTAAAACATCTTCAGAAAGAGAAGGAGAAGATTCTCTCTGAGTTAAAGGAATTAGGAATAAAACCAGAAGAACTAAAGAGTAAGATAAAGGAATTAGAAGAGAGTATTGAGAAGAAGTTAAACAGTATTAAGATCCCGGAGAATATATAATGAATATAGATTTAGAACCCTATAAAGAAGACCTTGAAAGATCTCAAAGAGAGGTTTCCGAGCAAATAGGTGAGAAAAATGCGCTAGAGGAGATTCTTAAGGGATCTACTCAAAGAGTAGAGAAAATCGAAGAACTCATACAGTTATATGAGAGGACCGCAGGGTTTTTACAGAAGGTTAGTGATTGTTCTAGGGAACAAGTAAAGGATAGGATTGAGTTCTTAGTAAGTGAAGCTTTAAGGGCTATATTAAAGGATGATACCCTGGAGTTTAAGGTTAACTTTGAGATTAAGAGAAATACGATTCAATGTGATTTTGTTCTCTATGACACCCTTAATAAGAAAGAATTAGATCTCTTGAACTCTTTTGGGGGAGGGGTGATTGATATTGTGAGTATTGCTCTTAGGTTTATATTCTCTGAGCTCTATAGACCTAAACCTGAAGGACCAATAGTGTTGGATGAGGTAGGGAAATTTATAAGTGATGACTTTCAGGAGGACTTTGGTGGGTTCCTGAACCAGCTGAGCAGGAAATTAGGGAGGCAGATAATTTTAGTGACTCATAAAGAAGGGGTTCAGGGGAGTGCGGATAAGGTGATAAGGGTGAAGAAAGAGAAGAATGAAAGTGTGATTGAGGAGGTGTAAGGATGGAGGAGTTTAAGGAAGAAAAAAGAATGATAGGGGAAGAATTAGATGTAGAGATATCTGATTTTGAAGAGAGTTTAGCTAAATTCAAAAAATTGAAAGAACGTTTAAATAGAGCGACTACCGTGAAAGAGATTGCAAAAATAGGAGAAGAATTAGACTTTATTCTTATGGATTATATGTAGAAATCGAGGAGGTGTGAAGATGAAAGGGATAACAGTTGCCAGAATAGTTCAATGGATAGTAATTTTTGTTATGTATGTAGCAGTAATGGAACCACTTAGAATTAAACTTCTTGGTTGGAGATGGTGGTTGTGGATAGTTCTTATGGTTGTATTTGCTGTTGCGAATTATTGGGAAGGAATGTGGAAAGAAAGAGATTAAAAAATGATCCTACAAAAAGAATTAAACCTAATAAAAAACCAGGACGTAAGGAAAGGTGTTGAAAGGATAGTAAATGAGAATGAGATGTGGATATCCTCTTATCCTCCTTCTATATCAGGGAAACACCATAAGCATGAACCCGTCATGGTTATCCATCTTCAGAGGACAGTATTCTTTGCTGAGATGCTCTCAAGAGAATTCAATGTCTCAGAAGAAGAAAGAGACATCATAATCGGAGCAGCAATTCTCCACGACATAGGAAGTGTTAGAATAACTAAAAGAGGAATGATAGGGGGTCCTGGTTGGAAGTATTACCCAAAATCAGATTGGAGTAGAATAGGAGATGGAAACCTTCATCCTCTTTATGGGAGTATTGTAATAGGAGAAAGGCCTTTCAGGAATAGTAGTAGGATAAGTGACTTAGTGATGGTTCATATGGGATTTTGGTATCGCCGTAGTTGTCCCGTGCCTAGGAAGGATGACTTACTCGCTTGGATCCTCTGTACAAGTGACTACCTGGCAAGCCGTGATAGAATAGTGATAAAGGAGGGATAAAGATGTTACAAATAGTTCAATGTAAAACTTGTAGTAAGGAATTGAGTTGGGGATTAAAAGGACATACTTCTTATACAATAGAGATAGATGAATATTCTCCTTCTTGTATGGAGTGCGGACATTCAAGAGGTAATGAAAAAGTATATTCCTTTTGTTCCCTTAAATGTATGAAAGAGTATGTGAATGGAATGGAGAAGAAATGAGGAAGAAATCAAGAATACCTAAAGTGTTAAAAGAGATAGAAAGAGTATGGAAGAAGAATTCACAGTTAAGGCTGATGCAGTTACTTCGTTGTATAAATAATAATGAAGACGCTTTCTATGTAGAAGAAGATGAATTATTAGAGAGAATTAAGAAATTCGATAAAGAGGCAAAATACTATGTCAAATAAGGGATATCAGTTAGAGTCGGAGTTGGAGTCCTTCTTTCTTTTGTTTACCAACCAGACTAAGAAAGATTCTCTTTTCAAAGATGGAAAGATTAATAGAAGTTTTAGGGTTCCCAATTCAGGGGCAATGGCAGCTCTCGCAGGAGACGTAAGAACCTGTCTCCCTTTTCTTAAGAAACAATTCATGGTAGAGTGTAAGGGTAGAACTCAGAGCACTAAAAAAGGAGGGAAGATATATAGGTTAAAGTATGAATGGCTACAGAAGAATGAGAAAGAGGCAGATGAAGAAGGACTGATGCCTATCCATGCTCTGTCTTTCAAGGGAACCAAGAAGAGTAGGGTATGGGTAATATTCAGAAAAAGAGATCTTAAAGAATTTATACCTTTGAGCTTTGACATAATCCCTTTAGGTCTTTCTATGCAGAAAGAGAAGGGTAAGTCTTTAACTCTTCAGAAGAATTTTCTTGATGGATATGCAGAGAGAAGGGTAAGGATTGTGGGATTTGATTTAAAGAATATAGAGTATGCCATTATTCCTCTTCAGGTATTCAAGGTTTATTTAACAGCTCTTAAAACTGGAAATATGTTGGGAGAGATAATAAAAGGAGATGATTTATGAAATTAGATAGAAAGTCTTTGTTGTGGACTGCGTTTTATGTCCTGTGTTTAATGGCAGGTTTTCTTATTGGTGGTAAAACAACAGCATGTATTGGTAGGAAAGCAGAACTCAGAAAAAGAAACAACGTTCAAAAATCCATAGGAGTAGAGCAGAGGTTCTTCGCCAAGACCTATAATTATATCTCAAAGATAAATAAAAAGTTGACAGAAGATGAAAAAGTTTGTATAATAAAATGTGTATATGACGCTAGTAAGAGATACAATAGAGACCCTTATCTTTATTTAAGCTTAGAGAAGGTGGAGAGTAATTTTAATCCTAAAGCTTTAGGGAAACATGGAGAGAGGGGATTGTGGCAGATAAAACTTAGTACAGCCTTGAAGCTTTCCTCTAACCTGTTTGCTAAGAAAGAGATGAAAACTCTTTTAGGGGATATTTATTTTAACACTAATCTGGGGTCTAGTTACTTGGAATTAATGATAAAGAGATTTGATGGGAATGTAAGTAAGGGATTGCAGGCGTATAATTGTGGAGCCTCTAATGTAATTAAGGGAAAGATTCCTCAATCGACATTTTCCCATGTTGTAAAAATAATGGATATTTATTATGAATTGACAAAGGAGGAAAGATAAATGGGACTAAAGATTGACAAAGAATTTGAAAAGCTATTGACTTCATTGACTGAAAAAGAGCTTGACAGTCTGGAGGAATCCTGTGTCAAGGAGGGGATAAGAGATCCTATCCTTATATGGAAAGGCATTATTGTGGATGGGCATAATAG
>SDBV01009054.1_pt1 | contig 13302 bp, 9 predicted proteins | sample 2277081 | NCBI WGS metagenome assembly SDBV01 (sample SAMN10402039, study PRJNA504765) | marine sediment metagenome | isolation source: marine sediment core GS10_PC15, 223 cmbsf | place: Arctic Ocean: Southern Knipovich Ridge | collected 2010 | reverse complement strand
AATCCGGCCTCCTCCTCGTAAGAGGAGTTTTCCTTAAGGAGAGAGCAAAAATGGAAAATAGAATCGAACAATAACATGAGAAATTTAACATTTCTATTTTCCATTTTTGCTCTCTCCTTAAGGAAAAAGACCCTTTGGGTCAGGTCGGATTCTTCGTGTCTTTGTGTTGAGGCATGCAAGAGCCTGGTATGCTTGTGTCTGAAGACCAGAGTCTTGAGTTTTTAACTGATTTGGGTTACGCCTAAATATTTTTAACGAAAAATTTCTAGCAATGAAGGCAAAAGCTCCACTTTTAATTGCACCCTTACATCACTCCTATCTTGAAGATATAGGGGGGATTGACGCATAGTGGGGCCATGTGGAAAATTCTCTTGTTTCTCCTCGTCAACGTGCCAGGAGCCTATGCCTCTCTTGCCGTATCGCCAGAAGAGCTCAACAAGAGCCTTAGAGAGCACATCACCTTTGATGAGACAGGGCCGAATAACATCGGCTATCTCTACATCGGAGGGCACGACTCGCAGATCTCGCAAGGGACCTATCTCTACGTCCGCAACGCCCTTGAACACTATCGGGACACCGTCAAACCTATGTTCATTCTTCTCGAGCTCGATACCCCTGGAGGGCAAGTCTTTGCCGCTCAGAAGATCTCTGATCTGCTAAAAGAATTCGATACGATGGGGATCCCCGTTGTGACGGTGATCAATAACTGGGCCATTTCTGCAGGGGCGATGCTCGCCTACTCGACCCGCTACATCACGACCGTCAAAGATGGGAGCATGGGAGCAGCCCAGCCTGTGACCCAAACAGGGGAGGGGACCTCAGAAAAGGTCAACTCAGCCATCAGGACCGATTTTGCCAACCGGGCGGCCTACTTCGACCGAAATCCCCTCATTGCAAAGGCGATGGTCGATGCCGATCTTATCCTCGTTGCTCGAGAAGGAAAAATCCTAGAACTTGCCTCTAACGATGATATTGAATCAACGGATACTGTCATCACGAGAAAGGAAAAACTCCTTACCCTCAGTACAAAAGAGATGATCGATCTGGGAGTTGCCGACCTCGTCCTTCTTCCTGAGAGACTCTCTCCGATTACCGAAGAGGAAGAAAATCAAGGCATTTGGCCAGCTTCCAAAGAGCTTCTCTTTACCTACCCCTTTTTCAAAGAGATCCCGCAGACCGTTATCCACTCCTACAAGATGGATTGGAAGACGAAGTTTTTCTCCCTTCTTGCCTCACCGATGGCCACTTCGGTCTTGTTTTTGGTCTTGATGCTCAGCGTCTACATCGAGTTGAGTACTCCTGGATTTGGGATAGCTGGAATTGTGGGGGTTGTTGCCCTTTCCTTACTCATTCTCTCGAGTTTTGCTGTCCACGCTTTTGGGTGGTTTGAGTTTTTGCTTTTGGGGGTCGGAGTCGGATTGATCCTTCTTGAAATCTTTGTCATCCCGGGTTTTGGAATCACAGGAATCATCGGGATCATCTTGGCACTAGTCGGTCTTTTTGCCCTCCTGTTACCCGGCATCGGAGACTTCTCATTTGACTTTGACACCAAAACGGTCAATGCAGCGGGAGAGTATTTGCTCGAGCGGCTCGCCTGGCTTAGTGGAACCCTGGTCGTGGGGGTAGGGGTCATCGCAGTTTTGGCTCGCTATCTCGTCCCTCGATTGGGTCTCTTTTCTCCTCTTGTTTTAAGAGGGGAACAGGTAGCGGAAATGGGGTATGTGGCAGGTCTTGCAAAAGAGGAACTCCCTCCAGTTGGGGCAGAAGGAGAGGTTGTTTCTCCTTTGCGGCCAGCTGGGAAGGTCGAGATTGGAGAGGAGTTCTACGATGCAATGAGCACCGGGAAATTTCTCCAAAAGGGGGAGAAGATCCGGGTCGTGGAGATCCAAGGGAGTAAGCTTGTTGTAGAGGAAATTTTATGAGTTGGACCCCCTTCATTCTTCTCGGTATCGGCTTCCTTCTTGTCTTCTTGGAATTTTTCTTGCCTGGCGGGATTGTGGGGGCAGCTGGTGGGGTGATGTTGATTTTGAGCATCGTCTTTTTCGCCATCGACTCCGACTCTCCCCTTTTGGTGATCGGATATGCGATAGTCGTTTTAGGGGGACTTGGAGCTCTGATTAAATACGCTCTTTGGAGGATGAAAACAGGGAAGGCAAAAGGGTTCTTTCTCGACTCTGCTCAAGAGGGGTATGTGGCCTCTTCATTTGAAAAAGAGCTCGTAGGGAAACAAGGTGAGGCCCTCTCCGATCTGAAACCAGCGGGGCATATCCTCATCGAAGGGAAAAGGCACCAGGCTCTTTCTAAAATGGGGTATCTGGTAAAAGGGACAAAAATCGAAATAATCGGTGGGCAGGGAGCCCATCTCATTGTAAAAAAGGTGGAATAAGTATGTTGGGTATGTTGGCACAGCTCTCTTTAGAGTTTTATGTTTTGATCATCATTCTCGCGATTGTCGTCATTGTCATTTTGGGGATTGTGGGAAAATTCATCAGTCTTTGGTTCCAGGCATTTGTGTCGGGAACGCCGATCTCTTTGTTTAATATCATTGGGATGAGTCTTCGGAAGATCCCCCCTCGGGTCATTGTCAATGCAAGGATCAACTCCTACAAGGCGGGACTGAAACAAATTGAGGTGAATGATCTAGAAACCCACTTCCTAGCCGGTGGACGGGTTCTGGAAGTCGTCCGGTCGATGATCGCTGCCGACAAGGCGAATATCCCTCTAACCTGGAAGCAAGCAACCGCGATCGATCTTGCCGGAAGAGACATCCTCGATGCCGTCCGTACGTCAGTCAATCCAAAGGTGATCGACTGCCCTGGAAAAGGGGGAGGAGCGCAAGGAGATGTGATCATCGGGGTGGCGAAAAATGGGATTCAGCTCCTTTGCCGCGCTCGGGTTACTGTGCGGACGAATATTTCCCAGCTTGTAGGGGGGGCTACTGAAGAGACGATCATCGCCCGTGTAGGGGAGGGGATTGTCAATGCGATCGGAACAGCCGATACCCATCTCGACGTACTCGGAAATCCACAACGCATCTCACAGCTTGTGTTAGATAAAGGACTTGATTCACAAACGGCTTTTGAGATCTTGTCGATCGATATCGCCTATATCAATATTGGCGAGAATATCGGAGCCCGTCTCCAAGCTGACCAGGCTGAGTCGAATATGCGGATGGCCAAAGCAAAAGCCGAAGAGAGAAGGGCGATGGCTGTCGCTCGAGAGCGGGAGATGTTCTCCAATGTAGCTGAGAAGCGCGCTCTCTTTGTTGAGGCCGAAGCCAAAATCCCTCTTGCCGTTGCTGACGCTCTCAGATCGGGCAATCTTGGGTATATGGACTATCTCCGGTTCAAAAACGTCCAGGCAGATACCAGTATGCGTGAGGCGATAGCTGGCACGGAAGAAGAAGAGCAAGATGATCCGCAAGGGAGTAGTTGATGAATTGGATAGGAGAACTCGTTGGTTTTCTTATCGTCTTTTTCGTCTTTCTCTTCCCCCTGTTTCGGAAGATTCTGATCGACAAGAAGGCCAAAGCGGGCGAAGAGTTTACTAGTGAAGAAGAGGAGCTTGAAGAGGAGTTGGAAGAGGAGGAAGAGCTGAGCCCCCTCCCTCCTCCTACGAAAGAGTCCCATTATGAGACGCAAAGGCTTGTAAAACGGGACTATGCACTCGAGAGTGAGCTCGAAGAGCGAGAGTTGATAAGCTCTGTCGAAAAGCGCCATCTGAAAAGCAAAGTAAAGCCCGAATTCAAGGAGAGGCTTGTTTCAGATGTCTTTCTTTTAGAGACTCCTCAAAAAAGGAAGCCAAAAGCACACTCTATCCAAGAGCTCATTAAGAAGAAACCTCCTCTCCAAGCAATGGTGATTCTTAAGGAAATTCTCGATACTCCTAAGGGTCTGGAATGAGTGTTGCGCGCAATATCGCTCAGATTTTGCAAGAGATAGAGGAGGCTGCTCGACAAGCAAACAGAGAGGGGAGTGAGATCTCTTTGCTTACCGTATCAAAAGGGCGCCCTTTAGAGGAGATCGGAGAAGCCTACAAGGCTGGGTGTCGTGACTTTGGGGAGAATCGAGTCTTAGAAGCGATAGAGAAAATGGAAAAAGCCCCTTCCGGTATCCGGTGGCACTACATCGGAAAGCTCCAGAAAAATAAAGTCCAAAAAGTTCTGGGGCGTTTTGTGTTGATCCACTCTGTCGACACCCCAGAGCTTGCTGAAAAAATCGCCAAAGCAAGCTTTGAGAGAGGTTTGGAGACGGCCCTTCTTCTGGAGACCAACGCCTCGGGAGAAGAGAGCAAAAGTGGCATGTCCCCCTTCGCCTGGGAGAAGATTTTCCCCCACCTCCTTTCCCTTCGTGGGATTCGGATTGAAGGAGTGATGACCATGGCCCCTCTTACCGAAGATGAGGGGGAGATCCGAGCCTGTTTCTCGTCTGCACGTCACCTTTTCGAGGCTCTCCAAGAGAGAGGGGGGGAGCAGATCACGACTCTTTCCATGGGAATGAGCCATGATTTTCCTCTTGCGATTGCGGAGGGATCGACGATAATACGGATTGGAACCTCCCTTTTCGTAACAACGCAAGTTGCTACGTGAACAAGCAATAAAGTTACCCACTGGGAGTAAAATCAAACGTGATTGAATTTTATTTATTACCATAGTTGCTACGTGAACAAGCAATAAAGCTACCCACTGGGAGTAAAATCAAACGTGATTGAATTTTATTTATTACCACAGAGCACACAGAGTACACAGAGAGTAGAATCCCCTTCTCTGTGTGCTCTGTGTGCTCTGTGGTGAAATTGATTTTGTAAAGCTTACTAAAACAACATGAAGTTAGCAGAAATCACGACCAATTCCTCTTTTGCTCCTGAGCTCTTTGTCCTGTGGGCAAATGGGGAATTCTGTGTTGTGGAAAAAAAACCGAAAAACAAGCTCGAGAATCGAGAGACTCTCGCTCGTCTCTACACCGCTTTTCTTGAGGAGATCAAGGGGGAAGATCGGGAGCAGGCCAACCGATTTCTCCGAACCCTTTGGAGAGAGCTTCCACCTGTTAAGATCCCTCTCTCTATTCCTCGGATCATTCGTGAGGATGGCTTTTTGGGCAGATATGCCATAGGGGCTCCTATCCAAGTGGGAACCCTTCGGACAATCTGGGAGAAGCTCACTTCTCCAATCGTGGAGATCGAGGGGCTTTCCCCTCTCACCTTGGGGTGGAATTCGGTTGAGGAGCCTTTCCATGATATTGACGCAACCCCCCCTGGTTTACTTTCCAAGTTCTCTCTTGCTTGGAAATTGAAAAAAGATGAGGAGCTCCTCCGCAAAATCCACGAAGATTTGAAAAAAGTCGCAATGATTGAAAATGCAGAGAAACGGTGTAGGTTGACCCTTGCCCTTTTGAGTCATGCTGCCGCCTACCGAGAGCTCGAAGGGCGGATTTTGAAGATCCCCAGTTTTCGAAAGGCCGGTGAAATCGTCATCTATGCCTGCTACCAACACTTGATCGAGGAGGGAGTGAAAACAATCAGCCTTGTTCCGACCGTCTCAGGAGAGCCGGGGATCTATCTCTGCCAGGGGACCGAACTTTGGCCTTCACAGCCCTCAGTTCTCGGCTCGATCCTCGCCAACTTTGCCTACCATGGGTCGGCAACGGCCGCCTATGCCCACTCCTGGCGTCGGATCCACAAGCAGCTAAGAGATCTGAAAATGCCCATCGTGGCGGGACATAGTATGGGAGGGGCTCTTGCGATGCAGATTGGCCTCTATTCTCATACCCTTGTCGACAGGGTCTTTGCCTTCAACCCTCCCGTTCCCAACCAGCGTGACTACGATTTTTATCACCAAGTCGAGAAGTCGAGGCAGGAGAAGATCCAGGTGATTACCAACTTAGATGATTTTGCTTTTTGGAGGATCGGGTCGAAAATCATTGGGAAGGTGACGATCTATCTAGGGAAAAAACGGTGGCGCTATTATGCAGTAGGATTTTGGGATTGTCTCCTCCTTCTCCCTGCTTTTGTGAAGTTTTTCCTAAACGTGTGGCACGCCTTTCCTGCCCACCAAAACATCACTGAACTCTCTGAGAGTTGGGTGGGTTTTCCCCTATCAAAACAAGAGATCGAAAAAGAGCATGAAGACCGCCCCAGCAGGTTCGATTACCTCCACTTTCTCCCTAAACTCTACGATCCGTTTAAAACTTTCTTACGCTTCGCTCGAAGCACTTTTGGCTGGCGCATGCGAGAGCAGTATTTGCGCAACGAGATCGAAATCCTAGCTCTACACGAGAGGGACTTGATCGACACCCAAAACGAGGGGAACCGTGAGGAGATCGAAGTCGAGCTCAAAGAGCTCCGCCGCCAAAAGGAAGTCCTTCTCTCCAAACTCCGCCGCTAACGGACTAAAGTATTACAACTCTTGTATCCATTGCTTGATACGAGGATCACATGGGTCATGAGACACTTTTTTTTGACGAATGAGCTTTGAGAAAATGTGATAAGGATCATTTTTGTCCCCATCTTCTCGAAGGGACATGGCATCATTTACGTATAAGTAGAGGATGATGGGTGGTTTGGATGAAAATGCAAAAAACAGCCGATATCTTTTGAGTCCTTGTTTATATCTTCGATACTTTTTAAGATCTCCGTGAAGTTTATATTTTTTTATATCAGGATCTTCTGGAATGGTATTTAAGGTGGCTTCTCTTAAGAGTGCTGCAAACTTGACTTTTGGGTGTTGGACAAATTTTTCCTGGGGGAGAGAGCTTTTTAATTTTTGCACCTCTGCTTTCAGATTCTCCGCTCGAATCGCATAGAGTTTGTGACATTTTAGCAAGTATTTAGATTTCATCTGAAACATCGACTCCTTCCAATAACTCATCCCACTCTTCGTCCCACACTTCCTCGAGATTTTTGAGTTGTTCCGGATGTTCCATGGCATCTTGGAAAAGAGCTTCTATAAATTGTTGGAATTGAGGGTCAGATTCCATAGTAGTTAGAGTGTCTAAGTAGATAAAAAGGCCGTCTTCTCTTACTTCAATAACAACTTCTTTTTTCGCATGTTTTTTCACAAACTCTTTCATGGGAAGGTCAATAGCCTGGCTTCCTCCATGTTTAAATAACTTCTTTATATAAGTTGGGTAGGTGCGCATTTTCTTTCCTCCTGTTTCCCTTAAGTATACACAATATATACACTTTTTGTCAAGTGAAAATACTACTCGTTTAGGGGGGGGGCTTTTTGGAGGAAGAGAATGTAAGCGTTCTTTCCTGGATTATTGGGAGGAGTAGCAGAGACATCTCGATCGTCACAGTGGAGCCACCTCTCCTCTTGGGCTGTGAGGTCTCTAATGTCGGCTGTATAATGGCCACCGTGGATGGAGGCACCATGGTGGTTGATGATCGAAACGATTTGGTAGTTAACAGCTGATCCTCTTAATCTCAGCTTAATTGTTAGATTCATATCGTCTGGAAAAGAGATGGCAGTAGTGATTTTCATTTTATCTGCCTGGTATCTTTTGAGATGGACGATGAGGAGCTCTGGGGTATCTGAGGTAGGAGTAGTGATTCGTTGGGCGAATCGATATTTTCTGTAGTATTCACCCTTGTATTCTTTGGCATTGTTCTGGTCGTCTACATCCTCTATCTTGAAATACCCTTGCAAGAGCTCTTGCAAACTTTCTCCTTTTTCGATGTCGATGTCGACTTCGATTGAGGAGGCGGGAATTACTGAGCTTGGGAAGGGCTTCATCTTTTCGTTTGGAACTTCAAACATTTTATAGGTTTCAAGGGGCTTCCAATTGATTTCTTCGAGGAGTTTTATCAAGAAATCATATGGGTCTTGTTGATGGTCTCGTTCAAGTGTTGGGTAGATCTTTTCAGAAAAGAGGAAGTTTCGAAGCTCAGTTAGGGAATCTTCATCTCGTTTGTCTAGGGCATGGGCAACAGTTTTGGGGATCCCTTCGATCTCTTTTTTCTCTTCGATCTGCTCTTGGATCGGCTTGAGGTAGGTAAGAGCTTGGAGCGTTGCGTTTATGTAGCAACTGTTCCCGATATTGACAAGACCCGAAAGCCCGTTGACTACTACTCCTTCTTCTTCTTCGGAAGAGGATTCTTCCGAAGGGTCGACTTTCTCCGATTCTTCATTCTTTGGGAGTTGAGAGCTTTGCGAGGCGATAGGGGAGTAGGGGGTCTCAATTTCGCAGATTTTGAAGGTGAAATTGAGAGCCCGTAACTCTTGGTCAAGACGGACAAGATCAATTTTGGCCAGAGTGCTCTTAGAAGATGATTTGAATTTCGAGAGCTTATCGTAGATCTTACGAGAATCTTCCTCATTGACTCCTTCTAAGAAGAAGGTTTTTTGGCTTGCGGTATAAAAATCTCCTGTGAGCCGGTTTTTGGAGTCGAGGTAACTGCTCTTTTGTAGTTCTGGTTTGTCGAGGATTCCCGGTAAGTCAGCCTGTGAGAGGATAGAGGGAGAGCTGGCATCTTTTTGGAGAGTTTTTTCCCCTTTTGCTAGGTAGGCATAGACAAATACGATTTTCCGGTTGTGGAAGATCTTCAGAAAATTTCTTCTTTCAAGATGTTCGAGCTGCTGCTTCATCCGAGCCCGCCAACCATCTGTTTGCGAGATCTTTTTTCCCTCTTCCCAAAGCATGTCGAGGTATCCTTTCTTCTGGTGAGTTGAAAGAGCGCTACGCAGTTGCTTGGCACCATTGAGAATCTGGTCGCAAGCCACTCTTGTGTCTTGTCCGAAGGTCTCTTTGGCATGGTAGAGGTAGGTTGTATTTGGTGTGTAGTAGACAACATCGCACATTTCGATATTGAGAGGGGTCATTTGGTCGAAGACGAGATATCCTGTGTCTGGGCCAAAACATTGCCCTCCATTCATCCTGTCATAGAGATACGACCGGTTGTAGATCTCCTCTTTTTCTCCCCCTCTTTGGTCATACAGGCTTTCTAGAAGAGCGGCGAAGGTGTCGAATTTATCTCCTAATTTATCTTTGAGAGGATAGGGGAGGGGATTTTTCACCCACTTTTTTTTCTGTTTGTCGACGAAAACGATGCTCCTCGATTTTTGCAGCTCCTCGAGAATGTTTTTGTGGGTGTTAGGAAAAGCCGTTTTGAGTCGTTCACTAAGAGGTGGTGTTTCAGAAGAAGAGGCGAGTTTTCGTTCAATCACCTCTCGATTTTCCGAGACAACATCTACTTCAAGAATTTCGCCAACGAGGCGTGCCTGATTAACCTTTCCTGATGCCTTCTCTACGAAGCAGACTTTTGTGCCTACTAGATTTTTCATGAAAGCTCGGATCCCTTTGCTCGTCTCTAAGGCTTCTTTTACAACTGTTTCCGTGAGGAGGTTTTTTCCAGTGTTTCCCTTCCACTTGTTGGGTAAAAAACCCTCTTCCCCTTTTTTCATAAGAGAATGCTTGCAAAGCGTAGAGAAATCCTCTTGGACAAGGGCGTGATAGTCACAAGAGAGCTCATACCACATCCCTCGAATCTTAAAATACCCATTCCCTTTATACCGGACCTCTCCCTCAAGAAAATTGATGATAGGATCTTCAGTAGTAGTGTGGGTTTTGGATTCTTTAAAGGAGAGCTTACATTCTGTGAGACGCTTGTAGAGAGCTTCTGGAGTGAGATCTTTTAACTGCTCCTCAAGTTTTGCCAAAATTTCTGGCAAAGTGGGCGGCTCTGCAGGAAGAGACTGGTATTGCCCTCTTTGAGTCCATTGGACTTTATAGGAATTCGCCGTTTGAAATTTTTCGAAAAATTTGTGTCTCAACGAGATTTCAAGTGGTTGTTTTTTTGTGTGTCTATCGTGCACAAGGGTGACAAGAGCGGTATCTAGCTCCCTAGCAGGAGGCGAGGCGGGTTGGATGTGGTGGAGAAATTCAAAATCAGGATCTTCCTCTTCAAGTTTTCCAAGGGAGGAGTAGGTCTCAAGTCCATAGATGTAGCGGTGAAAAAGGGAAAGAAGGTCTGGGTACTCTCCTAGGGTAAATGTGTGGTGAATTCGGAGTAAGCCCCCCGTTGTGAGGGTCATCTGTGGGGGCCTTGGTGCTTTCTTTTTCTCTGGAGAGGGGAAAAAAGCGGAGGCATTCAACAAAGAGGCGGTAGGTTTAGTTGCGCAGGTGATCGATTCGACAAGATAGTAAAGGGTGGAGGTTTTGTAGAGCTCGTAGGAGATCGGGTTATGAAGAGTCTCCTTCGTATTCGGGCCGAGTAGGCAAAGACGGGTCAATTTGGTGATTCGCGTAGGATCTAAAATCCTCTCGGCAATTTTGATTGGATTGTGGACGTCAATACACTTACGTACAACGTTCCAGGCTTGGCCAGTTGAGAGGACGACGATTTCTCTTTGTAAGCCAAATGCTTCAGAGGTTGTGAAGAAAAAGAGCATATTGTTGCCAGTATTTCTTCTCTGCACTTTTCCTTCTTCAGCCCCGAGTCTGAGAGCTTCTGAAACAGCGGCGGATTTTACGTCTATCATTTTCCCCGAATACATGAGGCAATAGCGATTGTGATCGAATTTGAGTGGAGCGGTCTTGCAATACTCTTCCTTTTCCTTTCGTTGCTGTCCATTAAAGGTCTTGATAACCTTATCTAGGATTTTGCTATTCAAAGCGTTTTCGATCTTTTGCACCTTCCAACCGACAAACCGGGCAACTCGCTTAAGATCGAGCCACTGCATGCTCGCTTCCTGGAGCTTCTTAAATTCTACACTGGACATCAGGAACCCTCTGAATTCTAAAAAGAGATCTACTCTAGTCCTTGAGGTATGAAGAATCAACCAGAATCAGTCGAGGCGCCAGATTTCGGAAGCGTACTCCTTGATGGTTCTGTCGCTTGAGAATTTCCCGATGCGGGCGACGTTGTGGATCGATTGTTTCACCCACTCGTCCTGGGATTTGTAGAGGGTATCGACTTGGGCGTGTGCATCGCAGTAAGCTGGAAAGTCAGCAAGAAGGAGGTAGGGGTCGTTTCCTTCAAGAAGGGAATCGACAATCGGTTGGAAAAGGGAGCGATCTCCATTACTAAACATCCCATCTCGGATCGCATCGAGAACCCTTCTGATCGACTCGTTTTGGTTATAGAGCTCCCAGGAGCTATACCCATTTGCTTTTAGAGCTTGCACCTCTTCGGTCTTCAAGCCGAAGATAAAGATGTTTTCGGATCCCACCTCTTCTAGTATCTCGATATTGGCCCCATCGAGGGTTCCGACTGTGAGAGCCCCGTTGAGGGCAAACTTCATGTTGCTCGTCCCCGAGGCTTCTGTCCCTGCTGTCGAAATCTGCTCGGAGAGATCGACTGCCGGGATGATCCTCTCAGCAAGCGTGACCCGGTAGTTTTCCAAAAAGCAGATCTTCAGAAACCTGTTGACGATTGGATCTGCGTTGAAGGTGGTGGCAACAGATGTGATCAATTTCACAATACGCTTGGCCATAAAGTAGCCAGGAGCTGCTTTTCCGCTGAAAATCACCGTTCTTGGGACCCAGTTTCCTTCAGGGTTTTCCTGGATGGAAAAAGCGTGGTGGATCAAACGGAGGATATTTAAGAGCTGTCGTTTGTATTCGTGGATCCGCTTCACATGCGCGACAAAGAGAGAGTCAGGGTCGACCATAATGCCGTTTTCCCCAAGGATATGGGAGGCGAGTCTCTCCTTATTCTTCCTTTTCACCTCTCGCCAGTGTTGTTTGAATGCGGAGTCATTTTCGTAAGCTAGAAGACCCTCTAGTGAAGAGAGGTTCGTGACCCACTCCTCTCCAATGTGGTCGGTGATCAACTTGGAAAGACCGGGATTGCACGTCTTGAGCCAACGTCTGGGTGTGATCCCATTGGTCTTATTCGTGAATTTTCCCGGAAACATCTCAGAAAAGTCGGAGAAGACTTGGTGTTTTAAAAGGTCGGAGTGGAGGGCGGAGACGCCGTTTACTTTTCTGGAGCCGACAATGGCGAGTCTGGCCATATTGACCCGTTTTGGAGTCGTTTCTTCGATAATCGAAAGGGAGCGGAGTTTTTCAGCGTTATTGGGGAAATGGCGGCCAACCTCTTCGAGCCATCGACGGTTGATCTCGTAGAGGATCTGGACGTGGCGAGGGAGAACTTTTTCCAATAGGGGGATTCCCCATCGCTCGAGCGCTTCAGGAAGGAGGGTGTGGTTGGTGTAGTGTAAGGTATCTTGGGTGAGTTGCCACGCCTTATCCCAGCTCAGCTCTTCCCTATCGACAAGAAGACGCATCATCTCGGGAATGGCAAGAGCTGGGTGGGTGTCATTTAGTTGGATCGCCACTTTATCAGGAAGGCCATCGAGATGGATGTGCCCCTTGTTGTATCGTCGGATGATATCTTGGATGGTAGCGGAGACGAGGAAATACTCTTGTTTCAAACGGAGCTCTTTTCCTTCAAAGATGTTGTCATTGGGGTAGAGGACTTTCGAGATATTCTCTGTTGTGGCGATATCTTCAACGGCTCGGATGTAGTCTCCGTGGTTGAAGTAGCTCAAATCAAACCCTCGGGACGATTTTGCTTGCCAGAGTCTAAGAGTATTCACGGTATCGTTTTTGTAGCCGGGAACAGGAGTGTCGTAGGCCATCGCCATCACCTCTTGGGTATCCACCCACTCGAAGTGGATTCTTCCGTGCTCTTCCCTTCTCTCCTCGACCCGTCCATAAAATTGGATCGGATAGAGATACTCAGCACGGCAGATCTCCCACGGATTTCCGTAGCGGAGCCAGTTATCTGGAACCTCGAGCTGGTACCCGTTTTGCATTCTTTGCGTGAAAATCCCATAGTCGTAGCGGATCCCATATCCGTACCCGGGAATTCCTAGAGTCGCCATCGAGTCGAGAAAGCAAGCAGCGAGCCTCCCCAGTCCTCCATTGCCCAAGCCCGCATCCGCTTCCATCTCCTTGAGCAGATCGAGGCTAAATCCGATATCGTGGACCGCTTTCTCGCAGTTCTCCAAGATGCCGAGATTGACAAGGCTATTGGAGAGGGTCCTTCCGATCAGAAACTCCATCGAGAGGTAGTAGACCCGCTTCCGATCGGCATCGTAGTATTGTTGCTGGGTTTGGATCCATCTCCCCACCAGCTGATCTCGGATTGCGTAGGCGACAGCGAGGAAAAGATCCCGCTTCGTGGCGGTATACTTATCCTTTGCAAGGGTGAAATGGAGATGATCGAGGATCGAGGCCTTGAGGCTCTCCGCGTCTCCTTTCAGGATCTCTTGTTTTGTTAAGACAAAGTCGGGCATATCCTTAATATAAATGTTAATTTTTAACTTGTCAATTAGAATATTTTTTAGAATATTTTTTA
>SDBV01009053.1_pt1 | contig 13303 bp, 17 predicted proteins | sample 2277081 | NCBI WGS metagenome assembly SDBV01 (sample SAMN10402039, study PRJNA504765) | marine sediment metagenome | isolation source: marine sediment core GS10_PC15, 223 cmbsf | place: Arctic Ocean: Southern Knipovich Ridge | collected 2010 | reverse complement strand
TAATGGCCGCCTCGGGATTCTTGTGGTAAGCTTTCCGGAATTCAAGAGAATCGTCGGCTGCGCGGAGGAAACCGGCGGTAACGGCCAGGTTGGCGAAGTCATCAAGCAGCTCCGGGCGGCTGTTGAAGTAATCCAGCAGGGCATGTCTGTAAGGATGATCGCCCACGGCTGTAATATTTCCCTCAGGTCCCACTATCAGCGTAAGTTCTCCCTCGGCTTTGGCGGGAAGCTGGCGCATGAGGACCGTAACTGTTTCCTGCATGAGAACTATTTGGTCCTGCACCCAGGCATCGATATCGGGCAGGCCGAAAAGCCCACTGCCCCAGGGGCGGTGGCCGTCTGCTTCGGCTCCCGTAGTATTTCTCCTTGATAGAACCAGGTTATCGGCCCCGGCGGAATGGATGGCCGCCAGTGGATTCTGGTCCTGTTTTTGAAAAGAAGACGCAACGCTCATTAAAGTTCTCCCTTGGAAAAAAACCGCATACTTTACTTACACACGTAAATGAGGGCAAAAACCAAGCCAAAGCGCAAAGCCTTCGTTGCCTATAGTTTGTCTGAAGTATAGTCCAGGACTTTTAAAGGCCGTAAGTTTCTTTTTACCGATTGTTGATAAAAATTGGGAGTATTCATGACCTTTCCTGTAACTCATAAGCATATCAGAGCCGCCGCCGAGCGCATCCATCCGTATGTTCATCGGACGCCGGTTCTCACCTGCGCCGGTCTGGATAACCTGGCCGGGGGCCGCCTGTTTTTCAAGTGCGAGAATTTTCAGAAGGTAGGAGCCTTCAAGTTCCGGGGGGCCTGCAACGCTGTTCTTTCGCTATCCGAAGAGGAAGCCGCGAAGGGTGTTGCCACCCATTCCTCGGGCAATCACGCCGCCGCGCTGGCGCTGGCGGCCAACCTGCGGGGCATCCCGGCCCACATCGTCATGCCACACACGGCACCCGAGGCCAAAAAAGCCGCCGTTGCGGGTTACGGTGGGCGCATCACCTTCAGCGAGCCCACCCCGGAGTCGCGGCGGGCCACCCTTGAAGCGGTAGTGGAGCGGACAGGAGCCATTTATATCGCATCTTATGACGACCCGCGCATCATCGCCGGGCAGGGGACCGCGGCGGCGGAGCTGGTGGAGGAAGTACCGGACCTGGATCTGGTTATTGCCCCGGTTGGTGGCGGCGGCCTGCTCAGCGGGACGGCCGTGGCCATTTCCGAGCTTTCGCCGACTACCGGGGTTATCGGCGCCGAGCCGGTTGGTGCCGATGACGCCTACCGCTCGCTTAAGGAGGGCCGCGTCGTGCCATCGGTGAACCCTGAGACCATCGCCGATGGCCTGCTGATGGGCTTAAGCGAGCTCACCTTCGGTATTATCAGGGAGCGGGTGGAGCGGATCGTTACGGTGAGCGAGGCGGCCATCGTCAGCGCCATGCGGCACGTCTGGGAGCGGATGAAGATCATCATCGAGCCTTCCTCGGCGGTGGCCGTGGCGGCGGTATTGGGGGCTGAGCTGGACGTGACCGGCAAGCGGGTGGGAGTTATCCTGTCCGGCGGGAATGTGGACCTGGAGAGGTTGCCGTGGTGAGGTAGGCTGGGGTCTTAGATAGGAACAAGTAAATCAATAGCTGGGAAATGGAATAGCGTGGTAGTAATTTACCGCGTGGTATTAGATTACCACACTATTTGAAAAAAGGTGAAAAAAAGAGGGAAATAAGATGAAGACGTTTGGCGAATATGTCCGGCAGCTAAGGTTGACAAGGCGCCTAACGCTGAGAGAATTCTGTAGGATAGCTAGCCTTGACCCTAGCAACTGGAGCAAAATTGAGAGGAACCTTCATCAGCCGCCGAAAGGTCGTGAGATTCTAGTATCGGTAGCTGAGGCCTTAGAAGTGAAAGAAGGATCAGAAGAGTGGAACTCACTGTTCGATTTGGCACTTGTAGGGCACATCCCTGTCGGTTTGGCAGAGAGTCAAGCTGTTATTGATAAGCTGCCAATTTTCTTCAGAACAGTGAGGGGCCAGAAACCGACTCGTGAGGAATTGGAGAAACTCGTGGAGCTTTTAGGGGATTATTAGTTGCCTGAATTAAGACCTCCAATTCTAAGTAAGGAACAGATCTGGGAGGAAGTTGAGAACTTTCGTCAACGGCACATTAATCCACCGGATACCGTCCCGGTACCTATAGATGATATTATTGAATTTGAATTAAATATCCAGCCTCAGCCGGTCCCTCATCTACTTGAAAAATATGATATTGACGGATTCTTATCCGGAAATCTTAAGGTTCTCTATATTGATCAAAATATCTATGAAAACCCTCGTCAGGAGAATAGGCGACGCTTTACCTATGCACATGAGGCAGGACACCTCTGGCTGCATAGAAAACAGATTGAAGAATGTCATTTTAAAGATCCAAGTGATTGGATAGAATTCCGAAATGAAATGCCAGAGGATGATCTGAAATGGTTCGAATACCAAGGTTATGAGTTCGCTGGCCGACTCCTAGTGCCAAGAGATAGTTTAGTTCAAGAGTTAAACAGGATGAGTGATCTGGTTATGAAGTACCGCACTGGTTTTCCTGATAGCGATGATGAGCTACTCATCGAGTATTTAGCTGGTTACGTGAACAGCGTATTTTGTGTCTCTGAGGACGTGATCTACCGTCGGATTAAATCTGAAAGGATATGGGACCTGCTGACATTTAATTCGTGATTCTATTGAATGGATTCTCCCTTACAATAAAATTGTGCTTCGCATCACGACAGGTCAATTATACTCCCCCCTTGCCCACCGCCTCTGCCCCTCCCTACCTTCACCCCACTATTTTCAAGGAGTAATTCATGCAGATCGAACGTATCAACAAGGGCCAGTGGGGCAAGATTCGGGCCTTCTTTGACCTCCGTACCGAAGAGGGGCTGGTAGTAAAGGGCTTCAAGATTGTCGAAGGCTCCAGCGGCCCCTTCGTGGGCATGCCCAGCCAGAAGGGGAACGACGGCCAGTACTACGATTCCGTTTTCGCCGAGGCCGAAGTCAAGGAGGAGATCACCCGCCTGGCGATGGAGGCCTACGGCGGCGATATAATGCAGTCCGGGCCGCCGCAAGCCGGGGGGGAACCGCCCCCGCCGGGCGATGACGATATCCCGTTTTAAATTGCTGTGCTGAGCCTTGGTCTCAGCCAGGGCGACGGGTCGTCGAAGCATGACTTTGTCTGCCGCCATTCTTCGACAATCCCTCGACCGAGCTCGGGACAATGCTCAGGACGATGGCTTTGACTGAGTCCTACGGCATCCTGTCCCTGCTGCCGCCGGCGGTGGCCCTGGGTCTGGCCCTGTGGAAGAAGCAGATTTATCCCGCCCTGCTGCTGGGCGTATGGATCGGCTGGTGGGTGCTGGAAGGTTGGAATCCCCTGGCGGCTACAGGCTCCACCATCACCTCCATCATAGCCGTCTTTGAAGACAGCGGCAATACCCGCATTATCCTGTACAGCCTGCTGGTGGGCAGCGTCCTCACCCTCATGAGCGCCACCGGCGGTGTGGAAGGGTTCGTCCAGTGGGTGGGCGACCGGCGCTGGGTCACCAACCGCCGCCAGGCCCAGCTGGTGCCCTTTTTCATGGGCGTTCTAATTACGGTGGAGAGCTCCATCACCTCCCTGGTGGCGGGCACGGTGGGCCGTCCCCTTACGGACCGCTACAAGGTAAGCCGGGAGAAGCTGGCCTATATCTGCGATTCCACCTCAGCGCCTATCTGTATACTGGTCCCCTTCAACGGCTGGGGTGCGATGGTCATCGGCCTGCTGGCGGTGCAGGGGGTGGAGAGCCCGGTGGCCGTGCTCCTGTCCAGCCTGGTCTGGAATTTCTATGCTGTGGCGGCCATTCTGGTGCTGTTGTTCACCATCCTGGCAGGGTGGGAGATAGGTCCCATGAAGCGCGCCGAGCGGCGGGTCAGGGACGAGGGCAAGCTCATGGCCGACGGCGCCCATCCTCTGGTGGGAGAGGACGTTCTGGGGGTAGCGCGATTGGAAGGACTCGCGCCGCGCCCCATCAACTTGATCCTGCCTGTCCTGACCATGATCCTGTGCATCGTGGCGGGGATTTATTTTACCGGCCGGGCCGCTGCGCCCGATGGAGCCGGGCTGTGGGAGATCATTCAGGCCAGTTCCGGCTCGACGGCGGTGCTGTGGGCGGTCATAGCCAGCCTGGCAGTGCTGGCGGTGATAAATGTTCGGCTGGGTTCTCGCAGGACACCCCATCCAGGGGGTATGACCGGACAGAATTTTATGGACCTGGTCTTCAAGGGTATGGGCGGGATGATACCGGTGGTTACCCTGCTCATCCTGGCCTTTGCTTTGGGAAATACGGTGCGCGAGCTGGGCACGGGCATTTATGTAGCGCAGATTATCAGCGGTGTGGCCAGCGGCAAGCTGGCGGTGGTGGGCCTGTTCCTGCTGGCGTGTGTTATGGCTTTCGCCACCGGCACCTCCTGGGGGACCTTCGCCCTGATGGTGCCTATCGCCGTCCCGCTGGCGGCGGCGATGGACGGGCACCTGTCCTTGTACCTGGCGGCGGTCCTGGGCGGGGGCGTTTTCGGCGACCACTGCTCCCCCATCTCCGACACCACCATCATCTCCTCCATGGCCTCCGCCTCCGACCACATGGACCACGTCCGGACGCAGATACCCTATGCGCTGATCGGGGCGGGGGTGGCAGTGGGGTTGTACCTGGTGGTGGCATGAGGGTTGCAGGAGCCTGAGCCGACCAACAAAGGCCGATCATTGACAGGAGAACCCGAAAAGCGGTACCTTTCAAAAATGACAATGATACCGACCAAAGCCCTTGACCCGGAAAAGCTGGACGAAATCATCCGGCGAATCGTCGCAGTGGCGCAGCCTGACAAGATTATTCTGTTCGGTTCCGCCGTCAGGGGTAAGCTGGGCCCCAATAGCGACATTGATCTACTGGTGATTAAAAGCGGGGACGTTCACCGCCTCCGTCTGGCGCAGCAAATCTACCGGAATCTGCATGGTGTGGGTCAGGCGGTGGACATAGTGGTGGTCACGCCGGAGGACGTAGAGCGCTACCGCGACAGCTGGCCGACGGTAATCTACCCGGCTTTACGAGAGGGAAAGGTGGTCTATGGCGCCTGAGCGGCTACCCCCGGATGATCCCCGGGAATGGCTGAACCGGGCCCGGAGCAACCTGGCCCGCGCGAAGGCCGGGATTGATATCCCGGGGATCTATCTGGAAGACCTCTGCTTTGACGCCCAGCAGGCGGTGGAGAAGGCCATCAAGGCGATGCTGATCCATCGAGATGTCTCCTTCCCTTACGTCCACGATCTGGCTCTACTCCTCAGTCTCATTGAGCGTAGTGGAGAGACCGTGCCGGAAGCCATCTGGGAAGCGGATCAACTGACTCCCTACGCGATCACATTGCGCTATCCAGGCCTCGGAGAGCCAATCGGTCGTGAGCAATATGAAGAAGCGGTAGCCATCGCTAAGGCAGTAGTTCGTTGGGCAGAGGAACGCATTAGCTGAAGGCAGTGACTCCATTTGCCGGCCATTAGCCAGGTGGTTATCATCTCCTCCATGGCCTCGGCCTCCGACCACATGGACCACGTCCGGACGCAGACTCCCTACGCCCTGATCGGGGCGGGTGTGGCGGTGGGGCTGTATCTGCTCGTAGCGTGAAAAGATGGACGCAGTAGCCGTCTACGATGGTATTGACCCCACTCGTGTCAGCGCCTACCTTAAGAGCGTCTTCTTCAGGTCCGAGTTTCCGCCAGCTGGCGGATGAGCCGCAAAGCCCCTATCAGGTGAAGCCCCTCGCTTGATTACCTTCTACGATATGCCTCTCTGCGATGACGGACGTGATAAATAATAACGACTTTCGTTTCAGTATCTACCTGATAAATCACTCTATAATCTCCCACTCGAATCCGGTAATCCCACTCTGCACCTTGAAGTTTACGGTGTTGCCGTGGGAATGGATTATCCACAAGCGATTCAACAGCCGTGACAATTCGAGGGATCTGCTGTGGATCAATATTCCGCAAGTCTTTTTCTGCCGAATTCTTCCACCGAATTTCATAGGAGTCCATCTTCGTGCAATCTTTTCTTAAGTTCCTCAAACGATACGGTAGGCTCGTCTCGGCGCTCAGCGATGATTGCGAGATCGTGGAGGTCTTCTAGAAGTTCCTCATACTCCTCAACGGGAAGAATTACTGCCGTCTTTTGTCCCTTTCCATCTACAATGTACTGTTTTTGAAACTTGGCCATACCTGTCCTCCTTAAATTTCTAACAACCGACTCCGCCTAACGTCTAAATGTACGCACAGTGGTTCGGATAATCCATGCGGTTACAGTCCGATAACCATCCAGGTCTATAGAAGGGCTCCTCCTGGACATTCGGCTAAGCGCCTACCGTAGAAGTACCCCCGCCGTTGGCGGGACTTGCGTATCTCTATTTCAATAAAAGCATCTTCCTGGCCTGCGTGAAGCCCGCTGCCTGGATCCAGTACAGATACACCCCCGAACTCACAGGCCGCCCGCGGTCATCGGTGCCATCCCAGGTCACCGACTGGTATCCGGGTTCCACTATCCCCTGCACCAGCGTCCTAACCTGTCGGCCCAGGATGTTATAGATGGTCAGCGTCACTTCAGCCCGGTGGGGCAGGTCATACCGGAAGGTGGTGACCGGGTTGAAGGGGTTGGGGTAGTTTTGCTCCAAGGTAAAAATGTATGGCATCTCGCTGTTAAGCTCCTCCCAGACTGCTGTAACTGGTGGATTATATACTAACACTTCTGCAATTTCAGGATAATCTGGAGCTTGCCCTCCACCTCCAACGATATAAATTTCCCTATTTACTGTGCTGGCTGATAAAGCCACTCTTACCGCTGGTAAGTCGTTCCTTCCGGTCCATTTATCTCATCCCAGCTACCAAAAGATCCCCTATCAAGAACCGGATTACCCGGATGCTTTATCCACTGGGCCTGGGCGAGTCCCTTTGTAGGGGCCGAGACCAGGATGGCGACGAGCGCAATGAGCGCTAAATCGGGGCTGCGGGTTGTGGCAAAGAGTGAACTTTGTTTCTGAATAGGTTGAGTACGTCTCGTGGCTATTTCCTCTCTAAATCGCTTCCATCACCGGTGCGTGTCCAGATGGTAGCGGGTGGTTGGATTTATTTAATGTACGCACAAAATCGTATTTTTTCAACGCTTTTGCTAGCCTACACGTCTGCACAGACCCCATCACGCGAGCCCGGTAAATGGGTTCGCCTTTAATTGGGTCTGGCCCGGCCCAACACGTTGCTGCGCTCCATTGGTCACTTGTAATTTCGACCTACCTGTCCGAAATTATGGGCACCTCATACCTATGAATATGCCCATTTATGTAAAGTTGTAAATACACCCCTTTTCCCGCACACAGACTTACAGGAGGAATAGATGTACAAGATTAAGGAAGGCATGCTCTCATGGATCCTGCACAAGATCACAGGAATTGCCATCGTCGCGTTTGTGCTCTTCCATATCTGGAGCATGGCCAAGATGTCCAAGGGGCCGGAGGCCTTCAACGCGGTCATCGAAACCTATAAGACCCCCTTTTTCCGGGTCGGAGAGGTTCTGCTGCTGGGGGGCGTACTCTTCCACGGGCTGAACGGCGTCCGGCTGATCCTGGGAGAGTTCACCGCCTGGGCTATGAAACGGCATAAACTGCTGATTTATCTCACCTACGTTCTGGCGGGGGTGCTGTTTATTATCGGGGGCTTGATCATGTGGAGGGCGGAGCTATGAGCAGTCGCGGATCTCAGGCCTGGTTGTTTCAGCGCGTTACGGGGGCCCTCATTTTCATCCTGCTGGGCACCCATGTGTTCCTGTACCACTACCTGATCGGCCCGGCTGATTGGGGTTTTGACATCATAGGCTTCGGCGCGGCCGACCTGGCGAAAATCAAAGCCGATCCCAACCTGATGAAGTACTATTCCCTGGCCAAGGTGTTTGCCAATCCGTTGTGGAAGGTGTTCGATGTAACCTTCATCTCCCTGGCCATCTACCACGGGTTTTACGGCATCAAGGCCATAATCGATGACTGGGTCACCCACGACGGCTGGCGGGCCATCAGTTGCTGGTTCGTTTACCTTTTGGGCTTTGTCATCTGGGTGATCGGGGTGGTGGCGGTAATCAGTTTCAATCCCAAGCTGTTTTAGGGGGCGGCCATGGTACACAAGTTCGATGCAATCATTGTGGGCGCCGGCGGCGCTGGCCTGCGGTGCGCCCTGGAACTCAGTCAGCATAATTTCAACGTGGCGGTTCTGTCCAAGCTTCATCCGGTACGCAGCCATACCGGGGCGGCGCAGGGCGGCGTCGGTGCGGCCCTGGGTAACGAAGAGCCGGACAGCCCGGAGTGGCACTTTTTCGATACCGTGAAAGGCTCAGATTACCTGGGCGACCAGGACGCCATCGAGATCATGTGCGAGGATGCCGTGGAAGCCGTCCTGGAGCTGGAACATTTCGGTCTGCCCTTCAGCCGGACGCCCGATGGCAAGATCGCCCAGCGGCCTTTCGGCGGCCACACCCGCAACTTCGGCGAGGCGCCGGTCAAAAGGGCCTGCTATGCCGCCGACCGCACCGGCCATATGATTCTCCACACCCTCTTCGAACAGTGCATAAAGAACCAGGTACGCTTTTTCAATGAGTTTTACGTCCTGGACCTGATTATTGACGGCGAGACCTGTCAGGGGGTGGTGGCCTACGAGCTGGCCACCGGCGAGATTCACGTCTTCCAGTCCAAAACCACCATGCTGGCCACGGGCGGTAACGGTCGCGCCTTCTCCATTACCTCCAACGCCCACACCTATACCGGGGACGGCATGGCCATCTGTTTCCGCCGGGGCATCCCGATGGAGGACATGGAGTTCATCCAATTCCATCCCACCGGGATGCGTAAGCTCGGTATCCTCGTATCCGAGGCGGCCCGGGGTGAGGGCGGCATCCTGCGCAACCGGGAGGACCTTGACAACATCGGCACGGGCAAGGACGGCTTCATGGCTGCCGTAGCTCCGACGGTCAAGGACCTGGCGCCGAGGGACATGGTCTCCCGGACCATGTACAACGAGATCAAGGCGGGGCGGGGCATTGCCGGCACGGGCGATCCCGGCTCCGACTACCTCTATCTGGACCTGGTGCACCTGGGGGCCGATATTATCAATACCAAGCTGCCGGACATCTCCCATTTCTGCCGCACCTACCTGGCTGTTGAACCAATTAAAGAACCTATCCCGGTGCAGCCCACCACCCACTACGCCATGGGCGGTATCCCCACCGACATCGAGGGCCGAGTACTGTGGGACGCGAATAACAAACCGGTGCCGGGTCTCTACGCCGCCGGCGAGGTGGCGTGCGTATCGGTGCACGGGGCCAACCGCCTGGGGACCAACTCCCTGGTGGATATCATAGTCTTTGGCCGCCGGGCCGGTAAGGACATGGTCCATTACATTCAGGAGGCGGAATTCAGCCGCATGACAGGGGAACCGGATGCCTTCATCCGCGGTGAAATTGACCGCCTGCAGAACGGCGGCGGCAAGGAGAAGGTGGTGGACCTTCGCATCACCATGCAGAAGGTAATGATGGTTGAGTGCGGGGTCTATCGCACCAAGGAAAGTCTCATCAAAGCCCGGGACACTATCCTGGAGCTGCGCCAGCAGTATGAAAAAGTGGGCGTCGCCGACAAGGGGGCCTGCTTCAACACGGAGCTGGTGGAAGCCATCGAGCTGGGGTTCCTCCTGGACTCGGCCTGGACCATCGCCGAGAGTGCTCTTCTGCGGCCAGAGAGCCGGGGCGCCCACTCCCGGGAAGACTTCCCCGAACGGGATGATGAAAACTGGCTCAAGCATACCTTCATCCATTACGTTGAGGAGGGCAAGGTGAAGTTCGATTTCAAGCCGGTAACTATCACGAAATTCAAACCGAAGCCGAGGGTATATTAAAATGCAGGTAACCGTTGAAGTTTTTCGCTACGACCCGGATACAGACAAGTCCCGCTTCGATACCTTTGTGAGAGAAGCGGATCCCAAGGACCGGGTCCTCGATATTTTGATGGTCATCAAGGACGAAGAGGACGGCACCCTTGCCTTCCGCAAGTCGTGCGCTCACGGTGTGTGCGGCTCCTGTGCCATGGAGATCAACGGCCTCAACCGCCTGGCCTGCCAGGTGCTTCTCCAGGACCTGAAGAGCAAGCGCATCCGCATCAAGCCCATCAGGGGGCTGAAGGTGCTCCGGGACCTAATCGTGGACATGGAGCCCTTCTTCGCCGGGTTGGAGAAGGTCAAGCCTTACTTCATTCCCTGTGATCCCGCCCCGGCCACCGAATACCACCAGTCGGTGAAAGACCGGGCCGTCTTTGACGAAACAACCAAATGTATCATGTGCGGCTCCTGCACCACCAGCTGCCCCTCTTTCCGCTGGTTCAACAGGGATTTTGTAGGCCCCGCCGCCTTCGTCAAGGCCCATCGCTTCATTTTCGACTCCCGTGACGGCGGCAACGAGGAGCGCCTGGGGGTACTGGACGACAAGGACGGCCTGTGGCGCTGCCACTCCATCTATAACTGCACCGACGCCTGCCCCCGTGAGATCGAGGTCACCAAGGCCATCAGCGACCTGAAGCGCTATACGGTGATGCACCGGTAGGGTAACTTTAGGGGAAACCCCTATCAAGGGTTCGCTTTGCTCGTTGTGCCTTACAGCTACATGTCAACGATAATTTTGGCAGGAGTTATCCCGAAATAATAGGCTGGGGTTCGGCGATGACGGATCACGGGCAAACCATTGAAATGGTTCCCGGTGTTGGTCCGGACCTGAGGTCCCACAACTGAAGTTGTGGGCTACCCGATTGTATTGATTCAGCTTAGCCCACGGTTTTAACCGTGGGATTGAGGAGGCAGAATAAGATTATGAACCCCTTCAGGGGTTTTCTCTGCCTTGTCAGACCTGTCATGCCATCCTTAAAGCAGCAGGGATTAAGTCCCCTGAAGGAGGGAAGAAATGATTGCTCTGGAGTATTCATTGGTCATCGAAGCTACTGAAGAACCGGACTATTTTGGATTCTATTCACCGGATTTAGAGGGTTTTACAGGTATTGGCCACTCCATTGAAGATTGTCTATATAAGGCGAAGTGGGGCATGATCGATCATGTAAAACTGCTAAGAGAGAAAGGACTGCCGGTTCCGCCCCGCAATCCAGATCCCAATATTGTCATCCAAAATTCCCAGCCAGCCGAACAGTTGGCCTGATAGCAGAATTACCCGACACATCAGCGACCTGAAGCGCTATGTGGTGATACACCGGTAAGTTAAACCCGGTCATTCTCTAGGCTGGTCAACACAACCATCTATATACATAACTTCTTGTAGCTGCTCCGGAGGGGGATACGTAACTTTGTCCCCCAATGATAAGCCCGTTCACACTCTGAGTCTTTCTGGAGCCAGTTAGCCGTGCTCCGCCGCTTCCTCGAAAGCTCCATCCTGTTCATCCACGTCATCCGGTGGTTCTTCATCGCCGTGGTGGTGGGGGTGCTGGTGGGGGTGTCCACCACCTATTTTCTAAAGGCCCTGGACGGCTCCATTGCCCTGGCGGGACGGTGGACGTGGTCGTTCCTGCTGCTGCCGGTGGCGCTCCCACTCAGCGCTTTCCTGGTACGGCGCTTTGCACCCGACGCCGAGGGTCACGGCACCGAGAAGGTCATCGAGGCCTACCACCGCCGGTCGGGACGCATCCGACTGGCTGTAGTACCGATAAAGGCCCTGGCCACTATCGTGACGATCGCCGTTGGCGGTGCCGCCGGCAAGGAAGGCCCTTCGGCCCAGATCGGGGCGGGGCTGGCCTCCAGGCTGGCCGGCCTGCTGAGGTTCCGGGCTGATGACCGCAAGAGAATCGTCGTCTGTGGCCTCAGTGCCGGGTTTGCCGTGGTCTTCGGCACGCCCATCGCCGGGGCCATATTCGGTGTGGAGGCGCTGTTTGTAGGCGCCATCGTCTATGACGTGCTGTTTCCATCCTTCGTGGCCGGCATCGTGGCTTATGGCACGGCCCATTGGCTGGGGTTGGCCTACGCCCACCAGTTCCAGCCGTTTGTCGTAGCACTGGAACCGTTGCTACTGGTGGAGGTTATCCTTTCCGGCGTGTTCTTCGGCCTGCTGGCCCTGCTGTTGATCGAGTGCATGAAGCTCGCCCGCAGGGCTGCGGTGAAGCTGAAGCTCGCTCCCGTTTGGACCGCTGCGGTGGGTGGTGCCACCCTGGTGCTCCTGGCACTCCTGCTGGGACGGGATTACCTCGGAATGGGGCTGGAACAGACCGTGGCCGTTATCAACGGGAGAGAGGCGCCCCTCGTCGCCCCCTTCGCCAAGATGGTCTTTACAAGCATCACACTCAACTTCGGCGGCAGCGGCGGCACCCTGAGTCCCGTCTTTTATATTGGCGCCACCGGGGGACACCTACTGGCGACCCTGTTCAACCTGGACGCCACCTTTTTTGCCGCCATCGGCATGGTTGCCGTGCTGGCTGGTGCCACTAATACACCTATCTCAGCCAGCATCATGGCGGTGGAGCTGTTCGGCCCGGATATCGTGCCGTATGCCGCCCTAGCGTGCGTGGTGAGCTTTCTCATGACGGGGCACCGTAGCGTCTATCCCAGCCAGGTGCTGTCTTTTATCAAATCGCCGGCATTGAAGGCTACGACAGGGAAAGAGCTTCAGGAGCTTGACGAAAAGGTCCACTTCCAGGCGCGTGAGGCCGACGAGCTGTCCGCGCTGCTGGTGCGAGGGAGCACCGCGGCCATTCGCCGCATTCGCAAGATCGTCCGACGCAGCCGGCTGCCGGCGAAGATTCAGGAGGATGATAAGCAGGGGTCATAAGTATTCCTCATCCCTTCAGCCGTCAGCATTCAGCAATCAGCATTCAGCAAGAAAAGAAGGAGGGCTTTCTGAGGGGGCTTTTAACGCCACAGGTATAATTCGCTTGATACCCGTTACGTAACGGGTTATATTTCTGCGTGATTCAGTCGTTCAGGCACAAGGGGCTGCAAAACTACTTTGAAAAGGGTAGATTTTCCGGGATTCAACCTGCTCATAGAAAAAGACTGACGCTGATCTTAACGATGTTGCATGCCGCGCAAGAGGTCGCGGATATGAATTCACCAGGCTTGAACTTGCATCGCCTGAAAGGGGATCGTAGAGAATTCTGGTCCGTCACCTTGAGTGGCAACTGGCGGGTCGTCTTCCGGTTCGAGGAAGGTGACGCCTATGATGTGGATTATCTCGATTATCATT
>SDBV01009052.1_pt1 | contig 13303 bp, 9 predicted proteins | sample 2277081 | NCBI WGS metagenome assembly SDBV01 (sample SAMN10402039, study PRJNA504765) | marine sediment metagenome | isolation source: marine sediment core GS10_PC15, 223 cmbsf | place: Arctic Ocean: Southern Knipovich Ridge | collected 2010 | reverse complement strand
AACAGGAGCAGTTGGGGTAGAGCTTTTAACTCTTATTGAAGAAAGAAATTTCCCTGTAAACAAATTAGAACTGTTAGCATCTGCAAGGTCTAAAGGTAAAAAAATAACATTCAAAGGAAAAGAGATAACTATCAAAGAAGCAAAGAGTGACTCATTTAAAGATATAGACATTGTATTCTCCTCTGCTTCATCTAAAATATCTAAAGAACTCCTTCCATATGCAAAAAAAGAAGGAGCAATATGTATCGATAATACTTCATGTTTTAGAATGGATTCAGATGTGCCTTTAATAGTACCTGAAGTAAATGGCTTTGAACTAACTAAAGAAAACAAGATTATAGCCAATCCAAACTGTAATGCAATAATAATCGCAGTTGTATTAGGCCCTCTTGAAAAACATTTTGGTATTAAAAGACTCTTCATTTCCACTTATCAAGCCGCAAGCGGCGCCGGGAAAAAAGCAATGGAAGAACTGGTAGAAGAGACTCAGGCCGTTATTAATGGGATACCCTATGAAAGAACTGTAATCCCTTATCCGTATGCATTTAATTGTTTTATTCACAACACTCCGATAGATAAAAATGGTTATGTGGAAGAAGAGGTAAAGATAATTAATGAACTTAAAAAAATTCTAAATAAACCCTCTCTTAAAGTTAATGTAAACTGTATTAGAGTGCCTGTTTTAAGGGCTCATGGAGAAGCTATAAATCTAGAATTTGAAAAAAAAGTTACAAAGAAAGATCTCTATAATATTTTAGGAAAAACTCCAGGTGTAAAAGTTGTAGCTGATTGGGAAAATAACCGATGGCCTACGCCTCTTGATGCTGCCGGAAAAGATGAGGTGTTAGTAGGTAGAATTCGGGAAGATATTCCATGAAAAATACTTTTGATATTTGGATAGTCGGAGATCAAATTAGAAAGGGAGCAGCACTTAATGCTATTCAAATTGCAGAGAAAATAATTGCATTAAATTAAAAAATTACCGTAGTCCGGCCACATGAGTGATTGTGGTCGGACCAGGGATGATGAAATAAATATTTATGAATGAAATCTATTAAGAGAAAGGAATTAGATAATACTAAATTAAAATCCTGTTAATCCTGTAATATCTGTGTCTAAGAAAATCTATTCATAAAGCCTTGATATTAAAAATTGCAGCCTGATATATGAGAAATCCTTAACATCACAAATAGCTTCTCAGAACTGCCTCTTGACAATTTATACAGTATAAGTATAGTCAAAGTTAAATGAAACAATCTAATCTTCCCGTTTACAAACAAAAAGGCAGAATACTTAAAAAATTAAAAGAAAGCCAGGTAATAGTAGTAGAAAGCCCTACAGGTTCCGGTAAAACTACCCAAATTCCTCAGATTTTATATGAAGAAGGTTATGCAGAAAAGGGCATAATTGGAATAACCCAGCCGCGTAGAATAGCTGCAGTTTCTGTTTCAAGTTTTATTACACAACAGATGAAGGAAAAGAATGCCGGGAATGTTAAAAAATCAGCTTTTGAGAATATCGTTGGTTATAAAATGCGCTTTGATGACAAAACAGACGCAAAAACCCGTATTAAAATAATGACAGATGGTATTCTTCTGCAGGAAATAAAAGCAGATTACTTTCTTTCGGATTACAGTATGATTATGGTGGATGAAGCCCATGAAAGAAGTTTAAATATTGACTTTATTTTTGGCCTTTTAAAACGCATACTAACGGGCAGACCGGATTTTAAGGTAATAATTTCTTCTGCAACAATAAACGCGGAAATCTTTTCTGAATACTTTGACAGTTGTCCTATTGTAAGAATTGAAACAATAACCTACCCTGTGGAATTAAAGTATGTGTCTGTAAAAAAGGATTATCGATACGAAGCTCTAATCCATACAATCACAGATATAGTTAATAATGAATACAAAAACAATAAAACTTGCGATATCCTAATATTCTTACCTGGCCAAAAAGCAATAAATGACTGTATCACTAGTATAGCCGCATTAAAAATATCTAAGAAGCTGCAGATACTCCCATTATACGGGCGGCTTTCATCATCTGACCAGGAAAAAGTCTTTTATAATTTTCCTGATAAGAAAAAAGTAGTAGTATCTACAAATATTGCAGAAACAAGTGTAACTATAGACGGCATTACAACTGTAATTGACTCCGGACTTGCTAAGATGAACTATTATAATCAGAAAACTTACACCTCATCCTTAATAGAAGTGTCAATTTCAAAAGCATCATGCAATCAGAGAAAAGGACGCGCAGGCAGAACGGATCCTGGAACATGCTACCGATTATATTCCAAATCAAATTATGAGATCCGGCCTCTATTTACAGAAGAAGAAATATTTAGAACAGATTTATCAGAAGTGGTACTTAGAATGGCTGAAATAGGAATTTCAAATTTCGAAGAATTTGACTTTATTTCAAAACCAGGCAAACAGGGAATCATAAGTGCTATAGAAACATTAAGGCTTTTAAAAGCCGTTGATAAAAACAGAAATTTAACAAAAATCGGAAAAATGATGATACTTTTCCCGATGCTGCCAAAGCATTCAAGAATTATAGTTGAATCTATAGTAAATTATCCGGATGTTTTAGAGGAGGTTATTATAGCTTCTTCATTTTTAACAACCAGCTCACCATTCCTTCTACCTCAGGGAGAAGAAATGGATGCAAGAAAAGCGCATCATAATTTTAGAGATCCATATGGTGATTTTATTTCATATTTAAAAATATTCCGCGGCTTTTTAGATTCTAAAGATAAGAAATCTCATTGTAAAAAATATTATCTCGATCAAGAAGTAATGAATGAAATAGTAAATATTAAATTACAGCTAGAAGAAATAGTATCCAAAATGGGAATTCCAATAACTTCCGGCGGGAGTATGAAAGATTATTTATACTCAATATCCAGCGGTTTAATACAATTTGTATGTATAAGAACAAATAAAGGGACATATAGAACCTTAACGGCAGGAAAAATTCAGATTCATCCTGGTTCGGTAATGTTTCGGGAAAGCCCTAAATATATAGTTGCCGGAGAAATTGTAAAAACAACAAGAACTTATGCAAGGTCTGTTTCCATGCTAAAAGAAGAGTGGATTAAAGAAATATCAGTTTTACTTTATGAAGGTATAAATCTGTTAAGTGAAAAGCAGAAAAAATCTCTGCACGATTTTACAAATAAAATTAAAATCGGAACAAACATTTTTAAAATTGTAAAGGAACGAGGAAAAAAACTTGTATTACTACCATGGAAAATATTAAAAGAAATGAATAAAGAACTGGGCGCTGGTTCAATACCTAATTATAAAAATTTAAGAGGCACAATTTTATATAATAAGTATAAAATCCTTAATATGGTTAAATTAAACAGCCTTTTAGAAATAAGCAGGAAATTAGATATACAGAGAGGTATTTTAAAATCCTGGCCTAGCAAAAACCTACAGTTTCCTGATTCAATAAATGCATTATGTTATTATATAGAAAAGCTTTTATCTCTATGCGTAATAAAAAATTCCAGAACATTAGGTTTTTTAACATTTTATACAGACGGAAAAAGCACTTTCTGGTTTAAATCGGAACGAAGTTTTTTTACTGCATTAAATGAAAGTCTCTCCAGTCTTGAATATCTGGCAGATGAAGGAGCAACAAATAAATCTTTAAAACAAGAATATAAAAATTATTTAAAAATTATAAATTCAGTATATAGAAAACTATCTACAATGCTTTAATAAAGCAACTGGATTTCACAGCAATAAAATAATTAAAAAGAAAATATATATTTACATTTATAAAATATTCTTATACTTTTAATATGAAATTTAAATATGGAACAATAATACAAATATGAAAATTGCATACTTTTTTGAAATATTCTATCCTCAAATAAATGGTGTAATGACTGCAACCTTCAATTTAGCCCGGAACATGAAAAAACTGGGACATGAAGTTTTATATATAGCTCCAAAAACAAAAGGATATTCGGAAACACATACAGCTGATGGAATTGAGGTTTACAAGCTCCCCTCGATACCGACATATGTTTATGATGGAATAAGGCTATGTCATCCCAAATCTACAATGATTTATAATAAATTAAAAAAAGAAAAAGTAGATATTGTACATTTCACAGGGCCATTTACACTTTCTTTTAATGCCCTGTTTCATGGTAAAAATTTAGGCATTCCTGTTATTCAAACTTTTCATACATTGCTCGCAGAAGCAACCTACTTTCAATATTTCTTCGGATCTAAAAGTTTTCCTCTTGGTGAAAAATTAGTATGGTGGGGGATGAATATATTTAACAGGCGCTCTGATATTATAACCGCACCCAGTGAATATGTAATCTCCAGCTTAAAAAAGAATTGCCCAAATAAGAACATTATTTATATATCAAACGGGATAGATATAAATGAATTCAAAGAATTTGACCCTTTTGAAAAATTGAAGAAAAACTATCCTGAATATAATAATAAAACATTTGTTTTTGTAGGTCGTTTAGGCCAGGAAAAATCAGTTAATATTATAATAAGAGCAATGGCAGAAGTAATTAAAACGGACAGGGAAATTAAATTATTTATTATTGGACATGGCCCTTATGCAGAAGAACTGCAGGAACTTGCAAAGAAACTTGATTTATTAAATAAGAATATCATTTTTACCGGCAAGATAGATAATAAAAAGCTTATTGCACTTGGATTATTTCATCATGCCAGGGCTTTTATTACTGCTTCAAAAACAGAGAATCAGCCAATGACAATTTTAGAAGCAACAGCATGCGGAACACCCCTTATACTTCCTTATGAAAAAGGGATAAGAGAATTGATAGAAGACAATGGCTTTTTTTTCGAAGCGGATAATATTAAAGAATTAGCAGAGAAGATTCTTCTGCTTAGCAGTAATGATACACTTTATAAAGAATTTAAAAAAGCATCATTAAAACTTTCAGATAAATATGACGGTATTAACGTAGCAAAACAATTTGAAAAAGTTTATTTGGAAAATATTAAGAAACTTTCTTCCTAATAAGTAAATATTTTTTTTTAATTTATATTGATTTTATTATAACAGTCTATTATTATCCTACAATAACGCGTCTAACTAATAAATTTAATAGCCAGACGAAAACATATAAAACAACTAATTGCAAAACCTTTCGGTTTTGCAATCTTAACATTATTAAATACGACCACCCACTTTAAAATACTTAAGTGGTTAGAAAATATAGGAATACAGAATATGAAAGACTTTGCTTATGTATTAATAACACCTTACTCACTTCATAAGAGCCGGACAGGTGTAATTTTAGCCAGAACATTATCAACAGCATCACTAAATCTCTGCAGCATAAAAATGTTTGCACCTTCAGACGAAATGGTAGATGACTATATAGAATCAATTAAAAAAGGAAGCCTTTCCCATCACAACAAGAAACTTGTTATCTCTTATATAGACAGATGTTTAAGGCCTAATACTTTAAATACAATATCAAATAGATGCATGCTGCTTATTTTTAATGGAAAAAATGCAACCGACATTATTAGAAGGGTTGTAGGCCATGTTACTTACAAGCCAAAAGGTGATACAGTAAGAGGAACATATGGAGATTATATAAAACATGGCGATTCTTTAATATACTTTGAACCTGCTGTGTTATGTGCTTCTGATGAAAATGAAGAAGCAGAACAATTAAAAATCTTTCAGAAGTATGCGGAAAAAGACGGCGGCGTTATTACAAGGGCTCTTGATGTATTAACAAAAGACAGGGACGACTATCAGATTACTTTAGTCATGCTTAAACCGGATATGTTCAAAGAAAAATCTTCCCGGCCTGGAAATATAATAGACATGTTTTCAAAAACAGGTTTATTTATTGTCGGTGCAAAACTGGTAAATTTCAGTATTGCCCAGGCACAGGAATTTTATGGGCCGTTAAAAGATATTTTTAAAACTAAATTGGAAAATAAGATATTAAACTATTTAAATGAATTATTATTAAGCAAACTGCCGTATAAACTTGAGAATAATGAAATCAACCGATTGATTGATATTTTACGTGAAAAAAATGCAGAGTATGAGTTTAACCAGATCGTTGAATATATAACCGGTAAAAATCCACAAAATGTGCAGAAATCAGATTATTCAGAACCAGGTGAAGGAAAATGTCTTGTTCTTTTATACTATGGAATTAATGCAATATCTAAAATACGGGATATGCTCGGAGCTACTAACCCAATAGAAGCAAAGGGCGGTACTGTAAGAAGCGAATTCGGACAGAATATCCTTAAAAACGGTGCTCATGGAAGCGATTCGCCGGATAACGCTTTAAGAGAACGTAAAATAGTAGGATTATCAGGAAATGAGCCCAGTGAATTAACAGATTTATATTAATATTCAATCACAATTATATTCATAAATAACTTTTTAATTTGATAAATTGTTTTGCATATACTATTATTAATTTTAACAGAATGTAAATAATAGTGTGTAAATTATGGCAATTAAAAAAACTATCCTAATAATTGATGATTCAAAATCTGTCCAGCAGATATTAAAACAATATCTTGAAGATTTTGGAGAATATTTTGATTTTAAAATTATCTGTGCTTCTGATGGACAGGAAGGGCTTAATTTCTGTAAATCAAAAAAAATTGATTTTATCCTTTTAGATATGGTAATGCCAAATATGAATGGAATGAAGTTCCTTCAGCATAGGAGGGAGGACCCAAGACTAAGAAAAATCCCTACAGTTATTGTTTCTTCTGTTGGGGACAATAAAGTTATTAGAATTGCCATTATGCTTGGAGCTACTGCATATATATTAAAACCTATAAAACTTTTAATGCTAAAAAAAATTTTATATGAACATTGCAATTTAAAATTTTATATACCTGATTCTGCAAATAAAGGAAAATCGGAAGTTTATTTTAAAAATGATATTATTATTGCAGAAATCCATAATTCATTTGAACTTATGTCCATAAATTCCATAAAGCACAAATTCCTTGAACTTGCATTATTTTCTAAAAATACTCTTAAGAGATTTTTAATAATGTTTATATCCATACCAGAGGAAGAAATAACTGAAAATGCATTTGTTAAATTGCTAACCTTTTATAAAGATGTAAACGGCATGTCTCAGGAAAATATTAAAGTTATTACAAATTCTGACAAAATTAAAAAACTTATAGTAAATAATGAAAATACAGAAAGCATCGAAATAGTAAATAGCATGATGGAGGGAATGCAGAAATTAAATCTTCAATTACTTCAGAATCAGGAATCTACAATAAACTTAGATTTTATAAAACCTGGGATGATGCTTTTTTCTACCCTGTACGATGATAAAGGAAACATAATAAAAAATAAGGGTGAGGCATTTACAGAAAAAGACATAGGTAAGCTTAGAGAAAATGGTATTACAATATTATTTTATGTTAAACTAACGGGTGATGAAAAAACTGTTATAGAATCACCACTACTTGATACATCAAAAATAGAATTACCGGAAGATAAGGGTTTTCTAATTAAATGAAGATACCCCGGAGCAAAGCTCCGGGGTATCTTCTTTCTGTAGGGCTGCGGCCTGACCACAAGCTTGGATGATGTCAGGCACTAGTTTATAGCCTTATACTAAAGCAGTAAAACTGCGAGGTATTTCGGCTGTCAGAATAAAGCCTGCAGGTCTAAGCTGCAAGCTTAAAAATCTTCTTACTTGTTTACATCACATTTTTTAAAGCGGCTTTACAGGAATATAAATATCAATTATATGCTTTCCTTCCGGATGCTCATCAGGTTTATTCAAATACATTTCAAAACATGAACGATCATCGCATTGATATCCGCTTTCCGGCAGCCAATTCCCGTACATACCATTCCAGGCACCTTGATACTGCTCTATATCAATTTCAAAATGTCCGACAGCCTATTTCCCGCCGGGCACCAGCATGTAACCAATATCACTGTCTACTTTAGTTCCTGCAGGAACTGTAATACAGACACTTATCCTTAAGTTCTGTTCTTCAGTAATTTCAGGCGAATCATGATAAATAGTGAACATCTTAGTTTCCGGAAAATTGATTAAACTTCTGGGACCTGCCCATGTCATCAGTTTATTAAATAACCGTTCAAAAAGTGCACTCTCACCTTTATACGGACCTGTATGCCTTACATACGCAACAGGCATTTCAGAAATTTCTTTTACATCAACTGTAAAATCCAAATCAGCATTTGTTTTTGTTTTCATTTTTATCCTCCAAAATTGATTTATGTGATCATTATAATTGGAGGTAATTTGATATTCTTTTTTATTATTGCTGTATTCTTGATGATTATTGCTATCTGTTTTACTATCATTGCTGTACTTCTTAAATCCGCCCTTTTTCCACTCACTGGCGCTTATTTTATATATTCCTTTAAATACACGCGCGAAAGTAGCGGAATTGGAAAATCCACAGTCCATTCCAATTTCTGTAATCGTTTTCTCAGGATTTGTGATAAGCATACCCGCAGCTTTTTCTATTCTCAGCCGCTGAATAAACTGGTAAAGAGTAACGCCTTTTAATGATGAAAATATTCTATGAAAATGAAATGGCGAAAAATTAGCAACTTCAGCTATTTTCTTCAAAGTGAGCTCTGCTTCAAGATTATTGTCAATATAATCTATAACTCGATTAATTCTGGAAATATATTCCCTGTATAAATATTTATTCTTTGTTATGGAATTATCACTCATTTTAAATGATTATATAGAATTTAATTATTACAGTGAAGGGAGATAATTATATTAATATTGCTCTGCGAAGACTTTTAGTTATTTAAAGGATAAATCTGAGTTTGATGGATAATGAGTAATTAATCGATATAAATTTCATTTATTTTGATATTTTTGTTGGATAATTTACATTTGATTAACTATGCTTTATCAGATAATTAATAAATTAGGAGGTTTATTATGAAAAGTAAAGTATTTATTGTATTAATTCTATTAACTGGAACATTTTTTGTCTATGCAGCTGGAGAAACTGATATGTCCGATTCTAGTATTGATATAATTAAAGATTATAAATTATGGGATAAAATTAATGAGGATATCATTACAGGAGATACAACAGGTTTCATGGGGATGGCACATAGAGGGCCAGATGGATTTAGAAATATTTATATCAACGCCAAAGGTACACAAGTCGCTTTTGGAGAAAAAGAATACCCATTTCCAGAAGGTACAATAGTTGTAAAAGAAGTTTTTGCAAATAATGATGGTGCACAAGGTGATCTTATGTCACTTACCATAATGATTAAGAGGGCGGAAGGATATGATCCTGGACATGGAGACTGGGAATACATAATGACAAATCCCGCTTTTGAGGTTCAGGCTCAAGGAATAGTCGAAATGTGTATAGGCTGTCATGATAGTGCAGATGATAAAGATTATATTTTCTGGAATAGCACGATGAATCAATAAATCTAAATCAATTTATAGAATATAATCAAAATCTAAAGATTAATAATGAATATTGTAACCTATAAATTTATAATTATGGTTTGCAATAGAAATCATTATGTTCATCACGCATTATTTTACTCTTAATGCCGTTTACTAAATTATAACTTTTGAATAAACAATAATTTTATAAAATTCATCATTTCTATTAAATCTTGTACATTTACCTTTATAACTACTTGATTCTGAACATTATAATTACTATGATTCATTTTTAAATTAAAGGGAATATATTGAGTAATATTATAAAGAATGGACAGAGATGGATTAGTGAGGGTGAACCTGAGCTGGGGCTTGGAACTATCATTGATGTAAATAATGGTAAAATAAAAATTCAATTTTCTACAAGCAATGTAATAAGACAATATTCAAGTATTAATGCACCAATAAAAAGAATAAATTTTAAAACTGGTGATAACTTAGTTGATAAAAATGGTGTAACATTTATTGTAGATAATATTTTTGTAAAAAATGGATTAATATTTTATAAAAATGAGGAAAATGAATTCTGTGAAACAGAACTGGCAGACACAATCAGCCTGGATAATCCGATTGAAAGATTATTATCATTTAATTTTGATACTATAGAAGCATTTAATTTACGCTATAATGCATTAATTCTTCAGGATAGACGTTTAAAATCAACTTATAGAGGATTTTACAGCGCTAGAATAGATTTAATCCCTCATCAATTATTTATTGCCAATGAGGTTTCAGAACGTTATTTACCGCGAATTATGCTGTCCGATCAGGTTGGATTAGGTAAAACAATCGAAGCAGGTCTAATAATAAAAAGGTTATATTTAACAAATAGAATAAAAATGGTCTTAATTATTGTACCCGAGCATTTAATTTTGCAATGGTATTGTGAATTGTTTCATCGTTTTAATATTACTTCTTCTATTATAGATGAGAAGTTGTATATTTCCCGGCAAAAGGAAAATAAAGATTTTGATCCATTCATAGAAAACCATATTTGTATCTGTAGTAATGCAGTTTTAAATTCCAATAAAAAAATACTGCAAATGTCTTTGAGTACAGATTGGGATATGGTAGTAATTGATGAAGCCCATAACATTTTAGAAGCTTCAAAAGAGTATAAATATTTCAAAGACTTATCCTTGTTAAGCAAAGGATTAATGTTATTAACGGCAATACCTGAATATGCAAATCTGGAGAATTTTTTTGCTCTTCTCCATTTGATAGATCCTACCCTATATGATAAATATGAACATTTTTTCTGGAAAATTGACAAATATACATTTGTTGCCAACCTATCCTCCAAAATAATTAAAAATAAAAAATTAAATAGTGAGCAAATTCTTTTTTTAAAAGAAAATTTGCCGGATGAATATAATAAGAATGAAATTATTGTAAATGATGAAGTTAAATTAAACAAAAAAAACAGGAAAATAATTTTAGATTATCTTATTGATCAACATGGATTAGGAAGAATAGTATTTAGAAACACACGAAAGAACATTGCTATTTTTCCGGAAAGAAATGTAAATTTAATACCATTGTCAATACCACAGCTAAAACCACAGCTAAAGCCACAGCATTTAAATGAACAGGCAAACAATATAACTGTAACTCTTCACAAAAAATTTGAAAACGAATTCAAATATGATATAGATAATTCCGAAATAAAACCGGCTTATAATTTTGATAATGATATTAGAGTTAAATGGCTATTATCATTTTTAAAAGAAAGAAATAATGAAAAAACCCTTTTAATTTGTACATCAAGGGATAAAGTGGAGGCATTAAAAAGGGGACTTTTAAGTAATAATTTTAAAGATTTCACATATTTTCATGAAGATTGTGAGTTTATTGAACGTGACAAACGTGTACATAACTTTAGCCAGAGAGAAGAACTAGTATTACTATTAAGTTCTGAAATTGGAAGTGAAGGAAGAAATTTTCAATTTTGTAAAAACCTGATATTTTTCGATATTCCTTTTAATCCTGGCCTTATTGAACAGCGAATAGGAAGGTTAGACAGAATCGGCCAAAAGAATTTAATAAATATTTATATTCCATATTTAGAAAATAGTCCACAGGCTGTTTTAATAAACTGGTTCCACGAAGGACTTAATATTTTCAATGAATTTAAAGGCAGTCATAATCAGATTTTTTCCATTTATAGTAATTTGATTAAAAATATTGCTTTAAATAAAAATTATGAGAGTAATGATAGTAATGAACTGCAAAATATTATATTGGACACTAAAAAAGAATATAAAGAAATTATTAAAAAAAATGAAAAAGGAAAAGATAAACTCATAGAACTAAATTCCTTTAACAAAGATAAGGCTAAAGAAATTATTCAAAATATTTTATCTGAAGATAAAAATGTTGATTTAGAAAATTATATTATTAATTTCTTTGAATATCTTGATTTTAATCATGAACTTTTAGATAAAAGAACTTATGTTTTAGCACCTGCCGGAATAAACATAGAATCTTTTCCGTATATAAATAACGAAGGCCTCACTGTTACTTTTGATCGAAACACAGCCAATAGCAGAGAAGATTATACTTTTATAACAATTGACCATTATTTAGTAGACCGTGCTATTGATTTAATTGTAACAAAAAATACCGGAAGTTGTAGTTTTGTAATATGGCCTGGTAATCAGAACAAGGACTTATTATTTGAGATAATATATATATTAGAATGTGTAGCACCAACAGAATTAAATGTAGATCGATATTTATCTGTAACGCCTGTTAGAATATTACTGAATCAGAACTTTGAAGAATTATCTGAGAATATTTCATTTGAATCAATTAATGATGAGGTAATGGAATATGATGAAAATGAGTATTCAAAGATACAGAAGTTAATAAAAAAAAATTCTAAAAAAATGTTTGATAAAGCAAAAATACATGCTGAGAAAAAAGTATTCTTACTTAAAGAAAACGCAGTTAAGAAAATGAAGCAAATATTAAAGAAAGAAATTATTAGACTTGAAGTTTTAAAAAGGGTAAATGAAAACATTAAAGATGAAGAAATAAAACAAGCAAAATATGAACTTTCCATGCTCGAAAAATATATTTTATCTGCAAGATTAAGAATGGATTCGATTAGAATAATCTGGAAAATATAAGTTGCCCATTCGATGTTTAATCAATTTTGTTTTTTTATAAAATATCTGGATATAAAAAAAAATGAAGAAGTTTTTTCTAATGTTATTAATTATTTTCTCTTTTACATACTGCAGACCTCAAAGGTTTGATCCTATTACCTCAGAGGAACTTTACGAACATGCCGCATATCTTGCAGCCGATGAATTAATTGGACGTGAAATTGGTGAACCGGGAATTACTGCAGCAGAAGAGTATATTGCAAATGCATTTAAGGAATCTGGTCTAAGTTCCCTGCCGGGACAGAATGATTTTTTTATAAATTTTGATCTATATGAATATTATTTAGATTTGGAGAATACAACTCTGGAAATTACAATTGCGGAAAATGTTTATGATGCAATCCCAGGAATTTCATTCCGGCCACTTTACTTTTCAGGGATGGGCAGTATAGAAACTGAAGTGGTTTTTGCAGGGTACGGTATCACTTCTTCTACATATAGCTGGGACGATTACGAGAGCCTTGATGTTGAAGGAAAGCTTGTTCTGGTTCTTCGCCATGAACCTGAGAACTTTCATTCAGCTAATCCTGAAGGTGAAATATCATACACCACTCATGCAACTTTTAAAAATAAAATGGAGAATGCAATTGGCCATGGCGCTGCTGGAATGATCTTATTTACAGATCCTTTATTTAGTAATGCT
>SDBV01009051.1_pt1 | contig 13306 bp, 11 predicted proteins | sample 2277081 | NCBI WGS metagenome assembly SDBV01 (sample SAMN10402039, study PRJNA504765) | marine sediment metagenome | isolation source: marine sediment core GS10_PC15, 223 cmbsf | place: Arctic Ocean: Southern Knipovich Ridge | collected 2010 | reverse complement strand
TCCGCATCCCTGTATTCATCTAAGTGCTTCATTCCTTACCATCCGTCTTTCCCCATTTCGGCATCAAATTCTCCCAACTCCCTCAATAACCTAAGGGTCTCCATTGCATCCTCTTCATCGATAGTATTCAAAGCCATTCCGACATGCGCAAGTATATAATCGCCAACTTTTGCTTCAGGAAGCCATACTACGGATATTTCCTTTATGATCCCTGAGAAATCTACCTTTGCCATCATTAATTCAGGATTGCTATTATCGATCGATATCACCTTACCCGGAACCGCTAAACACATATTATTTTTAGATTATTCAGTTTATAGTCGAAATTACACGCTGAAATTACTAAAATTTAGGATATTTGCTTTTACTGCAATGGGAATAGAACATGGATTGGTACTCTGAAGAATTATTCTGTCATGACCTGCCTACAAAGCCCAGACCAGAGATCGGATTAGTACTTGTCACTGGCGCTACGGGATACATTGGCGGAAGGCTTGTACCCGAATTGCTGGCCCGGGGATACAGGGTACGCATAATGGTCAGAAGCTCATCTCCGGAACAACTGGAGAGATGGCCTGATGCTGAGATAGTTGTAGGGGATGCGATGAATGTAGCAAAACTTCGAAAGGCATTGGAAGGTGTAAGTGTAGCCTTTTATCTTATCCATTCAATGCTTCTGGGAAAAAAGGAATTTGAGACCATGGACATACAGGCGGTGACAAATTTCAGATTTGTCGCTGAAGAATTGAAGCTGAAGAGGATCATATATCTTGGTGGACTTGGAAAGTATAGTTCCAATTTATCAAACCACCTGAAAAGCAGGCTTAACGTGGCCGAAATACTTATGAAGAGCAAAGTTCCCTGTACAAATCTAAGGGCTGCAATAATCATTGGATCGGGATCAGCTTCGTATGAAATCATTAACAACCTTGTCCGTAACTGGCCTGTCTATATCATTCCGGCCTGGACCGATACTCTCTGCCAGCCCATTAGTATCCGTGACGTAATAAAATACCTGGTTGGTGTACTTGAACTTGAGGAAACCGCCGGGAAATCCTTTGGAATCTGTGGAGATGATATACTTAGTTACAAAGATATGATCGGTACCCTGGTCAAAATTCTCAGAAAAAAAAGATTGTTCCTGAATTCACCCTTATCGGGCATCAGGCTGTACAGTTACATCACCAGCCTGCTCACTCCGGTACCTGCTTCAATAATTCAATGCCTGATGGAAGGGATTAAAAACGAAGTAATCTGTGGGAGTAATGAGATCAGTACAATAATACCTTTCAAAACAATCGGCTATAAGGCTTCTCTCCTGAGAGCCCTTTCAAGAGAAGATCATGATGCTATTTATACCCGATGGTCGGAGGCCTACCCGCCTGCCCACAGTCTCGCAATGAAATTATATGAAATGGAGCCCCCCCCCCACTTTATCAGTTCGTATTCCATTTCCACCGATAAATCAGCCCGGGACCTGTACAAATCAATATGCAGAATCGGAGGTCCGGAAGGCTGGTTCCACAACAACTGGATGTGGAGGCTCAGAGGGTTTATAGATAGGATTCTGATGGGAGTTGGGACCTCCCGTGGAAGAAGATCTGAGTCAGAACTCCGGATAAATGATGTAATTGGATTCTGGAGGGTGGAGGATCTTATCCCGGACAAAAGACTGTTGTTAAGAGCTGAAATGAAATTGCCCGGTAAGGCATGGCTGGAATTCCTAATCAGTCCGGAGATGCAGGATAAGAACACTCTCTGGGTTCATGCCTATTTCCAGCCCAAGGGAATTGCAGGCAGATTATACTGGTACAATTTCCTTCCTTTCCATTTTATCATTTTCAAAGACCTGCTGAAACAACTTGTGATTCGCAGTTAAATTATAATGGCAGGGTAAAGCAGAATTTCGAACCCTCGCCCTCTACGCTTTCAACCCACAATCTTCCTCCATGGGTCTTGACAATCTTATTTGCAATGGCAAGTCCGAGTCCCGTTCCCTCGCTGTCTCTTTGAATATTGCTTCCTCTGTAAAATTCCTCAAATACAAGTTTAATTTCCCCGGAAGGGATTCCTGGACCCTTATCCAAGATCTCAACAAGTACTTGGTCCCGGACTTGTTTAGCCCTAACTTCAACCTGGCTTTTTTGCTCAGAATACTTGATGGCGTTGCCAAGCAGGTTTGCTATCAATTCCTCTATGGAAATCTTGAAACCGGTAATCTGATTAACCGTTTCATCTATTTCTAAACTTACCTTGATGGATTTCTCCCTGGCCTCAGGTTCAAGGCTGGCCACCACTTTCTTCAGGGATTCCCTAACCGAGAAAGATGCAGTTACGAATTCATTGCTTAACTTCAATTTTGTCAGGTAGAGAAGGTTTTTCACGAATTGGATCAGAACTGAAGTACGCAGGGAGGCAGTCTCGAGGAATTCCATGAATTCCTGATTAAAGGATCCCTTAGATTTTTTATGCAAAACGTTCAGACTACCCTGGATGGCAGCCAGGTGCCCTTTGATGTCATGGGTTATACGGAGCACATATTCGTTTTTAATTTCATCTTTTATTTGCAGTTCCTTATTTGCTTTAGTATACGCTTCTTCATGTCTCCTGGACTGCTTCACAATGGTAGTGGTTATATATACTACCATATAGGAAGTGCTCATAAAAATTATACCGGTTGCCATAAGATATTTCTCACTCTGATAGAGATTGTGTGACACAAATCCTTCCAGTGCATAATGAGGTAGTATACCCGAATATTCAAAAAGGCTTAATATACCAATCATGAGAAGGGCGAGGGTCACCTGTATGAAACTTTCCCGGGGGACAAGCACAATGCTGGCCATGATCATATGGAATATGTAATAGATAATAAACGGGTTTTCAACGCCACCGGAAAAATGAAGCATGACGGTTAGTGCCAGAAAATCAGCGAAAATTTGAGTATTGGTTAAAATCCTGAGCCATGGGGCGGGATCATGATCTCTACGCTGTAAAATTCTCCTCAGCCAGAAGTAAAACAATATATTCAGAAAAAGAAAACAGGCTGAAAGAATATACAGACTGATTTCACGAACGGAAATCTCCAGCAACCGGCTGGAGATAAAGGTAACGAGTATAATGCAGAGAACGCCCAGCCATCTAAGCTGTATCAGCCAAAAGGCAAACCTGTATATCCTGTTGTTTTTTGGATCCATAGTGAATCCTCCTTTGAATCATTCAATTACGGATCCTTCGGTAAGTTGTCTCACCGATGTAAGAAGTTCATCCGATTTAAACGGTTTGTCGAGCATATGAACATTTGGTAATTGTTCAATATCCTCGAATGCATCCCTAATGTTGACCCCCAGAGTTTCCGTCATACCGGTAATAATAAGAATCGGAAGATCCCGGTTTTCAGGATCACTCTTCAGGCTATGTGCAAGCCTTTGACCCTCAAGCTCTGAGTCCATCATCACATCAAGGAGGAGTAAATCCGGCTTATGCTCATTAAACATATTCAAACCGGTTTTTGCATCATGTGCAGTACTGACCTTATAATTATCCCCTTCGAGTATGGCCTTCAGGGATTTAAGAAGGTCTTTGTCATCATCAATAATAAGAATGGAGTAGTTTTTCATGATGAGGAGGTTTAGTTACAGGCAAATTACTTCAATATTGTACCAATGTCAAATCCAGAACAGAAGAAATGTTCGTATTTTTATATGGCAATCCAGATTGAATAACTATTACAATATATATGATGATTAATAAATTTATCACTGCAGCCCTTTTCATGCCGCTATTGCTGATGGAATTTGGCTGCCAGCCTGAGGAGGTTAAAAAAGACTACCCCATTCAGCCGGTTTCATTTACGGATGTCCATATTGATGATCTCTTCTGGTCGCCCAGGCTGGAAACGAACCGCAGGGTGACAATTCCCTATTGTTTCATGCGATGCGAGGAGACCGGGCGGATCAATAATTTTGCGGTTGCCGGGGGACTCACGGATGGGGAGTACGAAGGCAGGCGCTTTAATGATTCAGATGTTTATAAGGTCATTGAAGGTGCGTCCTATTCCCTGAGTGTTCACCCTGACCCCGAGTTGGAAGCCTACCTTGACAGCCTTATAGTACTGATCGCGGCAGCCCAGGAAGAGGATGGGTACCTATCGACACCCCGTACTATAATTAAGACCGGACTCTCAGACCGGTTTAACGGGATGTATGGAGGGGATGAGCGCTGGTCACGATTGGATCATGGGCATGAATTGTATTGTGTGGGACATATGTATGAGGCTGCAGTGGCACATTACCTGGCCACCGGCAAGAAAAGCCTGCTTGATGTTGCTCTAAGAAATGCAGACCTGGTATGCAACGAGTTCGGACCGGATAAAATACGTAGCGTCCCGGGCCACGAAGAGATCGAGATCGGGCTGGTAAAACTGTTCAGGGTTACAGGGGATGAAAAATATCTTAATACAGCAAAGTTTTTTATCGATGAACGGGGTCATTATAACGGAAGGGATCCACACGGTTATAACAACCATGAATATTGCCAGGACCATCTGCCGGTGCTCGATCAAACCGAGCCTGTGGGACATGTTGTACGTGCACTCTACCTGTATTCTGGCGTGGCGGATATTGCTGCCATAACCGGAGAAGAATCTTACCTGCACCCCCTGAATACAATCTGGAATAATATTACCGGCAAAAAATTATACCTGACCGGTAATATGGGAGTTCAGGATTACGATGAGGGTTTCGGGGAAGAATATATGCTTCCCAACCAGATGGCTTATAATGAAACCTGTGCCGGGATCGGAAATGCACTCTGGAACCACAGGATGTTCCTGCTTTCAGGTGACTCGAAATACATTGATGTTCTGGAGCGTGACCTCTATAATGGAGTATTGTCAGGGGTATCCCTGGAGGGGAATACATTCTTTTATCCCAATCCTCTTGCCTCCGAAGGCAACTACCATCGCTCACCCTGGTTCGATTGTGCCTGCTGTCCGACGAACATCGCCAGGTTCATGCCCTCCATACCGGGATATATATATGCCCAGAGGGAAGATGAAATTTATGTCAACCTGTTTATTGCCGGGACGGGTTACCTAAGGCTTCATAGCAATAAAGTCAAACTGGTAACTGAAACAATTTACCCCTGGGAAGGCTCCGTAAAAATCAGCGTTTATCCCGAGGATACTGGTGAATTGGACATTCGCCTTCGCATCCCCGGCTGGAGCAGGAACGAGGTAGTTCCGGGTGACCTCTATTCATATATAGATGAAAGCAATAATCCGGTAAGTTTAAGGGTAAACGGGAAAGAAATCCCGATTGAAATGGAAAAGGGTTATGCCATACTCAGACAGGAATGGAAAAATGGGGATATTATTGAATTGGAGATGCCAATGCCGGTCAGACAGGTTCAGGCACATGAAATGGTTACAGATAACCTGGGGAGGATTGCACTTGAAAGAGGACCGATTGTGTATTGTGCCGAAGGTATTGACAATGGGGGGACAGCTCTTGAGCTGAAGGTTCCGGGATTGCAGGATCTGAAGGTAAATTACCACCCGGACCTATTGAATGGGGTTGCTGTGATCAGCGGAAAAGAAAACACTTTCAGGGCCATCCCCTATTTCGCCTGGGCACACCGTGGAGATTCAGAAATGGCAGTCTGGATGAATCCTTCGGAATAAGGAGTAATTGATATATTATTGTAATTCGCCTTCAAAAGATTAATTTTAAGAAACATTGAAAGAAAAATGAGGATCTACAAAATACTAATCGTACTGATTTTGGTGCTGGTCTTATTCAGCACTTGTCAGAAAAATAAACAGGGACCCGAACTTCTGGCTAAAACGGGACCCGACACAACTGCAAGTATTGGGGATACTGTATGGCTCGATGCGAGTCCCTCTTCAGGTCCCGAATACCAGATCCAATGGTCAATCCATAATCAACCCGGTAACGATACCATTACATTCTCCGATTCGGATTCGGCATTCTTTATCCCAACCTCAAACGGGACTTACCAGGTTAAACTTACCCTTAGCAGCGAAGATCTGTTCAGTTCCGATTATATGGATGTTTTTGTCACAGGTTCAGTAATCATCAAGGACATTACAAGCAATACCAGGCTTAAAAAGATTTCAGTCACCGATGAACCCGACTATATTGTAATTGAGGAACTTGCAGTTACTGCTGAACTCATAGTAGAGCTTGGTGTCATCATTGAATTCAAAGAAACGGCCTCCATGGTGGTCAGGGATGGGGGAGAAATATATGCAGATAATGCTTCCTTCATCGCGGCAGATTCGACCTGGAAAGGGATCGCTATTGTTACTGAAGGTAACACCTTTACAAACTGTCTTATAGAAAATGCAGGCAATGCATCTTTCACTGATGACCCGGATGAAATAGCTTCTGTCATTCTGAAAAGCGGCGCTACCCTGGCCTTTTCCGGCAATACTCTTAAATACAGTGGTGGTTACGGGATAGTAGTTATGAACGGGGCAAATTTCTTTGACGATACCGAGAATCAGGTGTACCCCTACCGGAACAACCATTTCATAAAAAATGCCATGGGTCCGATGGTAATCCCGGTCCACGTCCTCAGTGACCTCTCCGGACAGTATTTCGAAGAAGAGACGGAAGATACCTACATCGAGATCTACGAATCGACCTATTCTTCTTCGATCAGCAAGTCCCCCTGGTTCAGTAACCAGGGAATGCCCTACAAGATCACCGGTCCAATACAGTTTGATAAGGACCTGACCATAAACAACGGGGTGGAGATGTATTTTGAGAGCGATGCGGGACTGAAGGTAAATGGAAAGCTGACAGTTTCCGGAACTTCTTCTGATCCTGTGATTTTAGATGGATTCATATCCGGAACTGCTGCATGGAAGGGCATTTTTGTTCATAACGGGCAGGTTGACATGGATTATTGCAACCTGCTGGATGCCGGGAATGCCGTTTACAGTGGACTCGATGTGAAGGCATCCCTGACTGTCGAACAATTACTGAGCATGGGTAATTCTACAATAAGCGGCAGTGGAGGAACAGGTCTGTACATGCCCGGAACTGCACATATACAGTATACTGAAAATTTCAGCGGGAATACATTCAGTAACAATGCAGGTTCCGCCGTCAGGATACGCATGGACGATGTAAACAAAGTGGTTAACGGGAATACCATTACCTCATCCCCCGGCATACCGGCTGTAGAGGTTCATATGGGACTCGATGATCCCCTCGGAACATGGGTAAACCTGGCTTCCGATTACGACTATAAAGTACTTGAGTCACTGACAATAAAGGCTACCAAAGATCTGACAATCGAAGCGGGCGCAATAATAAAAATGACTGTGGGTACCATTCTGCAGGTAAATGGGGGATTACAGGCCATTGGAACCACCGGGTCTATGATTACCATAGGAGGAACGGAATCCAGGAAGGGACACTGGGACGGAATTTTTCTCAGCGGAACTCAAAAAGTAAATCTTGATTATGTGAATATTATGGACGGAGGAGGGGATTTTGAGGACAAAGCCAACCTGATAGTAGAATCTGCCGCCACAGATGTAACGGTTACCAATTCCACCATAAACAACAGTAAAGGATACGGAGTTCTGATCAAGTCAGGTGCATCCGAGTTTGGAATTAATGATCCAGTCTCCAATAACACCCTTGAGGGAGACCTTGGCGGATACCATGAGGAGAGTAAATAATTTCACTGTAATATTTGATATGGACGGTGTCATTGTAGACTCCGAACGTGTATACCAGGAGATCGAGCGTGGCATGTATGATGAGATTGGCATACCCGTCAGCAAGGAGGATCATGCATCTTTCATGGGAACTGCAGAAAGGTCAATGTGGAAAATCCTCTCGGATAAATACGGTATTGACCGTCCGGTAAACGACCTTGTGCTGGAGGAGCGTGAGCGGTTTATAGCAAGGCTGGAGGCTCCTGTCTCCATACCGCTTATGAAGGGACTTATTACCCTGCTGAAAGATCTTAAATCAGAGCAAATCCCATGTTTGATTGCCTCATCATCATCCTCTGAAATTATAGCAAAAGTGATAGAGATCAACAAGCTCGGAGTTTACTTCAAGGGTTTTGTCAGCGGGGATGATGTTACAGAATCAAAACCTTCACCTGAAATATTCCTTAAAGCTGCATCTCTGGAAGGGACTGAACCTTCGAAATGCCTGGTTCTTGAAGACTCGGTCAATGGAATCAGGGCAGCCAGGGCTGCAGGAATGCCTGTAATTGCTTTGCGGGATTCCGACAGCGATCAACATTCCCTCATGGAAGCCACCATGATTATTGACAGTTTATCTGAAGTGAGCTCCGAAAAATTCCGAAAAATAATTGCAGAACCATAATCAGGAAATACCAAAAAATATCCCTGTTATCTTCCAATAATTTTCTCGCTTGAAAATTAGACAGTGCCGGATCTCGGAATTTTTATTTTTTTCAATACATTTAACCCCTGTACTTCAAAAAATTATCTCATGCGATACTCAAAATGGCAACTTAGGGCCCTGGTAATTCTAAGGGTATTTATCGGATGGCATTTCCTTTATGAGGGAATGGTGAAACTGATTGATCCAGATTGGTCTTCAATAGGCTACCTGTTGGATTCTCAGTGGATCTTCGCAGGATTATTCCATTCCCTTGCTGCGAATCCCGGTGTACTATCGGTGGTTGATTTTCTGAATGTCTGGGGACTCGTTCTCATTGGACTTGGATTAATCCTTGGAAGCTTTACAAGGATCGCAACCTTAGGGGGTATTATACTGCTTGCCTTCTATTACCTCAGCCATCCCCCATTCCTCAACCTGGAATATGCACTTCCCGGTGAAGGAGCCTATTTGATAATAAATAAAACGCTTATTGAACTCATCGCGCTATGGGTGCTGCTCCTGTTTCCGACAGGAAAACAGATTGGACTTGACATGTTCATTTTCCGCAGGAAGAATGTTTAAAACTGAATATCATGGAAAAAGATAAAGACCCTTTAATCGGTAGTATGGACCGCCGCAATATGCTAAAAGGACTCGCAGGGATTCCCTTCCTTGGAGCTTTCGCAATCGGCTGGTGGAGAAAAAGGAGAAAAGACCATTACCTGAAAAATGTATTTCTGCAGGAGCTTGACATTGATTCGAGCGCACCGGAAATCCCGGCCTCGCCTCCAAAGGACCGGGTCATCCGCCTTGGAATAATTGGTGCCGGAGGCAGGGGATCACATCTTTTACGTGGTGCAGGATTTGCAGATCCTGAACTAATCCAGCGTTGGAAGGAAGCATCTGCACTTGACCGAGGGGACAAGAGATATGAGGATTACCTGGCACAGGAAGACCTTAATGTGGAGCTGAACGGGGTATGCGATATTTATGATGTCCGGGCCGAAAAAGCATTGTGGGCTTCAGGGAATATAAAGCGGGAAGGAACTGATGCAGATTTTCTCCCTAAGGCAAAAAGATACCATACTTACCAGGAATTGCTGGCAGCCGATGATATTGATGCTGTTATTATAGGAACCCCGGACCACTGGCATGCCCAGATGACAATCGATGCCGCAAAAGCCGGCAAGCATGTGTATGTTGAAAAAGGTATGACCCGGCTCCTGGATGAGACCTACGATATGGTAGCTGCTGTAAAGGAAAGTGGTATCTGCTTCCAGCTTGGTCACCAGGGAAGGCAGACCGAAAGTTACATCAAGGCAAAGGAGGCAATTGATAAAGGCCTGCTGGGAAAGATAAACCTGATAGAGGTCTGTACGAACCGGAATACTCCCAACGGTGCGTGGCAGTATAAAATTGATGAAGAAGCAGGTCCGCATAATATTGACTGGGAACAGTTCCAGGGACCCTATTCAGATCATCCGTTCAGCCTTGAACGCTTTTTTCGCTGGAGATGCTGGTGGGATTACGGGACCGGATTGTCCGGCGATCTGTTTACACATGAATACGATGCAATCAACCAGATCATGGGACTTGGAATCCCTAATTCCGTAGCATCATCAGGGGGCATTTATTTTTTCAAGGACGGGCGTGAGGTCCCAGATGTATGGCAGGTTGCCTGCGAATACCCGGATCGTGATCTTACCCTGCTCTACAGTGCATCCCTTGCCAGCAGCAGGGATCGCGGAAAGGTAATTATGGGTCATGATGGGCATATGGAACTTGGTAACTCCCTGACGGTATGGCCTGACAGGGATTCAACGAGGTTCAAAAAAATGATCAGTCAGGGGATTATAGATCCCCAGCGTCCACTCTATTCCTACGTGCCCGGAAAGAAAAATGTAGATGCAGTTACCTCGGCAACAGAAGCGTACTTTGCCGGAAGGGGACTCCTGTACACATATCGTGGAGGTCGCCGGGTCGATACCACGCATCTCCATGTAAAGGAATGGTTTGATGCGATCAGGACCGGAACCCAGCCGAGCTGCAACATTGACCAGGGTTTTGAGGAAGCTATTACCGCCCAGATGGCACTCATCGGCTACAGGCAGAACCGTGTAGTTTTCTGGGATGCAGAAAAGCAGAAGATTGTTTAAAACCCACTATTGTATAATTGGCGGGATAATAATATATTTAAGGTTTCATTTTCAGATACATGGCTCGCAAACGCTACCACTTTGACCCAGAACAACTGTCGCTTACACGGGTTCGTAAAAGCTTTAAAGAAAAGCTGACCCGAACCGGGAGTTATGTATTGTTTAGCCTTACCATCGGAGTAGCAGGTTTTTTCCTTACCACCGGAATTATTACTACTCCAAGAGAAAAAAACCTTATTGTACAGAATGAGAACCTGCTGAGTCTCTATTCAAGTCTGGATCAGCGACTTGATGTATACGATCGTACCCTGACAGCCATTAAAGTACTGGATGACAGTATTTACAGGGCACTTGTTGGCAAAAATCCGCTTCCCTGGTCACTCCGCGAAGCAGGTGTGGGCGGACATGAACTGGAACTCGGACTTAATGTTTCAGGCTACCCAGATCGGGTGATCACAACCGCCGAGAGGATAGACCGACTGGATTCCCATCTAAAAGTCCAGGAAAGCTCCTACAGGTATGTCATGAAAGAGGCCTTAAGAAATTCTACAAAGCTCAACCATTTGCCCGCTATAATGCCAGTATCAAATGATGACCTGCTTCTAACAGGATCAGGATTTGGAATGCGGTTGCATCCCATTCTTAAAATCTGGCGGCCTCATGAAGGCATTGATTTCTTTGCATACATAGGGAAAGATGTTTATGCTACAGCCGACGGCAGAGTTTCAGATGTCAGGTTTTCCGAAACCTTTGGTAATGTCGTTGAGATTGACCATGGTTTTGGTATTGAGACCCTTTATGCCCATCTGAGTTCATTTAATGTAAGGAAAGGACAACGGGTGTTAAGAGGTAATGTAATCGGAAAAGTAGGCGATACTGGTTTGGCATCGGGACAACATTTGCATTATGAGGTTCATATACATGGGAAAGAAGTGGACCCTGTAAACTATTTCTTTAATGATCTGACAGCTGAAGAATACAAGAAGATTGTCGCCATTTCCCAGGCGTATGAAATGAGTATGGATTAGAATATGAGAGCAGGGACAGCGGGATTGATTCTTCTCGGAGGAATAATTGCATTCAGTATAATTTTCACGAAAGGCCGTTCGCAGGGAATCCCTCCTGTGAACCAAACTATTCCACATGATACAACATCAGTAGAAAAATCCATAATCCGGTTTGATGAATTCCTGAGGCGAAACCTCGACAGCATGGGTACCGTTGGGGCTGCAGCTACCATATTCCACGGGGAGGATATCATGTATACCCTCACCTATGGTGTAAGACGTGCCGGTACTTCGGATTCGGTCAACCAACAAACAGTGTTTCGGCTTGCCTCGGTTTCAAAGGGATTTGCAGGGGTTCTTCTGTGCAAGTTGCAGGAAGAGGATAGGCTGGATCTAAACGACAAGGTGATTAAATATATCCGGGATTTCAGGCTCAAGGATTCAGTAAATACATATGATCTCTCTGTGAGACATTTGCTGAATCATACCTCTGGATTGGTACCACATGCCTATGATAATCTTGCCGAGGCCGGACAGGATATTGATGAGATCCTCCCCCGCCTCGTGGAAGTTGACATTGCTGCTCCTCCGGGTGAAGTATATGGCTACCAGAATGTATTGTTCAGCCTTACAGATACTATCGCAAGGCTGGCTACGGGACAGACGTATTCTGATCTAATGGATGAGAATATCTTCGGTCCTCTGCAAATGGAAAATGCCTCAACAGGTTTCCGGAATCTGGTATGGAATTCCAATGTGTCGTTTCCCCATTCAAGAAGAAATGGTGAATTCTATCCCCTACCCCTTCATACGGGTTATTATAATCTCCTGCCAGCCGCAGGGATAAATGCCAGCATTGAGGACATGGGAAAGTGGCTCAAGGCATTGCTCGGTAATTCCCCCGATATAATAGACCCGGAGATACTGCATCTCATTACCAGTCCTGAGATAAACACTCCCCTAAGAAGGGCATACACAAGGCACTGGGACGCGATTGACGGCCGCTATTACAGCTTTGGATGGAGGATCTTTGATTACAAGGGTTACCGGATCATTTACCACGGTGGCTATGTGAGGGGATACCGTGCTGAAATAGCATTTTGTCCGGAGCTAAGGACGGGACTTGCTTTCCTTCAGAATTCACCCAATGGGGTGGCATCAAAATGCGTGCCCACTTTTTTCAATATGTTAATTGAGGAACTTTAAAGCTCACGCAGCCAAATATTCCGGTAGCTGACTGGATTGGAGTGTTCCTGCAACATAAGAGATTGTTTTATATCGTGAGCCTCATAGGGTGGTTGTCCTATATATTCCGAAGGCCCCTTTATAGAAATATGATTCTGGATCAGTACTCCATTATGAAGTACAGTCAGTTTTGCCGGGGAAAACAGGGTGCCATTTTCATTAAACCTGGGTGCAGTATAAATAATATCATATGTCTGCCACTCCCCGGGAGGCAGGCAGGCATTCACAAGCGGAATGTGCTGCTTATAAACAGAACCGGCCTGTCCATTTGGATAGGTGATATTTTCATAATTATCAAGTACCTGCACTTCGTAGCGTTGCTGGAGAAAAACACCGCTGTTTCCCCTGCCCTGTCCCTCGCCGACAACCTCAGCCGGGGTTCTCCATTCAATATGCAGCTGCACATCTCCAAAGCCCTTTTTGGTCTGAATCTCGCCATTGCCTTTTACCACTGTAATTATACCATCCTTTACCTCCCATCCTGCGGGTCCTCCATCCG
>SDBV01009050.1_pt1 | contig 13307 bp, 15 predicted proteins | sample 2277081 | NCBI WGS metagenome assembly SDBV01 (sample SAMN10402039, study PRJNA504765) | marine sediment metagenome | isolation source: marine sediment core GS10_PC15, 223 cmbsf | place: Arctic Ocean: Southern Knipovich Ridge | collected 2010 | reverse complement strand
TATCTATCTATTATCAGCCTGGTCTTAGCTGTTTTTGGGATAGTTCACCAGAAATTGTTCACATCTGGAGGATGGTTCGACTGGAAACAATTCTCCCATCACGAATCACTGATAGGTATTGCCTTTATTGTTGTCATTACTTCATTGATGGCATATCTTTTGGAGCGTAGACAGGACAAAAAGTGGAAAGACCAAAACAGTAGAGAGGAATGATTTAAGGGCACGAAAGTTATGGGGGGAATGTTATCTCTACACTTCAGGATTTTAATAAAATTTTAGTAACATCTTTATGGGTAATTAATTCTGGAGTTTTAATATGAGTGTAGTTTAGACAAAGGAGAGTAATAATGATTAAAGCCGCTATCAAGTTTCGAAATAATATGATTATGGTGTTTGATGAGAACGGGGAGCAAATCCCTAAATATCAGGGTAAATATGAGGAAATGAAAGGAAACATCTTAAAAGATGCTCCACCAGACATAATATTTGCTCATGGTTTTAGTGATGACGGTGAGTTACGGAAAGTTTCAAGAGAAGAATGGTAGCCAGCAATTGCCACAAGTAGCTTTGTAAATGTGCTAATATGCGAAATCGTTATTTTTTAGCCAATATTATAGTTATAGGTTTATCTATGGCATTCCTGGTTCACTTCGGTCTTATTGCCTATTTCGGACAGGTGGTTATAAGTGAACCTCATCCAGTTATTTTAGCTCTGGAGATGATTGGGCTAATCTTCTTAATAGTTTTTGCTTTTCTTAATCTAGTGAGATAAGTTCCTTAGTGTGGCTAAATGTGCTTCATAAACTCACTTCCTTACCTCAGTATTTCTCCGAAATCTAGTTCCACCAGCATCTATAACATCCTGATACTGCCCTAACCTGGTGTCATTGACCATTCTGCCTAAATTAGTTCTCTACCTCTGGTGAACCCTGCCAACCCCCTTTAATCCACCCTTGTAAAGGGTTTCTGTCACCAGATTTGCTTTTTACCAGGGTGCGTCATATAATAAATATTGACTACTGGCAATATTTATGCTTTTATGATACAAATAGCATAAATATAGACTTATGAGAGAGCCGGGCTGTGGAAATGAAAAATATAGTCGCAGAGCATGATGCTACCGCTCTTGATTCACTTCTGAAGAAGGTGTATCAGGACAAAGGGTATGATTTCCGTGAGTATAAGCGTGCAACGGTGATGCGTCGCCTGGAGAGGAGACTTCATGCCACAGAAGCAAAAACATACCTGGACTACATGCGGTTTCTGGATGCTCACCCACAAGAATATCAGAAATTTGTTGATGCCCTTACCATAAAGGTAAGTGGTTTCTTTAGGAGTCCATACTCCTTTGAGCAAGTAGCCAAGCTGGTGTTACCCGAACTGGTGTCAGGCAAAAGAAAGCGAGGAGAGCGTAATCTGAGGTTCTGGAGCACTGCCTGTGCCCGTGGTGAAGAGCCCTACTCTATAGCTATACTACTTGCTCAGTCCCTGGGACACGAACTAAAGGACTTTGATATATCAATCTATGCTACTGATATTGGCCAGCAGGCTCTTGAAAAGGCGCAGGCAGGGATATACTCTCCAAGAGATGTTGAGGGTCTGTCTTCTGCCATCCTCAAAGGTTATTTTACCCATAGCGTTGAAAACTTTGAGATAATGGCTAATATCAAGCAAATGCTCCATTTCTCTTATTTTGATCTGACCTCAACTACTCAGCCACCCTTTATGGAACTGGACTGCGTATTCTGTTGCAATGTTTTGATATATCTGCAAAGCCAACTCCAGGAGAGGGTGCTTAATATGCTTTATGATTCACTGGCTACCCCCGGTTACTTGATTCTGGGAGAAGCTGAGACACTAACAGGCAGGCTGTATGAGAAGCTGGAACACCTGAATAACAAGGCAAAGATATACAAGAAAAAGGCTGGGGCCAACTAAAACAACAGCCCAAGGAGAACGGTAAGATGACACAGCAATTAGTTTTGCCCGAGAATGAATTAGCCCGAAAAGCAGGCGCAATCAAGATTCTTGCCCTGGGTATGCTGACTGCGGCGGGAGTAGGGGAAATCATAGCTATAACAATCTGGTTTTATAATCCCGCGTTTTTGATTATCCCCCTTACCCTGGCGGTTATTACTGGAATAGTCATTAGCTTGGTAACCTACTGGCTGGTCAGAATTGGTAAGGTACAAGCCGCTGGCTACTTTTTCGTCATCGGTTTTCTGATGGAGGATACTATTATTACTACCCTGTTCGGGGGTTTTACCGGTCCAATGTCTATCAGCTATCTGTTTCCTATTCTCGTTGCCGGTATAGTAATAAGTATGAACGCTAGTTTCTACACTGCTACCCTGGCTGTTGTGCTCTATCTGACCACGATCCCACTGGAACAAGCCGGCCTTCTACCTCAGTTAATTGGGTCAGAAGGGAAAGAGGGCGTTATCCCAATCCTGACTGTTCTCATTCGTGTGGTGTTCTTTTACCTAATTGCTTTCCTGAGCTGGTTTGCCGCCAGCCGTCTAAACCGTGCTCTCCAAAGCACTCGCCTTTACGCTAATGAACTAAAGAAGGCTAACGAGCAGCTTCAAGCCAGTGAGGAAGAGCTTAGGGCATCAAATGAGGAACTTCAGGCTACTGAAGAGGAATTACGTGCTGCCAACGAAGAGCTTCAGACAGCCAACGAGGAGCTAATAGAGACGCAGGAGCAGCTAATCCGTTCGGAGAAGCTAGCAGCCATAGGACAACTGGCAGGAGGGGTAGGGCATGAGATTAGAAACCCACTGGGTGCCATCAAGAATGCCGTTTACTATATAAGAGGGAAGGTGGAGAAGAGTGAACTAGAGCAGAAAGAGCCGCGGGTTATGGAATTTCTGGATATCGTGGACGACGAGATAAACACCTCCAATAAAATCATCAATGACCTGCTGGGATTTTCCCGTGTGGGGAAGCCAGCCGTCTCACCGTCCCAAATAAAGAAGGTAATTGAGGATGGCCTCGCACGGGCATCCATTCCAGAGAACATTGAGCTGATTAAAAAGCTGGACACTGACCTGCCCGAGGTCAACATAGACCCCGACCAGATTCAACAGGTATTGGTGAATATGATTTTGAATGCTGTGCAGGCTATGCCTGAAGGGGGTAAGCTGACAATAGAAGCCAAGGCGAAGGAGAAGTTCCTGGAGGTGGAGATTTCTGATACCGGTTGTGGGATACCTCAAGAAGCCATAGGTAAAATCTTTGACCCCCTGTTTACCACCAGGGCCAAGGGCATTGGGTTGGGACTAGCGGTGTGTAAGACAAGCATTGAGAGACACGAGGGGTACATTGAGGTAAAGAGCGAGGTGGGGAAAGGGACTACCTTTACTATAAAGTTACTACTTAAGGCAGAATAAGATTTTATTAAAAAGTGATGCTGGAGGTGAATAATGGGAAAAACTAATATCTTAGTAGTTGATGACCTTCGGAGCATGCGCCTGACCCTGGGAGGGATACTTGAGGATAAGGGGCACAATGTGGTCACCGTGGAGGATGGTTACCAGGCTATTGAGGCGGCAAAGAAGACCCACTTTGATGTTATTTTTATGGATATAAAAATGCCAGGAATAAACGGAGTCCAAACCTTCAGGGAGGTTAAAAAGATAGACCCCCAGGCAGCGGTAATTATGATGACCGCCTATTCGGTGGAGGATTTAGTGAGGCAAGCTCTGGAGGAGGGAGCCTACGCAATTATCTATAAACCATTTGATATCAGTAAAATCATAGTTATTATTGACGAATTGCTTAAGGAAAAAACCCTCATTCTAGTGGTTGACGACCAGTTTAGTGATAGGGAAGCACTAAAGGCAATACTGGAGGATAAGGGATACCGGGTGGCTACCGCTAAGGATGGAGCTGAGGCTGTACAAATGGTAAAGGAAAGGCATTATGACATTATCTTTCTGGATGTTAGGCTGCCTAATATGAATGGTGTTGAGACCTTTGAGCAGGTTAAGGAAATTGACCCCCAGGCAGCGGTAATTATGATGACCGGCTACACTGAGGATGATTTAGTTAAAAGAGCAGTAAGCCATGGTGCTTATACCTGTATCTATAAGCCCTTTGATATGGAGAAATTGATCGGGCTGGTAGAAGATATAACCGGGGAGAAGAAGAAATGATGCCAGAGACTGCCAGCATTCTGGTGGTAGAAGATGAAGTTGGGATGCAGACAACCCTATGTGCGATACTGGAAGATAATGGGTATGAGGTTATAGGATTGACAAGCGGGACTGAGGCTTCGGAGATGATAAGAAGCCGTTCCTTTAATGTCATTATTACCGATATAAGGTTGCCTGATGTTAGTGGGATGGAGATACTGGAGCTAGCTAAGGAGATAAACCCTGATGTGGCAGTAATTATGATGACTGGCTATGCCAGCATTGAAACGGCAGTGAATGCTATTAATGAGGGAGCCTATGCCTATTTTGTCAAGCCTGTTAATCCAAATGAAATAAAGACCACCATCACTAACGCTCTAAAGCAACAAAGGCTTTTACTGGAAAATAAAAGGCTTGTGGAGAGTTTGCAACGGTCTAACAAGTTATTATTTGAAGCCAACGAAGAATTAAAAAGGGCGACTCAGGCAAAGTGTGAGTTCATGGCTAATATGTCTCACGAACTACGCACCCCGCTCAATATCATTATCGGCTTTTCTGAATTGATGATAGATAAAGTGCCCGGAGAAATTAATATTGAACAAGGACAGTGCCTTACCGATATCTTGACTAGTGGTAAGCACCTGCTTAACTTAATCAATGAGGTTCTTGATATTTCTAAGATAGAATCGGGTAAGATGGATCTCAAGACGACAAATTTTGCGCTCTCCCGCTTAATAGAATTGTTAAGAAATACTATGATACCCATGCTCACCCCCAGAAAGCAAAGCCTTGACGTTGAGGTGGAAGAGGGTCTCCCTTTGGTTCACGCCGATAAAGCTAAAGTAAGACAGGTGCTCCTTAACCTACTGGACAATTCGACCAAGTTTACTTCTGACGGAGGTAAGTTGAAGGTTGAGGCTATCAGAAGGGATGATTGGTGTCAGGTCAGTGTGATTGATAATGGCATCGGTATTAGTAAGGAAGACCAGGAAAGGGTATTTGAGCCTTTTTGCCAGCTGGACAATTCTCTACCAGAGGATAAGAAGGGGACTGGATTAGGGCTAACACTTGCTAAACAAATTATCGAAAGGCACGGCGGGCAAATTTGGGTAGAGAGTGAATATGGAAAGGAAAGTCGGTTTACCTTTACCTTACCATTGGCAATATCCAGCTTGACAGATTCAAGATAGAGAAACAGGTGATGAACGAGAAGATACTAATTGTAGAAGACAACCCCAAAAATATGAGGGTGATTGAAATGACCCTCAGAACCAGAGACTACACTCTGCTTAAGGCCACTGATGGGCAAGAGGCACTGGATATGGCTATGAGAGAGCGACCAGATCTCATTATAATGGACCTGCGCCTTCCCAAGATGAGTGGGCTTGAGGTAACCAGGAAGCTCAGGGAGACTCCAGGATTTAACCGTATCCCCATTATTGCGATTACCGCTTATGTTATTAAGGGAGATAAAGAGCGGGTTATCAACGCTGGGTTCGATGCATATTTACCCAAGCCCTTTAACACCCGTGAATTCCCCGGACTGGTTGCACAAGTAATGCTACAACGGCAAAAAGATAACACTTAGCACCAAGGAAAATGGGAAAGAAAGTTCTTGTAATTGATGATGAGCCTGCCTTTGTTAGACTGGTTGATCAGGCTCTTACCCAGAAAGGGTACGAAGTGCTCAAGGCTGGTAGTGGGCAAGAAGGCTTACGGCTTTTATTTGCCCAGAGACCAGAACTGGTGCTTCTGGATATGGTGATGCCTGGAATGGATGGCTGGGAGACCTGCAACCGCATCCGTGATATCTCTGATATCCCCATTATTATTATCACTGGTAAACGGAGTGGTGAGGATGAGGTGGTGCGCGGACTTGACTACGGGGCTGATGACTACCTTACTAAGCCAGTGGGGAGAAAAGAGCTGTTAGCGAGGGTGAGGGCAATACTACGGCGTGCTGAGTCACCCTCCTCACTGGAGGCGAAGAAGAAGATTACCTATTATGATGACTTTCTTAGGGTGGATATTGCTGAACGGAAGGTCATTGTGAATGGAAAGCAAGTGAAGCTAACCCCAAGGGAATTTCGCTTGTTTGCCTTCCTCGTGGAGAATGCTGATCGTATTCTTACCCACAAACAACTCTTGGAGAGGGTATGGGGCTGGGAGTATACTGATGACCTGGATTATGTACGCATTTATATCTCACACTTGCGTCAGAAGATAGAACCGGACTCTGCTCTACCCAGATATATTATCACTGAACCAGGAGTTGGCTACTACTTTCAGAAATCCAGTTGAGGCACGGCAGCACATTGGAGCCAGCGAATGGATTCGAACCATCGACCTGCGGTTTACGAAACCGCTGCTCTACCATCTGAGCTACGCTGGCATTGAAGCTAAAATTCAGTTTCTACGGGACTTTATGTCTACAATTGGCGTTAAACTGGCGTTATTATTTTGAGACCCACCACTAACGCAAGCTGGAAGCACTTCGTCTAATAACGCCATAGCATCGCTTTGCATCCCCTCAATTATATGGCTGTAGGTATCCATTGTAAAGGCTACACTAGCATGTCCCAGAGCCTCACTGATAACTTTAGGCTTTGCTTCACGTAGTAGTATAGGTTGGCGAAGGTGTGTCTCAGGGCATGGAATCTTACGCCATTTAGGCCCGCTTGTCTGGCCATTCTATCGAAGACATGGCTTAACACACCGGGGTCAATCGGTCTCCCTTCAACCTCACTGGGGGTTAAGGTGCGCATGGCTTTTTTACATGGTGAGGGCGGGTCAACAAATTCTGCGGGGTTACGTCCAAGATAACTTTGACGGACAGCATACTATAAGGATTGAGACAATACACGGTGCTGATGGTGAGCAGTCCGAGCCGATAGCTTTTCACAAGCTTTGCCGTAATAGTACTGTATTGCTTGTGGGTGAAGGTGCTTTAGTTGAAGTTGTCCTGGAGCCGGTATTAAGTGGCGCTCTATGATACTCTGATAGCCATCAAGGGTGCGCTGTGAGCATTTAGTCTTGACATAGCCTTTAAACACTCTAAACCATTATATCTGTGCCTGATAGCTACGCAGATCTTTCGTTTATTCTGTTACAGGAATAGAACCAAGATTACACCCAACCACATCATACAGCAGGATTAAAAATAGCACTGGGGTAGGCTGAATTATGCGTAATATGAAAATCGACTTTGCCTATAGACCAGAAGTAAGTCCTGAAAACCATATGGTTCTCGATAAACAACATCAAGCAAATTTGCCAAGTGTTTTTAGGGTTATTTTTGATTAATATTTGTGTTTTTACATAGTTGTGTTATATTTGGAATATGATTTGGAGGGTTGATTTTTATACTGACAAGAATGGCAACCAGCCTGTAAAAGATTGTATTTTAGGAGAATCCAAGACAGCGATAGCAGAAATCATACACGTATTCAAGTTGCTAAGAATCAATAACGTAACACTAGGAATGCCTTACGTTAGAAAAATAGACAAGTCGGGCCTTAGAGAACTCAGGATACGGCATGGCTCCGATTTATACCGTATTCCATATTTTGCTCACACGGGACGTATGTTCATCCTGTTGCATTTTATTAAGAAAAAGAGCGATGAAATGTCCGAAGGTGACAAGAATATTTCTATTAAAAGGATGCGTGACCACATTTTGCGGCATACGGGGAAAAAAGACAATTAAAACACTTGACAAACATAACACATATGTTATAATATATGTTGATTAAGAAGGATGGTAATAAAATGAAAAATAATAAACCTACTAGTTATGAGGAATTTGAGGCAGAATTACTGCAAGACCCAGAGATTCGCAAGGAATATGATGCGTTAAAACCGAAATACGCTATGATACAAAGTTTGATAGAACGAAGAAACCAATTTCATATGAGTCAAACGAAACTTGCTGCGATTATTGGAACTCAACAGCCCGCCATAGCAAGATTGGAAAACGGTGGTCACAACAGCACCATAGGCACACTGCTTAAGGTCGCCGATGCACTTGATTTAGATGTGGAACTTAAACCCCGAGGTGCTGTTACAGTCTAAACTTTAAGGCCTACTCGCCCATCTAGCCGATGCAGCCTTAACAGCTATTTCCTTAGTGCACCTACTACATAAGGAAAATCCCACCTACAGAAACAGCAAGAGGAACTATTACAGTCACCATAGGGATTTGCCATCCAGCTCGTTGTGCTTCTGGGTTTATTTGCTTCCATATCTGATAATAAGGTCTTTGCCACAACACAAGTCCCCACACAGCGGCTAAACTTACAATATTAACTAATAGATTGCTAGTAGTTGCGGATATAGCTACAGTAAGTATGAAAAAGATGATTATAGATATAATTATTGTTGGCCACATGAGTCTATAGAATCCCATTCTACGCCAGTTTAATCCGGCAATGATGCCAGCAGCACCTAAACCACCCAAGAGAGAAACAATTAATAAAGTTCCCCACCCCCACGGTGCCCTGCCTGCTGGAGTTGCTTCCATCGCTTCATCTGTTTTAGACTCTAATGGTTCTTCATGTGACATATTTCACCTCTAACTAGAAGGTGGAGATACTTAAGTATAACTTATATATGTTGGAGTTTGACACTAATCCATTCCTAGAAATTTGGCGTTATTTTGGCGTTAAACTAAAAAACACTGGTTATCACTAAACCTTACTTTAGCTTTAAAACAGGCTTTTAGCAATTGACACAAAAGTTCTATTTCGTATCTAAAACCACTATTTAGCATAACAAGCTTAGAATTACGAAACCGCTGCTCTACCATCTGAGCTACGCTGGCATTATCTAAATTCAGATAGCAAGACCTTTGCCCTTATGCCTTTTTTGACTTCATCCTGGCCTATGCTCAGTTCACCAGTCTATTTCCAGCACTTATTTAGCAGCCGAGAGTTTATAGTTATTACTTTATCGGTTACTTTCCTTAGCTGCATGGAAGTTCGTTCTTTACCAAATAGTGCTACTTCTAGGTTCTTCCCGTTATCCTTTACTGCCTGGATGGCACCGACATAATCATTATCACCAGCAACCAGGATAGCCACATCATAATTGTTCTTAAAACTATGCGTTATCATATCAGTAGCTAATTGTATATCAACCCCTTTTTCATAAGGTGGCGAACCGGGCCAATTATTATACACCAAACGTCCCAGACGCAGTTCAGTGTAAGGTATTGCCGTTATACTGGCGAAGTAGTTTTGCTGGTTCCGGTACCGCTCTGGCTCTTCCTTTTGTCCCACCCTGGCATTATAGTAATAGATTCTTATTAATCGGCGCTTGTCTAAAAGCTTATTGCAAAACTTGCCTACATCTAAATCAGTTCTCTTAAAAAAATTCTTAAGAGAATGGTACAGGTTGCTGCCATCAATAAATATCATTACCCTTTCTGTCTTATCGCTCACATATCACCTCCTTTCAATACTATTTTGTATTATGTTTACTACATCGTCAATTATATAGCCTCTGGAAAAGAATTGCGAATGGGGATAGTGCGGCTGGTAATGTAAACGAGAGGGATAATGAGTGATAGATTTAAGCAGGAGATTTCAGCAACTACTGCTAAAATAGGCTTCCAACTTCCTTTTCTCATTATACACGCTACAGTGTATTTTATCAAGGGTTTTTATTTAGCACTTGGTATACCCACAGCTAGGGCAGATGAAGCACCCTTCCTGGTAGACCAGCATATTACTGCATTCAGGGCACTGCCCGGCTAGGTTTTTGGCTAAGCCGTAGTCCTGGAATTTGGGCTTATTATCATCTCCATCTATATATTTCTCCAGGACGCTGGCAATAGCATCAGCACAGGAGAGTATAGACTTGCCTTGACCCCAGGCAATGTTTGGGCACCGGATACCGCGCAGATGTTTTACTATTGAATCTACATCAATCCCAGACCTTAATGCCAGGGAGATAAGCCGGCAGATGGCTTCAAGCTGAGCGGAAGCACAACCACCAGATTTGCCCAGGGTGGAGAAGACTTCACAAATCCCCTGGTCATCCCACGCTACCGATACGTAAAGGGACCCACACCCGGTGTTTACCCTTTTGATTACCGCTGTGGTTTCTTCTGGCCTCTTTCTGGGGGTAAGCCCAGCGCCTTCAATCTTCTCTGCTTTCGCTATCTTGCCCGTGGTTAATACCTGTGCTTCACGGCTCCTATCCCGGTAAATGGTTATCCCCTTTAATCCCTCTTTATAAGCCATCATATACACTTTAGCTATGTCTTCCCTGGTAGCCTCCTGGGGGAAATTAACCGTTTTAGACACAGCATTGTCAGTAGATTTTTGAAAGGCAGCCTGTATCTTGACATGCCATTCCGGGCTTATTTCATGGGCAGTAACAAATAAACGCTTGGTTTCTTCGGAGATGCCTTCAATATCGTGGAGTTTTGTCCCAGCGGCTAGCTGCTGCATGAGCTCCTCAGAGTAAAAACCCTGGCTCTTGGCTACTCCCTCAAAGTAAGGGTTCACCTCTACTAGTTGGTCACCATCAAGGATATTTCGGACATAGCTCAGGGCAAAAAGAGGCTCAATACCGCTGGAGCAGCCAGTTATTATGCTCAGGGTGCCGGTAGGAGCAATGGTAGTGCATGAGGCATTTCTTATCTTGAGACCACTGGGGACGTCATAAATGCTACCGCTAAAGGCAGGGAAGACGCCGCGTTCCTTGGCTAATCCTACCGAGGTTTTACGTGACTCTTCAGTTATAAAGTGCATGATATTAGACGCAACTTGTAGCGCCTCCTCAGAGTCATAAGGAGTGCCTAGCTGAATTAACATATCAGCAAAACCCATCACCCCCAGTCCTATTTTCCTGGACTTCCTGGTCATCTCCTCTATTTGAGGTAAAGGGAATTTATTGACATCAATGACATTATCCAAAAACCTGACGGCAATCTTTACCGTCTTAGCTAGCTTGGGGTAATCAATCTCAAATGCTCCATTTTTACTTCGCAGCATCTTACTCAGATTAATAGAGCCTAGATTACATGATTCGTAGGATAGCAGGGGCTGCTCACCACAGGGGTTGGTAGATTCAATAATGCCTAACTGTGGGGTAGGATTATCCTGATTTATTCGGTCGATGAAGATAATGCCCGGGTCTCCTGTTCTCCATGCCATATCCACTATTTTGTCAAATACCTCTTTTGCGTTAAGCTTACCCGCCACCTCTTTAGTGTGTGGATTTACCAGATTATAGTCGGTGCCAGCCTCTACTGCTTCCATAAATTCGGTAGTTATGGCTACCGAGAGATTGAAGTTAGTGAATGCAGTAGAGTCTTCTTTAGCAACGATGAACTTCATAATGTCTGGGTGGTCAACATTAAGGATTGCCATGTTTGCCCCTCGGCGCATCCCCCCCTGCTTAATGACATCTGTGGCAGTATCAAAGGCTCGCATGAAAGAAACAGGACCGCTGGCTACCCCCCCCGTAGAACCAACCCTATCCGTTTCCGGTCTTAGTCTGGAGAAGGAAAATCCGGTCCCACCACCACTTTTGTGGATAAGGGCAGTATGCTTTACAGCATCAAAGATGGACTCTATTGAGTCTTCAATGGGAAGGACAAAGCACGCTGAAAGCTGCCCTAACTCCCTCCCGGCATTCATCAGGGTAGGGGAGTTAGGCAAGAACTCTAGATTAGCTATCAACTGGTAGAATTCCTCTTCCCTTGCCTTGGTATCTGCTTTAGGGTTGTAGATAAGATCAGCGGAGGCAATGGTGTGGGCGACACGACGGAACATTTCCTCGGCTGTCTCAATAACCTGCCCCTGTTTATCTTTCCTTAGATATCTTCTTTCCAGAACCTGCAGTGCGTTATCGGTGAGGATGACGCTGGAAGCAACTCGAACCTTTGGCTCGGCAGGAATAACAGGCACCTCTTTAGTCTGAGTTTCTATTTCAGGCTTAATCTCCTCTGGCTTGACTACATTAGTTGGTTCAATCACTGCTTCAGTCTCCTCTCGTTTATCTGGTTCCTCACCGGTTAAAATTTCTCTCACCATAGCTTGAATCTCAATATCTGTGGGTAAGCGCCTCTGTTGGCGCCGGGACTTCGGCACCAGATGTTCCATTCCGGGTAAGGGGTGTGGCCGTTCTAAGCGTTCAATCACCTGGGCGGTGAGTTGCTCAATCAATTGTCTATCGGGCATACCCATAGACTCAGCAGCGGCAAAGATAGCCTTGGCAATCTGTGTTCGATTGATTAATTGTTTATTTTGTGACTGATTATCTGGGTTCATTTCCGAATCCTCCGGCGACTCTTAGCTGCTGCCCCTAGCTTCTCGGCGGGGAGTAGTGATAGCTGACTGCTGGGAAGAGAGGCACTTACTTCACTATCGACCAGGGTATCTATTTCCTGTTTCAGGGCGGTGATATCAGTGAACTCCCGGTAGACGCTGGCAAAACGAATATAGGCAATATAGTCCAGGCTCTTTAGCCTTTCCATTACCATATCACCGATAACAGTGCTGGGTATCTCAGCCTTACCTATGTGGTAAAGCTCAGTTTCTATATCATCGGCAAGCTTATCAACAGTACCAGTAGGCAGTGGTCGTTTTTCACAGGCTTTACGAATACCGCTTAGCAGCTTATTTCGGTTAAACACCTCACGCCTCTCGTCTTTCTTAATCACAAAAAGGCTAGCTGGCTGTAATCGCTCATAGGTGGTGAAACGGGAATCGCAGCTTAAGCACTGACGCCGGCGGCGTATGCCCTCACTTACATCACGAGAATCTATAACCTTGGAATCATGATAACCACAATAGGGACAATTCATAACTCAACCTTACGCTATATTGTATAATGAAATTATCCTACCACAATATATAGTATTTGTCAAGCCCCTATTCGGAATTTTCCCAGGGTTTGGCAAGACAATAATTCAAATAGAATTTGATAGCTATAATCTAATCATTTATACTGAATTAACTGCGGAGGGGTGTCCGAGTGGTCTATGGTGACGGTCTTGAAAACCGTTGTCGGTGCAAGCCGACCGTGGGTTCGAATCCCACCCCCTCCGCCATTCTGAAGCTAAACTAAGATAAAATGCCCCCGAACGGATATTACGATATTGGGGGTATTTTAGTTTTTGCTAACCGTTTGCTAACGTGAAGTTCTAAAATAGTGCAGAAA
>SDBV01009049.1_pt1 | contig 13307 bp, 12 predicted proteins | sample 2277081 | NCBI WGS metagenome assembly SDBV01 (sample SAMN10402039, study PRJNA504765) | marine sediment metagenome | isolation source: marine sediment core GS10_PC15, 223 cmbsf | place: Arctic Ocean: Southern Knipovich Ridge | collected 2010 | reverse complement strand
CCGGGAGGGGAACTCTTTTTGTTAAGGAGAAGCTCATGGCAAGTCAGCGAGTTGTGCGTGCCCCACGTGGCACACAGTTAAATTGTAAATCTTGGTTGACCGAAGCACCATTCCGCATGATCCAGAACAATCTGGATCCAGGAGTTGCAGAGCGGCCCGAAGATCTGGTTGTTTATGGTGGTCGGGGCCAGGCCGCTAGAAACTGGGAGGCATATGACGCCATCCTGGAGAGCTTGCGCACATTAGAAGACAACGAAACTTTGCTGGTGCAATCCGGCAAGCCGGTAGCAATTTTCACTACCCATCCAGATGCACCGCGAGTGCTGATCGCCAACTCGAACCTGGTACCCCATTGGGCAACACAAGATCACTTTGATGATTTGGCAGCCAAGGGGCTGATCATGTACGGTCAAATGACGGCCGGCTCGTGGATCTATATTGGAACTCAGGGCATCTTACAAGGCACTTATGAGACCTTAGGATCGCTGGCTCGCCAACGAGGCTGGCCTTCATTGAAAGGGAAATTTGTGCTCACAGCTGGCTTAGGAGGGATGGGCGGTGCACAACCATTAGCCGTTACGATGAATGAGGGTGTCGGGCTGATTGTGGAGGCCGATCCAGACAGGGCGAAAAAGCGTCTGGAGATCGGTTATGTCGACATGGTGGTGGACACGCTTGAAGAAGCGATGACGCTGGTGGAAGAAGCCATTGAAGCTGAGACCCCACAATCGATCGGTTTGATCGGCAACGCGGCCGAGATCTACCCCGAACTGGCTTTACGCGGCGTTGTCCCTGATGTAGTCACCGACCAGACACCTGCCCACGATGTGCTCATGTACATCCCTGCGGGTTTGAGCGTTGCTGAGGCAGATGCCTTGCGATCTAGTGATCTCGCAGAGTACAAACGCCGCTCGATGGAATCGATGGCTCGCCATGTAGAAGCGATGCTCACCTTTCAACGCGCCGGGGCAGAAGTCTTTGATTATGGGAACAATCTTCGTCAAAGAGCTTATGATCACGGTGTCAAAGAGGCCTTTAATTTCCCTGGCTTTGTCCCCGCCTATGTCCGCCCGCTGTTCTGCGAGGGAAAAGGACCGTTCCGTTGGGTGGCGCTATCGGGTGAGCCTGAAGATATTTACACCACCGATCAGGTGGTCATGGCGCTCTTCCCTGAGGATGAGCATTTGCATCGCTGGATGCGCCTAGCTCGCGAGAAAATACCCTTCCAGGGGTTGCCCGCGCGTATATGTTGGCTAGGTTACGGTGAGCGTGCCAAAGCCGGGCTGGCATTCAATGACTTGGTAGCCAGCGGGAAAGTCAAAGCTCCGATCGTGATTGGACGCGATCACCTGGACTCAGGCTCAGTCGCTTCGCCGAATCGAGAGACCGAAGGTATGCGGGATGGAACCGATGCCGTGAGCGATTGGCCGATTCTGAATGCCCTGATCAACGCCGTTGGTGGTGCCACCTGGGTTTCGTTTCACCATGGTGGGGGAGTTGGGATCGGATACAGCCAGCATGCTGGCCAGGTGATCGTTGCTGATGGCACCCCAGAAGCTGCCCGGCGACTTGAACGCGTCTTGACGAGTGATCCTGGGATAGGCATTGTACGCCATGCTGACGCGGGCTACCCGGAGGCGATTGCCGCAGCGAAACGCCACGGGATCAAAATGCCGATGCTGGATGATTCATGAAATCGCCGATCTTATGGTTTGTGCTCACCTTGCTGGCGATTATCGTGGTAACTGCACTGGGACCGGCAGAAAGATCCCTGGGGACGAACGTGCGCGTGGTCTACCTGCATGGAGCCTGGGTATGGGCTGCCTTGATCTGCATATTAGCTGCGGCGGCAGCTGGTCTGGTGGGGTTAATCACCAGGCGTCAAGGGCTGCATTACTGGTCACGGGCTTTGGGCCGTACAGGATTGGTTTTCTGGATCACTTATCTCCCATTGTCGCTGTGGGCGATGCAGACAAACTGGAATGGTTTATTTCTGGCAGAGCCTCGTTGGCGAGTGGCGACAATTTTTACTATCGGCGGATTGGCTCTACAGATCGGCATAACGCTGCTCGAAAAACCCGCCTGGGCTTCAGCATTGAACCTGGTATATGGTGTGATCTTGATGTATGTCCTGCAAACCACTGACCAGGTGATGCACCCAGGATCGCCGATCTTTGGCTCTGGAGTCTGGCGCATCCAGGTGTATTTTTTGGTTTTGCTGGTGCTCACATTGCTGGCTGCCTGGCAGCTGGCACGCCTATGGCGGGGGACTGAAACCCCCGCAAAAGTGCAGGCGACACCCGTTGAATGACAGACGCAAACTTTATCACTGGCTCTTAAGGGTAGATTTTCCGCCAAACCCTTAACCGGATCCGTTAATTAATATCAAGTTGAAATACAACTTCCGTTCCCAGGTCCTAGTCTTCACAGCCACGCGGGTCGTGCTCAACACCATGTATCGCATGGTTTACCCCTTCCTGACAGCTTTCGGCAGAGGGATGGGAGTAGACTTACCTACCTTAGCACTCGCGTTAACCTTACGGTCATTAGCTGGTGCCTTTGGTCCTTTCCTGGCGTCGATCGGCGATAGCCGGGGACGGAAAATTGGCATGCTGTTTGGCCTGTTTTTATTTACCCTGGGGCTGGGTTTGGTTGTCATCTGGCCGACTTTCCCGGTATTCTTGTTGGCGCTGATCCTTTCCATACTCGGGAAATATACTTATGACCCCTCAATGCAGGCGTATCTGGGAGATAGGGTGGTTTACGAGCGGCGCGGGCGCGTGTTGGCGATCACCGAATTAGGATGGTCGCTCAGCTTCATCGTGGGTGTCCCCTTGATGGGATTGCTCATTGCAAGATATGGGTGGGCAGCACCGTTTCCAGTGCTCACTCTGCTGGGATTACTGGCCTTTGGCATATTAGCCTGGATGGTGCCCCGCGATGCGGTCCAATCCGGTATTCAATCTGGATTGTGGGTGAATTTTCGCAAGATTCTCGCTTACCCTCCAGTGCTGGCTGGCCTGGCAATGGCCCTGCTGTTAACCAGTGCAAATGAGATGATCAACCTGGTTTTTGGTGTCTGGTTGGAAAATTCATTCGGATTAATGATCGCCGCCTTGGGAGCTGCTTCAGCGGTGATCGGTCTCTCCGAGCTGGGAGGTGAATCTTTCGCGGCGGTTATCACTGATCGATTGGGCAAACCCCTGGCGATAAGTTTGGGACTTGGATTAAACTGCCTGGCAGTAATGGCATTACCCATTTTGGGGACGAATACAACTGGAGCGTTCGTGGGATTGTTCTTCTTTTACCTTACCTTCGAATACGCATTAGTGAGCAGTGTGCCCATGATGACTGAAGTCATGCCCTCTGCCCGGGCGACTGTCATGGCTGTGACTGCCGCCAGCATGTCAATTGGGCGCGCCATCGGAGCCCTGATGGCAACGCCGCTGTTTCTCTATGGAGAGTCTTCGACCACCATTCCAGATATCTTGCCGAACGCCCTGGCTGCGGTTGTCCTAAATATATCAGCCTTCGCGGCTTTGCGATTCCTGCAGCGGAGCATCAAAAGCCGCTCAGATACCCCTGTGATATAATCCCCCTTCGCAGTATCCTGATTGGGGTGCTGAAACGCAAGAGGAAGAGCCTTCACCCTTAGCCATGCGAACTTCCAAGCGTAATCTAATTTTTATTATCGGCGGATTGCTATTGGCGGTCGGGGCAATCCTGGCTGTGGTTTTTTACCCACAAGCGAAAGAACGCTGGACTGCTCCCCTTGGCCCTGGACTGGGCTTGCCAACCAAAACACCAACAGCGGAATCAATCGCTCTCACTCAGGAATTGAACACTCCGATTGCCGCGGCAAGTCGTTCTGAACTTGATGCAGATCCAGCGCGGGCTGCCAATACAGAAAATACCAGCCTCCCAACTGAGACGCAAGTTTCAACGGCCACACCTGAACCGCTGTGTGGTGGCCCGCCAGCAATGACCATGCTGGCCTTAGGTATCGATGGCGGTGAAGATTATCTGTACGGCCTCTCGGATGTCATCCGCGTCGTGCGGGTTGACTTTGTTACTCCGCAGGTTACCGTGCTGGATTTACCACGCGATTTATGGGTTGAGATCCCCGAAATCGAAGAAGAGCATGGCATCACCCATGGCAAACTAAACCAGGCTTATTTTTATGGCACACCTGGTATGGGCTACTACGAAGGCCCAGGACAAGGTGCGGGTCTGCTGGCACGTACACTGGATGTTAACTTTGGCCTGCGAGTAGACCATTACGGCGCAGTGAATATGCAAACCTTCGTCAAGCTGGTTGACGCCGTGGGAGGCATAGATATTTACCTGCCCACAGATATGGATGGCACACCCGTGGATGATAAGACTGAGGACATGGGATACTTCTACGCCGGGCAGCAACATTTCAACGGTGATCAGGCCCTACGTTTTTCCCGCATCCGTAAGCGATATAATGTCTTCACCAGGACCAGCAATCAAAATATGGTTTTATGTGCATTAAAAGACAAGGTCACCAGTCCGGCGGTGCTGCCGAAAATTCCTCAAATCATCGCTGCTTTCCAGGATGCGATTCTCACAGATCTCAGCCCCGCGCAGCTGGCTCAATTGGCCTGTCTCGCCCCGAAGTTGGATTCTGACAATCTGATCTTCACCGGCATCTCCGAAGATCTACTCACACCTGGCCGAGTTTACAGCCCCCAGCAGAAAGCAGAGACCTTCGTCTGGGAAGCCGATTATGATGTCATCCGTGATATTATCAGCCAATTCTTGGCTGGCAACCTGGTATCAGAATCAGATGGAGCCTCATGCCCATGATGAAAACAAATGATCTTTCAATTGATACCGATCTAACTCGCAAGATCCTGACTGGGTTTATCCAAACTGAGATCACCAGGGCAGGTTTCTCCCGGGCAGTGGTTGGATTATCCGGTGGGATTGACTCGAGCCTTTCGTGCACCCTGGCAGCTGAAGCGCTCGGTGCAGCGAACGTGCTGGGTGTTCGTATGCCTTACGAATCTTCCTCTCCTGAATCGCTCGAGCACGCGCAGCTGGTGATCGAAAAGCTGGGTATCAATTCTCTCACAGTGCCGATCACTGAATTGGTCGACCCGTTGTTTGAACGTTTTCCTAAGGCTGATCACATACGCAAGGGAAACGCCATGGCCCGGGCGCGGATGATCGTTCTTTACGATCAATCACAAGCCTTCGAAGGTCTGGTAATTGGTACTGGGAATAAGACCGAAATCCTGCTTGGTTATACAACTCTGTACGGTGATTCAGCCTGCGCGCTCAACCCGTTGGGAGACCTGTATAAAACCCAGGTCCGCCAGCTGGCGAGAGCCATGGAATTGCCGGAGGTGATCATTGCCAAGCCTCCCTCGGCGGATCTATGGGTCGGTCAGACCGATGAGGGCGAGTTGGGTTTCACCTACGCGGAGGTCGATCAACTGCTGTACCTGCTGGTGGACGAACGTTACAACCCCGATGACTGCATTGCCGTGGGATTCTCCGAGACATTTGTCAGGGCGGTCATTGATCTGATCAAAAAAAATCATTTCAAGCGTATTGCGCCGCCGATCGCTATACTCAGCAACCGTCCTGTTGATTACGATTTCTTATATCTGCGCGACTGGGGAACTTGAGACAAGATGGGGTGGCTTCTCCTCAAATCAGAATCCTTACCATTCAAGCCGTTAATAAAATCTTGGGCTGCTGATCTCTAACTATGCCGCTCCATATCCCGCCCGCATTACACCACCGCTCGTTCCGCCTGCTCTGGATCGGGTTGGCGATCTCCATTGCCGGATCTCAAATGCAGATCTGGGCCTTGCTGTGGCATGTGCGCATCTTAACCGACCAGCCGATCGCATTGGGGGGAATTGGATTGGCGCGCATTCTGCCGATTATCGTCTTTTCCCTGATCGGTGGCGCGGTGGCCGACTCCGCCAACCGCCGCACAGTGCTCTTCATCACCCAAAGTGTGATGGCCTTGGGTGCGTTTGTGCTGGCCTGGCTTACTTTCCAAGGCCAGATCAGCCTGTGGCAGATTTATGCCTTGACCGCCGTACAAGCCACAGCCCTGGCTTTTGATTTACCTGCCCGCCAGGCGCTGGTGCCGAACCTGGTGCCGGCCAAAGACCTATCGAATGCCTTCAGCATGCAAGCGATCGCTTTCCAGGTGGGTTCGATCGTCGGGCCTGCACTGAGCGGGTTGGTGATCGCTTATGGGGGGCAGTACTACACCTATTTGATTAATGCGCTCTCCTTCCTGGCGGTGATCGGCGCTTTGCTGCTGATCGGGCCTATTCCCCAGCGGACACGCGGCAGCGGACGGGTCCAGGTCAAGTACGCGGATATCGTCGAAGGGGTGAAGTTTATACTGGGGCAGCCAGTGATTCTGTCCAGTATGCTGCTGGATTTTTTCGCTACGTTCTTCTCCTCGGCCAACACCTTGATGCCGATCTTCGCTCGCGATATCCTGCATGTCGGGGTAGTCGAATACGGCTGGTTATCAGCAGCCCAATCGATCGGGGCCATGGCTGCGGCAACAATCATCTCCCAGCTTAAAGAAATCCGGCACCAGGGCAGGACGCTGCTGCTCTCAGTAGTCGCTTTCGGTATCTCCACGATCATGTTTGGTTTGTCACGCACTTTCTTCGGGGCGGTGATGGCATTGATCTTCATCGGTGCTTCTGATTCGGTCAGTGCCATCATCCGTAATACCATCCGCCAGCTGCAAACGCCCGATTATATCCGCGGCCGCATGACGAGCATCAACCAGATTTTCTTCCTTGGCGGACCACAATTGGGCGAGGTGGAAGCGGGGTTGGTGGCGCAGTTGTTCAGCGCGCCATTCGCGGTGATCAGTGGGGGTATTGGCTGTATATTGGCGGTGGGCTGGATCGCGCGCCGCTGGCCGCAGCTGAGAAATTACAACGGCGATGAACCGAGTAAAGCCGGTGCCATGGCGGATTAGGTTTTATTAATTTGTCGATTTAAAGACTAGACACGGTTAAGATTATTTCCAAACCCCCTGGAGAGTTCCAGGGGGTTTGGTGTTTGCTGGTAAGGCGTGATATTATAAAAAGTCAACAACCAAATCTGCATATAATCGGGTAGTCAGTGCATCGAGGAAGTACATTGTCAACGCCCTCCCTCAATACTGAACTCTATATCCCTCCCACTCGTCCAAATCTTGTTCCGCGCCCGCGCTTGATCGAGCGATTGAATGGGGGTGAGGCGCAACTCGTTGCAACACGCATCAATGCATTCACCTTTGGATTGTTGATCATTGTTCTGCTATTTACAGCGGCGTGTGACAGTACGGCCACAGTCACGCAGCCCGGAACAGAATCACCCTCGCCCGATGTTAATCTACCGAATGAAGGTATTCAGCTGCAAACCCCTCTCGTTTTGGACAATATCAGATTCGAACACATTACAGTGGAAGATGGTCTCTCTCAAAACGGTGCGTTTGCCATTCTTCAGGACAGCGACGGATTCATGTGGTTTGGGACACAAGACGGCTTAGACAAATACGATGGGCAAAATTTTACGGCTTACCGGCACGATCCGGATAATCCCAACAGCCTGAGCGATAATTGGATTTGGGCAATTCACGAAGACCATTTAGGCGCGCTCTGGATTGGCACGCTGAGCGGCGGACTTGATCGGTACGACAGAGAACTGGATCAATTCACCCATTACCAAAACGACCCTGACAGCCCCCAAAGCTTAAGCGACAATGAAGTCCTGACCATCTCCGAAGACCAGGATGGCGTCCTCTGGATTGGGACACGTGGCGGACTCGACCGTTACGACCGCGAAACTGAAATCTTTACTCACTACCAGCATAACCCCGACGATTCCCGAAGCTTGGGTGCCGCTGCTGTCCTGTCCATCCACGAAACCCGGGATGGAATTCTTTGGGTTGGTACAGAAGGTGGAGGCCTCAGCCGTTTTGACCGTGAAACTGAAACCTTCACACATTTTTCAAACGATCCTGACGATCCCCATAGCTTGAGCGATAATAATATTTGGGCCATTTATGAAGACCCATTCGGGGCGCTGTGGCTAGGTACAGATGGCGGGCTCGATCGATTTGATCGAGAGAGTGAGACATTTACCCGCTTTCAAAACAACCCCGATGATCCCCATAGCTTGGGCCATAATTGGGTGCGAACGATTTTTGAAGACCCATCGGGAGCGCTTTGGATTGGCACCGATGGCGGGGGACTCGATCGTTTCGACCGTGAAACCGAAACTTTTGCTCATTACCAAAACAACCCCGGTGACCCTAAAAGTTTTAGTCACTATTCTGTCTATGACATTTACCAAGACCGGGAAGGTGTACTATGGATTGGAACATACGGCGGGGGCCTCAATAAACTTTTTCTGGGAGGATTGAATTACGCTTATTTCAATCACAACCCCAACGACCCTACTAGTTTAAGTAATAATGATATCCGTGGAATTTACCAAGATCAATCAGGCACGCTCTGGGTTGGAACGAATGGAGGGCTCAATAGATTAGATCAACGGACGGGGCAGTGGCGCCACTACCAACACGACCCCGATGACCCCGATAGCTTGAGCAGCAACATTGTTGGTGATGTCTATGAAGACCAGCAGGGCCTGCTCTGGATTGGCACCTTCGAAAAAGGGCTAAATAGTTTTGATCCGGAGACAGAGCGTTTCACTCGCTATCAAGCGGACCCCAACGATCCATCTAGCCTTAAAGGCAGCGCGGTCACCGAGATTTATCAGGATCAGCTGGGAATCTTATGGATTGGAACCTTAGATGGGGGACTGAATAGCTATGATCGGGAAAGTGGGGGCTTCACTCACTATCAAACCGACGCCAATGATCCTGATAGTATCAATTCCGATTCCATTTTGTCAATTTTTGAAGACCAACAAGGCCTGCTCTGGATTGGAACTTTTGGCGATGGGCTCAATAAATTTGACCGCGAAAACGAGAAATTTACGCACTTTCAGTTTGATCCCAATGACAGCAGTAGTTTGAGTAACAACCTTGTCACTGATATTTATGAAGACCGGGGGGGGAACTCTTTGGATTGGAACCGCTGGCGGACTCAATAAATTTGATCGACAGACGGAGACTTTTAGGCATTATAGAGAGAAAGATGGACTGCCAAATGACCTGGTATACGGCATCCTGGAGGACGAGGGTGGCAATCTTTGGTTGAGCACAAATCACGGCTTGTCCAAGTTTAATTCTCAAACTGAGACCTTTAAGAATTTCGATGTAAACGATGGGCTTCAGAGCAACGAGTTCAATTCGTTTGCTTATCACAAGAGTAACAGCGGGGAGATGTTTTTTGGGGGCATCAATGTGCTTAATGCATTCTATCCGGATCGTATCCAAGAGAACAACCCTTACCTCCCACCGGTAGCGTTGACTCGGCTTACCCAGGGTAGCGAAGACATAGATTTAGGTCAGACCCTTAACAGCGTCACGGAAGTCACCGTGAATTGGCCGAACAATTTTTTTGAATTTGAATTTACAGCCCTGAGTTTCGCCCACCCTGAAGAGAACCAATACGCTTATCTGCTTGAAGGGCTTGATGATGATTGGGTTGATATGGGCACCCGGGGATATGGTAGGTACACCAATCTCCCTGGAGGAACTTACACCCTGCGCATGATCGGCTCGAACAATGACGGTATCTGGAATGAAGAGGGTACATTGCTGAAGATTAATGTGGTACCCCCGTTCTGGGAAACATGGTGGTTCCGAGGGGCTATTCTCCTGATATTAGTGGGGGGTGTTATTGGCGGCTACCGGCTGCGGGTGCGGAGCGTCGAGGCGCGCAGTCGTGAGCTAGAAAAGCTGGTGGAGGAACGGACGACCGAGCTTTCGAGGACCAACGTCTTGCTGGTACGAGAGATTGCCGACCGCAAACATGCGGAGGCAAAATTAGCCCAAAGAGCAGCGGATGATGCGGTCGTAGAAGAGCGTCGCCGGCTGGCTCGTGAACTGCACGACTCAATCACGCAATCGCTGCACGGCTCGACCTTACTGGCCGAAGCGGGGCAGCGATTAGCAAAGGCCGGAGACCTGGAACGCACCAGGGGGGTATCTGACCCGGTTAGGCGAGATTTCCCAACGGGCTTTGAAAGAGATGCGTTTACTGGTCTATGAGTTGCGGCCATTTGCATTGAAGGAAGTCGGTCTAATTGGGGCTTTGCAGCAACGAATAGATGCTGTCGAGAGGCGGGCCGGTGTAGAAGCCCAGCTGTCTGTGGAGGGGGAGATAGAACTCCCTGAAATTGTGGAAGATGCGCTCTTCAGAATTACCCAGGAAGCGCTGAACAACGCTTTGAAGCACGCTAAACCTGCCTCGGTTGTGGTGACCCTTCGGGTGGAAGGTGAAACACCTGAGCAACACGTAGTATTAGAGGTTGTAGATGATGGCGTTGGCTTCGATGCGCATGCGGTGGGAGAAACCGGCGGCATCGGGTTGGTAAGTATGCGAGAACGGGCTGAGAAGCTGGGGGGCGACCTGGTCGTCCGCTCAACACCTGGAAAAGGTACCAGCGTGAAAGCTATTGTAGAATTGAGCGAGGAAAAGCATGGCTGAAAATATTCGGGTTCTAATTATTGATGATCACGCCGTGGTGCGGGAGGGACAGCGAGCGCTGATAGAGACCGAGCCGGGTATGGAGCTGGTGGGAGAAGGCGCAGATGGTATCAAGGCGATACAACTGACAAAATCCCTAAAGCCTGATGTTATCCTGATAGACCTGCTAATGCCCCGGATGGGAGGCATAGAAGCCATTGAGAAGATCAAAGCGGAGAATTCCAAGGTGAACATACTCGTTCTGACCAGCTTTTCCGAAGACGAAAAGGTATTCTCGGCGATTAAGGCTGGAGCCCTGGGTTATCTGCTTAAGGATGCCACACCTCAGGAATTGCTGGCCGCGATCCGTCAGGTATACAGGGGTGAACCTTCTATGGACTCCGCCGTTGCTAACAAGTTGATGCGCGAACTCCAGCGCTCATCCGACTTACCGCTTACTGAGGAACCGCTGACAGTGCGCGAAGTGGATGTGTTGAAGCTGGTGGCTCAGGGATTAACAAACCAGGATATCGCTGAGAAATTGGTGATCAGTGAACGCACCGTGCGGACACACGTCAGCCATATCCTGGACAAGCTGCATCTGGCAAATCGCACCCAGGCAGCATTGTATGCTTTGCGAGAAGGTTTGGCTGATCTGGACCCATAATAGACTAAGAACCTATCCGAAAAATACTCTGTCAGGTAAGAAACCTGACCTACGTAGGGCGGATTTCCATATCCGCCGGGAATTTACGGATAGAATCTAAGTCATTTGTCATAGAAGACCTTAGTTATTTGCCGTATGAAAAGACCGCTCTAAGAGCGGTCTTTTGTTGTACACAAAATCCATTTTTTGACCGATGTGTGTCGCGCTGAAAACCCCTACAATGTTAACAGCAACCAAGATTTTCGCAGAAGGAGGTTTTTTTAGGAAGAATGATGAAACCCGCATTGGCTTTGATTATCAGCAAACAAGGCACGCTACAGAACAGTTTGCTTGCACTGCTGACGACGATACCCCAGATTAGCGCTGTGCTGGTGGCAGAAGATGCACCTTCAGGGTTGAGGATACTCAAAGAACATCGACCCAGACTGGTATTGCTGGATATGGATTTACCTGAGGATGACGCTCAACCGATTTTGAAGCAGATCGAAGCGCAATGGCCCGGTATTCGATGTATTGCCCTCACGGATAGTGTTCAGCAAAAGCAGGCCGCGGAAACCCTTGCAGCTGATGTTGTGCTCTTCAAAGGGTTTTCAGCGGCGAAGCTCATCTCAGTCACTGAGGAACTCTTAGCTCAACAAGGCAGCGACGGACCGACAGGTATGAATACTTGACTGCCAACTTTTTTTAATGGAACCGGAGGCAATAATATGAACATATCTGATTTTGTAATTGACACCCAGGGATTGGGCAAATCTTACAACGGCGTGCAGGCGCTCAAGTCGCTTGATCTCGAGATTCCCAAGAACTCAATCTTTGGTTTCTTGGGGCCAAATGGATCCGGGAAGACGACTACCATCAAACTCTTGCTTGGACTGACTCGCCCCACCTCTGGCAGCGGCTCAATTTTCGGCCAAGATATCGTCCAGGACAGCGTCGAGATTCGCAAGCGAATTGGTTATCTGGCCCAGGACCCCCGCTTTTACGAGCATATGACCGCCCGTGAAACGCTGCGCTTCAAAGCTCACTTCTACTATCGCGGCCCGGCAGCTGAAATTGAAAAGCGTATCACCGAGACATTGGAGCTGGTGGGCTTGTCTGACAAGGCTGACCGGCCCATCAAAGGCTTCTCTGGCGGGGAGCGCCAGCGATTGGGCATCGCCCAGGCGCAGATCAACTACCCCGACCTGTTGATTCTGGATGAACCGGCAGCCGCACTGGACCCGATGGGACGGCGTGACGTGCTGGAAGTGATGGAGCGACTACAAAAGTACGCCACTATTTTCTACTCCACCCATATCCTGGATGATGTACAGCGAGTAAGTGACTCGGTTGCTATTTTGAACCATGGTGAACTTGTGGCCCAGGCATCCATCCAAGACCTGTTAGCTGGGAGCCGGGGGACAATCTACTCCCTGGATATTGAGGGGCAGGCCGACCAGGCCCAGGCGCGAATTGCCGATCAAGCATGGGTATCCGCTGTAGATGTGACTGCTGCTGACGACCAAACCACCTGGCAGGTAACCGTGACCGATGATGAGGCGGCCAAAGCCCAATTGCTGCGCCTGGTGTTGGCTGATGAGCAACTCACGGTAACCAGGTTCGGGCGCAAGACCTACGAACTTGAAGAAATTTTTATCAATATTGTGGAAGGAGACAATCATGGCTAGTGCAAGTGTTCTACAACCGGTGAAAGAAAGGGGATGGCGCCAGGGCTTTGCCAATCTGCTAAGAAAGGAGAATGGCGAATGGTGGCACACCCGCCGCTGGTGGCTGCAAAGTCTGATTTGGCTCCTGATCATCAACGGTATCCTGGCTGTCGGGATCTGGCTCGTGCCCGTTTTCGATCCTGCGGGAGCAGGCGACACGATCGAGAACCTGGGCATTTTTATCCAATTGATGGCCTGGTTTCCCATGTATGCCGTTATTGTCATCACGCAAGGTGCCGTTATCGGCGAAAAGCAATCGGGTACAGCCGCCTGGATCATGTCGGCGCCCGTCTCGCGCAGTGCCTTCATCCTGGCCAAGCTGGTCGCCAACGC
>SDBV01009048.1_pt1 | contig 13307 bp, 11 predicted proteins | sample 2277081 | NCBI WGS metagenome assembly SDBV01 (sample SAMN10402039, study PRJNA504765) | marine sediment metagenome | isolation source: marine sediment core GS10_PC15, 223 cmbsf | place: Arctic Ocean: Southern Knipovich Ridge | collected 2010 | reverse complement strand
TGAGATAAAGATGAGAAAAGTCAATAACTTTAGAATATTGAATCAAATGCAAAAAACCATAAAAGAAGAAATTCAAAAACGAACCTCTCAGCAAGGAATTTCAACTAGAAATGGGACATGATCTAGATCTATTCCTCAGTCCCTAATCCCTCAACCGAATCAGAAAGTATTTAGCTACATTTTTGGTATTCTGCCAAATTAATTCTTGAAACCACGGTAGAAGTTGATTTGTCCACCTCTGCGGGTGAAAGGTCATCATGATCTTATCAGGCAGCTCATCCCTTTCATCAGCCCGTATAATATCATTAGTCGACTTGAAACTATACTTTGCCTGAAATTCAATCGACTTCTCAGTCATATTCATCAAACTTCCAGGCCTCGGCTTCACCTTCCAATCAGCATACCGATCCATATTCACTAATCCCTGTTCCCTAATCCCTAATCCCTTATCTCTCACATTGACCTTATCCCCATCCCATTTACTGCCAGTATCCTGAGCATTGATCATGTCGAAGTGTCGATGGACTGTGCCCTTTGCCCTGTGTCCTGAGCCTGCCGAGGTGTCGAGGGATTCTGCCCCCTGCTCCCTGCTTTGTCCTCCGAAGCTGTGAAGCACCGAAGGAGGGCTTCCTGCTTTATCTCTAACAGAGACACTACTTCCATTCCACCTTCTACCAGTATCCGTAAGATACAGCATGTCCTCAAAATTAACATCAAAGTACGGATCCACCTCCACCCCAAACTCCCTGTAATCATAATACTTCCAAAGCAACCTGCTATCCCACTTGCTCATTGGACTCCCATGCATACAAATGGTCTTTATATCAACGTACTTTCGGAGAGTATTAAGGTGCTTTTCGAATAGTTTGATGCCTTCCTCGAAAACCGGTTCTGGGTTCTGGGTTCTGGGTACTGGGTCTATTTCGAAGTACTTATTGACTAAGGAAAGGTCTTCATAATGGTATCCTATGTCGTGCCTAAGATTTACAATTTGCTCCATAATCTCAGGATCAAAGCTTTTGGGGATTATCCTAAAATAAAAAGTACTCTTAATACCTAACTTGTGTTGTATCCTTGCAAGGACTAGTGAATTTTCAGGTTGCCGGTCAACATCCTGCCGAAATACTATAATCTTTTCATTTTCAACGGAATCTTCTCTGCGTAATCCGCTTATCCTATGAGAAAGGAAGCCCTTATCAATCAAGACCTCCATCAATTCAATATATTTTTTTATTGTAAAATCCTTTCGCATCATATTTGTATCAAACCGAATTAGATTCGCATCTCTCCCTTTGCAATATTTCACATCTATTTGAAACGCTCCCAGAATACTGGATTGTCTTGTATCTCTGCAACACTCTCCGGATAATTTCCAACAAACCAGGTCCAGAATGCTGTAACATCTATTTTATCCTTTAACATACGTTCTCTCCTTTTTTGCCATTCTTCTTTAAGATTTGGCATTGAAAGTAATTCTTTAAGTTTCTCAAGCATTTTTTCGAAATCGGAGGGTAGAAAGGCATAGGTCAGCCCGAAGCGATGTTCCTGTTCTTCAAGGTATGAAATGCGGCCGGCAAATGAGTTGCAGCGCAGGGAAGGAACGCCCAAAACAGCGGCCTCTGAAGTCATGGTCTGGCTATCACCAATGAAAATAGTTGAATAAGCCATTAAAGAATGAATTATTTCGGGGCTTACATTTAGTTGAAATTCTTTCATTTCCTGTTCATTATCCCTTTCGGTTGTGATGAATATTTTTCCATGAGGTTTTAGAATTTCAATAAGTTTCAATTTTTGTTCAAGGCTTAGTCCATTTGCACCCACATCGTGATGCGCCTTAAAAACATTGAAACGCAAAATGAAAAATTTCTCACCTAACTCAATCCCTGTCTTTGATAAAACTGTCGGATCAGGAGTAAAACGATTGGGGTGCAAATAAGCCAGCTCATGGTAGCCTGGGTAATAGATTGTATCCAGGCGTTTTCTTTTACCTCTTAAGGTTGCCGGAGACAGAAGTGTATCTGCATAGGGATTAACATATTTAGTGACTAATGGCTGAACCTCATCATCATCATCATCAAAAACTACAGATTTTACAGATGATATACGCGACACATGTGCAATTGACACAGAAGTTCCTATGGCAATATCTATTTTGTTCAGCTTACAAATACGAAGTAGTTTTGCATCATATTGCAACTGACGAAGTACCTTGCCCAATAACCCATCTGACTTTTTGGGAAAAACGATATATTGGAAATCATAATAATCCAGCAACCTTTTGGCGATGGGAATGTCTTTGACTGTCCATATTACTTTATGGCCCCTGCATTGAAGTTGATTAGCAAGGTTTCTATAATAGTGAACATGGGCGGGATGGCCTATGTCGATTAAAATGTTCATCACTTAATTTTGGTAAGAATTTTTAGTCCTAGTTTACCTAGAATAAAAAGAAAAGGATTCAATACTTTGATAAATCGACCATGTTCAACCAAAATCCCGCCAAATTCCGATTTGTATTTTCTTACACCATACTCTACATCAGGTTTACCTGCACCCATGAAATCAACCATCGGGATATTATTTTCAATAGCATATTCAATTGCTGCTAAAACAGCTATATGCGTGGGGAATATTTTTTTATTATAGTTCCTTAACCCGCAATAGTAATAAGTATATATTGCCTTTTTGGAAATAACAGGGCAAAATGCACCGCCGATTGTTTTCTTATTATGTTTGACAATAAATGCTTTCATGATATTGTTGTTGAATAGTCCGAGAAAATATTCAGGGGAGGGAAGGGGCACTTTTACTCTTTCTTTGTAGAGGTCCTTCAGGATTTTGTATATGCTGAGTACTTCTTCCATGGTTGTGCAGATATAGTAGATGGTCCCATTTTCAATTGACTGTCTGATCTCACGCCGTCGGTTGTATTTAAACAATGCAACAACATCCTTTTTGTCCATATTTATAATTGGTAGTTGGAAGTTTATATAAGGATCATACTGCCAGTTCGACTTTATAAACGCGTTTTTATAATTTGCATAGTCAAAGAAGTTGCGTGTTTCAACATATATAATTTTATTTTTAAGCTCCTGCTTCAGTTTTTGAAGAAAAAATATAAGCTCTTCATCTCTGGCTTCATGAATTAACGGACCACCAAAGATGATGCCCCTTCGAGAAAAAAAGCCCTTAATCCCGGGTTCTTTCATAATTGTCACTACGGCCAAAACTTTTATTGAACCTGACATTGATAAGGCAAAAACCTCTGCATGAAAACCATCAGTTTTTTTTAGAAGGTCATAAAATGCGGGGGTTTGGAATGGTGAGGCGTATTTTGAAACAGATAAAAGCCGTATCCAAGATTCAGTATAATTGTGATTTAAAAAGTTGACAAAATTCATAAAAAATTAGATGATCGTGGTTTTAAAAGACTCCTTTTTCAAAATTGTTTTAACATCACGATGTTTGATTTTTTTCGTTTAATTCTTAAAGCCTTTAATCCATCCAGAGGCAATGTCTTAAATTCATTTTTCTTATAGAGATTAAGTGCTGGATTATTATCTTTCTCAACAAGTAAAAAGATTTCTTTAACTTTCTTTTCCCTACACCAATTAATAGTTTCATTAATCAGAATATTACCGTAACCTTGTCCGCGATACTTAGTACTGATTGCAACTCCGTAAATAAACCATTCAATCTTCATTTTAATCGGAGATAGTTTTTTCCTAAGTAAAATACATCCCATTATGTCGTTATTATCATTTGATAACAGCAGAAAATAATTTGAGTATATTTTCAGACTTTTTAATATTTTATAAAAAAGAGATTTAGTGGTATATTTAATAAAATATTTTTGAGGAACGAGTTCAGAAAAAACCTGGTCTCTATAAGATTCATGGTATTTGATTAGCTTTAATTTCATCTATCTGCTATTGAAATGATAAGACAATCCCTGACAAATTTGTATTATATTTGAGCTGAATTAACGAGGTTATTTGAATTTCAATATTGAATACAAAGAGTTAACAATGCTCCTATTCTCAATCAGTTTACGCAGTACTTTCCCCTGTATTTTTTTTGAAAGCAAATAGCCGCCATCATATACTTTAAGTTCACCTCCAAAGCTTCTTTTAAAAAAATAAACACCATATGCAGGATGGGTTTTATCAGGATCAATTGGTGTGCCTCCCATATCAAGCCATTTTAATCCATTAGATTTTGCAAATAGGATAGTTTTGTAATAAAGATAGTTTGCCGCACCAGATTTTTTGTTCAATTGAACATTTGAACCACTTAAATAAGCATACATTGTATTATGAAAAGTCACAAAAAGAACAATATGAGCAATTTTACCTTCATATATTGCTGTAGTCAGATATGTTTTATTATTTTTAGATGCTAATATTTTGTAAACAAACTCTTCTGATTTAAGCATCATAGAAGCATTTTTGTTTTTACTTCTGGCCTTATCCTGAGTTTTCGACCTGAGAAAACAAAATTCTTTAACCAAATAATTTGCATCAAGTCCCTCTTCAATATTATAACTTACGCCAAGTCGCCTAGCTTTATTCAGAGCATGTTTGAAACCTGATTTAAAGTTCTTTGAAATCTCTTTCTCTTCCTTATAAAGATCAATAAGCACAGTCCCTTCCGAATTATGATTAAATCCCTGCTCACTAAACAGTTCTGAATCATTGGATCTGATCCAGTGAGATATATAGCAATAAACAACTCCTTCCTTTTTAAGAAATTCATTTAGTTTTAAGAGAACATTTCGTTTGGCTTTTAATAGCTCTGTATTTGTTAATGAATAGTCGCATAATATTGCGGATTCCAATGAGCAGGTTTTAAATAGATTGCCAATACAAGGCAAAAATGTTTTAACAATAATTGGAAGGCCTGCAATTAGTTGATTATCCTTATTCTTTATTAAAATAAAATAAACATAATTGAAAATCTCCAAATAATCTGTAGAAGAGAAATAAGTAGCATTACTGATAGTTTCTATAAAAGAACTCCATTCGGATTTATCATTTTTTTTTAACGGCAATAATGTAATACTAAAAGAGTTGTCAATGATTGCAGATTTCATAAAAATTGTTTCTTTTACTCATTAGTCCAATAAAGGTTATAATTCAGGATTCTCTGGGAATAACGAAAAAACATATTTTCTTTTATCTCTGGCCAAAAATTTTAAAAATTTGGTTAAGGTATAGGTGTTGTACTTGATAAATGATTTTGAATGTCCTATTAATGTAACATATCCGTTATTTGAATCCTTTCCAATATTTTTAATATACTTTATCATCTGAGCACCAGACAACTGGTTGAAGTCAAATTTTAACGGATATTTGGCGGAGAAAAAACCGTAAAACTTATTAATGTTTTTTATCCTAGAAAGAGTTTTTGTTTTAACTTTAGAATAGTCTTTTTGTTGTTTATGTTTATGAAAAGATGCTCTGATAATTCGAAAAAGTCGAATAAGCGATATAAAATTGAAAATGGGTTTCAATTCACTGTATATTGGGAACTCCCATAATAAATTTTCGCTGTCGTATTCACAAATATTATTAATACTTGCTTTATAGGGGAATGTGCTGCTAAAAGCATTTGAATAATCATAATTAACCCAACCACTTTGTTTTCCATACTTATATACAGAAGAATCGATATAAATATCATTGGCCAATAAAGCTTTAGCAATATTCTCAGTTGGATGCATTGACCAGTTTGCTGCCCTAAAGGCATAACATTTATAGGAGGGAAGTTTCTCCCATATTATTTCTTCAAGTAATTCTTTTGATTGCTTTACTCTAGTATAAATCGTTTCATAATCCAATTCCGCCAAATTATAATCCGGCCAATTTTGTTGCCATTTTTTCTTTTCAAACTTTGCTTTGGAATAGGATGAATGGATATGAAGTTGAACATCGTGTCCTAGCAGTACTGCTTGCTGCAATTGCTCTTTTATCTTCAAGTAATGAAATTTGTCTTCATTGTAGTTTTGTAAATACTCTTTAAATTTGATTATTTCTGCCATATCGGCAAAAATGGTAAGTTTTGCACCATATCGATCCATGAGTTTTATTAGGCGATATGTTGGTTCCACCATTAATTTATAAGGGCACCCATCTCCGTTGCCATGGATTTCATAGTCCAGTGTAAAAATTATTTTCAGCATTTTATATAAAATACTTTTCTGTCCATAGAATAAAATTATATATTTTCCAGATATTATTACTAAAGTCTTTTTTACCTGTTTTATGTTGTTTTATCTGAGCTAGTATCCCATTAAAATCAAAATAAACTTCAATATTCTTTTTATAAGTATGCAAAGATTTTTCAATTTTCTCATTAATTAAATTTTCACGGAACCATAAATCTTGGGGAGCTCCAAAACCAATTTTTTCTTTTCTTAAAAGTATTTTCAGGGGGATAACATTTTTCATGGCCTCACGAAGAATATTTTTAGTAAATCCTTCATGCATCAATAGTGATGAATTTGTTTTTATTGCTTTTTCAACAATCCGGTAGTCCAGAAAAGGAACTCTTGATTCCAGTCCAAACCACATGGAATTTCTGTCTTCCCACTTGAGGAGGTGTTCAAGCTTGTATTCCATGTGGTTTAGAAGTGCATGGTTTAAATTTATTGCCGAATACAATTCGTCAGCCAAAGAACTTGTATGGCAGTATTCGTTCTTAAAAGTACGTGAAATAAAACGCCCAGTGTTGTTGACCATAAAGGAGGTTCTTAACCAAGGAGGTAGTGCGTAAAATAAAGAGGTAGATAATTTGTAAAAAATATCGCCACCAATTGCTACTTCTTTTAGAAGTTCTGCAATTTTAAATTTTCTGATTAATTCATTATAATAATAACCCCAAAAATATTTATACCCGCCTAGAATCTCATCAGCACCCTGTCCATCAAGTAATACCACAGCATTCCCTTTCGCTATTTTCATCACATTGAATTGGGCAAAAGGTCCAGCGCTGGGGACAGGTTCACCTAATGCAGTTACAAAATCTTCGATTCCAGTTTCAAAAGTATTGACATTAATTTCATTAAAATATTGTTTGTAAACCTTGTTATCATATAATCTTATAAAACGTCTTTCATCTGTTTTAATGTCTTCACCAAATAATACAGAAAAAGTTTGTAAATCTGTTTTATTATGGTCGTTCAATATTACGGAAACTATACTGGAAGAATCCAGGCCTCCACTTAGGCAAACCCCTACAGGTACATCGCTGCGCAAACGCAGGCCAATTGCATCGGAGAATAGGTGCCGGAATTCTTCAGGGCTGCTGAATCCGTTGGCTTTATTAAATTCCTCCCTGAGATTGTACCATTTCATTATATTCAAAGCCTGTCCGGAAGAGTGATTTTTGAGGTTAATTTTTATCAGATGACCATGCTGAAGTTTCTTAATTCCTTCAAAAAAAGTATCCTCTGTCTGGTCGGTGCGGTTAAAAACTAGATAGTCAAATATGGTTTGATCGTTTGGGTTAGGATTCTGCTTTAATACATCAAGGATTGGAGGTATTTCTGAAGCAAATATGAAAGATTCTTTGTCATAATAATAATAAAATGGTTTTATACCGTAACGGTCTCTTGAAACGAAGATTTCTTTTTGTTCCCGGTCATAGATTACGAATGCCCACATGCCGTTTAATTGGTGAAGACAGTCTTCTCCCCATTGTATATACGCTGCTAAAAGCACTTCGGTATCGGTGCCCGTATTAAAATTGTGCCCAAGTTTCTTGAGGTCTGCCCGTAACTCAATGTAATTGAAAATTTCTCCATTGAAAACGATTACATAACGCCTGTCTGCTGAAAACATCGGTTGATGCCCTGCAGGGGTAAGATCAAGAATGCTTAGACGTACGAAGCCTAGACCCACGTTATTTTCAATAATAACACCCTCATCATCAGGCCCGCGATGTTTTTGGATATACATCAATCGAAGTATTGAAGCTTCCTCAACAGGTTGGTTGTTAAAATATATTATACCGCAAATGCCGCACATTAATCTAAAACCTTTTTATAAACATCAATTATTTTCCGGGCGACTGTTTCTGCATCCAAGCCAAGTTGGATTATTCTTTTCCTGCCCGTAGTACGTCCCTTTATTGCGGAAAACTCAAGTGCCATTTTGATTTTTTCACCAAAATCTTTTGGATTAAATGAAGCTATGTAACACCCTTCTGTATCTCCCAGAAGCCATTTAACATCTCCCACATCAGTAGAAACAACAGTACAGTTGCAGACCATGGCTTCTTTAATGATATTGGGCGAGCCTTCGTGGAAGGAAGTAAGTAAAACAAGATCAGCGGCATTGTAATAATTGACGATTTCTGATTGTATTATCCCACTGACGGGGATCAATTGTAAATTAGGTTTGGAAATTAGTTCAACAGCCTGCTGTGCCAGTTTGTAATTTTTTTCTGCGCGATCTGTTTTAGAAACAAAAATGGCAACTTTCTCTGAGAGTTCAATACCAAGTTTGTTCCGTGCTTCTGTTTTGTCTCCTGGCCAAAATAACTCTGTATCGACTCCATTGGGAATCAGGGAGACTTTATGGGTGCGGATGCATGAAAGCATTTCCCGGGATTTGACAATTGAGTAATCAAAAAACCATCTGGCAAACATTGCATTTAATTTAGCCAGGAGCAAACTTTTTCTTGTTATACTGCCATCCTCCCTGTTAGAACCAACAAGGTCGTCACCCATAAATGAAACAACAAGCTTTTCTCTGCGTCGGGCCAGCAAACATACTATGGCAGTTAGACCATAATGTGCATGGATGATGTCGAACTTTTTTAATTTCAAGAGATGAAGTAATCTGGAGCATTCTTTCAGATAGCCAGTAATGCCTTTTTCATTTATCGTGAAGTGTTGCACATCTAAATGCTGCTTTTCTAAAGATTCAGCCTGCGAAGATATGATAGGTCCTGGTTGGTTATTTTTTTTCCCGCTGCTTACAAAAAGGATTTTCACTTTGAAGAGTCTTTTTTATCAACAATTTCCATATATTTATACTTACCAACTTCAGAAGTTTCTATTTTCTCAGTAAATTGAATGGTATAATTCACCTCATAAGGCTTTAGCAAATCTGTTAATGCTGTTCTCAATGCTTCAATATCATTGAAATCTTTGGCTTCAAATATAAATTCCAGAGTGCTGCCATCCCATACAACCTTGTGCCTTGTAATCCCCTGAAATTTACGAAATAATGTGCCGCCAAAAATATTAACAGGGTGAAATTTCAATCCATTGGGAAGAGTTATAACATCAGAACTTCTTCCTTGAATTTTAGTAAACCAGCTAAAAGGATACTTCGCATCTGGTTCTGGGTCGTGCAGACAATCAATCATATCTCCAATTTTGTAGCGGATTAGAGGCATACCGTAATTATCTAGATCGGTTAGCAAAATATCCTTCATACCCGGAATGCCACTGTCAATGGTTTCCAAAATGACATGGGGATCGAATATGTAGTATTTGTCATCTGCTGCTGGACAAGTAGCGATTCCCAACACTTCTCCGGAACCATAAAGATCTCCCACTGGAGCAAAAACTTCCTCAATTAAATCTTTCTGATAATCTTCAAGATTTTCAGCGGTGGTTAAAACCTGTTTCAAGGCTCTTAATTTAACTTTTTCATTTTTGAAATAATTTGCCAGAGAATAGATAGAACTAGCATACCCCTCTATAGAAACAGGGTTGAAGCGAATAATGCCTTCTGCAACCTCCTTAATATGATTAGGATCATTAATTAAAGTGGAGGCAATATTTTTCTGGTTAATAAGTAAGTTTTTTGCTTTTGAATTGAAAGTATTCCACCTTTCAATAGAAGATTGATTACCCCATATATGCACATTTCGCTGGCCAAATTTCCAGTTCGACATTGACCACAAAACATAACCTGCAGCCACTCCTGCACTAAAACCGTTTTTATCTGCATAATAATTGATAGGAATACCAGTCGTTCCACTTGAACTGCCCCTAACTAAGTTCTCAGTATAGAAATCTGTTGAGATTAAATCTTGTTTTTGTTGTTGTATTATATTTCGATCTAATACCGGAAGAGTTTTTAAAATTTCCATTGGGGGAGAATCTTGCCAACAACTATTATTCCTTTCTATGAAAATCTTTTTATAATAGGGCACCGAAGATGCTGAATGAATGAACAAGCTTTTAAGTCTCTTTTGCTGATATTTTATTACTTCAGACCTGTTTGTCTGTGTAAAGCTTAAAAAATAACGAAACCAGGGAAGAACATTCGTCTTTTTTGAAATGTCCAAAATATGCCATAGTAAAATTTTCATGGAGATTATATTATAACTCACTAGCCATATGTATGTTTAATGCTTTCACAAAATCCAGGAAATGCAATTCACCACCTTCTTTGTCAATATTGTTAAGCTTCTTTAAAAGAAAACCTTGATTCATCCCAATTTCATCTAAATTGTGTTCTTTAAAATAATCATAGAGATATTGCCAAAACCATTCTCCATAGGCAAAGTTTACCACATAGTTTTTATTTCTTCTGCTAATTTTATTCAAATATCCCTTTGTAAAAGCCCATGCAGGTGATATTACAATGTCGTTTGGACTGATTCCTTTCCCAATACCAAACGCTGATAATTCTTTATGGAGATTATGGGATAATTTTGCAGAATAATAAAGGCCCCTGGTTCTTCTTATTAAGTCCATGCTTTTGAAATGGTTATAATCATAAATTCCAAAATAAGGATTCTGGCGCAAAAACTCCAGATAGTCGAGATCAAGGAAAGGTACCACGGTTTTCCACTCCATGTTGCTATTCATCAAAATATCCTGACTGAAATGCAAAGGAATAATCACCTTGAACAAATACTGTAAATTATGTGATAAATAGTCAAAGTCTTTTTTATGATCAAAAAGCCATTCAATAGAAGTAAATCCCAAATTTTGTAAATGCTGTACTACTTTGGGATCATTAAAATAGCTTTCAAAACTTTTCTTATTCAAACAGTGGTAAGCGATGGGACTCACAATTAAACCATCATATCCGAATCCCCGAACCAAATCACTTCCAGCCAATCCCATAACTATGGCATCAGAATTTTGCATTACCCTGCTATATGCCATCAGTCTGTGTGCCCTGTATATAGACACCAGCGTATCGCCATTTTCAAAGACTTTTTTTGCATGCACTGCAAAATTAGTAAAGAAGTCTTCTTCAGGATAGAAGTGCTGATGCCGGATATTATATTCTTTCGCAATCAATTTGGCATAATCTACATCCAAAGATTCCGGATGGCCAAATGTAAAAGTATCATAATTACTGTAACCTGTTTTTATAAAGCTCCCCAGAATAATTCTGGAATCAAGGCCGGCAGTGAGGGTAAGCGAGGCTCGCCCCCTTTTTAGCATTTCCTGCCACTGCTTAATAATATCAAGCCAAAGCTGGGGAGCATATTCAAAAACCGATTTTTTTTTGATTTTGTCTTTTGGTTGAGACAAATTCAAAAGAAAATCGAAATATTGTTCTGACTTCATTGCTCCATTTTCATTAATAAAAAAGATTAAACCCGGTGTAGAATATTTGATGTTGTTAAAAAAGGTATTTCCGTTCAGGGAATAATTGAACACATAATAAGCGAGAAGTTGTTCTTTTGAAAGAGTTGCATCCCCAATTTGTATTATATATCTTATTCGACCAGCAAAGGATGCATCTTCTTTGTTGAGAGAGTAATAAAATTTTGACAGTCCAAGTGGGTCGTTGAAAACAGAGAAACTACCCTCTTGAATAAGGACTATGGTGTACATTCCCTTGATGATTTTATGTGATTTACGAGGGTCACGGGAAAGTTCCAAAAACAAATCATAAAGATTTTTATAATTTATGTTGCTATTCAACCTTGATATGTAATATCCAAAAACAAAAATGCCTGATTTTCTTTCTACGTCATAAAAGTATAAATCTGTCGGCAAGGTGAAGTAAAGGCAATAGCCTGCAAGCAGGAATATCTGACGATCAAACTGATTTGCAAAGGAGAACTGTGTTTTAGTTAGAAGCCACTGATTCATTAGAGCAACTGATTCTTGGGATTAAGAAAAAAGATTTACTTGAAAGTTATAATTTGTTTTGCACGCCTTAATTTGTTTTTGTTTATATTTTTTAGTTGCTGAAACGGGTTTCGCCCATTTCCAAAAAAATAAAAATATACCTTGTATATAATGTTTAAGTAGAAGTGATAAAAAGGGAATATCAGGCGATTACTAACGAATGGAATTAACCTTGTAAGTCTTTTAATCTTTGAATTATTCGAAGGAATAACATTCAATCTATCAAGGCATATCGGATCCCAGTCAACATCGATTATATTGTCTTCAACTGTCCAGTGTAATACTATTGAATCTCTTTGTCTATTAAGATCTAAATCATTTTCCCTATCTTCTTGAACTGGTGCAAAAGCAAAGTTACCCAAGCTATAAAAAACCCAAGCGTTTTCTATTTTTTCATAGCCTTGTAAAACATGAGAATGATGCCCAATAATTAAGTGGACTCCAGTATCAATAAAAAGCTGAGCATCCTTGCGTTGCCATGGTTCAGGGAATCGGCTATTGTCAAGGCCCCAATGTAAAATCAGCACAATAAAATCAACAGACTGCTTTATCTGTATAATGTCGCTTTTTATATGTTCACGGTTATAAATATTTACATTAATCTCACAGTTGTCAGGAAACCCAGGATTTGTATCATTGTGCACATAATTTAGAAATGCGATTTTTTTTGAACCAATGACTTTAACAAACGTAGATGATAGTCCTTTACTTTTAACCGAAGCCCCAGTGTGATCTATGTCAATATCGTTCAAAAAGCTGATCGTCTTTTTAAAACCATCCAACAATTGATCATAGATGTGATTATTGGCTAAGGTTAATAAATTTACTTTTATACTCTTTAGAAGGTTTAAGCTTTTATAATTGACTTTCAAGCTAGTCTGCTTATTTTCATTTTCACCGTTTGTTACTTCTGCCACTGCTTCAAGGTTTCCAATCACATAATCAGATTGTTTGAGTAATATTTCTACCCCTTTAAATGGATTCTTGTTATTATAAGCAAACTGGCTGTAGGTATTGTTTAAACTGATATCACCCAAAAAACTAATTTTCATTATAGCTAAAGTTATCTTTGGCTCTAGTTTAATTCTGCGTTGATATTAACTTTTCGTACCTTGTTACGATGCCGTGATACTTTTCCATGGCCACAGTGCTCTCCATCGTCTTGGGCACAAAGTCCTGGAGCATGTCCCTG
>SDBV01009047.1_pt1 | contig 13309 bp, 11 predicted proteins | sample 2277081 | NCBI WGS metagenome assembly SDBV01 (sample SAMN10402039, study PRJNA504765) | marine sediment metagenome | isolation source: marine sediment core GS10_PC15, 223 cmbsf | place: Arctic Ocean: Southern Knipovich Ridge | collected 2010 | reverse complement strand
TATTACGATAAGTATCCCACCACTGAGAGAAAGAGGAGATGACATCATATTACTGGCAAATCATTTTGCAACCAGGTTCACCGCTGAATCTGGCAGATCACCGCTTCGCTTTTCCGATAAGGCCTTGCAAAGTCTTCGCAGATACAATTGGCCGGGAAATATAAGGGAACTTGAGAATGTAATTCAACGTCTTGTGGTAATGACCGACGGCGACCTTATAGAAGTTCCTGATTTGCCGGAACTTTGCCGTTTCTCTGCCCTTCGAAAGACAGGTTTCGGGCGGACTCTCGCTGAAGTAGAAGCCGAATATATAAGTAATGTCCTGGCAGAAGTGGACGGCAACAAGACCCAGGCCGCAGAGATTCTTGGTATCGACCGCAAGACTCTGCGTGAAAAGCTCAAAAAAGCAAAATAGACCTCATCTTAAACTCTCGGTACTGGGTAAATTCTCCCCGGTGGTTCAAGTCTCCCCGCTAATACATCGCATTCCTCGCAAGAATTACACTGCGATAAACTTTATTTTCATAAACAAGGCATTTCGCCAAATTCATTGATTCGGTTCGATTAAGCCCAAATTCTCTCGATGTGATGGCTGCCCTACAACTTTTTACGATAGGCATATTTCGTTATTCGATAACTGGTACGATTATTGCTTTGTTTATGGGTAATTACAAAATACCAAGGTCAAGGAACAATTCATGTCAGAAACAAATATGGAATATCGCAGCCTATGCTCCAGTTGTAAAAACGACCCTGACTGTACTTTTAAAAAGAATCGCCCAAAACCTTCCCTTTACTGTGAAGAGTTCGAAGTTGACACATCTCCTTCGGTAAAGACTACACGAAAATATAAGTCACCGGAAACTACGTCGGTTGATGCTGAAGAAGATGATTCAAGCAAATTCACTGGGCTTTGCAGCAATTGCGATAATCGCATAACCTGTGCTTTTCCAAAACCCGAAGGCGGTATCTGGCATTGTGAGGAGTACCGGTAGAATGGAACAAAACGCTGCAATCTCGAATAAAGATAATATCCGTGCGGAAGAAAAAGTGGAGTCGAAAGACATCTTACGAATCCTGGAAAATCATAGTAATGACAGGGGCGGACTCATCTCTATCCTCGAAGAAATACAGTCTGAATATGGGTTTCTTCCTGAAGAGGCACTTAGAATAGTAGGCGAGCGAACTGGGCGTTCCATGGTTGATATTTATGGTGTTGCGACATTTTATAGATTTTTTAGTTTGCAGCCCAAGGGTAAACACCTTATTTGCGCATGTCTCGGCACGGCCTGCCATGTCCGGGGAGCGCCGAGGATAGCAGCGGAACTTGAGCAGCAGCTTGGTATAAAAGCAGGCGAGACAACACCAGATAAGGAATTTACATTGGAAACGGTAAATTGTCTGGGGGCCTGTGCTCTTGGGCCGGTGGTTGTTATTGACGGACACTACTTTTCAAAGGTTGGAAAATCAAGAGTCAAACAACTTCTGGAGAAGGCACGCGAAGGATTTGACAAATTCGACATAGGAAAGGATGAGCGGATATTCCCTGTCGATGTAAATTGTCCCCATTGTAACCATAGTTTCAGGGATGAGACCGTTGCCATTGACGGCTATCCCTCACTCAAGATAAACATTGCCATGAATCACGAGCAGGGTTGGATAAGACTGTCGTGTCTGTATGGCAGTTACAGTGCTTCTACTGAGTTTGAAATCCCCGAAGGTATGGTTGTTAATTTTATTTGTCCGCATTGTAATTCAGAAATCCACAGCACGTCGGATTGTTCACAGTGCGAGGCACCAATGATACCAATGCTTGTTGATGGCGGTGGTATAGTTCGGATTTGTTCTCGCCGTGGGTGTAAGAACCATATGTTGGATTTGGTTTAGTTTTTGCAAGGTAGCTAAATGTTAAAATTATCTTCTATAAATGAGTTGAAGGAATTACGCAGCGTACTTTTTAACAACGCCGATGAAAACAAACCACGCATAGTGATTTGTGCAGGAACAGCTTGTCACGCAAGTGGAGCAAACGGCATAATTCGAGTGGTTAAGAAACACATTATCGAAAAACACCTGGTAGGAAAAGTATCGCTTCGGATTACCGGATGTCATGGGTTCTGTGAAATGGGGCCTTTTATTCTCACCGAACCGCAGCAGGCATTTTACACACAAGTAAAACTCGGCGATGTCCCACGGATTATCGAGGCGATGCTCTCGGACAAGTACGTCGAAGACCTATTGTATCAGGACGCTAATACAGGTGAGAAGTACTACAATAGTGACGATATTCCCTTCTTCAAGAATCAACAACGCAGCATCTTAGGTCTCAATCAAAAAATAGACCCAATCAGGATATACAACTATATCGCTCAGGAAGGTTACGGTGCACTGGGACAGGTATTGTCGAAGCAAAGTACCGATTGGGTAGTGCAGCAGGTTAAACATTCAGGGCTGCGTGGTCGCGGCGGCGGTGGATTTCCAACAGGATTGAAATGGGAATTGCTGGCTGCCCAGCCAAGTGGTCGTAGTAAGTTCCTCGTATGCAATGCCGATGAAGGTGACCCTGGTGCCTATATGGATCGCAGCGTGCTCGAAGGCAATCCGCACAGTATTATCGAAGGCATGATTATTGGTGCTTATGGTACTGGGGCAACCGAAGGTATAGTTTATGTTCGCAATGAATATCCTCTTGCCATTAAGCATTTAAATATCGCCTTGAAACAGGCGCATGAACTTGGCCTTTTAGGCGAAAATATACTCGGGACGGGATTTTCATTTGATATTAAAGTTGTCAAAGGTGCCGGGGCATTTGTATGCGGTGAGGAGACAGCCCTTATACGTTCTGTCGAGGGGAAAATGGGTGAGCCGCGACAGAGGCCGCCGTTCCCTATACAAAAAGGTATCGACGGCAAACCAACTGCAATTAATAACGTTGAAACATGGGCAAACATTCCTTTAATCTTCAGGTCAGGAGCCGACGAATTCGCAAAGGTCGGGACTAAGAATAACTCCGGCACCAAAATATTCAGCCTGGTTGGAAAAATCAGGAATACCGGCCTTGTCGAAGTACCGATGGGTACCACTATCAAGGAAATTGTTTACGGCATCGGCGGCGGTCCCATAGGAAAAGCTAAAATAAAAGCGGTGCAAACAGGTGGACCGTCGGGGGGATGCATTCCAGCTGAGAAGTTTGATTTATCGGTAGATTATGACAGCTTAACTACTGCAGGCTCTATCATGGGTTCCGGCGGAATGATCGTGATGGATGAAAACACCTGCATGGTCGATGTCGCAAAGTACTTTATGAATTTCCTGAAAGATGAATCCTGCGGCAAATGTTTTACCTGCCGAAAAGGTACGCAGAGGATGTATGAAATACTCGATGATATTTCGAAGGGTGATGGTACGCTTGAGCATTTGGATTTGCTTGCGGAATTAGCTGAGGTTGTAAAAGACAGTACCATGTGCGGCCTGGGGCAAACCGCGTCGAATCCTGTTCTTTCTACACTACGATATTTCAGAGACGAATATATCGAGCATATCGAAAGGAAGCGTTGCTCTGCAGGAGTATGCAAGGAACTCCTTAATTATTCGACTAATGAGAACTGTGTAGGATGTCAGGCTTGTATCAAGGTCTGCCCGGAAGAAGCGATTTCGGGAGAAAAGAAACAACAGCATACTATTGATGCCGCCAAGTGTATTAAATGTGGAGCATGCCGGAGTGTATGCAAATTCGAAGCTGTGAATGTATAGCTTTTTGAAGGAATAATATGGTTAATCTTACTATAAATGGATTGAATATTTCGGTTGAAAAGGGAAACACCCTGCTGGAGGCGGCTAAGTTTTTGGGCTTCCCGATTCCGACCTTGTGCCACATGGAGGGACTTTCCCCTTATGGTGCCTGTCGTCTTTGTGTGGTAGAAATTGGTGAGGGTTCAAACGCAAAATTGGTTTCTTCATGCACCTATCCAGCCGAAGAAGGGCTTAAGGTACGTACGGCATCATCGCGAGTGCTAAAGGCACGCAAAATGATTCTGGAACTGCTGCTGGCTTCCTGTCCTCAGTCCAAAGTGATCCAGGACCTTGCTTCAGCCCACGGTATCCGCCGGCAGCGTTTCAAACAGGAGCACGAGGATTGTATTCTTTGCGGTCTGTGTGTACGTATGTGCTCCGAGCAGATGATGGCCAAGGCAATAGGTTTCCGTAACAGGGGCGAAAACAGAAGTATAGGCACACCATTTGACGTCAAATCTGATGTTTGCAGGCTATGCGGCGGCTGTATGTATGTGTGCCCGGCATGCCAGCTTCGATGCACATTCAATGAACCGGAAAAAGCGATCTGCGGTGGTTGCGCAAATCTAACCCCGCCTTGCATCGATAAAGAACTGTTTAAGGATATGATGTGCTATATGGACCCCTGTGTAGCTTGTGAGATAGAGAAAGATTAATAGGCTAATAAAAGTAAAGGAGCCAAAAAAAATGTCACTTACACTCTCAAAAGTAAATGCTTCTGCTGCAACTTTAACTAAAAACAGAACAGAGGACTCGGTTGTTCCCGCTTCAGGTATGTGTGTTACATGCGTGGATGGTTGCGTTGGTATGTGCGAAATAGGCAAGAGCGCCTACCGCGGCCATGAGGTCATTTACCCACAACCATTTGGAGTGATAACGACCGCTGCCGAGAAGACCTATCCTGTGGACTATTCACACTTTAATATCATGGGAACCGCTGTCGGCGCACACGGCATTGAACCCGACAGCGACAAAGCAATCTTTCCTGCTGTGAACCTGGAAATTGCCTTCGGTCATGATAAAGGGATAAAGTATCGCTGTCCCTGGCATATTCCGGGAATTGGTTCCACAAACATCGCGAAGAACAACTGGGAAGGTCTGGCCATCGGCTCTGCCCTGGCTGGAACCGGCTTGACTATCGGCGAGAACGTAGTCGGGATGGACCCAGAATCTGTAATCAAGAACGGTCGTGTGGTTGACACGGTCGATCTTAAACGCCGTATCAAACTATATAAAGACCATCAACGTGATGGCTACGGTGCAATCATTGTACAGGCAAACGTCGAAGATACCCGGCTGTGTGTACAGGAATACGCCATCGAAAAACTCGGAGTAGAGTGTGTGGAACTCAAGTGGGGCCAGGGCGCCAAAGATATTGGCGGAGAAGTGAAAATCACGGATCTCAAAAAAGCACAACTGCTCTATGAGCGGGGCTATATCGTGCTGCCTAATCCTACTGACCCTAATGTGATCAAAGCCTTTGAGAATGGAGCATTTAAGGAGTTTGAACGGCACTCACGGGTGGGTATGGTGTCTGAAGAATCATTTGCCCAAAGAGTTGAAGAATTACGCAAAGCCGGTGCCAAATATATCTTTCTTAAAACAGGTGCCTATCGGCCGGCGGATTTGGCAAGGGCAATAGTATTTGCTTCCCGCTATAAACTCGACCTTCTAACTGTTGATGGTGCCGGAGGCGGTACGGGTATGAGTCCCTGGCGTATGATGAACGAGTGGGGCATACCTCCTGTAGAATTACACACGCTTTTATACAATTACACCAAACGTCTTGCTGATAAGGGCGAATATCTTCCGACATTAGCCTTGGCTGGTGGATTCACTTTCGAAGATCACATCTTCAAAGGTCTTGCACTTGGTGCTCCGTTTGTGAAGTTGATAGGAATGGCCAGAGGTCCTATTGCGGCAGCTATGGTGGGTAAAACAATCGGACGCACGATGGAAGAGAATCAGATACCTGTGTACATCGAGAGATTCGGAAATACTAAAGATGAAATTTTCGTAACCGCAAGCGAACTGCGCGAGAAACTGGGTGATAAGGAATTCGAAAAACTTCCGACCGGAGCCTTGGGGCTTTACACATATTACGAACGTCTTGCCCAGGGGCTGCGACAACTGATGGCAGGCAGTCGAAAGTTTGCTATAGAACATATAGCCAGAGACGATATGGCTGCTTTGACAAACGAGGCCGCACAGGTCAGCGGAATTCAGTACGTGATGGACGTAGACCAAGGAAAGGTTGAAAGGATTTTTAATAGTTAAAGTAGCATAGACTTGTGCTTTGCTGTTCCGATTGTTATTGAAACAGCGAGCATCTTGGGCCAGCCATTTATAACAAATAGAACTTGAGAAAAACTAACTGGAGCCTGTTTTTCGTTAACAGTTGGACATCAGGTTTTTCCAACAAATTCCTGACTCCATTTTGTCTCCATCAAGGTCAATTTTCCTCAGATTGACTGTAAATTAACGGTTCATCCGGTTAATGCGTAGGTCGGTCGCAAACACCGGTCTTTGTAAATTAACCGCCTTCGGCGGGACTTTTATATTAACTTCATAAGAATCTGTGCATAAACCATAATCGAAAACCTGCGTTTTTCGCATTTTCGGCTGCCAGCAGGATGATGCTGAAAAAACCAGGCTAATCCTGCTGGTAGCCTGTAAAGCGATAAACGCAAATGACAATTCAAGAAAAACTTGTCGAATTGTCCAATCTATCCCCGAACTTTGGGACGTTAATAAAAAACTTGCAAAAAAACCTTACTTTGATAGCGACAGCATGTCTTTGAATGGCACTGAGAGAGAGGCCAAATCCGTAAAAAACAGTGACCCCGACAAAAACGATAAGTCTCTGTCGGGGCTACCGTTAGGCATTGATTGTCATCACCTGACAACCTATATAACGGAGAGGCCGGGATTCGAACCCGGGGTACGGATTGTATCCATACGACGGTTTAGCAAACCGTTACCTTCAGCCACTCGGTCACCTCTCCGGGCAACCTGAAACGATTTGCCGCAAAATGATTCGACAACATCGCCATCGGTCGGTGGATAAAATACCAAGATTGCCGGCCAAAGGCAAGCGCTGTTGTGTGATTTCCTGATAAATATGACACGTTATGGTTTGCAGTTGGCACATCGCAAAAACAAAAGGCGGCGGTGGGATTCGAACCCACGAATAACGGTTTTGCAAACCGTCGCCTTGGTCCACTTGGCTACGCCGCCGGGATATCCGCCCCGCAGGGCTCCCAGACAAGACCACTCCCCCCCCACCCAAAAAAACCTCGAACATCCGTCTGAGGAAAGGAACGGAGACTGTATATTATCAGTACCCGGATTGCAAGAAAATTAGCTGAAAATCGGGCCATCCGTGGCGGGGTGCCGGGTCTCAGGCGATTTTGTGTGGTAATCCGTGCGTGACTCGAACATCCGACCGATACGGAGCAGCTTTTGCTCGGTGAAGGCAGGCGAGATGATCTGCAAACCTATCGGAAGTCCCGCTCCGTCAAAGCCGCATGGAATACTGACGCCTGGCACACCGGCAAGGTTAGCGGCGATGGTATAGACGTCGGCCAGGTACATCTGCAACGGGTCGGCGGTTTTTTCACCGACCTCAAAGGCCGACGTCGGCGATACCGGCAACATTACACAGTCGCATCTTTCAAACGCCGAGGCAAAATCGCCGCGAATCAGATTCCGCACCTTCAGGGCCTTTAGATAGTAGGCGTCATAGTACCCACTGCTCAGCACATAGGTGCCCAGCATGATCCGCCGTTTGACCTCGGTGCCGAAGCCCTCCTGCCGTGACTTTGAATAGACCTCGACATAGTTGGCCGGCGCCGCGGTGCGATGGCCGTAATGCACCCCGTCATACCGTGCCAGGTTGCTCGACGCCTCAGCGGTGGCGATCACGTAATAACACGCAATAGCATATTCGAAGTGCGGCATCTCGATCTCGACAATCTGCACGCCCATCGACTTGTACAGGCCCATCGCCTCGCTGATTGCCCGCTGTACATCGGCATCGGCCCCTGCGTTGAACTGCGGCACAACACCAATCTTCAACCCGTCCACCGGCTCGTCAAGCCCAGCCAGGTAATCGCACAGCGGCGCGACATCCTCACTGACGGAGGTCGAATCGCGTCTATCGTGCCCGGCGATGACGTTCATCAGCAGTGCCGCGTCGGCCAGATCGCGCGACAGAGGACCAATCTGGTCCAGGCTCGAACCGTAAGCCACCAACCCGTATCGGCTCACACGCCCGTAGGTCGGCTTTAACCCGACTACGCCGCAAAAGCTCGCTGGCTGACGGATCGAACCGCCCGTATCCGAACCCAACGCGGCAAAACACATCCTCGCCGCCACGGCCGCGGCACTACCCCCACTGCTGCCGCCGGGGACACGGCTGGTATCCCAGGGATTGACCGTTTTTTTCAGGCCCGAATTCTCCGTGCTTGAACCCATCGCGAACTCGTCCATGTTCGTCTTGCCGACGATGACCGCATCGGCCTGGTCCAGTCTTTCGATGACGTGGGCGTCGTATGGGCTGTGAAAGTTTTCCAGTATCTTCGACGCGCACGTTGTGGCGCCGAATCGCGTACACATGTTGTCCTTGACCGCAACGGGCACACCGCCAAGGATGCCGACAGACTCACCAGCGGCGAGCCTGGCGTCAATGGTCGATGCCTTTTCGATGGCCCAGTCTCTGTATGTGCTTATATACGCCCCGACGGTGGGGTCGCACCTTTCAATCCGCGCAAAGACTGCCGCAGTCGCCTCGACGCTCGTAACGTCGCCAGCGGCGATTTTGTCACGTAATTGTCTCGCTGTCAACTCCAGCATGGTTTTCCGCGTGTATTGAATAGTGAATGCTATCGTTTATGTTTCAGCAGCCATTTATAGAGTTCGGGGTCATCATACGTCCTGGTCCACGAATCATGTCCCGCGTTTGGATAGACGGTCAACTTCGCCTCTCCGCCGCTGACGTTTACCGCGTTTACCATCCTCTGAGACTCTTTGAGCGGGACCGCCGGGTCCTTGGCCCCGTGAAACGCCCAGACGGGCATGTCCTTCAGGTTGTGCACAATAAACGTCATACCCCCGCCGCAGATCGGCACTATCGCGGCAAACCTCTCCGGGTGCGCACATGCGACCGACCACGTGCCGTAACCGCCCATACTCAGCCCGGTCAGGTATATACGGCTTTGATCGACATCGTATTTCTCCGCGATCTCGTCAATCAGCGCCATTATCGTCTCGACCCGGCTGGGCCACCACTTGCCCCTCGGGCACTGCGGCGATACGATGATAAACGGCATATCCTTTCCCTGTTCGACCAGTTTGGGCGGGCCGTGGGCCTTGACCTTGTTCAGGTCGCTTCCGCGTTCGCCGGACCCGTGCAAAAACACTATCAAAGGCCATTTCTTATCGCCCTGGCTGTAGTCCTTCGGCAGGTAGAGCAGGTAATCCAACTTGAGCGCAACGGTTCGATTCAGTTTCTGCGCGCACTGAGCGCCCGCGTCGATTTCTCCGATCATTTTTTTCTCCTGGGCCTTTGCGCCCGTCAGTAACAGGCAAACAGCTATCATCACTGCCAATCGAATTGTCTTCATAGTCAACACCTCCGCAATTTACATTCCTGTCCCGGGGCACTGTCTGCCCGCCTGTCTGCCCGCCGCCCTGTCCGCCCTGCCCGCTCGGTTACGCCCCCCCACCACCATCCAGCACCCTGGGCACCTTGAAATACTCCTCGGCCCGCTGTGGTGCGTTTGCAAGTGCCTGTTCGTTGCTCAACGACGGACATATCCGATCCTCCCGAAACACATTATGAATCGGCAGACAGTGCGCCAACGGCCCGACATTGTCGGTGTCCAGTTCATTCAGTTTTTCGATATAGCCGAGAATGGAACTGAGCTCACCACTGAAGCGGTCAACTTCCGCATCGGTCAGGTCCAACCTTGCAAGCCGAGCCACGCCCCTGACCCGAACAGCGTCAATCTGCTCTGCCATCTGCGTATCTCCGAAATAATAAAAAAAGCGAGACCACAACAGCCTCGCTCGTTATCTTACCATTCAGTGTCATACAACGCAAATATTCATCCAGCCACTTTTTCGGCGGGCTTGTAGTTGCGCTTTGGCGGTTTGACCACCAGACCCATTCGGATAGCCTTGGCTGAAACCCTGATCCGGACTACCCTGCCGTCCACCAGCGCACGAACCTTCTGGATGTTCGGCTTGAATTTGCGTTTTGTTACGCCGGTGATGTTCTTACCGACACCGCCGTGCTTTTTGGCTTTACCGCGTCTGGCGATGCTTTGGCCCGCACTGGTATGCCTTCCCGTAAATGCACAAACTCTCGACATTGCTATCTCCCTTGGTAACTCGATTTTTTTATCCCATACTGCACGGCTCGTAACCATCCCACGGCCCTTTGCACACTGCCGCCGCCGCTGCCGGGTTTCATCGTAGCGTACATATCTGCGCGGATACCCCGGAACCAGACAAGTATATGGATTTTGCCTGGTATTGCAAGCTGGATTTTTGGCTTAAGGCCGGATTTTTGACTTAAAAGTCGTTTTGGCCGGCGTCGAAGCGAATTTTCTTGCCCTTGGGGCCTTGTTTCACTAAGGTTAGCGTCCTGCAAGACAGTTGTCTATGGATACTAAAATGGATACCAAAACAGAACAAACAGAACAAACCGGTCAAAAACGGGTCCTGATAACCGGCTGTTCCAGTGGTTTCGGCCTGCTGACGGCGGTACGCGCTGCCTTGGCTGGCTATGACGTTATCGCGACCATACGGAACCCTGCCAAATCCGAGGGTCTCCGTAGCGCCCTGAACCGGGCTGGCGCAAGGGCGACCATTGAGGCGCTCGATGTCACCGACGAGAGGTCAATCGGCGTAATCGTCGAAAAATACAGCCCCGTCGATATCCTCGTCAACAACGCGGGCTTCCTTATCATGGGTTCGTTCCTGGATATCAGCCATGCCGAGTCCCGCGGCGTACTGGAGACCAACTACTTCGGCGCGGTGAGGCTGACCCGTGCCGTCGTCCCAGCCATGATCCAGCGTCGCAGCGGCATAATTATCAACGTCGCCTCGCTGGCGGGCATCGTGGGGCATCCGTTCAACGCCGCCTACGCCGCGTCCAAGGGCGCCCTGATCGGTTTTTCGCAATCCATCCGCCTGGAGCTTGCTCCCTTCAATATCAAGGTCGCCTGCGTCGAGCCGGGCTATCACAAAACCGAGATCATCGGCGTCAACGCCAACCTCTGCGAAAATTTTTACGACCGCAGTTCGCCGACGTTTGAATATAATCGTGGGTTTCTGCGTCTGATGATGGATCGTATTATCCCGCGTGCCGCTCCGCCCGAGGCGGTAGCCGATAAAATACTGCGAATCATGCGGACCGAAAACCCGAAGACACACTATGTCATCGGCAGGGACGCACGTTTTGCAAAGGCGTCTCTCTGGCTGGGGTTGGGCAGCTGGCTCGAAAAAAAAGTCATCGACAAACTCAGCACCGCCACCCGACGAGAGAACAGAAAAGAGCTGGCCAGAAAGACAAAACGAAGCCGCAAAACCGCCGGGGATTGAAAAAACGGACATCTCGCGTGGCCATAACGATTGAGAGGACATGGTTAGGGGTACCGTGACCGTGAAACCAGAACCAGAACTGCCCCTGAGGGCCTACGGCTGGATCAATTTGATGATCTGTTCCAGGTCGTTGTCCACCTCGACTGGCGGATTGCTGAACGGGCCCTGCCTGTCTTTGTGGTAGTTGACCGTTACGTTGGGGTCCTTCAGTGCGTGGCCTGTCAGGACGCAGGCGATTCGCTGGTCAGGGTCCACTGTTCCGTCGGCGATCAGGTACTTCAAGCCGGCGACGGTCGCGGCTGATGCCGGCTCACAACCCAGACCGACGGCGCCGATCTGGGCCTTGGCGTCGATGATCTCCTGGTCGGTTACGGCCAAAACAACGCCATCGCAGACGTCCAGGGCGCGGAGACATTTTTTGAGGTTGACCGGCCGGGATATTTCGATGGCTGAGGCGCATGTATGCGGCGAGAAGCCGCCGGCGGTCAACTCGGCGTAGTAGTCGTCGATGATCTTCCGATCGACATTGCCGCCGTTCCATCGGAGTTTTTTGTCATTATAGAGGTGCTCCAGCGTGTTTGCGCCGGCGGCGTTTATTATCGCCATGCGCGGGACGCGGTCAATCAGGCCCAACTGCTTCATCTCGGCGAAGGCCTTTCCGAAACTGCTGGAATTGCCCAGGTTGCCGCCGGGCACGATGATCCAGTCGGGAACCTGCCAGCCAAGTTGCTCGATGATCCGCAGCATGATCGTTTTCTGACCCTCCAGACGGAAGGGATTCAGCGAATTTACCAGGTAGATTCCCAGTTTGGCGCAGACGGCCTGGACCTGCAACATGCAGTCGTCGAAATCGCCGCGAATCTGGATGGTGTGTCCGCCGTAGTCCATCGCCTGGCTGAGTTTGCCGAACGCGATCCTGCCGGAGCCGATAAAGACGGTGCATTTGATGCCGCAACTGTGCGCGTAAATCGCCATGGATGCCGAGGTGTTGCCTGTGCTGGCGCAGGCGCTGGATTCGGCGTTGACCATTTTGGCGTGGCTAAATGCCGCGGTCATGCCGTTGTCCTTGAACGAGCCGGAGGGGTTTAGTCCTTCGTATTGCAGGAACAGGCGGCTGGGTCTTATTCCAAGCTGCTTCGCCAGGGCGTCGTTCTGCTGGAGGATGGTCTGTCCCTCGCCGATGGTGACCCTGGAGGAGTCGGGGCAGAAATCCAGCAGCTCGCGGAATCGCCATACGCCGGAAAAATCCAATGGGTTGTCACGGCTTGTCCAGCGGTCGGCGAAATCGGATAACTTTGCCGGCACCTGTATCTTGTCCCAGTTATAGACCACGTCCAGCAGTTCGCCACAGCGGGGGCATTTGAAATAGACCTCCATGCAGTCGAACTCGGCGGCGCAGTCGGGGTTTATACACCTTTGAAAAGCAGTATTCGATCTTGTCATTGCCGGCTCCGGTAAAGTCTATATCCAACTTGCATCCGGTAATCCTTACGCCCGATGAAAACTGCATTCGTCGTTCTGTAACATTTTAGCACGTAGGGTGCGTTAAAACGCGCCCTACGTACTGAGTACCTACGCATTAACCGGATGAACCTAATTATCTTATCGAAGTTGCCCCTGCGAAAGCAGGGGTCCATTTTAACATTCCAACGCACCAAAATGAAAGAATGGATGCCTGCCTGCGCAGGCATGACACGGTTAGTATTATCGAATCCCAATAAGTCGAGATTGTCAGCATTGCTCCACACGGCTAAAGTATTATTAACGTCCCAAAGTTTGGGGATGAATCACTACTGTCCGGTTGTTGAATTTTGATTTTCTTATAACTCTATAAACTACAATATGTTGCCCAATAAAACAACTACAAACGATTTCAATTTGCCTGTAGCATTTAGGCTATTTCCTCATA
>SDBV01009046.1_pt1 | contig 13310 bp, 8 predicted proteins | sample 2277081 | NCBI WGS metagenome assembly SDBV01 (sample SAMN10402039, study PRJNA504765) | marine sediment metagenome | isolation source: marine sediment core GS10_PC15, 223 cmbsf | place: Arctic Ocean: Southern Knipovich Ridge | collected 2010 | reverse complement strand
CCTCCATGTTCAACAACGATGAATGTGGGATGCCGGTTCTTCAGTACCTGCCGCGCATGTACGACTGGCTCTACGACGCTCTTACGCCACGGGAGCGGGAGGCCGTGGTGGAGAACTTGCGTATCCGGGGGCGCGATGCACGGAAGGATTTGGGGAATGTCCATGTACGCGGCTACGACAGCCACGCTCACCGGATGTACCACCAACTGGCCGAAGCGGGCATAGCAATGTATACCGAGCTTCCGGAGGCCAGAGAGTGGATCATGCACGCCCTGAATATCTACCACTGCTGGTACCCGATCTGGGGAGACCCGGACGGCGGCTGGAGCGCGGGCCTGGGATACTACAGCGGCTATGTGGTTTTGCTCTGTAACTGGCTGGAGGCGGCCCGTAGCGCGCTGGGATTGGATCCGAACGCGCATCCGTTTGTTAGCAAGGCCGGTGATTTCGCCATGTACCTGGGTCCGGGAGGAGCGTTCACCCAGAGCTCCGGCGATGGGGCCGAGGTTGTGAGTTCCAGCGGAATGAGGCCCCTTCTTTCCGTTCTCGGTCAGACTCTCCGGCAGGGGAACCTGGTCTTCATGGCAGGGCGGATAGCGCCGTTCGAGGGCGAAGGGTGGATTGATGTCCGCCCCGGTGAGAAACGCCCACCAGGGTGGTTCAGTTTAACTCCCGGCACGGCAAGGCCACTCACCTTTATCAGCAAGGCAGTGCATGGCGAAGTAGCGCCGGAAGCTCCCACCGATGCGGCCACGGCGAAATTATTCGAGGGGATCGGCTATGCGGTAATGAACTCGAACATGGTGGACGGCCAGGAGAATGTGCAGGTGCAGTTTCGCTCTTCCCTGCTCGGCACCTTCAGCCACATGCACAGTGACCAGAACGGTTTCTTCATCTCGGCTTTCGGTGAGCGCCTGGCGATCCACGCCGGTTACCGTCCCTGGTACGGCAGTGAGTTCTGCAAACAATACTACTGGGACAGCAAGGCGCAGAACACTGTCCTGGTCAATGGCGAGGGCCAGGTAAACCGCAGCCTGGAGGCTGTGGGCCGCATCACCCGCCATAGTTTCAGTGAGCATATCGACCTGATCGAGGGAGAGGCGGCAGAGGCCTACGGTGGCCGGGTGGACCGCTTTACCAGACGCATTGTCTTTGTCAAGCCGGACATCGTGTTGGTGATCGATCACCTGGAAGCGCCGGAACCCTCGCGGTTCAGCTGGTTGTTCCACGCCCAGGGTGAGATCAGGCCCGATGGCGGCGCAGGCTGGACAGTTGCCCAGGGTGACGCCTGGCTTCGGGGAACATTTCTGCAGGACGAACCGCTGGAACTGGAAATTACCGATAAATATCCCATAGAACCCGAGCTGCCCTCGAGGCTCGGTACACAGTGGCACCTGAGTGCGCAATCGGCTGAATTGAAGCAGTTGCGCATAGTGACACTGATGCAGATTGGCCGCGACAGCATTCGTCCCGTGCTGGAATCCGAGCTCGATGGAGAGGTGATCCGGATTCACGGCGATGGCCGCGAGATAGTGGTCGATGAGTCCGGCGGGCAGGTGCGGGTGCGGGTGGATACCGGCGGAGAGGTAATAACCGCACGGATGTAGGGTGGAAGCTGGAAAAAACAACTCCATCGGCTTTTGTTTTGAGCATATTGGATTAGTAGTGTCCCAACGTTTGACGAAGAATACGCTGTAACTATTATAAATACAAAGCAATAGGCGGGTAAAAAGCCGGCATCGACTTGAAATTGGTTTTACATTATGGCCGATCCTATTCAGGAAGCACTTTGTAAGAGAACTGTCATTCCCGCGAAAGCGGGAATCCAGATTATACTAAGCGGTAGTTTGTGACACCATGATAAAGAGTCCCATTTTTTTACTTGCAAGAAGATAAACAAAACATGTTTTCACAACTTCCCTGGATTCCCGTTTGCACGGGAATGACGTTTATGTTAGCAATCGTAAAAAAGGAACTACGATTGGAATTACCGCTCTACACAATTCTACAGATTTTGAGTTTGTCACTTTTTGAAAAAATGCCCATTTTACAAGCGTTTGCAGAAGGATAATTCCTGAACTGAAAAATAAACTCTGCTATCCAATTGTTAATACTATTATTACGTTGGGACACTACTGACATTGGATTAATATTAAAATGCACTACCCCGCGGCAGAGCTGGGAGAAAGCTGAAAAATCCCCCTCAATCCCCCTTTTCAAAAGGGGGAATAAAGACACCCGTTTTCTTGGGAATGAGTGTGTTTTGAGGGATTATTGTTGAGGCTTTGAGGCTATTTCCAAATGCCTGTAGAAGAGCAAGAGTGTGGCACGGTAAAAAATCCCCACTTGGCCAAAGGGGGGCCAGGGGGGATTCAAGCTTCCCGTCTCGCTTATGCAACAGCTTAACACGGAGCAAGCTGCGCGGAATTCCTTTCGTTTTAAAGCACATTCCTGACAACTATTAGTCCGGAGGTACCCGATGCCGATGCCCCCCAATGTTCAATTGAATCTGCTGCGGGCATGCATATTTGCCCTTGGGCTCGTTACGTTCGAGAGCTTAAGCGCCCAGGTTGTAAGTATCAGCACAACATTTGAAGGGGCCAACCCCTCCGAGGCCCAGAGCGTTACGCGCCAGGGAGACAGGCGCTTCCTGCTTCGGCCTTTCAACGAGCAGGGCAGCAACGAGGCCTATTACTTCCGTTTCAGCACGATGCTGATCAACAGCTCGGACCGGGAGCTGGACGTGGAGTTGGCCGTGGAGTGGCCCGCCCTTAAGAACAACCCTGACTTCCCGTACGACACGTACTTTTACGGAGACGACAACGGCTGGCAGTGGTGCTACGGCTCAGTGGACGGTCTGCTGGCCCGCCTGGTGGTCCCCTGCAAGCCGGGCACCACCTATGTGGGCTACTATCCCCGCTACAGCTACAGCCGTTCCGAGGCCTTTGTGGAGGGCTTGCGCGCAAAAGGCGAGAGCGGCCGGGTGATGGTCTCGCTGGCCGGGCTGTCCGGGCAGAGCCGCAATATCCACGTTGTCAGGGTAACAGGGCCACAAGCGGCGCAGGTGGCGAAGAAAAGAGTGTTGGTAACGGCACGCAACCATCCCTACGAAACCAGTGGGTCTTTTATTGTGGAAGAGATGATAAGCTACCTGCTGGGCGACGGGGAAGGGGTGGCCCGGCTGCTGGATGAGACAGAATTCTACTTTGTACCGATGATGAATCCTGACGGGGTGGCCACCGGCTGTAACCAGCGTACCAGGCCCACGGGCGGGGTGAACATGAGCTACGGTGCAGACAGCGACGACCCGGCAGTGACAGTCCTGCTGGCCCTTGTCGATAGCATTGAGCCGCAGCTTTGGGCCGACGTGCACAGTTGGCCGCACAAGGGAGACGACGGTATGTGGAGTACCCATCAGTGGCTGGCAAAAGGGTTACTGGAACAGATGCCTGAAGGCAGCTTTAACGACTACACCTGGAATGTCAGTTTCGTGCAGGAACGCAAGACGGCACGGAACCACCTCTGGCAGTGGCTCATCAGGACGCACGACGGCAGCGGAGGAGTGTCGTTTAGTTTCAGTTGGTTCCGTCGCACGGAGCAGGACCTGAACCACATTGGCCGAAAGCTGGTTCACGCCCTGGCCTCGGTTGCTGGACAACGCTGAAGGGAGTTTACGGCTATCAGGTAGACAGCCTGAATAGTATCCATGGGGGATGGGGCCAACCGGGGCCCCTGTCCCGCCCATTCACGGCTATCGGCAAATCAAGCTTAAATGCGGCAGACGGATTGATCATGTGGCGGGTTATGGTATGGAGCCGGTGGATTTCCAGTTGAACGGCTGAGGATTATATGAAGTTCCGCTGAACAAGAGCACTCCAATTCCCTTCAGTTCCACTTATTGCAACCCTGTGGCCAGCCTCTCTTTGAACGCACTCTCTCAATTTGATTGACTTCCTTCAACTGCCAGTATATCTATAATTCTATTTGCACCCTTAACATAATTATTTCCAAGGTATACCGATCCCTTTCCACCGCTCGGACACTCATCCAGCAGGAAACAAAAGGCATGTCAAGCAATAAGGAACTGTTATTGAAAATCGGACAAGTCGCGAAACAATTGAAAATCTCAAGCAAAAGAATCAGGGAATATGAAAAAGAAGGTTTGATCAAGCCCCTGCGCGATAAGAGCAACGGTTACAGGCTATTCGACAATTTTGATATTCAGCGTCTGGTGCAACTTCAGCAATTGATCCATAAACGTGGATTTACTCTTTCATCCCTCAGATACCTGGTTCTGAAAGCCCCATGTTGGGAGATTTTCCCCTGCGATCAAATTCATATCTGTCCTGCCTACAAGAATCCGCATAGCCGCTGCTGGGAATTGAAGCTTGAGGAGCACAGTGGCTGCAATTGCATGGGTGATTGTGAGAGATGTCCGGTTTATACGCTCAGAGCTATCAAAACATATCCTATTTTTACACAAATACCCCAGTAATATCAGCGGCTGTTGCATGATTTCGATCAGTCGGCGTAGGAGTGGTTTAAAAGTATTCACTTGAAAAACAACAGGCTTTTTTGTCGTAAATAGATAAATAGCTCACAATTATACTCAAATCATTCCATCCAGATACATCAAGCGCCATTCTAATGGAACCTCGGCTTGAATAGCGTCCAAAAAAGTTTGCACATTTTTTTGTACAAGGTTGTTGACAAGCGGCCAAAAGTAAATAAATTGGGATTAAGAAACAATTATCAAACACCTGCCTCAACCGATATTTCAGCCAGCGGTTTGAGCAAAGGCTTGATTTTTCTATAATACGTTTTTCCTGAATGCTCCAGAATGATTGCTTCCTGACAGAATGTTTTTTGGGTTTCTTTATTTTGAAGATCAAGGGTCTTTTAATTGAAGATTATTGCGCGCCTCTGGAATGCGATACCTGGCCGTGATCAGGTAAAACGGCTGGTTATTATTTTTGCTCTCATCTTATCTGGCTGGCTGGCACTCAGGCAAAAGCTTGTACCGGCAACATTTGGTGATGCCGGTCACTATCGCTTAACGGCAATTGACGAAATCGAAGCCCTGCCTGTCTCCTACCTGGGGCAGAGCATATGCACAGAATGCCACGATGATATCAACGAACATAAATCCGCAAGTTATCATCGGGATTTATCGTGTGAGATTTGCCACGGCCCGGGGGCATTGCACCTTGAAGATCCTGAGACTCACCCGTTAAAGGCTCCCAAAGAAAGAAGTCTTTGCACGGTCTGTCACGCTTATAATCCATCCAGGCCAACCGGATTTGCCCAGATCGATCCGATGCAGCACAACCCCATGGAGCCCTGTAACAACTGCCACGATCCACATGATCCGACTCCACCATCTACTTCGGAGGAATGTGGAGCTTGTCACGGAGAAATCGCGAGAACAAAAGCGATTTCCCATCACGCCAGCTTAAGCTGCATACATTGTCACGACACTCCTGACGAGCACAAAAGCAATCCCAGGGTAGCTACCCCGCAAAAACCAGCCGACCGGCAGTTCTGCGGGTCGTGCCACGCAGAGAGTGCGGAGAGTGGGAAAGAGATACTCAGGGTTGATCTTGAAAGTCATGGTGGATCAAACCTTTGCTGGGAATGTCATTATCCTCACTACCCAGAGGCATATTGATGGGCAAACAACAGAATGAAATAAGCCGCAGAAATTTTCTGCTGAAGACAGCGGCCCTGGGCCCGGTCTTTTTTGTGCTCGGTCCCAAGGTTTTAGATGCAAATCAGGAGAGCACAACTGAAGACGGGGAACCGGTGCGCTATTATGCCATGGGCATTCTGGTGAACAAGTGCATCGGGTGCGGAAGGTGTGTATCGGCTTGCAAAAATGAGAACAACGTCCCGAAAGATCCGTTCTTTTTCCGTACCTGGATCGAGCGTTACATTGTCACAACAGATGGGAAAGTACTGGTAGACAGTCCTAACGGTGGCATAGAAGGTTTTGATGAATTAAAGGAAAAGTATTCTCTGTTGCGCTCTTTTTTCATCCCCAAATTGTGCAATCATTGCAGCAACCCTCCCTGTGTACAGGTATGCCCTGTAGGCGCCACATTCAGCACCGATGACGGAGTGGTTCTTGTAGACAAGGATTACTGCATCGGTTGCAGGTATTGCATTCAGGCGTGTCCCTACGGAGCTCGGTTTTTAAATCCGGAAACGAAGACAGCGGACAAATGTACATTCTGCTACCATCGCCTGGCAAAAGGATTGGTTCCCGCCTGCGTGGAAGTCTGCCCCACCAAGGCTCGTGTTTTTGGTGAGATCGGCTTGCGTAGCAGCCCCTTGACTCGCTTTCTCCGCTTCAATGAGATTCAAGTTCTAAAGCCTGATTTAAATACTGAGCCCAGAGTTTTTTACGCTCACCTGGATGGAGTGGTGAAATAAAATTGGATAAATTACTGGAACAACTCGAACGCAGTTTATCCCAGGTAGTTGGTTATATCTATCCCAATGAGATTGAATTGCACTGGGGTATATTAATTGTGGTATACCCTTATATTACCGGGCTTGTTGCGGGAGCATTTATCCTGGCATCTCTGGAGCGCGTGTTCAATGTAAAAGAAATTATGCCGACTTACCGGCTTTCCCTGCTTACCGCTCTATCGTTTTTACTCATCGCTCCGCTTCCGCTTCTGCTGCATCTCGGACACCCGGAACGCTTTTATGAAATAATGATAACACCGCATCTTAAATCGGCGATGGCAATGTTTGGTTTTGTTTACATCTGGTATCTGATGATGGTTTTGATATTGGAAATATGGTTTGAATACAGGCAGGACCTGGTGATTATGGCGCGTAAATCGTCGGGGCTGAAAAAATATTTCTATTATATCCTCACGCTGGGCTCCCTGGACCTGTCGGAGAAATCCCTGAAATTCGATAAAAAAGCGGTGGGTTTTATTACTATCCTGGGTATCCCGTCGGCTTTTATCCTGCATGGATATGTTGGATTCCTGTTCGGCTCCATCAAAGCCAATCCCTGGTGGAGTAGCGTGCTGATGCCGATAGTTTTTCTTTTTTCCGCAATCGTCTCCGGAATAGCCCTGATGATTCTCGTTTACGGGATCAGCACCCTGTTGCGCGGCAAGTCGATTAACATGCCCTGTATGGACAAACTCGCCACCTACCTGCTGAATGTACTTATCATAGACCTCTCGCTGGAAACTCTCGATTTCATCCACCGGGTTTACGAGTCGGTGGAGTCAATACATATCATGGGACAGATGATTTCTCAGAAATTATTTATTTCTCTGATAGTAGTACAGCTAATGCTGGGGACTCTTTTACCCATCGTGCTTATTGTCGTGACAAAGATGTTCAAAGTGCCCGCTGAATTGAGGCGGCTTGTATATTTTATGGCCGCAATTTTTGTCCAGATCGGAATATTCAGTACACGCTGGAATGTTGTGATCGGAGGGCAGCTTTTCAGCAAAAGCCTGCGGGGCCTGACGAATTATAAAATGGAATTACTCGGTATCGAAGGGTTGCTAATTTCCATCGGTCTGCTGGTCTTACCTGTGATAATCCTTATTGTAATGATTAAAATCCTGCCGCCCTGGAAAGACCCTCTCGACGCCGGCAGTTGATCAGGAGTTACTACGGGCAACCCTCCTTGCTTGAATGAAATAAGTTCTCTTGAGAGGTGATAAATGGATTATATCCTCGTATACGGTATTAGCATTCTGGTTGGTTTGATAGCCCACTATTGGAAAGCCAGGAACGGGATAATCTGGAGTTTTTTGACTTTCGCCCTGATGTTGCCTCTTATTTCATTCCATATGATGGGGGGGTATTTGCTTGTTTCCATGGGGGCGATCGTGGTAGGGATAATTGTCGTGGGCTGTATGGCATGTTTACCGGCGACAAAAGCCTGCCCTTTCTGCAAGCGGCGGATTCACGTGGATGCGGCGGTGTGTTCTCACTGTAAGAGTAATCTGAATGTGGAAGTCGATAGTTCGGGTGAATGATGCTTTTTCTTTATCCGAAGTGCCCCCGGGATACTGATAAAGGGACTCCAACTGCTGGCTTATGGGTCGGCTTACTTGTAAAAAGAGCCTGCAAGCGCTTGCAGGCTTTTCTACTATGGTTTGACTTCCCCCCCCCCACTCACTCCGAAAACAAGTTCATCAATATTGTTTGCCGCCGGAACATCTGGCCAGTTGGTGTTGACAATCAAGAGACACTTCTAAAGTAAATACAACTGATCTCTTCTTCTCCTTTTCCGCAGTGTTAAAAGCCCTTCCTGCCCTTATAGTTCAATGCTTTACCCTACCTGCATTATCGTCCGTGACCGTGGCAATTATGCGATAAAAAGGCAGCGGAATGGGTGATGGCAATCAGCGAGAGGCGCATAAAAACAAGGGGCTCCTCTCGTCATTATCAAAATTATTTTCTTGACAGCATATTGATGTTCATAATATCATGCTATCCATCAATCAGAATTAATCCCCACCAGATAATGGTTGCCTTGGTAAGCCTGATTGCAGGAGAACTGCACGCATCGTTTTCCGCTTTGGCTCATCCGTGCGTTAAATGCAATTATTACGATATCTAGTAAACACCGGTTTTATCTTGTTTGATATACTTTAACCAATGGATTACAGGAGGATTAATGAGCGGAGTAACCTGGGTATATATTATGTTGGGAATATATACCGCATATTGTTTTTATTGGGGATTGAAAGGTTATTTTACAGAAAAAACCGCCTCGGGTTTTGCTATTGGAGGCAGATCAATCCCGGCTATTGCCTTTCTGCTGGCTGCCTCGGCCGCCTCTTTTAGTGGCTGGACCACCATTGGCCATCCCGGCCTGATCTGGAAATATGGGCTGGCTTATGCTTTCGCATCTTTCTATGTATTGACAATACCAATTACCGGCGCGTTTTTCGCCAAAAGAACATGGTTGCTGGGTACCAGGTACGGTTTTGTTACCCCGGGTGATATGTATGCCCATTATTATAACAGTGAAACCTTACGCTGGTTGGTAGTGGCTACCGCGGTTTTGTACGCCTTGTTCTATTCCGCCATCCAGTTGATGGCAGCGGGCGCACTTTTCCATTGGGTAACTGGTTTTCCGGCCTCTTACGGCGCTATTTTTCTGGCCTTTATTGTCTGGTTTTATGTAGTAACCGGCGGCCTGAAAGCCAGCACCTGGGTTGGAGTGATTCAGTTTGTATTCCTGGTAGGTGGGATACTGATTTTAGGCAGCTACGTACTAAGCTACTTTGGCGGATGGACTGAATTTGCGGCAAAGGTTTCCGCGCTTGAATCCCACTACCTCGAAGTGCCGTCGATAATGGAGTTCTCGGTTGGGGAAACCAATTGGACAACCATCATGATCCTGACCTATATGTTTTCCCTGATGGGTATTCAGGCCTCCCCGGCTTTTACCATGTGGCAGTTCGCCTGTAAGGATCCCAAGCCGTTTGCCTGGCAGCAGGCCTTTATGTCCACATTTGTGGTAGGCTTTGCATTGTTCTTTTTTACCGCCTTCCAGGGCTTGGGTGCTATCCTGCTGCAAAAATCCGGGCATCCGGATTTTATCAGCCTGGCAAGCGACGCTGATGTGGTGCCGTTGCTGATGACAAATTTCCTGCCGCCGGTTATGCTGGGGATCGTGTTTATCGGAGCGATTGCTTCGATGCACTCAACCGCCGCGCCTTATATCGGTACCGGCGGGTCAATCCTGCTGCGTGATGTCTGGTGGCGCTATGTAAGAAAAGGCAAGGGAAGCCACGCCGAGCAGATTTGGATGACCAGGTTGTTTACCACCTTGCTTACTGTAGCGGCTTTGATAATCGGCCTTACTTCAAAAGCGGCTATTGTGATGCTTGGCGGGCTGGCAACGGCATTTGGCTTTATCATGTATATCCCCCTGATGGGGACTCTCTGGGGATTCAAATGGCCGGCTATTGGAACGGTACTGGGCGTGCTGGCCGGCATGGTAGCGGTATATCTGTCCTACGATGTTTTTATGTATCCTCTTACCATTCATTCGGCTGCCTGGGGTACGGGTGTCGGCCTGCTGGTGGCTTATTTCTGCAGGGGAATCGGTATCAAGGATGATAAGGAGACAATCGAGAGGCAAGAGGAAGTCAAAAACTGGTTGCGTAGTGTTGATTCACCCTCGCCTTCTGGAAGAAAATGGCGTACTGTCATGAAGGTGCTTGTACCCGTATTCTTCGCCTGCGCTATCGGACCGCTCTGCATACTGGGAAATAACTCATTTTCCTTTGCCGGCTTTCCTCCCCTGTGGTCATGGCAGGTAGTCTGGTTTATACTCGGTATAGTGATGATGTGGGCGCTTTGTTTTAAGGCCGAGATGTCAACGGTTACCGATGAGCAGATTGAACGCGCATTGAACGAGAAAAATATTGTTGTAAAAGAAACCTAGTGTTTAATTCTTTGCTCAACTCTTAGCCTTGAGTTGAGGGGTTGTATTACAAAGGATTGACCCTTTTTCAGCACGGATTATTTTGTAAAATGTCGTAGCAAGGCGAAGGATAGATTGCAGAGCCGTAGTAGATATTTTATGAATAATCCGTGTTAGTAAGGAGAATGACGGTTATGAAGCGTGAAGACCTGACGATGTTGATACTTGTCGGTTTTTCAATTCTTTGGGTTGTGTTCATGGGTATGGGTTTTCTGGGTTGAGCTGACCAGCCAGCCACTTTTAAACCGTCCAACTGTGAAATTTACGGTTGGGCGGTTTTTTTTGGAAACTGATCCGGCTGTTTGCACTAAACACACTTTTTACCCGTTTGCATAGCGACAACCGGGACGCAGTTGACAGCGAATTAAAAATAGCAGCCCTGGATTGATGGGTATCCAACTCCAAATATTTCTTTTTTATTTAACTGAGCAGCTGCAAAAGACAACAAAAGTAAGACTCCGCCTGCTCTGCCCCCACTGGCTATCGCACCCCCTGCCCGGAACATCCTGAATGCGTAACTTCTTTCAAAGTGCGCTTTTACTCACAGGCGTGCCAATCCGCACGCTTTCGCCTCCAAATAATTGATTATAATAATTTGGGCAAAATATAAACATTTACATGTTAAGGTTTTACAAATTTAAAAAAAATGGCACCAACTATGCCTTATCATATTACTCAAATTGGGCTATCCACAAATCTTCAATTCAGTATCAAGGAATAACAATGCAGATGGAAACGGCAAGCGCCACCATATCCACTGTGGATAAAGATCAGCGGCAGTTGGAGAACACTGGCAAATATATATCTCTCAGGATGTCCCGCTATGAATACGGCCTGGAAATCCTTAATACCAGAAGGATTATTGGCCTGCCAGAATACCGAGTACTCCGCTACACATCCGCAGGGTGATCAACCTGCGGGACAACGTGATTCCTGTTATGAACCTGCGGGTCCAGTTCGGGATGAATGCCTTCGAGGACAGCAGCGAAACCTGCATCGCCGTGCTCAAGCAGCCAGGGGTGAGCGCACGGTACGCGTGGGCGTCCAGGTTGAAAACGTCTCCGGGGTCCTGGATATAGCCGCCTGCGAGATTGAGGATATCCCTTAATTTGGAAACGGGGTCAACACCAAAATCATTCAGGCCATGAGCGACATGGTAATCATGCTGCTGCAAATCAACAAGGTAGTCGGCGGCAAGGATATCGATCCGGCCAGTAACACCACCGGTAGATCGATCCCTGACAAATCATATTTCAGTCAAAAGAGTAAAGTAAAGAGCAGATGCTAAATCGCAACCGCAAACATCATTATTCAATTTGGATGCTGTTAGCTACTTCGCTATAAGGCATTCATTAATTCCAGAGGAGAAAATAGATTTTCACTGTTATAGCCACTATCACTATTATTTCTTTGTACAACTGACGTAAAGGAGAAAAGAATGTTAAAGAACGTTAAGATTGGTACGAAGCTAATCGGAGGTTTTTTAACTGTAGCTCTTTTTATCGGCGTTGTTGGCGCGATAGGTATTAATGGCATTAAAACCGTGGGAATGGCTGGCGATGTCATTCTGGATGAAGAAGTACCCATCGCGGATGCGTCCATGGAGATGATGATAGCGGTGATTTCCGGGCGTGACGTTATGGGAGAATATCTTCTGTGTACGGATCTTAACGAGTTGGATGGCTTGAAGGATGAATTCTATAAAGTATCAGCGGATTTCGACTTTTTCGCTGCTGGTATTGTTGAGGGGACGGATAAGAACGGCTTTAATATCATCGCAACCGACAATGAGGAAATAGTCAGTCTATTGGATGAAGCACAGGAGTATCACGCAAAGTTTGAAGAGGCCAGCGTTAATCTGATGACGCATCACAGAACCGCTTTGGAGCAGGAATCCAGGGAATTATCAGCGGAAGACCGGGAAGCCTATAAGGCCATGGAAGTGTTGGATGCATACTCCGTGAAAACTGACGAAACAATGGACCGGGTTGAGGCGCTGGCAGCCGGAGAAATGGCGGCAGCCAAGGAAAGGGCTGACTCGGCCCAATCCACGGCAACATCGGTGATGATCGGTTTTACCCTGTTCAGCTTTCTTCTGGGCGGCCTGATCGGCCTCTTCCTCTCCAGAAGCATTACTGTTCCAGTTCAGAAAATCAGCAACATTGCGGAGAAAATTGCACTGGGAGATCTCCGCCAGAATATAGATATTGACCAAAAGGATGAAGTGGGCAACCTGGCAAATGCCTTCCGGAAAATAATCTCCGCCCAGAAAAGTAAGGCGGAAGTCGCTGAGCAGATCGCTCAGGATAATCTGGCCGTCCAGGTTGAAGTTGCTTCCGAGAGCGACACTCTTGGCAATGCGCTTGCCAGCATGATTGATAGCCTCAGAAATAAAAACGCCAGGATAGAAGAGGCCGCCCAGGAAGCCAAGCAGAATACGAACTTCCTTGAAGAAGCCGGCCCGGTGCTGCAGAGCGCGGCCGCCAAGGATTTCACCAAGGTTATCGACGGCAGCTATGACGGCGGCCTCAAGGAGCTGAAAGACAACATCAACAAGACAGTGGAAGTACTTAACGAGTCACTCTCGCAGGTGAGCGAGGCGGTGGATCAGGTCTCAAGCGCAAGTAACCAGATCTCCAGTGGAAGCCAGAGTCTGGCCCAGGGCGCCAACGAGCAGGCCAGCAGCCTTGAGGAAATCTCCAGCAGTCTGGAGGAGATGGCCTCGATGACTCGTCAGAACGCGGACAACGCCAACCAGGCCAACACCCTCTCCGGCACGGCCCGTGAGTCCGCTGTCAAAGGCAGCGAGCAGATGCAGAGCATGACCGAA
>SDBV01009045.1_pt1 | contig 13311 bp, 11 predicted proteins | sample 2277081 | NCBI WGS metagenome assembly SDBV01 (sample SAMN10402039, study PRJNA504765) | marine sediment metagenome | isolation source: marine sediment core GS10_PC15, 223 cmbsf | place: Arctic Ocean: Southern Knipovich Ridge | collected 2010 | reverse complement strand
CAAAACTACAACTCTATATGCTGCCCTTTCGGAGCTTAACAACGTGGGGGTGAAAATCATCACCACGGAAAACCCCGTCGAATACGACATCGACGGCTTAATCCAGGTCAACGTCAATCCGGAGGTAGGGCTGACTTTCGACCGTTGCCTGCGCAGCATTCTCCGTTAAGACCCGGATCTAATTCTGGTCGGAGAAATTCGTGACCTAGTTACAGCCGAGATGGCGGTGCAGGCTGGTCTGACCGTTCACACGACGGATTCTCCGAGTACCGTTGCTCGTCTGCTGGATCTGGGGCTGGATCCGTACCTAATCGCCGCGACCATGGAAGGTGTAGTTGGCCAACGTTTGATCCGCAGAATTTGCCCCAAATGCAAGGAAGAATTTGCCCCCACCGAGGAGATGCTCATGGAGCTGGAACTGACTCCTGAGGACGTGGAGGGCAAGACTTTTTATAAGGGCAGAGGTTGTGATAATTGCATGAACAGCGGATATCGGGGGCGAATGGCGATTTTCGAGATCATGCTGCTCGACGATAATCTCAGAGACCTGATAATCAAAAAGGTCTCAACAAACGTGCTGCGCAGCGAAGCTCGGAAAAAGGGGATGCGAACACTGCGAGAAAGCGGGTTGCTGAGTATCTACGACGGAGCAACGAGCATCGACGAGGTGGTCCGAGCAACGATAATGGAGACTTAGCTAGTGATTGAGAAACAAAAATCGTTATTCGACGCTCATCCGGCAGGAGGTTATTATGCCTACTTTTAAATATGAATCGATGAATGCCAGCGGCCAGGAAGTCAAGGGGGAGATCCAAGCGACTTCGGGCGAGGAAGCCATCGGAAAAGTACGAAACATGGGACTGTTCCTGACCAAGGAACCGCAGCAGATTTCGGCGCGAAAAGTGGAAGCTGTAGCCGGGGTGCAGACCAAGAAGCTTTCGACTCCCATGGGTCGAGTTTCGAGGAAACAACTAACCCAGTTCACCCGGCAATTGTCAACCCTGATTGATGCCGGGTTACCGATTCTGCGCTGCCTGACCATTCTGGAACAACAGCAAAAGCCGGGGGTCCTTAAAGTAACCCTACGACGGGTGCGGGAAGAGGTGGAAGGCGGGGCCAGTTTGTCCGAAGCAATGGGCCGCCATCCCAAAGCTTTCGACCGTTTGTACGTGAACATGGTAGCCGCTGGGGAAACCGGCGGAGTGCTGGATACGATTCTCTCTCGTCTGGCTGATTTTCAGGAAAAAGCTCAGTGGCTCCGTCGGCGAGTAATCGGAGCGATGATCTACCCCATAGCGGTCATATCGGTAGCCGTGTTGATCGTTACCGGGATCATGGTCTATGTAATCCCCCAGTTTGAGTCTATTTTCGATGGTATGGGAACGAGTCTACCCAAGGTCACCCAAATTCTGCTGCAGACCTCTCGCTGGTTTGCTAAAGGTGGCTGGCTGGTGGTAGTCTTTGCGCCCGTGGGGGTTTATGTTATTGCACGGATTTTACGTTTGAGCCGAGGCGGACGAATGCTGACCGACAAGGTAAAGCTGAAGATCCCGCTGGTGGGCATGATTCTGTCCAAAACCGCCGTAGCTCGTTTCAGCAGGACTCTCGGAACACTCATTGAAGCCGGTGTGCCCATCCTGGAGGCTTTGAACATCACCCGCAACACAGCGGGCAACGAAGTTTTCGCCCGGGCCATAGGTGAAGTGCACGACTCGGTGCGTGAGGGTGAAACCTTTGCGGATCCTTTGCGAGCTTCGAAGGTCTGCGATCCTATCGTGGTAAACATGGTGGACGTGGGAGAAGAAACGGGGGATCTGGACAAAATGCTTCTGAAAGTCGCGGACAACTACGACGAAGAGGTTGACGCGACAGTAACCGCTTTGGTTTCGGTGATTGAGCCGATTATGGTGCTGCTGCTGGGGATCGTCGTAGGCTTCATCGTGTTGGGCATCTTTTTGCCGTTGCCGGCCATGATTACGGGCGCCACCAGCGCCGCTAGTGGTAGATAAGAACTAAGAGTTATGGGCCTATGGGAAGAACAATAATGTCTGGAAAAAGCCGACAAGCTCAGAGCCTCAACCGCAAAGAGGATCTCATAGTCAAAATGCCCGAGCCAAGCGGTTCAGCTCTGCTCGTGCTGATGGAATGGCTAGGCTTTTTGGTCCTTCTGCTGGTAGCGGCAGTAGCGGCGGCGAACTGGACAACCCAATCAGGCCGACAAATATTGACCCGCCAATCCCTGGATACCCTGGCCGAGGCTATAGTCGCCTACAAGCAAGTGGAGGGAGAATTTCCACCGACTCTGGCCAGCACTGGCGAACTCATGAAATACTTGAACTCAGTACCCCAAGCTCAGCATCGCCTGGAACAGATGGCAGAGCACATTATTGACCCTACCAGCGGAGGCCAAGACATATTGGACGGTTGGGGTCGGCCTTTGCGATATGTTTTTGACAGTGGAGCCGGGCAAAGGCCCGAATTAAAATCACAGGGCCCAGACCCCAATGACCCTGCCGACGATATCTATGCCCCAGCCCTGCAGGCGGTCTTCATAGACAACTCGGCCAAGGGGGCGGTGTAATAAGCTTTTTCAAAGTTCTTCCAGGAAAGGATGAGACTATGTATGGCAAACAGAATCGAAAAGCATTCACGATAATTGAACTAATGGTGGTGGTATCGATTATCGCTCTGCTCGTGGCAATTATGGTTCCCGCGGTGCAAGAGGCCATGGATATTGCCAAAGACGGAGTAGTCCGGACCCAGTTCCACGCCCTCGAACTCGGCCTGGAAATGTTCAAACAGGACACCAAACTCTCAGATAGCGGGGAGTATGGGGAGTATCCAAATGACATATGGACTGAACCACCAGCAACACCAGGAGGCCCACCAGGAGACGCGTACCCAGGTCATATATCCCTGCCAATTCAATTAATCGGCAGAGACCTTCAAGGCTACGACCCCAGCGATCTGTATAATGATAGTGATGCTTCATACAGAGTAGGGCCCTACATTAAGCGCGAGAGCGTGGAATTCGCAAATGATGGTAGTAAGATCAGGGCCGAGGATGCCTTGCCGGTTATGCTCTGCAAGTGGGGCGAGCCAATTCTATACTTCAGAGCCAGGCCCGGATCAACGGCTGAGAACACCAGTCGCCAAGTCTACGTACCAAGAGATACGTCTGGTCGCTTTGTGACCTTCAGCTTAATGGAGGCCAGTATCATGAAGATTAAACCTACAGAAACCGATCACGGTAATGATCCGCTGTTTGAGGGCGGCTCCCCTGATTTCGCCATCTACGACAAAATTAGAAACACGTCAATGGATGACCAGTTTAATTTCAGTTCGAGCGAGGAGTTTCCTTACAGGTATGACAGCTTTCTTCTGTGGTCGGCGGGAAAGGACAGACAATACGGCACTGAGGACGACGTGACCAACTTTGGCCAATAAGCTCGGCTAATCAAGGATTGATTGAGAGTAATGAAAATGTACCAACCAGCCAACAACAGGGTCGTACCAGGTGAGCGGGCCGGCTTTACACTGATAGAACTCATCGTAGTCGTGGCCATCCTGGTCCTGGTGGCAACAGCCATGGTGGGTGTAAGCAGCTATCTGCAAACCCAAAAGAAAAACGTCCTGACCAGACAGTGCCTGCAACTGCTGAGCACCGCCGTGGCCGAGTTCTACGATATCACCGGGCATTATCCGATTGACGCTTGGCCTGATGATAATGATTGGGACGCGCAAGATGATGATGATGAATACATTTATACTGGATGCCGAATTCGCGACGCTGATAAATCCGGCTTCGATGATCCAAAGTCCGACGAACTTTTATATTTGCAGTTGAGTCTTTTGCCCCAGACGCGGGCAATTATTGCCAAGCTGCCGGAGAGATTAATAGTCCCGCCACTAAGTGAAGCGAGGGTGCAATTGGCAGGGCAAACTTCGGACACGCTTTATCTTCGCTCAATTGTGGACCCCTGGCACAAGGAAGATGACCAGCGACCACTGCTCTACAAGCGCGATGCAGACGGCGGTTGGCCTCCGATCGACCCTGATACTGTTTTTCCGAAAATATGGTCTAGCGGCCCGGACGGTGAGTCTGATCCGGACGACACGGAGTCAGCTGATAATCTGGATGACATAACCAATGAAGACTAAAGGCGACATATCCCAACCTACAGCCCACAGCCTACAGCCTGCTTTCACGCTGATTGAACTACTGGTGGTGGTGGGCATTATAGTCTTGGTGCTGGGGGCGCTTTTGCCGACCTTGGGAGGCTTCTTCAGCGGGGCTCGGGCTCCTAATGCTCGCAATCTGATATCGGCACACCTGGCCGGAGCCAGAAATTATGCCGTGGCCAATAGTGTAACCACCGCTCTGGTGTTTTCTGAAGACGAAGAGGCCCCAAAAACTAAACGGCGAATACTGATGTATCTGGCCAAATACGATGCAGTAGATGATGATTTCAAGGAGGTGACTGGGCGAAAGACAACCTACCTGCCTACTAATATCCTGATCAGCGAGGACGAGGACGAGAATGATGATGATGATCTGGAGGCAACCGTAGTAATCTGTTTTTCACCTGCCGGGCAACTGATCGTGGGCAAGCAGTTTGAGATTGAGAATCCACCGATAGGAGATGAGATCTATTCGGAGGATGGTATCAACTCGAGAGCATTTTTCTGGTTATATGACAAGAAGCTCAGTGACGAGCCAATGGACTTACAGATCAACTATTACACGGGAGAGGTGATAGAGTAATGACCAGTACCCTTTCCAAAAAGAGCCCGTCCCTTTTTGTCACGCCGCACTTGGCGACACGTCGTGCTTTTCCTTCACTTCGTGGTCTTCGTGCCTTCGTGGTGAATGGTTTTTCCGTTTTCCGCCTTCCGCCTTCCTTCCTACAGCCTCCAGCCTCAAGCCTGCAGCCTGGCCTCAGTCTGGTGGAGTTACTGATAGCCATCGGGATTCTGGGGGTAACGATGATGCTGATCGGGGCAGCCTTCCCAGCCGGGGTGGCTATGAGCGTAGCCGTCAGCGATGAAACCACCTCCCAGGCAGTCTTCCAAAAAGCCCTGGCAGAAATCAAAGCCAACCTGACTAGCAATAATGTTGGAACTGGTGATCTGGCAATCATGTCCGACAACGGATTTAACGAGGATTCGCGAAAGCTGTCCGAGAACAGTTCGTTTTCCTGGACAGCTCTGGTGCGGAAAATGGGTACTACTGGCCCGATGGGAAATCTCTGCCAAGTAGTCATCGTGGTCTCTCGCCGAGCGGGCAAAAACCCAAATTTTGTAGATGAGGATGATTATGAATCAGAGCTTCCGGAGTTGCGGGAAGTGACTTGTATTAGCTCAGATACTAATGCTCGGACACTGACGATAGAAGACGACTTTGACATGGTGCCAAACGACGGCTATATAATCGATGCGACGACTGGTACCGCTTATATCATAGTCTCGCGGGATGAAGGGGATCCTTACGATGACACGGACAATAAGATTGTCCTTCTGAGCAAGCCGCCCACCATCATCGAACCTAGGGTTGTGGATGACGGCGACACAGGAGACTTCTCTAAGATCGGCTCTGGCTGGGAGGACGGCACCGGCGCATCAGCGAACGCAGCGTACGATAACGACTACCTGACTAATGAGTCGGGCTCTGGCGCCGACAAGGCTGAGTGGAAGTTTACCGGCCTGCCTGAGGGCGGCTCCTACAATGTCTACGCTACCTGGGTACCAAGAGACACCGGCGACTCGGCTCCGGATGCCCCCTACACCATCTTTGACAATTACACATCTCTAAAAACGATTGAGGTGGATCAGACTGAGAATCCGCAAGGGATCGTGCGGGATGGCGCAACCTGGCAGCTGTTAGGCCGTTACCCAATATCCAGCGGCACACTGAAAGTGCAACTGTCGGATAACGCTAGCGATAACGATTCCAATCCCAATAACGGCACTAGTTGGGTGGTCGCCGATGGTATTCGGATTATCTCCGCAGAATCTTTTTGGATCGTCCCCGGGCCCCAAAGTGGAGACGGGTATAGTCTGAAGTCACCCTCGATTCGGGTTTTCCAAGCCCTGCTGTATTTGCCGTAGGAGAATAAGCCCAAGGCTCGAGGTAGAAAGCAAAAAATGCGAAACTCGCGATCCAAAACTATTTCCTCCCACCCAAAGCCCACGGCCCACAGCCTGCACTCTGCCTTCACCCTGACCGAAATGCTCGTAGCCGTAGCCATGGGAGCCATGCTGATTGCCGGCGCCGCCAGCGTCTTCTCCTTAGCCACCCAAGCCGTCAACAGCTCCCAAGCCAACACCAAGATCAGCAATAAACTCCGGGTCCTATACTCCTGGCTCGATCGCGACTTCGCCCGCATTCGCCTCGATGGGCCTTTGTTCTTGTATCCCCAGGTAAAAGATTTCGGGGACGGCGATACGCGACTTGATCAAATATGTTTCCTTATATCCGGACATATACCTTCTATGAGCACGGCCGACAGTGCTGGGCTAAGCATCATTTTGTATGGGCCGAATATTGCTACCGATCGTTCTCTGAAGCAGCCTTACGATTGGGTGCTTACTCGACGCCCGACGCTAATTGTAGGTGATTCAGGAGCAACTGGAGCAGATAGTTGGCAGTCTTCGTTTGCCGAACTCATAATTGATAACCCTGCCGGGAGGATAGCTTGGTACGAGGGCTGGACCAAACCCAATTTTGACTATGACCAGAACTCTGGCACTTACTCATTTTCCGACGATGACGACGTGCCTACTTATCTGATGGGCAATGTTTTTGAGTTCAAGATCGTGCAGTACGGAATTTACGATGATGCCGGAGTTTATAGTTCTGTACAGGTCGATATGGACACGCCAACAGATAAGCTTCAGTTTACTCCTACACAGAACAAGCCAGCCTGGATAGAGTTTGAGATAACCCTGCGGGCCGCGAGCAATCGGCAAGAGGATGAGCAAACGAGTACGTATCGGGTGAATTTACCTAGGCGATGATTTAGACGTTGATTGCGCCGATCGCGCGGAAAGAAACGGAATAATATGCCCAAAAGAACTCTTATTTATCTGCGAAATCAGCGTAATCAGCGTCAAAGAAAACTCTTAGTAATCTGCGTCTAATCTTAAGGTGTATCATGTTTGTTTATCTGCGAAATCAGCGTAATCTGTGTCCAAAGAAGCATCCTCGGGGCACAGTGCTGATTCTGTGCGTAGCCCTGCTGGTGATACTGGGGATGGTAGCCTCGAGCTTCGTGATCCTCAGCCATGCCCAAAGAGCCAGCTCTCGATCTCTCACCAGAGCGGATCAGATCGAGCAGGTCAGACAGATGAGCCTCGAGTACATCCGCACCAGACTGCTCGAAGACTTGGTGGGAAACGACGGGATATTTCTAAATGGTGGCCTCCCCCCAGGTAATGGTGAAGCTGACGAAGCTTACGACGCTCCGGGGACAGATGGTTGGCTAAGCTCACACAACACGCAGTCAAACACAAAAGACGTAGATACAGATGGTGATGGAAACAAAGAAACGTCGTGGAACAACATGGTCGGGCCATTTAGCACTATTGGTCCAGACGGCACCAAATATCAAGTGGCCGTTCGCATCGTCGATACCAATGGCCTGGCCAACGTCAACGTCGGGACAGCTAATATTGGTGGCACGTGGCCGGAATCAAATCGCCGTTTATGGGACAGCCAATATCCCAGCTACTTGTATTTACGGGACCTGGGCGCAAATTCATCGCTGGACAATGGCCAGGGGTCTGTAGCTGGGCGGATTAAAGGATCCGCCAATTTCACCTCCTTGAATGAAGATTTATATCCCTACTTAGCAAATCTGGATCCGCCGACATCGGTCAACTACATTCGACCATTTGACGTCGCTGAAGAGTTAGCACTGCGAATGAAGGCCGGGGTGGGCACAGATTTGAACGGAAGGCTGAATTCATTTACCACTAATAGCGAATTTCTAACAGCCTATTCTTGGACCATGCAGATTCGCCCGCCAGCTGCGAACTCAGCTGTTGATACCGCCCTAACAACCCTTGGATTCCCAGCACCTTGCAAGATACCTTTGAACAACCTGGTGGGAGCCGACGGACTTACAGTTGACGTAAACACCTGCAAAGCGGTGTACTTAGTGTTAGTAGATACGGGGATGACCGCAAACGCCGCAGCTCAGTTCCTGGTCAATCTCATCGACTATATTGACAATGACATCATTCCTAACAGAACGAGCGATATTTCGGTGATTGGGCCCGCTGCTACCCCAGACAGCGTAATTGATTTTGGCAACTGGACACCTCCGGCGGGGGTGAGTGCTCCTGGGGGTACTTATTACGGCACAGAGATTCAGCCGATTATTTCGGAGGTCTACTGTCAGCGGGTGTACAAGGTAGAAGAGCCGCCAGTCAATAATGCTGATGGGACATTCACCTTCACATACATAGTGGACGATACGCGTTCTCGCTATGCGGTGGAACTGTACAATCCTTCAGGGAAGGAGATTACTCTGGTGGACTGGAAAATCGACATAGGTGGGGCTGTATACGAAATAAACTCATTTACCACTAGTGATGGTACTCGGGTAATAGAAGGGGAAACTGGCGATCGGGCAGATTATTTCCTGACACTGATGTCCTCACAGCCATCTGGTAAGGATTTTAATCTACCAGGTAAAATGGGTTGGAAATTAGGCTGGAAAATAACAGTTCCCAAAGCAGGCGCGGAAATCACTATCAAACTGATTAATCCTGCTGGGGTAGTCGTAGATCATTTCTTAAATTGTAATTTCAAGGCGGACCCACCCGATACAACCGGGTCGGCGCCTGTGAGTCCTCTGCCGATAATCATGGAGGATTTTCAGCGAAAGGGCAATGATGTTGACGGGGATTTGATACCGGCTATTGTGAAGTTCGAAGAATACGAGAGTGACGAAAATGATCCCGCAGTACCGTTGGATGATTTTCCTACCGAGGCCATTAGCCCAGCCGGCGAAGGCGGGCAAATAATTGTCAAGAATCGTGAACTGCACAGTCTGGGAGAGCTGCTCTACATTCCGACAATCACCAATACGACTACTAGTCCAGCTCTGATTGAGGCAATGGAGGGCCAGTCGGACGGGGACTCAAGTTATCGGCTGAATATGACTCCTGTTGACAGCATCGATCGTAAGATCCTGCAATATCTGACCCTGCGAACGGGCATAAAAGACCTGGACTCTGACGGGAACGCCATTGACAACGACGGGGACGGGCTAAATGATAATATATTAGAGGCTCGCGTGCCCGGCCTAATCAATATCAAGACCGCCCCAGTGGACGTGCTAAAAGCGTTGCACTACTATTACGACCCGGTGGGGGCGGCAGATCAGATCAAGAAGGCCGGAGACTTTGTTTCAATTGGGGCGTTTGCATCGTATTGCAGCCTATACACGAAAGACTCTGGCTGGCCAAGCAAGGACGAGGGAGATCCAGATGATGCCAACGTGGGCTCGCCCGACGGCATCACCGTGGATAACGAAGAGAAGATGTTTCACTTCACCAACGTAGCTAATTTGATTTCCGTCCGCTCGGATGTATTTGTGGTCTATATCACCATCCAAGCCAGCGATCGGGACGGCGTTTTCCAGCCGGATGAGCGGATCATGCGCACCATGGCCATTGTGGACAGGTCGTTCTGTCTAAAACCCACAGGAACAGAAATTCCTCTGCCAAGAATAGTAGCCCAGACGATATTACCATAAGAACGGTCCTTGTTCTATGTCGCCCTGCTGGCTCGCGCAAGCCGGAGCTTCCGATAAAGATCACTTTCCTTGAGCCCAGCTAGCGTGTGGCCGTAAAAGCTTTCGATCCGGCTAACGAAACTTCGTATTTCAGCAAGTTTTGCCTTGACTAAAACTTGGAATTCAGGTATATTATCGCAGTGGATGGGGGCCTCATTTGCTAGTCCCTTTTTTCCATTGCAGCCGGTTTTTCCCCGCCCCGCGATACGGATAGAACCGCGGTAAAGAAAAGAGCTGGCTTTATGTTTCGTTTGAGCCTGGATGGCACACCCAAGCTTCTATGCTAACAAGTTTGAGTCTAGCCAGCAGCGAATCAAGAGAGTAAGGAACTTTTACAAAAGAGAAGAGCTATGAAGAGAAAAACTTTCACCGCCGCGCAAGCCCTAACTGTTGTGGCTATCACTGCCATAGTATTAACCGCGACTTCCCAAGGGGCCATCGCCGGCCAAGGGTATTGGGATTTGTTTTCCGTTAGTCTGAACCCGAACGACTTGTATTGGGACCAGGTCAACGGCGGTGACGGAACCCTGGAAGATCCCCTCTTCACCACTGATCCGAACGGAAGCCCGATCTTCGACTCAGCTAGTCCCTTAGGAGGCATAGCTTATGCCTTTGGCGGCCATGACTGGGGCACGGGCGTCCTCGAAACCACCAACGTAGCTGGCAATAGCATCTCGCTTTACGGCGACATAATGATGCCCTGGTATTTGAGCATCACTCTGGATTCAAACAGTGATCCTTATGCCGACTCAGCTTACCCTTCGTGGGGCACGGTCAGCAATATTGTCGTAAGTCAGTGGGATGGAGAGAATTGGACCGTATTTGATCCCACCTGGACTCTCTCGCCCTACAGCACGCCCGATGGAACCACACAAGCCCCTGGCAGCGTTACCTTAGCTGCCGCCGACGTTGGTGCTGCCGAAGGTGACGTACAGTCAGACGGCGTATCAAGCATCTACGGCATAGGCGCAACTCTCCCTGCCGCGATGGGCTACAAAATCAATTTCGATACTGACCTGAATACCTGGGATTCCTATTCCCTTTCTGACGGCGGAGGTGGCCCAGGCAAGCCCCCACCCACGTCCGCGGTTTCAGGCAAAGAATACTCCAACAACCCCGACGAGGATTATACCGGTACATTTAATCCTTTACAGAACATCGCCTTTGAAGGGGACGGCCAAGTGGGCGACGCCTTCGACTACAGCGGCAGCGGACTCGATGAATTTCATCAGGTCGACGCCCTGGCAAGTTCCCAGGATAGCTACTTCAAAGCACTCGTCGCCGATCAGGCGCCCATCGTGCTTTCCTTTGCCAGCCCCGACGCCGACCAAGCGGGCCAAATCAAGACCCAGAGCGCCCAAGAAAACATCATCACCACCTGGGCAACGCCCGTTATGGTCAACCAAATCTCGCCTCCGGACGACGTGGACGCTCTGGAAATCTGGGGCGATGACACGGAGGAAACTGCCAATATGTTCTCCGTAGTCGATGATCTCATGGGCGTAGCTGTTTACAAATATGATGGCGAAACATCCACGCCCTACATCTCGTCGGACGAATTGAAAGCCGCCATTGGCACCACCGAGTACATCGACCTCGACGCTATGATGGTCTACGATATTGCCGACGACGGGATCTTCGCCAGCGGCGACAGCATCATCTTCAGCATCAAGGCGATACTCTCCGGCGAAGAAGACGAAATAGTAATCTTTGATGGCGGTGAAATCTGGGTTTGGAACTTCGACGACGGGACGGCAGAATTCCTGATCCACGGCGGTGAGATCTGGAACACTGATTACGATCTTAGTTCGGCCTTTAGTGTAGACACCGAGGATGTCAATGCCCTCGAAGCCCTGCTACCAACTGTAATACCCGGCGACTTCGACGGCGACTACGACGTAGACGGTATTGACTTTGGCCTGTGGCAAGCGGGCTATCCCACCGCTAATGGTGCCACGCTGAGCGACGGCGACGCCGATGGTGATGGCGACGTGGACGGAGTTGACTTTGGCATCTGGCAAGCTAACTACCCCACCAACATGGGGACCGCCGCCACAATTCCAGAACCCGCCACGCTGGCATTGTTCCTAATTGGCAGCTTAGCCCTGTTGAGGCGCAAGCACAGCTCGGACTAAGGTTCGCGGGATGACAAACTATAGAGGAGATTTTGGGAAAGAAGGTTCTTACTATATTTTACGAAGGGGTCTGAAGATGAAAGAAACTTTCAAACGTTCAACTATTGTGGCGTTTATTGCTGGGGTCATTCTGATGGTGCTGAGCAGTTCGGCTTGGGCTTTGCCGGCTGACTGGGTCCACACCACGGCCACGCTGTCGGAGGCACGCTATCGTCTCACCGCGACAACTGTCGGAGGCAAGGCTCTTTTCGCTGGCGGCATCAGGAGCGGGGAAGATTTCATCAGCAACGTTGTTGATATCTATGACACCGATACGGGACTGTGGACGACTAGTACACTGTCGCAGGCGCGGTACTCTTTGGACGCCACGACCGTCGGAAACAAGGCCATGTTCGCCGGAGGTACGATCGGACAACTTGAGAGCGGGGAATTCGTGATGACCGATACAGTGGATATCTACAACGGACGGACAGAGCAGTGGTCGACGGCTACACTCTCGCAGGCGAGGACCGGGCTGGCGGCAACAACGGTGGGGCAGAAAGCTATCTTCGCCGGAGGGACTTTCGGGCACCATGAGGCCAGCAACGTTGTGGATATTTATGACGTGGGGACGGGCCAGTGGTCGACAGCCACACTGTTGCAGGCGCGCCATAGCTTGGTCGCCACGACAGTGGGCAACAAGGCCCTATTCGCCGGGGGCGACGCGGAGGATGGGAGCTGGAGCAACGTCGTGGATATCTACAACGCCGACACCGGCCAGTGGTCTACGGCCACGCTATCAGAGGCTCGGTCTAACATCTCGGCTACCACTGTGGGGAATAAGGCGATCTTCGCGGGAGGCTACCGGGGCGGAACCGACTATGAGAGCGATGTCGTTGACATCTACGACGCCGAGACCGGTCAATGGTCCGTGGCCACACTCTCTGAAGGGAAATATGCTATGGGTGCGACTACATTAGGCAATGAGGGGCTTTTCGCTGGAGGTCATTTACATTGGGGACCAGACTATACTAACGTTGTGGAGATCTTCGACGGCGACACGGGCCTGTGGTCCACTGGTACGCAAACGCTATCGGAGGCTCGAGGTCGTATGGTTGCGACGACCGTGGGGGATCAGGCGCTATTTGCAGGAGGATGTTTTGGCGACTATGTCCGCAGCGACGTCGTGGACATATTTACGATTACCGAGCCGGTTCCCGGTGACTTCGACGGTGACGGCGGTGTGGGCGGCGGTGACCTTTGCCTTTGGCAGGCGGGCTGCCGGACTGCTAGTTGTTCTGACCTGGACCACTGCGACTCCGCTTGATGTGGCGATACGGAGGTTATTGACTTTTGCATTTGCCAAGGCTATTACCCCACCTACAGGAGAACCG
>SDBV01009044.1_pt1 | contig 13314 bp, 8 predicted proteins | sample 2277081 | NCBI WGS metagenome assembly SDBV01 (sample SAMN10402039, study PRJNA504765) | marine sediment metagenome | isolation source: marine sediment core GS10_PC15, 223 cmbsf | place: Arctic Ocean: Southern Knipovich Ridge | collected 2010 | reverse complement strand
ATTCATGAGCACCATTATATTGGCCACATATAATGACTATGCCCACCATGAAACCCTCAGCGACTTTCGTTATCAGGTGAAAAAAAGCGTTCGTAATGACGAGTGTAGCACTGCAAGATGGTACGTTGATGCAGGCAATCATACTAAAATCGATAATCTCAATACCGATATATAAAAGCGTTGCGGTAACGAGCTCAGGGAAAAAGTATCCGAAGAGCTTGCGTAGGCTGATCGACGAGTCTGTGTGTGTTTTAGGATGATTTTCTTTCATCTGTGTCGCCTTGTGATAGGTGCCTAGGGAAGCTCCCTTTAGTATACCCCTTTTGGAGTGAAAGAAAACCGGCTCATCGCTCTTAATAACTCGGGAAAATGGGTGAAAAATCTGGCAGTAACCGCTATCACTGTGGGGGGGTTTGACTCATTATAATATTTCAACTATATTAAAAAATGGAATTGTAATATAAATATAGCGAATATCTGATAGGGACATTCTATGACGTTTTTACCCCGTTCATTTTCTTTCTCTGGTCCAAATAAGCGGCAGGCGACCTATTTCATGCTCTTGTATACGGGAGTATGTGGTTCGCTCCTGCTATATAAAGTAAAGTATGCGAGAAGGGCTTAAGGATTTCCCCAATCAATTCAATTTGATAAAAATATTAAAAAATAAATAAAATTTGTTGTCCAGTGTAGGGGAGATGGTGTATAATTATTAGGTAGGATGCAGATATAAGAATGTTGAAACGAGGATTATAATGAAAAAATTAGTATTTATACTCAGTATAGCACTATCGTTCTGTTTGCCGCTTTGGTCAGAGGTTTCTTTTCGTGATGTGGTGAGTCAGGGGCCGGAGGCCTTAGGTGAGTTACTGGCAACGAAAGACATCGATGCGCAAGACGAACGGGGGAAAACGTTTCTTCATTGGGCCGTTGCATTAGGTCGTACTGATGTTGTAAAGATTCTCATGAAACGAGGTGCAGCTAGTAATGTTCGTGATAATGAAGAAAAAACACCACTAGATCTGGCGTTTTCAAAAGATGGGCTGTTCTCGGATGAGGACCGTGAAAAAAGAGATGTCATTGCATACATTCTCATTAGTGGTGATGCAATAAGAATTAAAGACGATCCTAAGGCTCAGCAGGCCGTGTTGTTTTGGGCGGTGAGGAAAAATAACTTTGAGCTTTTAAAAAAGTATCTGGGTAATAGAAAAATTGATGATATCAGGGATGATGAGGGCAACACTCTTCTTCATGGTGCTGTTTCCGATGATCAGACACTCATGGTGGAGTTTTTGATTAATGAGAAAGCTGATGTAACCGCTCAAAATGTATTTAAAGAGACGGTACTTCTCAAAGCAGCTGCCAATGAAGGTGAGCATAATCTTACTATACTGAACAAGCTTCTTGTCCGTCTTGAAGACCTTGGGAAAATGGAAGAAGCATTACAGGCTCAAGATCGGTCTGGCATGACTCCTCTTCATAGAGCAGCGAGTAATAGGGGTTCTGGGATCTTAGAAGAGTTGCTTAAGAGGCTCTCAGGTAAGCCTCAACTCAAAGAGCGGATTCTCACAAATGGGATAACTCCGATGTATAAAGCTGTGCAGCAGGGGCGTATAAATAATATTGCAATATTGCTTGATCATGAATCACCTGTTGATGCATCAGTGCTGAAACAGGCACTTGAGCGTCAAGAATGGCAAGATCTCATTACCTTGTTGTTGGGACGCGGTGCTAATCTTAATGTACCAGATGATCAAGGTGAAACGGTACTTCAAAAGGCATTGCAAGACCTTATTGAATCGATCAAACCAGAGGGCATCGTGCAACGGGTTAGTGGTTTAGTCTTTGGCATGCAGCCCGATAAAGTACTCTATCTCATACAACAAGGGGCGCATGTTAAGGACCAAGGTGGTGCAGATATATCCGAAATTAAAATAGTAAAAGAAAACCAAGGCTGGGGTGATAAAAATCTTATTAATGCCCTGTTGGTTAATGCTATGCAACGGCTCGATCTTGACGATGTGAAAGAATACCTTGCTATGGCGGAAGTATTTGATTTCAAAGATGAAAAGGCCAAAGAGGTATTTGGAGAAGCCATGCGTTCTGATAATGCGGCATTAAAGACGTTATTTCAGGATGAGCTTAATAAAAGGTTTCTTGACGCAGTAGAGAAAGTTGATACGACGTCAACAGAGGAATATCTTGCTCTTGGAGCAGATGTTAATACTCCTGATGCCAATGACAAGCGTCCGTTAGAGTTTGCGGTAGAATATTATAAATCTCTTAGTAGATTTCCTTCTTTCTATAAGAAGAGTCGAACTCTTGAGCTTATAAAGTTGCTTGTGGAGCATCGGGGCACACCTCTTAACATCATAGAAGATGAAAAATATTTCAAAGACGATGAGCTGAAAAAACTTGTGCTGGGAGTACGGCTCTTGGAGGAGATCGGCAAATCGGACCCGGATAAAGAAAAAGCGAAAGAACTGATTGTCGCTGGTGCGAGGGTTGACCTAAAAGATGCTACGGGAAAGACTGCTCGTGATTATGCCAAAGAAGAAGTAGCATGGTTACAAGATATGTTGCCGATAGTGCCCGATATACCCGAGAAGGTGTTGGTCCAGGTGCTAAACTTAGCTTATAAAGCTGGAGCTGGAGCGATAGTCGTGGGATCTTTACTTGGTAGAGTGATAATCCATGGATTCGATTGCTACTGGGAATCACTTAGGCTTCGCACAGTAATAGCAAGCTCTGGGCCTCATTCTTTAGATCCGGCCGAGACACTCAGGGTCGACGAGATTCTTGCTCATGAAGAAGAATGGAGTACTAAAAATAGGAAAGAACGTGCGCTTGCAGCTCTTAAAGGATTCTTGAAAGATCCGGATCTTTCACTTGAACAGGTGCCATCAGTTGGCTTCTGCTTTTCTGGTGGGGGTGTGCGTGCCATGTTGGAAACGCTTGGATTTCTTAAGGGAGCTGATGAGCTAAAGATATTAGATGTTGCCCAGTACGCATCGGGACTCTCAGGATCAACCTGGGCTCTCAATCCCTGGCTGGCGTCCGGCATGCCTATCCGTGATTATTGCAAGCAGGTACCAGAACGTCTCACTCGTCCTGTGGCTGAGTACCATACCTCAATGGACAAAGGCGATATCCAACAGATGATCATGGCGCTTCTGCGGCTTTATTATTCCGGACAATCGCTTGGAGTTGTTGATTTATATGGGTTCTTTCTAGGCCATATGCTTTTAAAGGGGCTGCCCGGTGTTAAGAATCCTTTTGACGTGACGCTGTCCTCATTAGAGTCAAAAATAAGTTCGAGAGACTACCCTTTCATCCTTTCAACAGCAGTCTTGGGGGAAAAATTGGAAAACGGCTACAGAAAGTCGGTGGAATTTTCGCCATTTGCTGTGGGAAGTTTCGAAGCGGGTACCTTTATTCCAGCTTGGGCATTGGGGCGTCCTTTTGATAAAGAAGGATCATCAAAGTTGGTAACACCAAAAAGCTTGTACCATGGAGAGAAAGCAATGGTCGGGATGGCCTTCCTGGAAAAAGTACGCAAGCAAGAGGAGGAGGTCGCGCGGGAAGAGCGTGATAGGCAGTATTATGGGCATGAGCTGCCTCTTGCCTATCTGATGGGTCTTTGGGGTTCTGCTTTTTCGATAGGTATGTATGATGCTCTTCTTGAGGGGACTGATAACCTTAAGCCCTTACTTGGGGAAAGCTGTTTTAAAAACCCTGATATACAAGAAAATAGTATCCAATTTATGAAGATGATTATAGCAAAGTTTGCTTCTAAGCAATTTGATCGGCTTATAGAAACTATAAACAAGCAGGTTAAGAAAGTGAATAAACTGAAAGTGCTTACCGATACAGAAAGATGGGCAAAACTTACTGATCCGGGAGCTATGCGGGAGTATTTTGAGCATGATAGCCTCATTGCGGAATCGATTAACAACTTTGCAAAAAGCACTTTAAGTAAAGAGGATACGATTACCCTTGTCGATGGAGGTTTTCAGGTTGTTGATGGCAAACGGCTTAACCTAGGTATTTTGCCACTTCTTGAGCGTAAGATGGATGTTATTATTATTTGTGATGCTTCAGTTGATCTTAAGGGAGCTCCTGCCCTGAAGGCAGCGGAAACGCTCGCAGGTAAACGGGGCTTGCCGTTTCCTGAAATTAAATATGAGGGCATCGATACAAAACATATATCGGTGCACTATGATGATAAAGAAGGTACCCCTATTATTGTATACATGCCCGGTATTAGGAATGAAAATTTTAGGGATCCTAATTTTAATCCTGCAGATACGACTAAATATCCTTTTACTGGTACGCTTAACTTTACCTATACCGAAGAGCAAAGTAATAAATTGATGGATCTCATCGCATTGAATGTTCGTCAGAGCAAGGATGAACTGGGAGAAGTGTTCAAAAAGGCTGTGGAAAGAAAGAAAACAAAGAAGCCATCAGAGCAAGTGGGCTCTTGAGTTTTGGGGCCAGGTTCTCAGTCTTCACGTCTTTTAGCCGGGAAGGGTTACCGGAGCATACAGCACTACTATTTCCTATCACTACTAGGAGACCGGCTATACAGACTTGCAATAGTTTCCTGCTCGTCTATACTTAGTAGGTATCAGGCGAGATTCCCGAGTGGCCAAAGGGGACGGACTGTAAATCCGTTGGTTTATGCCTTCGTAGGTTCGAATCCTACTCTCGCCACCATTGTGATCTGAGTAAAAAAAGATTATAATCAAAGAAACTGCGGGAATAGCTCAATTGGTAGAGTGGCAGCCTTCCAAGCTGTAGGTTGCGGGTTCGAGTCCCGCTTCCCGCTCCAAACTAGGGATGCTGGCGTAGCTCAGTTGGTAGAGCAACTGATTTGTAATCAGTAGGTCGCTGGTTCGACTCCAGTCGCCAGCTCCATATTGTGAGGGGTTGGTTCCTTTCTGAATCCTGGAGGAGCTTATAAGGCAGCGAAGAGCTTGTCGCATAAGTCCGACTTGTAATTTACTCATAATTCGTGTATCATTGGTATAATTCTCTCGTTGTGTCTGCCCACGTAGCTCAGTTGGTAGAGCACTTCCTTGGTAAGGGAGAGGTCACCGGTTCAAATCCGGTTGTGGGCTCCATAGAAAATTAGGGTGACATGGCAAAAAATCGAGTAACAACTCATTTAGCATGTGAAACATGCAAAGAAAGAAATTATACGCAGGTGATTAATAAGCAAAGAACGCTTGGTTCGTTGCATCTGAACAAATTTTGCTGGCGATGCCGTAAGCATAATATGCATAAAGAAACGAAGTAGTTATGGAGGCCAGTAGCTCGAATGGTAGAGCGGCAGACTCCAAATCTGCGGGTTGGGGGTTCGAATCCCTCCTGGCCTGCCAAAACGTACGGTACATAATTAGGTGAGCAATGATACAGATTGGAAAATTTCTTAGGGAAGTGCGAGCTGAGATGGCCCGCGTCGAATGGCCTAAGCCTGAAGAGTTTATAGGGGCGACTGTTGTGACGCTTCTTTTAGTGCTTTTTTTTACCGTTTATCTTGGTTCTGTTGATAAGGCCAATAAATGGGTTATTTACGATAAAATATTTAGTTATGCTAGACGATAGCGTGGGCGCAAGTAATACATGAAAAATTGGTATGTGATCCAGGTACTTGCTGGATATGAGAATGTTATTAGGGCTGATTTATTAAAACGTATTGAAGAAAAAGGTCTTCAAGAACAGTTTGGAGAAATCCTTATACCGACGCATAAGCAAAAGCAGGCGTTTGATGCAGAAGAAGAAGAGCAGTATCTCTTTCCAGGCTATATGCTTGTTGAAATGGAGGCAGTGCCCGAAGTGATGCGGGTGGTGGGTCAAACACCACGAATTTCCCGTTTTTTGGGAGGTACGGATCCGGTGCCGGTCTCTGAACAAGAGATGGAACGCCTTCTTGCTCAAATGCGTGGTGAAGTAGTCATTTCCAAAGAAAAGCATGCTTTTGATGTGGGGGGCGAAGTAGAGATTAAGGAAGGTCCATTTGCAGGATTTATGGGGATTATTGAAGCAATACAAGAAGAAAGTGAAAAGCTGACCGTAATGGTAAGCATATTCGGTCGAATGACACCGGTAGAGTTAACTTTTGATCAGGTCAAAAGATAAACGAGAGGATGACTTATGGCAAAGGAAGTTAAAGCAAGACTTCGCATGCAAATACCGGGAGGCGGAGCAACGCCGGCACCACCAGTGGGTGCTGCCCTTGGGCAACAGGGAGTAAATATTATGGATTTCTGTAAGCAGTTTAATGCTAAGACTGCTGACAGAAAAGGCCAGACGGTACCTGTTCTTGTAACGGTTTACACTGATAAGAAATTTGATTTCATTATTAAGACGCCGCCAACCAGTGAACTTATTAAAAAAAAGATTAATCTTGTAAAGGGTGCCTCAAAGCCAAAAACGGACAAGGTAGGCACTATTTCAATGAAGGATCTTGAAGAGATAGCACAGGTTAAAATGGTAGATCTTAATGCCCATACGATTGACCAGGCAAAGAAAATTGTTGCCGGAAGTGCAAGAAGTATGGGTCTTGATGTGATTGATTGAGGTATGTATGGTACAGCGCGGTAAAAAATATAAACAAGCAAGGGAAAAGTTCTTGACAGAGAAGCCCTTGTCATTTTTAGAGGGACTGAAAAAAGTTAAAGAGCTCGCCTACGCCCGTTTTGATGAATCGGTTGATGTAGACGTAAATCTTGGTATCGATCCATCGAAGGGTGATCAGGTTGTTCGGGGGTCGGTTTTATTGCCCCATAGCATAGGAAAGCCGGTTAAAATAGTGGTATTCGCTAAGGGTGAGCAGGCTGAGGCTGCCACTAAAGCGGGTGCTGATTATGTTGGAGCTGAAGATCTTATTGAGAAAATAGAGGGTGGATGGCTCGATTTTAATAATGCTATAGCAACCCCTGACTTAATGGGTATGGTAGGAAAGGTGGCTAAGATTTTAGGGCCTCGTGGACTTGTTCCGAACAAAAAGATGGGCACGGTAACATTCGATGTTGCCTCCGTTATTAGCGATTTTAGAAAGGGGAAACTCTTTTTTAAGAATGATAAGAATGGGATTGTACATTTTTCCGTTGGTCGGGTATCTTTCGATGCTCCGAAATTAGAAGAGAATGTGACCGCTTTTATAAGAGCGCTTGCGGCATCAAAGCCTCCATCATCAAAAGGAAAATTTATCAAAAAGGTGACTGTTGCCTCAACGATGGGGATAGGAGTACCGATTAACGCAGACGAAGTCTCTTGAGGATAAAGGTATAGTATGAATCGCCAAGAAAAACAACGGATCATAGACGCCATGAAGAATGACTTCACGCATGCTCAGGCATCATTTGTTGTGAATATGCAAGGAATGACAGTTGCAGCGATGCAAGATTTAAGACGTGAGATCTATGCAAAAAATGGAAAGATTAAAATAGCTAAAAATACGCTTTTAAGAAGAGCTGCTGCCGATGTGCCTGGGATTAATGATTTAGTACCTTATTTTAAGGACCAAATCGCGATCGTTTTTGCACTGACGGAGGCGTCGGCCGTTGCTAAGGTCCTTTATGGTATGGCTCAGAAGCGGAAGCATCTTGCCCTTAAAGTGTGTGTGCTTGATGCACGGTTGCTTACTGAAGAGCAGATTACTTTTCTTGCCTCGTTGCCGTCGCGGGAAGTACTGCTTGCTCAGCTGTCCGGTACCTGGCAAGCTCCTATGCGGAATTTTGTGAGCATAATTAATCAGCTTATAGTGCGCTTGTTATGGGTGCTTAAAGAAGTAGAAAAGAAAAAACAGTCCTGAATGACCTTTTAACCCTGGAGAAACCATGGCTAAACAAGAACAGTTATTACAAGATATTGGAAATATGACCGTACTCGAGCTTGCTGAACTGGTTAAAGCTCTCGAGACAACATTTGGCGTCTCTGCTGCAATGCCGGTGGCGGCAGGACCTGCAGCTGCACCAGAAGTTGGTGCTAAAAAGGACGACGAGAAGTCCGAATATAAAGTTGAACTTATAGAGGCCGGAGCCGAAAAAATTAAAGCTATTAAGGCACTTCGTTCCGTTACCACATTGGGGTTAACAGAAGCTAAAAAGGCTGTTGAGGACGTGCCGTCTGTGATCGCAGAAGCTGCTTCTAAAGAAGATGCAAAGAAGATACAAGAAGCCTTTGAGGCTATCGGAGCTAAAGTAAAGCTTTCGTAAGTTTATGAGTGTGAGCCTATAGTGGGCGCTCACATGTAAAGCAAAATGTATTTCGGTCCCTCTACGCATGCGCAGGGGGATGAACATACTAGTCCATCGGTGCGTCATACATAATGTGAAGACAAGGAGTCGCTGCATGTCAAGCCTGAGCAAAGGTAAAGAGCCGATTCGTCGGTTATTTGGTAAGATTAAAGATATTGTACCGGTTCCCAATTTAATAGAAATACAATCACGATCATTCAATGAGTTTGTGCAGCTTGATTGTTTGCCTGCTGAAAGAGAGCTTATTGGGCTTGAGAAAGTATTTAAAGATATTTTTCCTATCGATTATAATGATCGGATGTCTTTAGAATACGTCAGCTATGAATTAGGCTCGTGGGCATGTACCTGTGGTAAGTTAACAGGAGTTGTCAATAGATACAGTTGGAGCTGTTCTTCATGTAAAAAATCTGATTGTTCGCGGTTGAATGCTGATTTGGAATGTACTTTTTGTCATAAGAAAACGGCACGGTACACAACCTGTTCAAATTGCCTGGCCCGTGTAACGGTACATTTGCCTCAGACGCTTGACGAATGTCGTTCAAGTGGTCAGACCTTTTCTATGCCTTTAAAAGTAAAGTTACAGCTTATTACCTGGGATGTGGAAGAAGCATCAAGTAAGAAAGTGTTACGTGATATTAAAGAGCAGGATATTTTCTTTGCAGATATACCTATTATGGCCGATTTATATGAGTCTGATGGTCAGTTTAAACTGGGTACTTTGGGAACGTTCTTAATTAATGGGGTTGATCGGGTTATTGTTAGTCAGCTTCACCGGTCACCGGGTGTTGTTTTTTCTCAAAGCAAAAAAGTAAAAGACACCAGAGGAAGGCCTTTTTATCTGGCCCGTATTATTCCGATGCGGGGCTCTTGGCTTGACTTTGAATTTGATAGTAATGATTACCTGCAGGTACGTATTGATAAAAAGAAGAAAATACTCGTTACCACTTTTTTGCAGGCCTTAGGGATCCCACGAGAAGAGATTATTTCCCATTTCTATCGCTTCGATACTATTGTAGCTCAAAAGGGTGAATTTGTTCGAAAGCTTGATGCGACACTGTTGTCTGCTCGTATTGAAAAAGATATGCTGCCAACCTATAAAGATAAAGATGCTCTTGTTGGAAAGCGTATTACGAAAGATATTATAGCTCGGTTAAAGAAAGCGGGTATTGATCATTTATATTTGGGTAAGGCGAACCTGCTTAATCGTGTTTTTGGTGCCGATGTTATCGATCCTGAGACCGGTGAAATTATTATCGAGCAAAGTACCTCATTAACTGAGGATATCTATGAACGGCTTGCGAAGTTTCCGAAGGTGCAATTTTTGCTTATTAGTTCATCTGGGTATGCGTTCCAGCCAACAATCCCTTTGACCTTGACGCAGGATCACTGTTATAAGCAGGAGGATGCGCTCAAGGAAATTCATGCTAAGGTGTGGCCAGGTGATAGTGCTTCTCTTGAAGAGGTGAAGGAAAGGCTTTATAGAAGCTTTTTTAATGGGCGCCTGTATGATCTTACCAAGGTAGGTCGTATTCGTATGAATCGTAAGCTTGATCTTGTTATTAATGAAGAGATTTCGACGCTGACCAGGGAAGATATTTTAGCGACCGTTAAATATCTGGTTAATTTACGAGAACGGGGTGAAGGTGAGCTTGATGATATTGATCATTTGGGCAATCGACGTGTTCGTTTAGTAGGAGAGCTTTTAAATAATCAGATTTATGTAGGGCTTTTACGCATTGAACGCATTGTGCGGGAACGGTTTAGAATTCAGGAGACCCATGGTGCTTTAATGCCGCAGGATTTCTTGAATGTGAAGCCTTTAAATGCGATCTTACGAGAATTCTTCGGGACGGGACAACTTTCTCAATTTATGGATCAAACGAATCCACTTGCAGAAATTGCGCATAAAAGACGGTTATCCGCACTTGGGCCCGGCGGTGTTATGAAGGATCGTGCGACGTACGAAATTCGGGACGTTCATACGTCTCACTATGGACGTATTTGTCCTATTGAAACTCCTGAAGGTCAGACCGTTGGGTTGATTTCATCATTAGCTACGTATGCTTTTGTTAATGACCTTGGATTTATTGAGACAGCATACCGCCCAGTCAATAAGGGGAAGATCCTCGATGAAGTTGTCTTTTTAGATGCGTTTGAAGAAAGTGATAAATATATTGGGCAGGCAAGTAGTATTGACGAAAAAGGAACAGAGCTTGCTTCAGAGTCGGTATTTGTACGGTACGATGGTAACTTTATGTATACCGATGCAGAGAAGGTGCATTATGTTGATCTTTCGCCGAAACAGCTCGTTTCCGTTTCAACGGCACTCATACCCTTTCTTGAGCATGATGACGCATCGCGTGCGCTTATGGGATCGAATATGCAGCGCCAAGCGGTACCTATTATAAAAATGCAGCCACCGATTGTGGGTACGGGCATGGAGCAAGAAATAGCTCGTGCTTCCGGTGCAATCATTATGGCAAAGTATGACGGGGTCGTTGAATATGTTTCATCGGAGAAAATAGTTGTACGCGTTGATGAGAAGGCCTTTAAAAATATCGATGATTGGGTGAGTCAAGGGGTAGATACCTACTATCTGCGCAAGTTTCAGCGCTCAAGTTATTACACGTGGATCCATCAATCGCCGATTGTGAAACCTGGCGACCACGTTAAGGCGCGTGATATTCTCAGTAATGGTACATCCGTATTACAGGGGGAACTTGCCTTAGGAGTTAACCTTAATGTTGCTTTCATGCCATGGCATGGTTACAATTTCGAGGATGCTATCGTACTGAGTAAGCGACTCGTGGCTGAAGATGTGCTGACGTCGGTTCATATTGATGAGTATGTGGCTGAGGCTCGGGATACGAAATTGGGGCCGGAAGAAATTACCCGCGATATTCCGAACGTCAGTGAAGCTACTCTGGCGGGGCTCGATGAAGATGGTATTGTCCGTGTTGGGACACGGGTACGGCCAAGTGATATTTTGGTGGGTAAGGTAACGCTCAAAGGTGATATTCAGTATTCTCCAGAAGAAAAATTATTACGTGCTATTTTTGGTGAAAAATCTCGTGAAGTGCGAGATACTTCGCTGCGTGTACCCCCGGGCATTGAAGGTACGGTTATCGATGTTAAAATCTTCTCTCGAAGCGGTATGCGAAAAGATAAGCGATACAAGGATATGGTAGTGCATGAGACCATGAAAATCGAAAATGATGCTGCTATGCAGGTGGCAACGCTTGAAAAGATGGTTGCGTCAAGAATTAAGGAACTTGCTTCTTCAAAAGGTGCTAAGAAAGAAATCAATGAGAAGGTTGAGTATCTAAAATCCTCTTTAGAAAATCAGATACGAATTTTGCAGGGCTTGAAAGAGGAGCGTATTAATCGCCTTAAAAAAGGCGATCCATTGCCTTCTGGGGTTATTAAAATGGTTAAGGTCTACATCGGCATGAAACGACATGTATCGGTGGGAGACAAAGTGGCAGGCCGTCACGGGAATAAAGGGGTAGTCTCCATCATTGTTCCTCGTGAAGATATGCCTTATATGGATGATGGTACCGAGGTAGATATTGTATTGAATCCTCTCGGAGTTCCTTCTCGTATGAACGTGGGTCAGATTTTAGAAACGATTTTAGGCTTTGCTGGCCGGAACTTGGGTAAGCAGATTGGCGATGCACTGAAAAGCCCAGGCATTGCTGCTGTAAAAAGTCAGCTTATTAGTGCCTACGGCAAAGAATGTATCGCTTCGTATGCTAAGAACTACGGAGATGAGGGCCTTATCGAACTTGCACGCCGATCGGCCAAAGAAGGCGTGTTCTTTGCAACCCCCGTTTTCGATGGTGCCGATTTTGAAAAGGATATTGTTCCGTTAATAAAGGCAACTGATGGTTCATCAACAGGATCGTATAAGATACGTGATGGGCGTACAGGAGACTATTTTGATCAGCCGGTGACGGTAGGGAATATCTATATCATGAAATTGAATCATATGGTTGATGACAAATTGCATGCTCGTTCAGTGGGGCCATACTCGTTAGTGACTCAGCAGCCATTAGGCGGTAAAGCACAATTGGGGGGCCAGCGTTTTGGTGAAATGGAAGTCTGGGCACTTGAAGCGCATGGGGCTGCCTATACCTTGCAGGAAATGCTGACCTATAAATCGGATGATGTGGTTGGACGACACCAAGTCTATGAAGCATTGGTGCGTAATGAGGATGTTCCGGAACCGGGACTACCAGAATCATTTAACGTATTAATTAAGGAACTGCAGAGTTTAGGATTACGAATAGATCTCTTTAAGAGTGGCAAGGAGGAAGTCAGTGAGTAACCAGCTACTTGAGCGTTTTCGTGAGTATATTAATACCGCGCAGTTTAATGCATTAAAAATAGGTCTAGCTTCATCTGAAAAGATACGCTCTCTTTCGTATGGAGAAGTTAAAAAAATCGAAACGATTAACTATAGAACGTTAAAGCCGGAGCGGGATGGCCTTTTTTGTGCTCGGATTTTTGGTCCTGTAAAGGACTGGGAATGTAACTGTGGCAAATACAAGCGGATGAAACATCGGGGGATAACCTGCGAAAAGTGTGGTGTTGAAGTTATTCAGGCGCGCGTGCGGCGTGAGCGTATGGGCCACATCGACTTAGTTGCTCCGGTATGCCATATATGGTATCTTAAGGGCATTCCGAGCTATCTCGGTCTTATTTTGGATATGCCGATTAAGGATCTGGAGCGTGTTATCTATTTTGATGCCTACCTCGTTATTCAACAGGGTAAATCTCCTTATCCGCGTAAGACTCTCCTGAGCATGGCTGAGTACGATAGCTATAGTACTGCTCATCCTGAAGATGATGAATTTGTTGCCCAAACGGGTGCTGAAGCAATTAAGCAAATGCTTGGGCTTATTGATTTGCATGCTGAGGTCTATAAACTCGAAGATGATTATGCAAAAACGGCTTCAGTGGCTTCACGCCATAAAATTTTACGCCGTATTAAGGTTCTTAAGAACCTTATTCAGGGCAATCTCCGTCCCGAATGGATGGTAATGAC
>SDBV01009043.1_pt1 | contig 13314 bp, 8 predicted proteins | sample 2277081 | NCBI WGS metagenome assembly SDBV01 (sample SAMN10402039, study PRJNA504765) | marine sediment metagenome | isolation source: marine sediment core GS10_PC15, 223 cmbsf | place: Arctic Ocean: Southern Knipovich Ridge | collected 2010 | reverse complement strand
GAAGGTTTTGAAATAGAACTTGGAGAACCAAAGGTGTCAGTTAATATTTTAGATAAGAATGTTGATGTAAAATTAGATATGAAAATGAGTATTCAAAAGGGAGATGATAATGCCTTAATTAGAAATCATCAAGTATCTGTTAAATCAAAATTAGGAACACTTTATAATTCTGCTAAGAGAATTTATGAAAAGGAACAGGAAAATTTATTTCTGGAAAATTATGCTGTTGATTTTTTGAGACTTTATGCTCCTGTTGATGGTGTTGAGATTAGTTGTTCTCCAAAAGTTTGGGATGCTAATGAGATTTTCGATTCATTAGAAGAAGCTATTGAAGAAAATACTCTTTCTTTGAGGACAAAGGGGGCGTTTGTTGATAAAGAAGATAAATATTTTGTTGTTGATGTAAATGTGGATGAAGATGTTCGGTTTTTGACTTCAAAAGATTGGCCAAGTGCTTTTGAGGTTTTACCTTCAGAGGGCAATATGCTTTTAGCTAATCCTGTAGGTAATCAGCCTGGTTTAGGAATTTTAGGATTCTGTTATGTTCCTTATCATTTTGTTTATAATGTGAAGTATCCTGTTTTGGTTCAAGTGTCAAGCGGAAAAGAAATATTTCAGTTCCCTCTTGCAGTTATTATTCAAGGAAATAAACCAAGAGAGGCGTTGGAGGCAATTGCTGGAAGTGTAGAAGTTGAATTATGTAAATATAAGAATACACCTATTTCAGTTAGCACTTATGATGGTTTATTAAATCCGGTTGATGCAGAAATTTCTTATCAATGCTTTGGGGAGAAATGTAATATTGGAACCACTTCTGGAGGAGAATTAAATTCAGAGTTCCCACAATGTGTGGATGGTTCTATAATAGCAAGAGCAGAAGGGTTTGAGGATACTAAGCACACTTTTTCAACAGTACAAGAGGGAAGTGTTGATATTATTCTTGATAAGCTTTATGATATGAATATTGATTTAAAATTAGATGGAGTTAATTATGGTAGTGAAGCAATAATTCATTTTATTTCTGATGAAGGCACAAAGACAGTTGTTTATCCAGAACAAGAAAGTGTAGAATTGGCAGAAGGACAATATGAGATCCAGGTTAATATCTTCAAGAGTTCTTCTATTAAATTTCCAGAAACAAGTCATGAAGAATGTATAGATGTTCCAAGATCTGGGATAGGAGGATTTTTCGGTATGAGGGAAGAAAATTGTTTTGATGTGAATATTCCTTCTCAAGTTATTTCTAATGTTCTTGCAGGAGGAGGAAAGCAGAAATATTATATTTTAGAATCTGAAATGCAAAGTTCAACTTCTATTGTGATACATGCAGAAAGTTTGGCTATACCAAAGACACTTGAAGAACTTCAGAATAATTATTTTGTATTTGAAGATAAAGATTTGGAGGTATATTTTAGATGAGACAAGAAGGAATATTAAAAGTTGGAATGGTTTTTTTATTTTTAATTCTAACTTTGTCTTTTGTATCTGCTGCTATGCGTTCAACTCCACAATATGCACAATATATGACTGCGCAAACAGGAGAGTTTGATAAATCAATGTGTCAGCAAGGACAAGATTTTATTATTCAGATCTCTCCATTTGGATGTACTCCTGCTGTTGTAAGAAGTGATTTGCTTGAAGAAGAGAATGTCCCTGTATTTTGTCAGCTCGGAGCCACAAAAATTAATCCTTTGATAGATGTTGAGGCAATTGAAAGTATTTCTTTTTCAGGAGAATATCCTCCAGAAGTAGAAGGAATTGCTTTTCATCCTGCACGAGCTGCTTTAGGTGTTGGAGGAAATTTAAATAATCCTATTTTGAATAATATTGGTTATGTTGTTGTTGTTTTGAAAAGGCAACCAGACACTTCAAAAATGCCAAAGTTTGTTTCAGGAAATCTTACGGCGAGAATAAAATATGATGTGAAGAATGGATTTGGAATTGGTAAAGCAAATTTTTATCTTCCTGAAATGACTGATAGTGAGTGGGAAAGAGTAAGCAATCAATATAGTTTTTGGAATGGAAAGGGAACTCTTAGAGCAGAAAGTATAGGAGCTGATAGAGCAGTAATCTCAGTTTATTCAAATGATAATAAACTTCAAAGTGTTTCTTTGAAAAAAGGAGAAGAATCTGGAAAGATTTATCTCCCAGGGTTTGATTGTTTAGCAAGTTTGCAGGTGAAATTAAATAGTTTAGAAAATCCAGACACAAGGGCGCGATTAAGAGTCAATGCAGAGGTTGTTGAAGTTGCTGAAGGAGAGAAATTTTTAGAAAATAAATGTCGAGTTTTGAATAGAGGAATAGATAAGCAAGGATTGGTTCAAAAAGTGAAGATAGAGTGTAGAGAAGATGATGGGACGAATACTCTTGAGTTAGAAATTCAGCCTAGGGTGACATTGAAGATAGGTGATAAAGAGCCAAAAAGTTATAAGATGGGAGATATTATTCATACCTTTGAAGGTAATGAAAGAAAAAGAATCTTTTTAGGTTATATTGGTGAGAATTCTGATGAAGAATATTTCATTGTTCCTGTAATAAGTCCTGAAAGAGATTCTGAAGAATTTTTAGATTCATTTATTGTAAAGAAATTACCTCTTTTTATTAAATCGTTCGATTCTATTAAGGGAGGGCGTGGTATTATTGGAGTTATTGGAGGAATTGTAGCTGCAGAAGCTAGTATGATTACAATAATAGCAACTGCTATTGCTACTGGTTCATATCCTTTGGCAATGTATGCTAAAGGAAAGGAAACTGACACTTTAGTTGATTTCAGTAAATTATTTCCAAACATGTCTCTTTTTACAATTCCAGAAATAGAATTTGTTGACTTTACAGAGCCACAAGATATAAGTTTGGAAGGTGAAATTGAGGAATATTATGGATTGGCTGTGGATGATTATGAAACAATTGGTGAGAGTTTTGCTGGAGAAAAGAATGTTGATAATCCAAAACAAAATCTTGATGAAGAAGCTTTATCTCAACAAATAATTCTTGCAGAGAATACACAACAAAAAGCTACAGTTGTTGAACTATGTGATGAGTTTAAATCTTCTTATCCTGATTCAAATGAGCCTGCAGAGTGTGATAGTGATTATAAGCTTTCAAATCAGGAACGTTCTGTTGGTTATGTCACAATAAATGGAGAATTAAAGAAGATTACTTTTGATGGAATTTATGAGCCAAGTCTTGAGGACTATAGCGCAGAAATTTTTGTTAGTAAAGCTGGAGATTATAATGGAGAAAAAATTTTCCAAAAGAATGAAGAGAGACAAATTTCTGAAAAAGATTCTATGATCCTAAAAGAGTTAGAAGAAGATTATGCTATTTTTGATGTTACTGGTATCGATCATGGAGTGTGGAAAGAACTTTATGATCCTAAAAATTTGAAAATAGAGTTAGGAGATTATGAATTTGTTGGTAAGAATGGGTACAAAATTAGCTTAGAAAAAATTAATTTGAAGAAATCAGCAAAGGTGACGCTTTCTCCTGGTTTTGAGAATGATGGAACAGAAGCAAGTTTTGGATTTAATATTGGTATTGAACAAAGAGCAATTAAATTGTCTCCTGCTAAAATTAAAGAGAAGATTGAGAACTTAGATAATAGTATAGAGAAATGGCAGGGTTTTTCTGAGGGACTTGGGAAAGTTGTTAAGGGGCTTAAAACAGCATGTCTTGCAACTGGAGCTGCTTTGACTGTTAAAAACTTTTTAGCAAATACTGGAGGTAGAGGAATTGCGAGAAAATATGTCATGAGAGGAAAGGATGGATGGTATGAAAAATGTGCTGAGATTACTAATGAGAATCCAAGTATTTCTATGGATAAATGTTTATTTGACAATGCTGACAAGATAGACAAAGATGTTGAGGATCTTACTGACGTAATAGGAGAACAGAATAAAATAATCAAAGATTTAGAGAAAAATAATGTTAAAGAAGTATTGGGAAAAAAAGTTTCAAATACAAGTGAAGTTATGAGGAAGTATTCAGAGAGGGTGGCTGCTAATATTGAGGATGAAGATATGAAAAAAATCTTGTCTTATGATAGTTGGAAAAATAGAAATTATAATAGAGAACAATTGCGAGAAATTGATCTTTGGTCACAAATTTTGAAAGATGATGGTGTAAGTGGCGAGTTACGAGCAAAGGCTGAGAAAGAACGTGAATCTGTGTATTCAGATATTAGGGTGAATGCAGGGAATTATGCTGATATTGTGAGTTGGGCAAGTGGATTAAATGTTGCTTCTGAAGATATTGGGTTTATTGAAATTGGAGAAAATGCGAAAGAGCTTACATATAGAGGACTAACAAATAAAGATATTGGAAATAAAATAAGGAAAGTAGAGGGAGATGTTCCTGTGGCACTTTTACAAGCATCAGATGGGAAAAAGTTTATTTTAGTGTTAGATAGAACTGCTGGAACAGATAAACTTCCAATACAAAGAACAGACAAAGATTTTCCTGACACAGAAATATATATTCGACAAAACTATAAAACTTATAATAATTGTGTTAGAGGCGTTGGAGATCTTCTTGCATTGGCTGAGGCAACTTGTCAAAGACTATTTTTAGGAGAATCTGAAGATATAATGATATACGATTCTGATGGAAAATTGGCAGAGAATGTTCCTGATGAAATAAAAAATGTTTATTTTAGAGAATATGATGCATCAACTTATGAGAATCAATATAAGAATGCTGAGGTGCATTTTTATGAGACAGAACCTTATAAGGGACTTCCAGCAATTGTGCCGTTTGATTTAAAGCAAGGATGGTATGCTGCTACAAAACAGACATTGCCTGTTTTTGGAAATATTGCTGCATATGAAAAGTCTGGAAGAGTTAGTAGTTTTTATTTATGTAATGTTGGTGAAAATGGTTTAGAAGATAATGTGGGTGGAGATGATATTTGTCAAATGATTAATTTAGGTACAGGACAACCCTATGACCAATTTTATGGACTTGAAACAAAGGAAGCATCAAAGCTTGTTGGATGTGCTATTGATGCAATTAATTCTGCTTCAAGATATAAATCAGGAAGAATGGTTAAGATTACAACAAGTCGCTGTGGAAATGTTAATGTAGCAGTTGGAAAACCTGCAGTTGATATTCCTGAAATTGAATGTGCAGATTTGATGTCTCCTAGGGATTGTAAATTGTTGTTTAATCTTTGCGACCCTGTAATTTGTCCTTCAAGTAGGTGTGACTTGGGTGGGGCTTATCCTGTAAGAGATGTTATTCAATCAGGAATAGTTGGAAGTTTGGCATTGTGTCTCCCTAATTTTCCAGAAGTTAAGATTCCTGTTTGTTTGACTGGTGTTCAAGCAGGAATTGATAGTTGGCTTTCTGTGAAGAATTCTTATAAAGATTGTTTGCAGAATGCTTTAGATACAGGTGAAATGGTTGGAATTTGTGATGAAATTTATAGTATACATTTATGTGAGTTTTTTTGGAGACAAGCATTACCTTTTGCAGATTTAGCGATTCCAGCGATTGTAAGTAGATTGATGGGGCAAAATGCTAGAGGAGGAGGAGAGTATCTTTCTGTTGAAAATGCGTGGAGTACTGCAGGAGATTCTATTACTTATTTTACTCAGTATTATGGTGCAAATGCTAACAGAGCATTTAAGGCACGGACTAGTGAAGAGGTTGGCACAGAAGTTTGCAGATTATCTATCTCTGGAGTTTTCGCGAGTGGTTCAAATTTAATCGATACTTTGACAGATCCGGATTCTCCTTCACAATTCCATGGAAGATTTGATGAAATTCCTTTCTCATCTGTGACTGTGCCTCCAACATCGCACTATAAAGTATTTTATCATATATTTGCAGGAAAAGATTCAGGAGCTTATTATCAAGTGTATTTGAAGAGTGCTCCTGGAAGTTCTTATTATCAAGATACTGCTTCAACATTGATGATAGCTTCTGGTTATATTGCAACAGGAGGATATGTTACAGATACACCCGATTTAACTGCAACTTCAGGATATAAGGAAATGTGTATAAATGTTAATGGGCAAGAAGAGTGTGGGTTCAAGGAAGTATCAACTTCGTTTGCTGTGGATTATCTTAGTGATCAATATGTGGCGAGCCAACTTGAGGAAACAAATATCAAGACAGAAAAGGAATGCATTTCTGGAAGTGCGAGTGCATATAATGTTTTGTCGAATCCGAATCTTCAAGAAGGTGTTGGTGATTTGATTAGTCCAGAAATTTATAATCAAGGTATAATTAGAATTTGTGCTACTGGAGATCCTGGAAAAGGTTCAGACTCTTATGCTGGAACAGAGAGTTCAAGATGGAAAGAAGTTGGTTATTGTGGTAGTGAGAATATAAAATGCTGGCTTGATACATCAAATATTAAGGATATAATTGAAGGTACTAAAATTGCTGAAGATGTTTTGGAGGATGTGAGAGAAAATTATTTAGATATCTTAAGAAATAGGGATGGATATCTTAGTGAGAAAGAGTTTGCATCTAAAGTAAAAGAGATTGGACAAAAAGATAAAGATGCTTCTGAAAGATTGATATTGATTGAGGAGATATTTAATAAAGTTTTCTTGAATAGCGAAAAAGGTTATTTACATTTACTTAGAGGAAATGCTTATGCAGATTTGGCTAGAAGAGCTATAGGAGAACTTGGTGAGGGGAAGACAGAAGGAGATGAAAATGGAGAAGGAGATGAAATAGATGAAGAAGGAGATGATGAAGAGAAAGCTGAGCTTGGGGAAGAAGAGGAAGAACTTGAAGTGAGTGCGAATGAGTTTGTTGAATATGTTGAAAGATATGATAAATCTAAAGATTTTTTTGAAAAGTATGCTAAAGAGAATTTACCTGATGGTTGGACTGAGAATGAGTTTAAATCATTATTAGTTGCAATTGCGATAAGGCAGAGTAATTTAGGTTATCCTGATGGAGAGTATGATCCAAGATGGATTATGGAATTTGGTTGGAAAGGTGGAGAAAGAATTTCGCAGTATGTATGTAACGAAGGAGGAACAGTAAGTGAAGAAGAGATGATTAGATGTGCAAAAGTTCAGATAGATAAGGCTTCACACACTTTGAAACTTGGATTGAACAAAAGGGAGGGTTTGACAGATTATAAAGAATGTAATGGAAAAATCTTTGCAACTAATCATCTGACTTGTATTTTAAGTGTTTATTATACTGGACAAAAATCTAGATTTTTTGGATCAAGTGAGGGAAAAGTTTTTGCAAGAGAAACAATAGAATTTATGAAGGTGGCGGAAGATTATTTTGAGAATGAAGATGAATATAGAAGTGAAAAGAAAGAGAGCAGTGCAAGTTCTTTAGATATAGAAAAATTATCAGAGTCTGTTGTAAAACTTGAGTTTGATGCAGGTCTAGGTGGGATGGATTTTGTTATAAATGAGGAAGGGATACCGGTTTTTACGATGGCTTGGGAATCAGAGGGTACTGGTTTTTTGGTTGAAGACCGTGCTTCAACTGCTCATTTAGGAATATTATCAGTACTGCATGTACAACCAGAAGAGGCTTTGTGGTTCGATAGTACTTTTACTCTTCCAGGAGATTCAGAAACATATCTTTTTACTGTTAAATTTGAAAAAAATGCTGAAAGAGATCTTTTATTTAGAGGAGTAGCTTTTTTATTCAGAGAAGGTTCAGATCCTTATCGTGATACTCCTGAAGGAAGAGCCGCACATGCAGCTGAAACTTATTATCCTTTTTTAAGCTTAGGAGATTCTGACGATGTTGATATTGGTGATGAAATATTTATCTTAGGATATCCTGATGGTTCGTCTACTGTTCAGAAAAGGCAAGGCAGAGTATCAAATATTGAAAAGGATTTCAGTGTGAGTGTTGAGGATGGCGCAGATCATGAGCTATACTTTCCAACTTTAATAATTGTTGATGCTAGAGTAGAAGAAGGTATGAGTGGTAGTCCTGCATTTAATTCAGATGGAGAGGTTGTCGGGATTGTTTTTGCAGTAAGATTAAAGGACGATATGACAATGGTAATTCCAATAAATGAAGCGAAGACATCTTTTCCTGATAGAGTTTCTTATAATGAAAATTCGGGAACAAGAGAATCTTTAAATGAAGAAGCAGAAGAAACAATAGTTCCTGAGTCGAATACAGATAATACGGAAATTGTAACATCTACCACAACTACAAGTTCTGAAACAATTACATTTACATCTCCAATTTTTAAGTATAAAGAAAGAAATATATTTAGGAGTGATCTGTTTTATAAATATATTAATAATGAGTGGTATTGGTCTGCTGATCAAACTAATTGGATGACCCCTAAAGAATTTATTGTTAAAGGAGGTACATTCAATGAAGAAGAACCTTCTGAAGCAAATAAAGAGTTTATAACTAAGTTACAGGGGAAAAATTATGAAAGAGGTCTGAAAGAATTAATTGATAGGACTATGGAAGAACGTTCTTTTTTTATAATTCCCAAAGCTCTTTCAACAAAAAATGCTGATATGAATTCTAACGAGCAATTTATTTTTAGGCATTATTATAGTGCTAGAGTATCTCCACTTGTATTTTCTTTCAGATTTTCAAATAATGAATGGGAATGGACTACTGAGTATAGTAGTGGTAAATGGTTTAGTGGAAGTAGAGGGGCGGGATTTTATAATGCTCCTGCCGAATTAATAGATTCTCTAGATGAAAGAAATTTTTATGAAGGAGCTAAAATTATTTTTTCTGATTAATTCTTAAATACTATTAATGCGGGGGCAAGGATTCGAACCTTGGTAAGCACTAAGCTAACAGGTCCTAAACCTGTCCCGTTTGACCACTCCGGCACTCCCGCATGAAAATAGGAGAAATCAACTATATAAAAAGTTTTAGAATTTATGTTAATTGTTTTTCCATTATTATTGCAGCATCCTTAAATCCAAATTTTTTATTCAATTTTATTGAAGCTTTGTTTTTCACGCTTGTTGAAACAACTACATTCTTGGAATGATTTTTCTTAAGCCATTTCAAGAGCTCTCCCATTATTCTACTCCCAATACCTTTTTCCCTAAAATGTCCTTTTATAGAAATAAGACTTATCTCTGGGTTCCTCATTCTTTCCTTTAAAGATGCTACACCAAAACCAATAACTTTTTTATCAATTTCATAAACTAAAGTTTCCACTTGTTTTGAAGTAATATCTTCTTTGAGAGAATTCAATCTAGCTTTTTTATATTTGTTGAATTCTTTTAAAATTTCTTTTCTACTTTTCCTAGGAAACTCCGACTTTTCTCCATCAATCATTCCCGCAAGATAAATTTCATCAATCACTTTCAAGTCATTTAAAGTTGCTTTTCGTATTGCCATATTTCAAGCAATAAATCATAATATAAAAAGTTTTAGAATTATCTTTTTTGCCTTTCTTTTTCTTTTATTTTATCTTCGAGTTTTAATCTTTCTATTAATTCTTTATATCTGTTTCTAATTGTTACTTCTGTTATTCCTGCAATGTCTGCAACTTCTCTTTGAGTTTTCTTTTCATCATTTATCAAAGCCGCAACATAAAGTGCTGCTGCAGCAATACCTGCTGGACCTCTTCCTGATGTGAGTTCAACTTCCTCTGCTCGTCTTAATACATCTAAAGCCTCATTCTGAGTTTTTGGAGACAGCTTTAATACAGAAGAAAATCTTGAGATATAATCTTTTGGAGAACTTTGTTTTACTCTAATTCCTAATTTTCTGATTATAAATCTGTAAGTTCTTCCTATTTCTTTTCTTTCAACATCAGATGCTGTAGCCATTTCATCAAGTGTTCTTGGGATGTTATAACTTCTACACGCGGCATAAAGACATGCAGCAATTACAGATTCCATGCTTCTTCCTCGTACCAGTCCTCTTTGCAAAACATAATTGTAAATTCTTGCAGTTTCATCTCTTACAACATTGGGTAAGTTAAGGTAAGAAGCTATAACTCTTAATTCAGCCATGGCCAATCTAAGATTTCTTTCAATACTTGTAGAAACTCTTTCTTGCCATTTTTTTAATCGTAAAAATTTTCGTGTTTGTCCTGGTTCTAATCTGTAAATATCAGAAATTTCTCCAACATTTGTTGTTAGGCCTTTGTCAAATTTTTGGATACTTATTGGAGCTCCTCCACGACCTTTTTTTTGATCTTTATCAAATTTTCCTTGTAAATCAATTCCAGTATCAGCCATTTTTTCTTCAATTACAAGGCCACAATCGTTGCAAGTAACTTCTCCCAAGTATTCATCAGAAGTAATATTCACACCACCGCATTCTGGGCATTTTCTAACAAGATTCATTTTTAAGATTTATCAAGGATTTAGTAACCTTTATAAAGCTTTTCCTTATATAAAGCTTTCGCTTTTTATAGTTACGATGCAGAAGTAAAAATTAAGATAACAACCAGATTAAAATTAAGATACCTATGACAAAAAATGATGTACCCCATATTCTGAGCTTCATAATTCTTCTTGGATCTTGATTAGATTTCCAAAATATTTTAGATACTTTATTAGGCCAAATCATAAAAATTAATCCATAAAGGATAAGAAGTAAATCAATGATAATTTTTAAGGTTTGCATATAATCTTCTATCAACGTAACTATATAAGTTTATTCAATTATAATTCTATTTTTATCTAAATACATTTCTTTAGATTTTTTTAACATGTTCATTGCTGCTTTTTTCCCTTTTACTGATTTGATTTTTACCTTTTTACCTTGGAGATGTTTGTAACTTTCGAAGAAATGAACAATTTCTTTTAGTTTGTGAGAAGGGATATCTGAAATACTTAGATGTTCATGATATCTTGGATCACTGTCATATACTGCAATTAGTTTTACGTCGGATTTTTTATCGTCCCTCATGTCAAGTATGCCGAGTATTCTTACTTTTGCAAGGGTTAATGGATAAACTGGATGTGAAGTTAATACTAGAACATCAATAGGATCATTGTCTTCCCAAAGTGTTCCTGGAATGTATCCGTAATCTCCAGGATAGTGAACAGAAGAAAAAAGAGGACGATCTAATTTAAGTAGACCACTTTTTTTGTCTACTTCATATTTATTTTCTGATCCTTTTGGAATCTCTATTATTGCATATGCTTTTTCTGGAAATTCTTTTGGTTGAGTAATCTTATCTATCATTTTTCTTAAGAATTTTTAATGGAAATTTATTCAACTAAAATTCCATTCACAAGACCTTCTTGCGTTGGTCTATTTGTTATTTTTACTTTTCCTAATTCTGTTTGAACAATTGTACCTTTTGTTAAAATGTTTTGTCTGGCAAGGAATCTATTAGAAGGAGTTTCAAGGACATTTTTTATTTCTGCCTTTTTATTTTTTCCTGAGATATTCACGAATTTTGCCCTAAGTAAAACAGTTTTCGTTTTCCCTCCTCTTATTTTTTGAGTTTTTCTTTTTTCTTCTCCAATTTTTATAATTCTTCTTTGCCCAGCTATTTCATAGGATTTCTTTTTTCTATTCTCAGTATATCTTCCTCCAGATATTTTTTTTCCTTTATTCATATTTATTTTGTGTAAATTTCCCTTAAATAGTTTTTGTTTGTGAAATTTACGAAAAAATAGCTAACGAAATGTTTATAAATAAATTATAATGAGTTAACATATGGTTAATGGAATTGAAAGACCCTTAGATTTACTGAACAATTCGAAAGGAAAGGAAGTATTAGTTAATCTTAAGGGCGACAAACAATTTGTTGGAACGCTACTGGCATTTGATATACACATCAATTTGGTGTTGGATAACATAAAGGAAATGGAAAATAATGAGATAAAAAGAAATCTTGGTTTAGGTTTTTTGCGAGGAGACACGATAATTTTTATTTCACCAGCTTCAACTGTTTTAGGCAAAGAGTAATTGATAAATTATATAAATGATTTTTTGCTCTTGTTTACATGGTGAAGATTACTTTTCTAGGAACTTCAGATTCAATTCCCAGTGCTGAAAGAAATCCTACTTCTATTTTGGTTAGTCATGAGAAAGAGAATGTCCTTATTGATTGTGGAGAAGGAACACAAAGACAAATTCGGAAAATAAAATTTAATCCTTGTAAGATTACACGAATTTTAATTACTCATTGGCATGGAGACCATGTGTTGGGAATTCCAGGATTGCTTCAAACTCTTGCTTTGAGTGGTTGTAAAAAAACTGTTTTTATCTATGGACCTAGAGGAACTAATCAGTTTATGAAAAATCTTTTTAAAACGTTTTTATTGGGAGAGAGAAACAAAATAAAAATAAAGGAAGTTGATGGAAGATTTTTTGAAACAGATGATTTTTATATTGAATCTAAAAAAATGACTCATGGAATTCCTTGTAATGCATATACTTTTGTGAAAAAAGGTAAAATAAGAATTAATAAGAAAAAACTTGCACAGACAAAATTGCCATCAGGACCTTTGTTAAGGAGATTAAAGGAAGGGAAGAATATAACTTATAAGGGTAAAAAATATTTGGCAAAAAATTTGACTACGCAAGAAGGAGATAAGAAAATTTCTTTTGTTTTTGATACGTCTGTGAATAAAGCAATTGTTCCTTTTGTAAAAGATTCGGATTTACTTATTTGTGAGTCTACATTTAGTTCAGAGTTAGAAGAAAAAGCAAGAGAACATAAACATTTGACAGCAAAACAGGCAGCAGAGATTGCAAAAAAATCTAAATCAAAAAAACTTGTTTTAACTCATATAAGTCAAAGATATCAAAAAGAACCAAAAAAAATTTTAGATGATGCTAAGAAAATTTTTAAAAATTCTTTTATTGTAAAAGATTTAGATATGCTTGAAATTTGAATTAAGGGAAAGATTTTAAATACAATTATTTCTTAAAAAGATATAGGCCCTTGTAGCTCAGTCTGGATAGAGCGACTGCCTTCTAAGTGAGATGGGAAATCTCTCATTCCTCTTTTGAGGAAAAGAGGAAAGCAGTAGGTCGCAGGTTCGAATCCTGTCAAGGGCATTGCGGAGGTGGCACAGCGGCTACTGCAATCGGTTGCAGCCCGGTTTTTCGTGGGTTCGAGTCCCACCCTCCGCTTTTCAATAATCTCACCTTCTGCTCACTATTTTAAGTGTAGTGCCTACCGAAATATTTAAATACTTATTTGTAGTAACTAACACATGGAAGTTATTGTAAAGAAAACAATTCATGGAAAAGAGTATTATTATCTTAATGAAAATAAAAGAGTAGAAGGTAAAGTGAAGACAAAAACAATTGCTTATCTTGGTAAGACAAAGAAAGATGCTGAGAAAAAGGCGAGGGAAATAATTAAGAGTAGGAAAGAAGAAACTAGGGAGGAAGAAAAGGTAGAAAAGAAACCCATAC
>SDBV01009042.1_pt1 | contig 13314 bp, 12 predicted proteins | sample 2277081 | NCBI WGS metagenome assembly SDBV01 (sample SAMN10402039, study PRJNA504765) | marine sediment metagenome | isolation source: marine sediment core GS10_PC15, 223 cmbsf | place: Arctic Ocean: Southern Knipovich Ridge | collected 2010 | reverse complement strand
TTGCCAAGGGGATTATAAATAAAACAGGTAAGATAGGATTTAATACCACAATACGTTGGGTATATATTGCGAAGAAAGATATCTTCTCTAAATCCATGAGTGCTGCAATCAGTGGGACATTTAAGCAATTTACTGCCCAGGGATTAAATGGATTTAAGCCAGACAAGACAACACTACCTAAGGCTAAGTGGTCCGGATTTATGGGCAAGTGGCCACTTAAATTAATCCCATATCCTTGGGCAGATTCCAAAGTACATTTTAAGAAGAAGAAACTTTTCAAAAATTATCTCGAACGAGCTATGAGTAAGGGTAGTGATCAAATTATTTTGAATACCGAGGAGATAGCGACGATGTATCATTTGCCATCGATTGAAGTTAAAGCTCCTTTGCTTGGAAGAATTGAGGCCAGAAAGGGTACACCTCCTCCAAGTTTACCGACTAAAGAAAACGAATAATTATGGAAGATGTAATAATATTTGCAGAAACAGATTTTAGAGGGAAGCCAATTAGATTTGGTATTAAGGAAGATGACAGACGTCGTCATATGTATATAATTGGAAAAACTGGGATGGGTAAGACGGAGTTTGAGAAGAACATGATTATCCAGGACATCAAAGAAGGAAAAGGTGTTGCATATATTGATCCTCATGGAGATGCCGCGGAAGAGATCTTGGCACATATCCCAAAAGAAAGACTGGATGACGTTGTATATTTTAATCCTGCAGATATTTCACATCCCATAGCCTTTAATATCATGGAAAAGGTTGGAGAAGAACAGAGGCACTTGATTGCCGATGGTATTATGGGAGTTTTCAAAAAGATCTGGCCAGATGTTTGGTCAGCTCGAATGGAATACATTTTAAATAATACAATTTTGGCTTTATTAGAATCTGAAGATTCTACATTGTTGGGCGTAAACAGAATGCTTTCTGATAAAGATTATCGAAACAAGATTTTGGCTAACGTAACAGATCCTGTTAACAAAGCTTTTTGGACTCAGGAATTTGCTAAATATACTGATCGTTTAGCTGTTGAAGCAACAGCAGCTGTTCAGAACAAGATTGGTCAATTTACTTCTGCTTTGTTAATTAGAAATACCGTTGGTCAGCCTAAATCCACAATTGATCTAAGGGACATAATGGATAACAAAAAAATCTTGATTGCTAATCTCTCAAAAGGAAGAGTAGGAGAAGATGCTTCAAGACTATTAGGAGCACTCTTGATTACTAAATTACAACTAGCTGCAATGTCTCGTGTCGATACGCCAGAAAAAGAGAGAGAAGATTTTTATCTATATGTAGATGAGTTTCAGAACTTTGCTACAGAATCTTTTGTCAGTATTTTGTCTGAAGCCAGGAAGTATAGGTTGAATTTGATTCTAGCTCATCAATATATTGCTCAGATGGAAGATGAAGTTAGGGATGCAGTATTCGGTAACGTTGGAACTATTGTCTTATTCAGAGTTGGTGCAGAAGATGCAGAATTTTTAGAAAAAGAATTCTCTCCTGAGTTTATGGCAACTGACATTGTTAATCTTGAGAAGTTTACAATTTATCTAAAACTTATGGTAGATGGTGTTGCGACACGTCCGTTCTGGGCTAGGACACTACTCCCATTCCCAGTACCGGAAGATTCTAACCCTGAAGCTGTTGTGGCCGAATCAAGAAGGAAATTTAGTACACCTAGAGAGAAGGTTGAATCTGATATTGCCCAATGGGCTAGTCCAGTAGAAAAGATAAAGGGAGAAAGCTCATCAAAGCCGCAACTAAAACCTCAAGGAGCACCACCTCGAAAAACAAAAGAGAAACCGATGGGGCTTAAAGAGGCAGTGAAGAAAGGACCGGTTGATTTCAAGGGAAGACCCGCACCAACTAAAAGACCAGAAGTTGATACGAGTGGATTAAAGGAACTGTTAGAACAAGTACAAAAAGGGAAATAATTGATTAAATTATAAATAACAGAGCTTGATACTCTGTCATTTATGTGTTAAAATATACAAATAATCCGCCCATAGCTCAATCAGGTAGAATATAATTTATTATAGGTTCGAGTCCTACCCGGGGAGCACATTGACAATGCCACCGAGAGGTGGTATTGTCATTTTTGGAATCTGAGCGAATAGGAGGTGTATATTGTTCTACATTATCACAATCTGCTCACTGAAGGACGGCGTACCTTGGAAGTATAAGACGGTATGGGCGACAATACTGAGGCCACAAGACGTGTATCAGGGTGGTGTAAATTCAGTGCAAGAAGTAGTCTTTGAAACGGCATTTGAGCACGCCAAAAAAGAATGGAAAAAAACGTATGATCCCGAAGGCACGCTACATTCGAGAGAATATGCCGTGACACTCTATTGCGCACGGGATCCGAACTTCTTGCATGTCAATAGTGGCTTTCCAGTGTAGCATGTAAATTGCTACGAGGCCACCCAATCAAGGGTGGCCGATTTCTTTTAATAGGTTCGAACTTTGTAGCATAGACAGATCTTGATACTCTGTTATTTATGTGTTAAAATATATAAATAATCCGCCCATAGCTCAATCAGGTAGAGCAACGGCCTTTTAAGCCGGTGGTTCCAGGTTCGATTCCTGGTGGGCGGACTGCAGAGTTAACCTCATTAAATTGAGGCTATTTATTTTAGAAATTTTTCAGAGAAAAGCTTAAATGGTGTAAGTAATAAGGCCCAGGGGAAAATAATTAAGACAGAAGAAAGAAGAATATTGGGATCTTTGAAAAAGTTGGTTGCGATATATATCGCAAGAGTAAAATTCATGAATGCCAAAGATACGGCAATTGTAACTTTCTCTTTGTGATCTTTTTTATATAAAGAAAAATATCCTATAACAAGAACTAATATGGTGAATAGAAATAATATTCCGAGATGTATAATTGTTTGAACTCCTAGATTATCTATTATGACATCAGCTTGATCTGCAACCGCCCCAGTTATTAAAAGTCCTAGGAGGATTATGGAAATAGGTTTGAAGGTGAAGAATGTGTATTTAAATTTAGAATATCCCAACGATCTTACTATCTGAGCTAAGATAAATGGAATCAAAATTACTTTCGTTAAACTCCAGACCATCACAGCTGCACTTACCACAACGGTTGTTTTGGCGAAAATAAGTAAGATTAGGGGAATAGTGAATGGGGCAAAAAGGGCTGTGGTGAGTGTAAGTATTAGGGCGAGGCTGGTTTTTCCTCCGACAACTTCCGTTAAGAGTGGCGTAGTCATTCCAGAAGGCATAGCGGCAAGGAGTAAAAGAGGGAGTGCTAAATAGGCGATTGTATACTGTGCAGCATAGAATACAACGATTGGAAGTAACACAAGCATAAATACATTTATTGCTAAGATACTCGGGATATTTTTTGAAATGTCTTTCAATACCTTCTTCGCATCAATTTTAAGACTAGTGAGGAAGAATATGATTTGGAGGAAGATGGTGGAGAAAGGTGTAAGGATAATAGCTTTTTCTGGGATCAGCAATCCCAAAGCTAAAGCTAGGATTACTATTACAAGATAAGAGTTTTCTAATAATAGAAATAAACTATTTACGTATTTATTCATGTGCTTATTTTAGCATTTTTTAGGCTGTATACTTAGTGGTATAATAATATATATGGTGCAAAATTTAATGAATAATGTGGTTTGGATAATATTTGCTGCTTTCACACTTCTTTTTTTAATTTCCAGCGTAAATCTTATATATCACTGGAAAAAATTTATTTTGAATAAAAGAATTTCTACATTTGTAACTTCATTATATTTAGTCATATCACTTATTTTGTTCACGATTGTAACCGTGGCTGTGATTTTATATTAGAAATATGGAAATAGAGGGTTATAAGATAAATAAATTAGACGAAAACGAAAAAGTGCTTCTAGTTGTTAAAAAACACTGGTTTGTTGTTCTGATAGAATCTTTACCTCTCACTGTATTTTTAATTGTACCGATTTTATTTTATACATTTACTAATCGTATAAATCCCGAATGGGTTGGTGGGGATATATTTTATTTAAATCTCGGCGTTGCCGCAGCTTCTGTTTTAGCGGCCTGGACAATTTTCTTTATCATTTGGACGGATTACTATCTAGATTCTTGGCTAATCACTAATAGAAGAATTATTGATATAGAACAAAAAGGTTTATTTAGTAGAGATATAGCAACTTTAAGATTGGACAAAATTCAGGATGCAACCTTTTCTCTAGAGGGAATAATCGCAACATTAATGGGCTTTGGTGAAGTAAGGATTCAGACTGCAGGAACCCAGACAGAGTTTAAGATGACACACGTCAGAGACCCTAGAAAGGTTACAGAAGCTATCTTACAAGTTCAGCATAAATCTCTAGATAGATAACGTGAAAAGAGAATTTTGGGGAACATTAGCTGGATTGGTTACATTAGGCCATATATTGTGGGCCGCTTTAATTTTCTTGATGGGTGGGTTAGGTTTTTTAAATGATAAATACGTTTTTATTTTTCTTGTACTTATTACCTTAAGTTTAGGAGCAGAATTATTCCTTGGGTATTGTCCGTTTACTAGGGTTGAGCAATATCTTCGAAGGAAAATTAATCCTAGGTATAATTTAAAAAATTCTTTTGTAGCCTATCATATAAACAGAATTTTTAAGACTAAATTTACTCCGGATGACTCCGATAGGCTTTTGATAAAATTATATATTCTCGGTTACTTCGTTTCTCTCTGGGTTCTATTCCTTCTATAGACTAATTCATAAAACTGTGCTATAAAATTCCCTGAGATAACAATGATTAAATTCAAAGTTTTGAAAAAATCTAAGAAATCGAGAGCGAGACTAGGAGAGCTCAAGACAAAACATGGGGTTATCAAAACCCCTGCTTTGGTTACTGTTGCAACTCAGGGGGCTGTTAAAACTCTTCATCATCAGGATGTTCTTGAGAAAACGAAAAGCCAAGTCTTCATTTGTAATACTTTCCATCTGCATTTAAAGCCGGGAGAAAAAATAGTTAAGTCTGCTGGTGGCTTACATGAATTTTCTAATTTAAGGATGCCTTTAATGACAGACTCAGGAGGATTCCAGGTTTTTAGTTTGGGGTTTGGTAGAGATTTGGAAATTGGAAAGATTATAAAGCTATTTCCGGGAGAAGAGAAAACGAAAGTAAATAAATCTTCACAACCCAAGTCCGTGAAGATTACAGATAAAGGAGTATATTTTCAGTCGCCACTAGATGGAAAGAAAATTTTTCTTGGGCCAAAAGAATCTATGAAGATTCAAGAAAAACTTGGTGCCGATATTATTTTTGCTTTTGACGAATGTACTCCGCCTCTTGCTTCGAAAAAATATATTGAGAAATCTCTTGAACGGACACACGAATGGGCGCAAATATGTTTAGATACGAAAAAAAGCGATCAAGCTTTATTTGGTATAGTTCAGGGATCGCATTTTAAAGATCTAAGAGAGAAGAGTGCTAAGTTTATAGATTCTCTTAATTTTGATGGTTACGGAATTGGAGGGGATCTAGGAAAAAATAAAGAGGACACGATTAAAGTTTTGGATTGGACAATCCCCCATCTGAACGACAAAAAACCAAGACACCTTTTGGGCATAGGGGATATTGATGATATGGAGAATATTATAAAAGGAGGAGTTGATCTGTTTGATTGTACAATCCCCACTCATTACGCTCGAAGAGGAGTTGCTTTTACAAACAAGGGGAAATTAAATATGGGAAAATCAATTTTTTTGAAAGACAAAAAACCCTTGGATTCTAAATGTAAATGTTTTACTTGTAAGAATTATGGGAGGAACTATATTTCTCATTTATACAAAGCTCGTGAAATTTCAGCTGGACAATTATTAACTATCCATAACCTATTCTATTTCAATACTTATGTAGAAAATATCCGGAAGAAGATAAAAGATGGTAAAATTTAATTATGATTGTCGGGATAATAAAACCAAAAGGACCAACTTCGAACGATATTGTTCAAAAAGTTAAAAAAATCACTGGTAAGAAAGTTGGTCACGCTGGCACCCTTGATCCTTTAGCAAGTGGTGTTTTAGTTTTAGGGATTGATAAAGATACAAAGAGATTAAACGAAGTTGTTAAAAAAGAAAAAGAATATGTCGCTACTTTCAAATTTGGTGCATATAGTACAACCGATGATGAGGAGGGGGAGAAAATAGAAATCGAAGTTAAGGAAATACCAAGTAGAGAAAAAGTAGAAGAGATTGTGAAAGAATTTATTGGTGAGATATCTCAAATACCTCCAAAATATAGTGCGGTAAAGATTAAGGGAAAAGAAGCATACAAACTGGCCCGTAAAGGTGAAGATGTATCTTTGGAGCCCAGAATAGTTAAAATTGAAAAGATTGAAATTTTAGGGTATGATTATCCTTTTCTGGAAGTGAGAATTGTAACTGGGCCGGGTGTATATATTAGATCTTTAGCCCGAGACATTGGAGAGAAACTTAAAGTTGGCGGGTATATGGCTGAGCTTGAAAGAACACGAGTCGGAAATTATACAAAAGAAAATTCATATACTCTAGAAAATTTCGAAAAAAAATATGGTGAGGAATAAACTAAAAGTTGCTGTGCTTATGGGAGGGCCTTCGTCGGAGCACGAGATCTCTTTAAAGACCGGAGAAAATGTTTTAAAGAACCTGGATCCGGATAAATATACAGGAGTAAAGGTTAAGATTAATAAACAGGGTAAGTGGATGATAGGGAATAGAATCTATGATCCGAAAACTATTTTAGGAAAGGTAGACATAGCTTTTAATGCGTTACATGGGGAATTCGGTGAAGACGGAATCGTTCAGGGTCTCCTCGAATTCTATAAAACTCCATATACAGGTTCAGATCTTTTGTCTTCCGCTTTGGCTATTAATAAAGCAAGATCGAGACAGCTATTTAAATTAGCTGGGTTAAATAGTCCTAGAAGTATTTTGTTAAAAAAGAATGGGGAATATCAAACAACTGTTAATTTTTTCATAAACAGAATTACTAATTTCCCTATCGTGATCAAACCAAATAGTAGAGGGTCTTCTCTTGGTGTCTCTATTGTTGGTGATCAGGAACATTTAGAAGATGCAATTAAAGCTGCTTTTGATTTTGACGATGAAGTTTTACTAGAAGAATATATCCAAGGGGAAGAAATAGCGGTTTCTGTTTTGGATGGATATCGTAAGAAAAAACATTTTGCTTTGCCACCTACTCATATTTTACCCTCGGAAGTTTTTGGGTTCTTCTCATACGATGCGAAATATTTACCGGGAGCATCTAGAGAAATTACACCAGCATCGTTATCACGCAATCTAACCAACAAAGTTAGAGAAGTTGCCCTGAAGGCCCATGCTATTTTGGGGTGTAAGGGATATTCAAGAACCGATATGATCATCAAAGATAATATTGTTTATATTTTAGAAATCAATACATTACCCGGATTGACTGACACTTCATTGCTGCCTCAGCAGGCAGAAGCTGCAGGATTGAGCTTTTCTAAGCTTCTGGACGTGATTATTAATTCTGTAAAATATTGAAGTTAAAGGAGTGTGCTATAACTCTTGCACATTTACTTGATTTATGGTATAAGTGGTATAATTAACATAGTCTAAAAGGCAGTCGCTTGCCCTGTTTGAAAACCAGCCTTGAGATAGCGGCATCTCTGGGTAATCAAGAAAGGAAAACTGACCATGAAGAGAGAAATGGTCGGAAACGTGCCGGGAAATATTCTTGGCATGTTCGCAGATCTCGCACACAAGCTTCAGCACGGAGTTATCACCGAGAGTCATCTGGGGAGATTTCTGCAGAAACAAAACCCCTTCGTTCTCGGCTCACCAGACGAACAATGCGAATCCTGGCGTCAATTCTACCTCAATGAGTTCGGTATTGAACTCGGAGAAGTAAGTGACCCCGGAGGATTCGACCGTCTGATCGCCGCCGCCAAAGGCATTACCGTCCAACAGGTCTATGACCGGTGCTTGCAGCATTTCAGTTGCTGGAAGTACACGGATCGCAGCCTTAACGAAGTCATCGTCCATGACGACCGCTCTCTCGAAAACGGAACGTATGCCATTCGTATCCGTGAACGGATTGAGGCCGACGAGGAGTTCAAGAATCTTTCTGCCGATCAGCTCAAAAAGAGGAAGCACCAGGGCATTACTCTGACCGAGCGTCTTCTTTATGAGCTGAAGTACTTCATGGAAACAGGCAAGCACCTTGATATCAAGAACACTACCTTCTGTACGGGTTCTCGTGATGACACCGGCGGCATGCCTGGCGTGTACTGGTTTCCCGACGATCGCAGGATGTATGTGGGCTGGTACAGACCTGGCCGCGCCAAAAACAATCTTCGTTCTCGTGAGGTAGTTTCCTAACCCTTGTCACTTGTCCCTTTTTCTCTTCGAGAAGGCTCAGCCGCGGCTGAGCCTTTTGTTTTCTGTGATGATTTTGTAAAATATATTTGGCTAATAAATCAATCGAGTTTACTCGATAGTGGTTTGCCAAACACACAATAAGGGAACTGCTTGCCTGGCTTTAGTGAAGAAAATTTTTAAAATCATATCTTATATCCGGCCTTAGCTCCACTTTTGCCAAAAAGTAGCTTTTTAGCTATGATTGGGTCAGATTATGAGAACACATATTTTGGATACAAAAGACAAGGCAGGTCAGAAAGTAGAGCTTTTTGGATGGGTAGATACCCGAAGAGATATGGGAAAGATCATATTTGTTGATCTCCGAGATAGGTCTGGAATCGTTCAGGTTGTTTTTACGCCCAACGACAAGCAAATGTATGACTTGGCTAATACCGTTCGTCCTGAGTGGGTTTTGAAGATCTCAGGCACTGTTGGAGAGCGGCCGGAGAAGATGGTAAATTCAGATATTGAAACTGGGAAGGTAGAAATTCAGCCAGAGAAATTAGAGATCTTAAATGAAGCAGCAACACCCCCGTTTGCTTTAGATACGGATGGGAAAGAGATAGGTGAGGAAAACCGAATGAAATACAGATATCTAGATTTGAGAAGAAAGAGAATGCAGGATAATATGACCTTACGTTACAGGGTTATCAAACATATTAGAGACTTTTTAGACGAAAAAGGATTTTTAGAAATTGAAACTCCAATATTATCTAAGTCTACCCCCGAGGGATCGAGAGATTTTGTTGTTCCTTCAAGATTACATAACGGCAAATTTTATGCTCTTCCTCAGGCACCTCAGCAATACAAACAGTTATTAATGGTTGCAGGATTTGAAAAATATTTTCAAATCGCAAGATGTTTTAGAGACGAAGATACAAGAGGAGACCGTCAGCCTGAATTCACTCAGTTAGATTTAGAAATGTCCTTTGTCGAAAAAGAAGATGTGATGAAGATAAATGAGGAACTGTTGATTAGTATTATAAAAAACACAATGCCTAAAAAAAGAATTCAAGAAACTCCGTTTCCAAGATTTACGTATAAAGAAGCAATGGAAAAATATGGTACAGATAAGCCTGATTTAAGAGAAGATAAAGATGACCCAAATCTTTTGTCATTTGTTTGGGTTGTTGATTTTCCTCTCTTTGAGAAGACAGATGATGGCGGATGGACATTCACACATAACCCCTTTTCTGCTCCGAAGCCAGAATTTATGGATCAACTTTTGAAGAAAGAAAATGTTGGGGAAATATTAACTTCTCAATATGACATTGCATTGAATGGTTCTGAAATTGGCGGCGGCGGTATTAGAAATCATAAGTCAGAAGCTCTAAAAGCCGTTTTTGAGGTTATGGGGATATCTGAAAAAGATATTGAAAGTAATTTCGGACATATGCTGGAGGCATTTGCCTTCGGTGCTCCTCCTCATGGTGGTATAGCTTGGGGATTAGATCGCCTTGTTACTATTTTAGCCAACGAACCTAATATCAGAGAGGTTATTACATTCCCGAAAACTGGAGATGGTAGAGATTTAATGATGGATGGCCCATCTGAATTAAGCAAAGAACAACTGGATGAGTTGGGGATTCAAGTTAAAAAATAATAAACGATGCCATACGGATCAATTATTCTCACAACTGTTCTTGTTGCTTTGCTTTTCGTAGTCGTTTTTCTAGTTGTAGAGAATAATAACCCACTAATTACAGAAGAAGATTTAAGAGAAAATATTTTGGCGGGAGGGCAGCCTTATGTTCTACCTGTTTCTGAAGTGGATGTTCCTCTAAGAAACTGGGAAGTAGAAGAACCGAGAATCAATGCCAAGGCAGCAATCATATACGATCTAAAGAGTGATCGTATTTTATATGACAAGAACCTTGCTGAAAGTTTACCGATTGCTTCGATCACGAAAGTAGTAAGCGCTCTGGTTGTCTTGGAAAAAATGGATTTGGAGAAAGTATTAGTTGTACCACCTGAGGCATTGAATGTTACAGGGGAGAATGGTGCAGAGTTATTTTTAAGAGAAAGTTTAACAGTTGATAGCTTGTTGCGTTTGATGCTGATTCAATCTAATAACGACGCAGCGTATACATTGGCTTTAGGTAGTAGTTTTAATTTTATTGGTGAAATGAATGTTCTGGCAGAGCGTCTTAATATGATAGATACTAGGTTTTACGATTCTGCAGGGTTTGACGACCGTGGGTTCTCAACTGTCAGCGATTTGATAAATCTGGTAGAATACTCATTGAAGCACGACTATCTGTGGCAAATAATGGGGACTAAGGATGCTACGATTGTTTCGGAAGAAGGAATTATCCACAATATAACTAGTACGAATAAATTATTGGGAAAAAATCTAGAGATTATTGGAGGGAAAACAGGATATACAGATGCTGCCTTGGAGAATATGTTAACCGTGTTTGATCATGGCAAAGCATCATTTGCCACTATAGTTTTAGGATCTAACCAGCGTTTCTTAGATACCCAGGAATTATATAACTGGGTCTTAAGAGCCTACGAATTATAAATGGAGATAGATACACAATTATTCAATATTTTAAATGTAGTCAGAATTTTTGTTATTGCCACAGTCGCTTTTTTTATTACAGTGGTTATCACACCGCTTTGGATTAGATTTCTGAAGAAATATAAGATGGGGAAACAAATCAAGACTGAAGGTGCTCCTATATTTTCCGAATTACATAAAAAGAAAGAAGGGACACCAACGATGGGAGGATTTCTAATTTGGGCTGTGATCTTGGTGATGTCCGTAACGTTTTTGATTTTACATAATGTTTATGATGGGTTTTGGAGTAAGATGAATTTCTTATCTCGAGGAGAAACTTTATTACCTCTAGGAGCAATGGTCATTGCTGGTTTAATAGGAATGCTAGATGATCTAATGGGGATGTTCAAGATTGGTCCGGCTGGAGGTGGATTGAGTATGAGGCACAAGTTAATATTTTTTGCTTTTGTTGCCGCTGGTGGTGCATGGTGGTTTGCCTCAAGACTTGAATGGGATTTAATCAACGTTCCTTTTCTAGGGGATTTTAATATTGGTTTATGGTTTATCCCATTATCCTTTTTCGTTATTTTCGCGACATCTTTTTCTGCCAACGAAACAGATGGATTAGACGGTCTGGCCGGAGGAGTTTTCTTAACAGCTTTTGCTGCCTTTGGTGGAATTGCTTTTGTCCAAGGGAGAATGGATCTAGCTGTGTTTAATGCTGCTATCATAGGTGCCCTAACTGCATTCCTTTGGTTTAATATTTATCCAGCCAAATTCTTCATGGGGGATACGGGGTCTATGGCCTTAGGGGTTGCTCTTGGGGTTATGGCTATGCTTACCAATGCAGTGCTTCTTCTGCCCATAATCGGAATCATTTTTGTTTTTGAATCTTTGTCTGTGATTGTTCAGACGGCTTCAAAAAAGCTGAGAAAGAAGAAGATATTTATCTCTACACCAATTCATCATCACTTTGAAGCAAAGGGATGGCATGAGACTCAAATTACAATGCGCTTTTGGATGATATCCGCCCTTGGTGCGGTAATAGGATTAATTATCTTTTTAGTTGATAGTAAACTTCCACCGTTTTTTAGATAAATGCGTTCGGAATCGAAAACCCTCCTCATCTTAGTTTTTGTTCTATTGGGTTTAGGATTGCTTGTTTTATATTCCGCGGGGACTATTGAATCTCAGAAGAAGTTTGGTCCTTCGTATTTTCATCTTTTTCGCCAAGTACAAAATGGATTGATCATTGGCTTAATCTTGTTCTTTATTTTCTCAAAATTGAATTACAAAAAATGGAAGAAACTTTCTCTCTTTGGAATGATTTTTGCGGTATTTTTATTAACAATGGTTTTAATGTCTTCGGCTGGATTTGGTTTGCGCGGAGCCACGAGATGGCTGAGTCTTGGGTTTCTTTCATTCCAACCTTCTGAGGTGGCCAAACTTGCTCTGGTTTTATATATGGCAGCATTCTTTAGTGTAAAAGGAGGTAGGGCGAAAGATCTTCATCAGGGTTTGATCCCCTTCGCAATAATTATAGGATTTGTTGGGTTGTTGTTACTACTTCAACCTGATACGGGAACTTTCATAACGATGGCGTTAATTTCTTTCGCAATTTATTTTTTTGCCGGGGCCAAAACCAAACATATTGTGGCGACTGTTTTGGTTGCGGGGATAATATTATCCGTTGTAGCTGTTGCTACTCCGTATAGATTAGATAGGATAAAGGCTTTTATTAATCCTTCAGAAGATACACAGGGTGTTGCGTATCAGCTAACACAATCTTATATCGCTATTGGTTCGGGTGGAATATTTGGTGTTGGATACGGGAACTCAATTCAGAAATTCGGATATCTTCCGGAACCAACTTCTGACTCTATATTCGCTATCTTAGTGGAAGAGACCGGTTTAGTTGGAGCATACATAGTACTTGGTTTATTTCTAGCTTTGATATTGTTGCTGATAAAAATAGCGAAAAAAACTGCCGATCAATTTGGTAGGTTGTTTGTACTTGGTGTAGCTATCTGGATTTTTGTCCAGGTAGTTATTAATGTCGGAGGGTTAACTGGGTTAATGCCTATGACTGGATTACCTCTGCCATTTTTTAGTGCAGGGGGTACGTCATTGGCGGTCATATTAGCCGCTCTTGGAATAGTTTTTAATATATCAGAGAATGCTTAAGCAGCTTTCTTTATTCTTTTAACTAGTCTGGATTTTCTTCGTGCAGCTGTGTTTTTTTTAATTACGCCTGTCTTGGCAGCTTTATCCAAAGCTTTGTATGCTTTGGCTAGGAACTGTTCTGCTTCAGAAACTTTACCTTCTTCTAGAAGTTTTTTAATCTCCTTGATTGTGGTTCGAAAAGCAGCCTTTTGTTTAAGGTTTCCTGATTTCTTCTTTAGTGATT
>SDBV01009041.1_pt1 | contig 13315 bp, 7 predicted proteins | sample 2277081 | NCBI WGS metagenome assembly SDBV01 (sample SAMN10402039, study PRJNA504765) | marine sediment metagenome | isolation source: marine sediment core GS10_PC15, 223 cmbsf | place: Arctic Ocean: Southern Knipovich Ridge | collected 2010 | reverse complement strand
AATAGGATGTTTCCGTGACTTGCGATGGGCGGCCCCCTTGGGCGGCGGAACCACCGACGGGCGGCTGCGGCGTCGCCCGGCCGGCCACAACCCGATCACCGTGCCGACGCCGGCGACCAGGCCGCCCAGCCACATCCAACGGATCATGGGGTTCTGAAGCAGCGTGAAGCTCGCCCGGTGCTGTCCTTCGCCGCCGTGGAGAATCGCGTAGAAATCTCCGCCCCAGGTGGACTCGATGGCCACCTCCGTAGTCCACTGGTTCTGCAACAGGTGCAGGTGTTGGGCGGGCAGCAAGGTGAAGCCGGTGTCGCCGGGGCGCGAGACTTCGAGTCGTGCTTCGGCGACGAGCTTGCCGGGAAGCTCCCGCTGGATCAATTCGTCACAGTGGATCGACCACCCGGCCCACTGGATCGTCTCGCCGGCGGTGAGCACCACCTCGTGCTGCCGAGTGCCCAGCGAGGAACCGGTCACGCCGACGGCCACACCTACCAAGCCCATGTGGATCAGAAAGGCGGCGTAGCGGCGGCGGCCGTCTCGCAGCGCGGCCAGCGCAGCGGCGATAGGTCGCACGGGCTGCTGTTGCCTGGCGTCGAGGATCCATGCCCCGGCCAAGGCGACGGCGGCCAGAACCGCCGAGAAGGTGACGCCCAGGGCGGCCGGGTGTCGTACTCCCAGCACGTACGCGAGAAGCGCCCCCACAGCTCCGGCGCTGGCGGCCAAGATCAGCATCCGCCTCGCTGACGGCGTGGGCGGCCGTTCCCATCGCAACAGCGGGGCCATGGCCGTCGCGGTCAACAGGACCAACCCGGTGGGGATCAGCACGTTGTTGTAGAACGCCGCCCCCACGGCGATCTTTCGGCCGAGAAGAACGTCGGACAACGGTACGGCCAGTGTACCCGCCAGGGTCACGCCCGCCAGCAGCAGCAGGGTGATCGTGGAGATCAGCACCATGGCTTCCCGGGACCAAACGCTGTTGGTCGGGCTTTCGCAGATGAGGCTCTTGCGGCGAAACAGCACCAGGCTTCCGCCGCCGATGGCGAGCACGCCCACCAGGCCCAGAAACATCCAGCCGATCGGCGACTCGCTGAAGGCGTGCAGGCTGCTGAAGATCCCGCTGCGGGTAAGGAACGTGGCGAAGTTGCACAAGGCGAAGGTGGCGATCGTCAGCAGCAGGGCAGTTTTCTTTAGGGCGCGGCGGTGTTGCCAGGCCAGGAGCGTGTGGATCACGGCCGTCCCGGTCAGCCAGGGGATCAGTGACCCGTTTTCCACCGGGTCCCATCCCCAGTAGCCACCCCAGCCAAGCTCCTCGTAGGCCCATTCGGCGCCCAACAAGATGCCGGCCCCGAGCACGGCCCAGGAAAACAGGGCCCATGGCCGGGCCTCTCGGGCCCAGTCGGCGTCGAGCCGGCCGCCGGCCAAGGCCGCCACCGCCAACGCAAAGGGAATCGCCCAGCCGGCATACCCCAGGAACACGACCGGCGGGTGTAGCAGCATGGCCGGGTGTTGCAGCAGCGGACTGAGCCCCGCGCCGTCTTGGGGCGTGCCCAGACTCCGTTGCATCGGGTCGGCCCCGAACACCATCACGGCCACCAGGAAACAGAGATACCCCATCAACAGCCCGAAGGCGGGCTGGCGAAGCGGGCTTTGCCGGCGGCGGGGCCAGAACCGGTACGCCAATGCCAACACGCCCAACAGCCAGGCCCACAACAGCAACGAACCCGACTGGCCGACCCACAGCGCCGACAGGGCATAATGCCAGGGCAACTGGCGGCTGGAGTATTGTCTTACATAGGAGAAGCCGAAATCTCCCACCAGCAACGCCCAGACCAGCACGCCGGCGACCACCGTCAGCGCCACCACGCTGAACACGCCGGCCACCAGGCCCGTCCGCCGAAGGGGCGATTGCTCCCGCTGTCCCGCCGCCGTGCAGGCGAAGGCCGCATAGCCGGAGCCGACCAGGGCGCCCAACAGCCAGAGCTGGCCGAATGTGTTCACCGGGCGGCCTCCCCTTCGGCCGCCCTGCCTGTCAAAACTGGGCCGGTTTCAGCGGATGGCTGGGGCTTCTGCGATTCGTACTTGCTCGCGCAGCGGGTCAGCACCTTATCGCCCCGCAGCAGGCCCGACTCGTCCAAACGCCCTTCGACGACCACCTCCATCTGCTCTGCCAGATTATCCGGCGGCGGACCGGAACAGATGACCTCCATTTGGCCGTCCGTTCCCTGAAGGCGAAAGCGGATTTCCCGGCGATCCGGGGCGATCCGCAACGAGTTCGGGGCGACCTTGCCGCTTACCCGAATCCGATCGCCGCGCAGCGCCGCTCCGTCGGCCAGACACTCGTCGACGGTCAGGTAATACTGCCAACTCGCCGACGCACCCACGTAGGCCATGTAGGCCGTCACGCCGGCCACCAACACGCCGCCAATCGCCAGCTTCCTGCCGGTAGTCATCAACTCGGATTCCGTTCAGGATGAAAAGCAGTGGATAAGACCGAATTCTTGCGAATGGGGGGGGTTGCATACCTTGCGTGTCCGGTAAACGACGCGCGCGTGGCCCGACGGGCCATTGGCGCGATGCTCTATAGCAAATTCGGCAACACCCTGTCAAACTCACTTCCGTCGGCAATCCGAACCCCTCGCTCTAGGGGGCGCGACGGCAAGCTCTGGCCGGACGGGATCGGCGGGCCTATAATGCGAGGTTTCCCTGGTCGAGGCCCGCAATGAGTAGGATTGCCGACGAAAAGGTCCTGGTGCTCGATTTCGGCTCGCAATATGCCCAGTTGATTGCCCGACGGGTTCGGCAGCAACAGGTCTATTGCGAAATCGTGCGGCATGACATTACGGCAAAACGGGTTAGTGAGATTGGACCCATGGGTCTAATTCTTTCGGGTGGTCCGTCTAGCGTCTACGAAGATGGGGCGCCGAAATGTGACCCGGACCTCTTCCGGCTGGGGTTACCGGTGCTGGGCATCTGCTACGGCATGCAACTGGTCTGCGAGGCCCTTGGCGGCAAAGTGGAAAACACCCCGGCGCGAGAATACGGCCGGGCACAGTGCCGGATCAGCGTCAGCAACGAGTTGCTGGCCGATGTCTCGTCGCCGACCCAGGTCTGGATGAGCCATGGCGACCAGGTGGCCCGGGTCTCCGACGATTTCATCCCCTTGGCGGCGACCGAGACCTGTCGATTCGCCGCCGTAAAGCACCGTAAACTGCCCGTCTACGGTCTGCAATTCCACCCCGAGGTGACCCACACGCCGGAAGGGCCGAAAATCCTCGGCAACTTCCTCGCCGCGGCCTGTGGGTGTGCCGGCACGTGGAAGCTGGGCGATTTCGCCCGGGAAACGATCGAAACGGTCCGCCGTCGAGTGGGTCGGAAACTGGTGATCTGCGGACTTTCCGGCGGGGTCGATTCGTCGGTCGTCGCCGCACTGCTTTCTCAGGCCGTCGGGGAGCAGCTCTCCTGTATCCTGGTCGACAACGGCCTGCTGCGCAAGGGAGAGGTGGAGTCGGTCATCGAAGAGTTCTCCAACCATTTCCAGACCGATCTGCACGTGGTCCGGGCCGAAGAGAAGTTCCTGGCGACGTTGGCCGGGGTGATCGACCCGCAGGAAAAACGCCGCCGGATCGGTCATGCCTTCATCGAGTGCTTCGCCGACGAGGCCACCCGGATCGAAGGGGCCGAGTTCCTTGCCCAAGGAACGCTCTATCCCGACGTGATCGAGAGCGGCGGTGCGGTCGACGGCCCGGCCGCCACGATCAAGCTGCACCACAACGTGGGCGGGCTGCCGGAGGACCTCGAATTCGAGCTGATCGAGCCGCTTCGCGACCTGTTCAAGGACGAAGTTCGCCGTCTGGGCTTGCAGTTGGGGCTGCCGGAAGAGATCGTCTGGCGTCATCCGTTCCCCGGTCCGGGACTGGCCGTCCGCTGCCTCGGCGAGGTCACCCGGCAGCGGCTCGACACCCTGCGCGAGGCCGACGCCGTGGTGGTCGACGAGATCAAGAAGGCCGGGCTGTATCGGCAGACGTCGCAGTCGTTCGCGGTGTTGTTGCCGATCCAAAGCGTGGGCGTGATGGGCGACGCCCGCACTTACGAGGACGTGGTGGCCGTCCGCTCGGTCGACAGCGAAGATTTCATGACCGCCGACTGGAGCCACTTGCCCTACGAGTTGCTGGCCCAAATCTCTACGCGAATAATCAACGAAGTCCCGGGGGTCAACCGCGTCGTTTACGACATCAGCTCAAAACCCCCGGCGACGATCGAGTGGGAGTAGTCTAGTCGTAGAGTCTCGCGGCCTTGGACTCTGTCTTCCTTCTGGCCGTCAATCTCCAATGGCCACAAAAAACACAAGAAGACACGAAAACTGATCTACCGATCTCTTCGTGCCTCTTTGTGCTTTTCGTGGCTATCCTTCCCGCGTCATCAGGTACTTCTAGCGGCTCTTGGCCGGCTGACTGGACAAGGACCAGATGGGCGCGGACTCGGCATCGGCTTGCCGGCGGACAAACGTGATCACCTGCTTGCCCATGCGGAGCACGAGCTGTCCTTGGTCGACCGACTGGACCAGGCCCAGTTGCCGCTGCTTGCCGTCCATCGTGACTGTGATCGCGCCGTCGGTCAGCACGTAGTTGCCACGGGCGGTGAACGATTGCTCGTCCCAGACGAACGCGCCGTCCTTGCCGAGTTGGAGTTGGAGCTTCGTCGCACTGCCGTCTTTCCTGGGCTGCTCTGCTCGCCAGTCGCCGACCAGCACGTCGGGGTCGAGGTCGGCGGCGGTCGCCAGGCGGACAATCTCGTCGCGAGTATTGGTGACCACCTGAAGCACTGCCCGGATCGCGTCTTGCAGCTTTTCCGGCTCGGTGTCGGCATCGACCTTCACCGAGAACACGACGAAATACTTATTCCCGATTTTCTTCTGCCCCCATGCGCCGAACTTGTAGTCGATGTTGCCCTGCAGCAGGAAGTTGGCCAGTTTCTCGTCCGCCGCCCGGTTCGAGGCGTGGACGACCGAGTATATCTCGCGGATATCGAGCGCCCCGAATTCATCGGTCGACGAGTCGACGCACACGCGGTGCGCGTCCTCTTCCTCTTCGGGCGATCCGAAATCGAGCCGGAAGATCCCGTATAGCGAAGTGCTGTACTTCCAGCCGGCCGCCTCCAGGGCCTTGCGTACGCGCTGGTCGATGGTTTTGATATCGCCGCTCAGGAGGGCTTTTACCTCGCCGGCGTCGATGCAGTGCGAAACCAGTCGGGCGTCCTGCTGGAAGGACTGCACGATGCCCACCAGTTCGCCGTCGTCGTTGACGGCCGGCCCGCCGCTGTCGCCCGGGTTCACCGGCGACTGGGCCTCGATGACCTGCACGTCGACGACGCATCCGTTGGGCAGACGCACCTTCGTGGGATACACCTGGCGAACCGTGCCCGAGGTGTATACCCAAAGGGCTTCGCTGGCGCCCGGGTTGCCGACCGAATGGATTTTCGCCCCGGGTGAGGGGCTGCTCTTGGCCAAGGAAAGTGCCTTAGCTCCCTCGGGCACGGATTCCAGTTCGATCAAAGCCAGATCCCGCCGCGGGTCCCGGACCGTGACGCGACCGGGGATCCCGATTTTCTTGAGCCGCTTTCGGTAATGGCTCCGTTGGGCGATCAAGCGGTCGTCCTCGAAGGCGGGAAAACAAACCATGACCTTCTCGAGTTCGCCCACCACGTGGAAGTTCGTCACCACCAGCTTCCGCTCGGCGTCGATCAGAACGCCGCTGCCGCTAGAGTTCTCCGTGACCACCCAAACGGTCGAACGCAGGGCCTTTTCATAAACCGCTTCATCCGCGAAAACTGTGCCGGTGACGGCCACCATCACCGCCGCGGTAGCCAATACCGTCTTGACAATGCTGAGTGTCTTCATCGTTTGGTCCCCCTTAGGTTAAGACTGAATATGACCGAATTATCTTCCGTCCGCTGTGCTCATCGTTTATTTACCCGGAAATCCGACAATTCTTGGGCGGTTTTCCGAAATCTTCTGCCGCAACCAGCCGGTGGGGGGGGGATCTGGCGGTTTGGTCCGCACTATTGAGCAGTTCCGGGCAATCGAGGAATCCCGCCGAGCAGCGGCGCCCCCGACATTGGGAGGTGAGCCTTTTTTCGGCTTACGCGTCGGGCTCCGCCCGGAGCGGTTCCGCTCGATCCCACTTGGCGCGAATCCGGGCCAGCTTTCGCTCGATGGTGCGCTCGGCACAGTCCAACTCCACAGCGATCTCTTCGTTGGTATAGCCTTCGAGCTTGTACAGGGCGATCGTTCGCAGCGATTCGTCTCCCAGGCGGTCCAACAGGCATTCGCATTGCTCGGTGAGCAGGGCGGCCAGTTCGGGGGTGGGGGCTTCTCCCAGGACCTCGTTGATCCCGGCGTTCCGGCCGCTGGCGCCCTGGCGGATGAAAGCCGACTCGCCCATCACGGCCCCGCCGCCCCGCTTCTGGCAGTGCTCGCGGCGGATCTCGGCGATGGCCTTGCGCGCGGTGATCGTCACCAACAGCTTCCAGAGATCGTGGTGGTCGTCCAAGCGGGGAAAGCGACCGGCAGCGGCGCCCTGACAGAAGCTGTTGAAGGCGCTGAGAACCACGTCTTCCTCGTCGGCGACGCGGCGCTTGTGGTTACCCAGTTTCTTGCGCGCCAGTCTCACCAGACGCTCGTAGTAGTGTTCCCAGATCCGCCGGGCCGCCGTCTCGTCGCCGCGAGCCAGTTGGCCCAGCCAAAGCGTAACGTCTTCATCCATCATCCGTGGAGGTCTCCGGCACGAATATCAGAGGGGCCCGCCGCTGTTGGCCCATTATAGCCGCCGAAACTCGCCTGGCAACCATCGAACATCCGCAGCAAACCCGGTGACGGCGTTGACTTCGAAAAGGGCCGCGTGCCGGTAGTCCTCAACGTCACCGTGTTCGGCCGCGTGCAGGTTGAGAAGGTCCGCGGCAACGGCTTGGACCACGTCGACAAAACCTTCGGTGAACCAACTTTCGATCATCCGGGCCTTTCCGCCAAGGTCCTCGCCGGAAGCGAGGTTTCCCGAGATCGAGATTTTACCCGCCCCGTTGATCGCCATGGAAAAATCGTTCAGCAGCGGGGCTGAAACGTCGATGGCCGACTGATTGTATTTGAAAACGGCGTCGAGAAACGTGTCGGCCGAAGGGTGCTGCACCAATCCCTCGCGGTTGGCCAGCACAAACAGTTTCTCTTCGATCGCGGCCTGATTGACGCTGGCCTGATCGACCAGCGTTCCGTTTTGCAGCGAGAAAACGGCGAGCGGCATCTCGCCGGAGTCTTCAGCCGTCCGGTCAGAATCATCGGTTATCACGTCGGCGATTTCGCGGGCCAGCGAGGGGAAAGCGGCCACCAGAGCTTCAAGTCTCTCGCTGCCGCCCCTCAAATGGCCCTCTTGGATTGAAAGCTCATCCAACGCGGCGCCGGTGTTTCGCTCGGCGAGATAATCTTCGAGCAAGAAACGCCGCGTCGTAACGTCGAGCGTTGTCAGCCCCCAGGCCGCGTCGGACCCTGTCAGTGGTGCGGTCAGGTCGGACGTTTTCGAGTCGTCGGGAAGTTTCGCGTTCTTGATGATCCTGGACAGCATCGCATCCTTGACGGCCCTTTTCGCTCGCAATCGCAACAGGTCTTTGCCGAGCGTGGCGTCCTCGGCGAGCACCGCTTCGATGGCCGCGACCTTCTTGGAGTCTTCGACGTCGTCGGTTCGGATGTTTCCCTGCCGGTCTCGGTGTTCGATGCCGCGGACCGTAATGTTCCCTTGCTCATCCACTTCGAGATCGAGTCGCTGGTCCTCGGCCAACTGGATGCCGTTTTCCTGCAAAACCGCGACGATCCTTTCTTGGACGTCCTCCTGCTGCAATTCGATCAACAGACTGAGGCCATGGAGCATGGAATTCATATCGCCGTACAAGCCGACGCCGAGATACGCCCCGATCTGCCCGAGGTCGATCCAGATCGACTCCGACCCGACGCGAATACCGCGGCTCGGCTGGTCGAGCCGGTTCGATATCGCCATGGCTTCTTCGGAGATATCGAGCGTGTCACCGAACGTTGCCCCGTCGCGCGAGTCGGGGTTCTCGGCGGCTTTGAGGGCCTGGTGGTTCTCGGGCGGCGGAACAGTGAAATGGGGCCCGGAAACGCCGTTGGCCGTCGCGCTGAGGCTTGCAGAAGAAGCGAACATGACACATCTCCCCAGATTGACTATTCGGTTCCGGATGACGGGCATCTGGAAGAGTTTCCGCAATACGCGGGAAATCGGGCCAAACTTACTCAAAACGGCCGAGGATTATGGCGGTTATCTGAGGGTGTCCGGGAATTCAAGGCTGTAGGGAACGGCCTCCGTGCCGTTCCGGCGCGATCGCTGGCTCCACGCAACGGCACGGAGGCCGTTCCCTACAGCGGTCTCCAGCGTTTTGAATTCCCGGACACCCTCGGTTATCTTTGAAGTGCTGGCCATGGGGGCGTGCCATGCTAAAATGGTCGATGCCCTCAGCCCGGATCGGCTCTTGGCTGACGGCAAATGGGAAATCCCGAACGCTTCCAAAGGAAATCCAAGCGGTTACTCACAAATCACAACCGAAGAAGTGAGGTTCGCAAGATGCAACACTACACGATGTACGCCGTGCAAGCGGGCTCGGCACGCCGGATACTGCGGAGCCTCGAGTTCATGGCGATCCATGCCGCGGTAGCCCTGACGATCGTCCTCTCGCCGGCCTTGGCGGAAGTGCCCGTCGGTCAGACGTGGAACGAGGAGTTTGGGGAACTGTCGCGTCAGATCGAGCGGCTGAAGAAGCCGGATAAGAATCGGCGCGAGCGCCTCAACTCCGAAGCGCTGGATCGACAGGCACTGATCTGGCCGGAGGATAGAGATCCCCTGGATGTTGTCCTCAGAAGAACCGGTGCACTCATCGAGTGCTTCAAACAACGGTATGCCAAACAACAAGGACAGCTCTTCTCGGCTCGGTTGGGCGAATTCGAGACGCAACTGAGCGAACTCGACGCCGCATCACAATCAACCTCGCAAGGCGACGCCCGCAAGACGCTCTTCAACGAAGTCTGCGCGTTGCGGCGCCGTATCGCCTTGGCGAATCCCCTGCTCGACTTCGACCGGATCGTCTGCATGCTCCATCAGCCGGGCGACCGTCGCATTGTCGAGCAGGCGCGGGCCGAGTGTCCCGGACATAACCCGGGCGGTGGGCCGATCATCCTCCGGAACTTCAAGTCCGCAGTCGAGTGTACCGAGGCGCTTGCCGGCGTCCGGGTCACCTCTGGACCATGGCAAGGCAAGCAACTGACAGGAAAATTCTCCGGCCTGGAGTTGAATTATGATGGTGCGGAGATTTTGTTCGCCGCCACCACCGACGCCGACGTGTGGCACGTTTTCCGGTTCAACCTGGACACGAAACAGCTCGCACAACTGACCGACGGGCCGCACGACGATTTCGATCCGCATCAGCTTCCTTCGGGAAGAATCGTGTTCACCTCCACGCGGAGAGGCGGCGTGGGCCGCTGCGTGCTCACTCCGCAGTCGTTGACCTACACACTGCACTCCATGGAACCGGACGGCTCGGATATCGTCTGCCTCAGTTTTCACGAAACCAATGAATGGGCGCCCACCGTGAGCCACTCCGGAAAGATCGCCTATACGCGGTGGGACTACGTCGATCGACACTGGGGCACGGCCCATCACTTCTGGGAGTGTTTTCCCGATGGGCGGGATCCAAGGAATTTTCATGGAAACTACCCCTGGCCCTGGTCGGCCATGCCCGAGGGCGCCCGGCCGGAGGATTACGGCAAGCGCGATCTGGTCTACGGCCGAACGTTGCGGCCCGACGTCGAAATCTCCTTCCGTCCCGTTCCCGAGTCGCAAAAATACACCGCCACCGCGGTGGGACATCACCAGGGCTTTTCCGGAAGTCTCGTCCTGCTCGATCCCCGCACTGTCGACGACGGCAAGATGGCCCAACTCAAGCGAATCACGCCGGAGTATGCGTTCCCCGAAGTCGAAAACGGCGGCACCTTCACCTACGGCACGGCTTGGCCGCTGAGCGAGGATTTCTACCTCTGCAATTACAACTTCGGGCTCTATCTTCTCGACCGGTTCGGCAACCGCGACGTGATCTACGAGCCGGGCCCGGGAGCGTACCGCGTGCGGGATCCCTTTCCGTTGCGAGCGCGTCCGATGCCGCCGAAGATACCGGTGAGGACCTGGCAGGGCGAGCGCGCGGCGTCGCCCGAGCATCGTCGGGCCGTGATCAGCATCGCCAACGTGTACGCCTCGGACGCGGCCGGCACGCTGCCGAAGGGCACCAAAGTAAAATGGCTGCGTATCGTTCAGGTCATCCCGCAGACGCTCGACAACTGGTTCAGCCTGGAATCCGTCTCCCAGATATCGTTCGCCACCGATTCGATCGGCCGCATCCCGCTGGGCATTGTGCCGGTGGAAGAGGACGGCAGTGTCTATTGCGAGGCGCCCGTCGGCAAAGCGATCTACTTCCAGTTGCTCGACGAACAGGGCATGGCCGTCCACTCCATGCGGTCGGCCACCTACGTCCACCCCGGCGAGCATCTCTCCTGCGTGGGCTGTCACGAAGACAAGTGGCACGGCACGCCTCGGATCCCTTCATCGCCGATGGCATTGGACCGCCCGCCGTCGAAGCTGATGCCGGAAGTCTCCAGCGGCGCCATGCCGTTCAACTACATTCAACTGGTCAAGAAGCCCGTCTTCGATAAGAAATGCGTGGCGTGTCACGCCGAGCATCCCCAAGCGCCGGACATGAGCTACGCTTCGCTGGCCCGAAACGACTGGGCGTTCAGCCAACCCGGTGAACACAGTTCTTTGGCCTTCATCGGTATCGGCGGCTCACGGACCACGCCCGGGAAATTCGGCGCCCACGCCTCGGGCCTGATGAAATCGCTCAACACGCAGCCCCACCACAAGGATCTGCAGCTGACCCCCGACGATCTACGCCGGATCACGCTATGGCTCGATCTGAACTCCAACGAGATCGGCTGGATCGGCAACGACCGCAGCCAAATCGCCGCCCAAAAACGCGGCGTAGCCCTCTGGCCACCGGTCGACGTCGATCCATTGCATCCGACCGGAGTGGAGAAAGATTTTCCGTTGCCGAATCGACGCTGATCCCCGCTTTCAATACCGATTCACCATCGATTGCGAATCTAACTGAGGGTGTCCGGGAATTCAGAACGCCGGAAACCACTGTAGGGAACGGCCTCCGTGCCGTTCCGTGGAACCACGGATCGCACCGGAACGGCACGGAGGCCGTTCCCTACAACCTGGAATTCCCGGACACGCTCATCCAACTCTTTAGGAAGACAACCCCATGTACCAAACCGCGAAATGGCCGTTCTTGCTGTTTTTCATCCTGCTCGTTTCCACGGCTCGAGGCCTGCACGCCGCGGATCGGCCGAACATTGTGCTGATCATGGCGGATGATATGGGGTTTTCCGATATCGGTTGCTATGGAGGGGAGATCAATACGCCCAACCTCGACCGCCTGGCCGAGCGGGGGCTGCGGTTTACGCAATTCTATAACACGGCCCGCTGCTGTCCGACGCGGGCGGCCCTGCTGGCCGGCGTGTATCAGCATCAGGCGGGCATCGGGCTGATGACCGGCGACAGGAATCTGCCCGGCTACCGGGGCGGGTTGGGACGAAACGTGGTCTCGATTGCCGAGGTCTTGGCAGCCGGCGGCTATCGGACCTATATGGCCGGTAAATGGCACGTGACTCGCTTTACGAATCCCAACGGTCCCCAGGACAACTGGCCCATGCAGCGCGGGTTCGAGAAGTTTTATGGAACCATCACCGGTGCGGGCAGTTTCTATGATCCGGCCACCCTCTGCCGCGGCAATACCTATATCACGCCTGTGAACGATCCCAAGTACCGGCCCGAGACGTATTACTATACGGATGCCATCAGCGACAATGCGGTCATGTTCCTCCGCCAGCACGCGGCCGAGTCGCCCCGGAAACCGGCCTTCCTCTACGTGGCCTACACCACGGCCCACTGGCCCATGCACGCCTTGCCGGAGGATATCGCCAAGTACAAAGGTCAATATGACGGGGGCTTCGCGCCCATTCGCCAGAAGCGATTCAAGCGACTGAAAGCGATGGGCATGATCGATCCCGACTGGGCGCTTTCGCCCCAAGCGGACGACTGGGACGCGGTCAGCCACAAAGACTGGGAACGACGCAACATGGAGGTCTACGCGGCCATGGTCGATCGCATGGACCAGGGCATCGGCCGTATCGTGGCGGAACTCGAGCGTCAGGGCAAGCTCGAAAACACCTTGATCTGCTACCTTCAGGACAACGGGGGCTGTGCCGAAGGTTATGGCAGATACGCCCCTAAGAGACCGTATCCCACGGACCTCGAGCCGATGGGCCCCGATCAGCTTCAAACCAAGATCTGGCCGCCCATGCAGACCCGAGACGGCCGTCCGCTGCGGGTGGGCCCCGGAGTGATGGCGGGCCCCGAGGATACCTTTATCGGCTACGGGCGCGGTTGGGCCAACGTATCGAACACCCCATTCCGCGAATACAAACACTACACCCACGAAGGCGGCATTTCCACGCCCTTGGTGGTGCACTGGCCCGACGGTATCGACGAATCCTTGGGCGGAAAACTCGATCACCAGCCCGGACATCTGATCGACCTGATGGCGACCTGTGTCGACGTGGCCGGCGTCGACTATCCCCAACGGTTTGCCGATCAGGACATCCTGCCGATGGAAGGCGTGAGCCTCAAACCGGCGTTTACCGGAGGGTCGCTCGACCGCAAGGAGGCCCTGTATTTCGAACATCATCTCAACTGCGCGGTCCGCGACGGCCAATGGAAACTCGTCCGCAAAGGCACCCCGGGCAGAGACGCCAAACTGTTTCCCTGGGAGTTGTACAACATGAAAACGGATCGCACCGAGATGAACAATCTCGCCGATCAGAATCCCGAAAAGGTCGCAGAGTTGGCCGCCAAGTGGGAAGCGTGGGCCAAGCGCGCCAAGGTCAAACCCTGGCCCTGGAAGATAGATGAACCTTGATCACACAAAGCGGTCAGGACTCATTGAAAGCGGTTTTGCGTGGTGGTAAAGTGCCGTAATGCCGCACAAAACAATGAGTCCTGCCCCTTAACCAAAACAATGAGTCCTGACCCAATCCTGTTCGGCACGAGATTTGCGCATTCCACCACACCCCACGAAGGTGGTATTGCGCTGAGTGCGCGGGCGCGCATAATTCTCAGGCATGGTCGGAAAACAACGCGAGGACATCCGTGAC